>ENA-ORBV01016115-ORBV01016115.1-microbial-mat-metagenome-genome-assembly--contig:-NODE-16115-length-10892-cov-7.192973_pt1 | contig 10892 bp, 11 predicted proteins | sample MGYA00237777_ERZ505514 | MGnify/ENA primary metagenome ERZ505514 (study PRJEB26160, sample SAMN06269048) | microbial mat metagenome | isolation source: Oligotrophic lake microbial mat | place...
GCCGGCGTCACGCCTGGGCTGGACCCGTCACCTGCCGGTGCTCTTGTTCGTCGCCGCGCTGCCGTGCGCGGTGCTCGCCTTGGCCGATCCCTTTTCTTCACTCGTTGTCGAAAACGTCACCTATCCCGGCCGTCGCATCAGCTTGATGATTGACGCCTCCGATAGCATGCAGACGTCCTTCAAGGCGACCACGCTCAACAGGCGTAACGAAATCCAGCCGGCGTTCTTTACGACCATTGCCGCCGCCGAACGGTTCGTCCAGCTGCGGCAGAAGAGCCGGCAACGCGACCTGATGGCGCTGGTCGAGTTTGGCAGTCGCGCCTATGTCATCACACCGTTCACCAGCGACTACGACAACCTGCTGCTGAGCATGGCGCTGATTGGCGACCCGGTCGAGTTCTCGCAGTTCCCCGAGTCGGGAACGGTGATTGCCAGCGCGCTCGAGGAGAGCATCGAGATCTTCAAGGCGTTCAACTTTCTCGAGGCGTCGGGAAATCTGATGGTGATTTTCACGGACGGCGAAGACACCACCTCGATTGTCCATGGCCGCAGCCTCGACGATATTCTCAAGAGTGCGGTCGACAACAAGATCCCGCTGTTCTTCGTGCGCACCAACTACAACAAGGAGTTCGGTGACGGCATTCCCGATGCGAAGTGGCAAGCGGCGGTCGAGCGGACCGGCGGTCGCTACTACGTCGCCAAGAACGAAGCGAGCCTGATTGCCGCGGTCGAAGATATCGATCGCGAGGCGGCCGGCACCATCGAGACGCGTCAGTACTCCAGCCAGCAGGCGCGCTTCAGCCTGTTCGCGCTGGCTGCCGCCGTGTTGTGGACCGGCGCCGCCGCGCTAAAGCTCGGCACTCCGTGGTTTAGCAAGCTACCGTGAACGTAGAGGCGGGTCTGTAGACCTGGAGATAGCGCATGAAACAGATCATCACTCGCGGCGTCATCGCCCTTGTCTTGTTTGCCGCCGCCTGGCTGTCATGGTCCGAAGCCCGGCTGGCCGAGCGGGTGGCTGACGCCCGCCAGCAGATGGCGACGCTGCAGTTCGAAGTCGACGACACGTTGACGCCATCGGCCTCGATCTCTGACTACCTGCCAAGTGAGCAGGGCCGCCTGTCGGCGAGCATTCGGAGAATTCGCGCCCAGGTCATCTACTGGGTTGGTGGCTACGACGAGGTGATCGAACAGCGAAATGAGGAACTGGACACGGACGTCCTGCTGACGACGGCGAATGCGGCGTTCCGGGCCAGCGAGCGCGATCGTAACGCGCCGCAGTTGGAACAGGTTCAGCGCCTGGATGGCGTGCTGCAGGCTTACGCCGCGGTGTTGAAGGCGGCCTCGGGTCAGACCGAAGCGGCCTACAACTACGAGTACGTCTCACGCGTTCGCGATCAGGTGGCGGCGCGCGCGGCCAACAAGCCGCGTCAGCCGGCGCCCATTGCTGCGCGCGCACGGGCTGGCGACTTGCCCGAAGGCAACACCATTCACGGCCGGCCGGGCGGACCACCTCCAGAGGCGAAGACCGAAGAGTTCCAGGTGATTGCGCCCATGGAATACGGCGACCGCGAAGCGCAACCTGAGGCCACGCCGGGCGGCAAGATTCAGCGCAAGGGCTAGGCCGCGGATGACAACCGCCGCCGATTCTCGCAGATAAGAAAAGCAGGCCGCTATTGGCAGAGGGACTGCAATTTGGCGCGCCACAGTACTTGTGGCTGCTGGCCGCACCGGCCGTGCTGCTGGTGACCTGGTGCTGGCGCGTGTGGCGCCGATGGTCGGACTTGCGTCAGCTGCGCGAGCGGCGGTCGGTGCCGGTTCGCGAGCGGTTTGGGCTGACCGGTGACCTGCCGTTCTGGCTGTGCCTGCTGCTGGCCATCACCTGCCTGGTCGTTGCGGTGGCCCGCCCTCAGGGTGTGACCACAGTCGTCGGGCGCGCCGGTGTCGACATTGTCGTCTTGCAGGACGGCTCGGCCTCCATGCATGTGACCGACGTCTCGGGGGGCGCCCTTCAACAAGCTCAGGGCGAGTCGCCCGTCGGACCCGCCACCCGGTGGCAACGGGCCATGACGTTTCTCCGCCTGCTCGGTGATTCGCTGAGCTGGAACGACGATCGGCTTGCCCTCACGGTGTTCGCGCACATCGCGACGCCGCAGATTCGGCTGACCAGTGATCCCAACACCGTGTTCTTCTTTCTGGATCACCTGCATGGCCGTCCGCCGTTTCGCCTGGAGGACGACACGACCTGGGACACTAATCTCGAGCAGGGTATTGCCTGGGGTCTGCGACTGCTTGAGAAGGATCGCGAGATTCATGGGCCATCACCGAACGCCAAGCTGTTCGTGATGCTCTCCGACGGTGAATCGTGGAGCGGGGAAGTGGCCCGTTCGATCGAGCTCGCAGGACAGGCGCAGGTGCCGCTCTACGTGGTCGGGGTCGGCACGCTGTCGGGCGGAATGTTGCCTGTCAGCAAGAATGCCGATGGCAGCGAGGAGCCGTCGCCGGGCCGCTCGCGCCTCGACCGGCCCTCGCTGCAGCGCATTGCTGCGGCGGGCGGTGGGCAGTATTTTGAGCTGGACCGCGACGCCGATCGCGAGATCGCCAACGCCATCATCGATGCCGGCCGCCGGCAGGCGCCGACGACCACCAAAGAAGGGCAGGTGCAGGAACTGTATTGGCGCTTCCTGGCCGCGGCCGTCGGTCTGGCCGCGTTCGGCACGGTGTTCCTGCGCGAGCGCACTGAACTGAGCTTGCAGTTGGCGGCCGCGCTCGCGACCGCCCTCGCCCTGTCGTCCGTCCTCTGGTAAGTGTTGCGGCTCACTTTGAGCGCATACGATTGTGTTTCGAATCGTGTTCGAGGTCACACAGTCCGAGCGCCGCCATCAGGGGCGGGACATAAACGCCAAAGCGCCCTCGCAGTCCCTTCTTCAGCCCGTACCAGCCCTTGATCGGGTTGGTCGGTGACCGATTGCTCGGTGCATCGCGCGTCCTATGGCGATTTCCGGCCGTACGCGCCGCCTTGGGCGACGCGTTCGAAGTAACTGAACGCGGCATCGGCGACCCCGCGAATCGCCCGCTCACCTTCCGGGTCGTTGCGCAGATAGGTGGTCATTGCGGCAAGAGCGAAGGGCCGCCCCTCGAGCTCAACTACCGCGGCTTCGGCACGCACGCCTTCGAGCGTCCCCGTCTTGCTGGCGACGCGCACACGTGCCGGCACCGCATTGCGGACCGATCCGCTGACCTTGTAGAGGATTTGCAGCGCCGCGTCACGGCTTTCTTTCCGGAGCCCCTCGCCGCGCCACAGCAGCTCTGCGCTCTTGGCCAGTGACGCCGGCGACGCGACATTTTCGTCGCCACTTCTGGCAGCCGCCGAGTCCATCATCTTGCGCCGCAGCAGAATGTCAGCGAGTCCCAGCGCTTTCATCCGAGCGGTCACGTTCGGCATGCCGACCGCGTCAATCACGACGTTGGTCGCCGTATTGTCACTGACAATGATCATCAGAGCTGCGTGATCGGCGAGTGACAGCATCGGGCCGGAGAGGTGCTGAAGGACGCCGGAGCCACCCACGACCTGCTGGCGTTCGAGTGGTGCGGGTTTGTTCAGTTCAAGCCGGCCTTCCTCGGCCTGCTTCAGCAACTCATAGAGAATCGACAGCTTGATGGTGGACGCTGTCGGAAACGCCTGTCTCTCGAGCCGCGCCGCGACCTGCTCGTTCGAAACGAGATCGACGAGGACGTAGCCGAGTACGCCGTCCAGGGAAGTCGCCACTGTATCGAGCCGCGACTGCAGTTGCTGGCGCAGATCCTGCTGTAGCGGCCCGGCGTTCTGCGCCGCGCTGGTCGAAACGGCCAAGAGCATCAGGACGGTTATCGCAACATGGCGCATGGTCGTGACCTTTCCTGTTTCCATGGTCGATCGCCGGTCTCTTCGGCGCACTCGTGAAGGCTGGCATTCATCACTGCCAGAATTCGGACTACGCCAGACCGGACGGTGTACAGCAACGCGTACGGGAAGCGGTGGCAGCGCCGCCGGCGAGTTGCTCCAAGAACAATCGGACCGCTTCCCGGATACTGGAGGATCAAGTCGCTGCAGCGTTGAACCTCGGTAATGAACGCCGCCCCGAGGCCGCGTTGCTGGTGACTATAGAACTCGGCCGCATCGTTGAGTTCGCGCTCGGCCAACTCGTGAAACGAGAGCTCCATTCACGCCTGCCGCGACTGGGCGTCCCGAAACACGGCCTCAGCCGGGCGACCGCTGTCAGGGTTGACATCCCACGAGGCCGAGCGCCGTTCGACCTCCTCGGCCCGGACTCGGGCGTTCTCCGCGTCCGACAAATCCTCAAGACTGTCCAGGAGCCGTTCAGCCAAGCGCGCACGCGCCTCAGGCTTTAACTTCAAAACCTCCGCTTCGAGTTCGTCGATGCGCATGGTGAGATTCTAGCCCGTCACCCAGATTCCGTCTTGTCGGCCTAGCTACTTCCCGGCGCAAATGAGCCGCGCCCGCGGACACGCGTGAGCGGGTCGCGGGCGTCGGCTCCATTTGAAGGTTAGCGGGCGCGTCGTTTCACGCCGTGACTGGCGTGAGACGATAGACACAGCTGGCTAACCGCGAAGCTCTCCTGAGATCCCCTGCCCGAAGCGCCTCCCGGACATCGTCGAGTCTGTAGGCGTCGTCGAGCGATAAGTATGGTGTCCAACCGCCCTCGGCCTCGATAAGGTCCACATCGACTTCGGCGACGAAGTCCCCTTCCCGGACGAGTCTCCTGGCTGCTTTGGTGGTCATGTTCGTCTCTTCTGCCACGTCTCGTTCCATTGTGCCGGATCTGGCCGGTAGGCGGTGACTAGAACTGCCGGAGATGGCTGCCCCTTGGGAGTGCCCCAGACTACATGTACCGGTTTGCCCACGGTGTCCTGCTCAAGTACCAACACGCAGGGGCCTTTCGGATACTCGGGATAGTCCTCGACGAGCACGGCAGCGGCCAATCCGTCGACGACCTCGCGAACAAGGATCTGGTCGGCTGCGAGTTCCTCGTACCCGTGAACAGAAATCCGCACCTCTCCGCGTGCCACGAGTGCTCGTATTTCTACAAGGGTCTGACTCAATGCTCTGTCCGTATCTCTTGATTGATCGCGTCGGTGTTCGGTTCCGTCCCGCTAACGGTAGCGTTCACCAGCGGCCGACTGGTGCAACGCGAGGTTAGCCAGTCCGTCGGCTATCAAGCCACCGTCGCAACGATGCCTGTGTCTCGCCTGAGCGCCGACCGGCGAGAAGCCCCTCGACACTAATGTCTTCGTCGAGATCCGGCCAATGAATCCCTTCACCTTCACCGATGAAGCGCCAGTGAGCCCGTTCGCTATCGGCGCCATGCGCCAACCGCGGGTACCACGCGAGGGGCACCGCAATGGTCCGGCCGTCGAGTAGGTCTACAGTCAGAACGTCGGGCGTCATGGTCACTCGCTGCGCCCGCGCGTCAGTAGCGTCAATCTGCGTTGTGGAAGTACTCATCCCATTTCTCCATCAAGAGCAGCGCTTGCTCCGCCACCAAGCGTTCGACATCCCGAAGTTCTGCCGGCCCAAAACCACCGCTGCGTGCGAGTCGGACCGGGTCCAGCCAGAATTCTGCGCGACTCGCATCTCGCTCAACGTGAACATGGCGCGGTTCGTGACGATCCGCCGAATAGAAGAAGAATCGATACGGGCCCGCCTGAAGAACTGTCGGCACGTCCCAAGTCTAACGCCGCCGCCAAACTGTTTCTGATCTGGCTACCTATATCCATGCAGCGAGCCGGACGGCGTAACTCCGGCACTCCTTGGCCGAATGCCCGCAACGAAGGAGCCCGCCGCCGACATGTTCGCGGGGCAGCCAAGCTGCTGTTGGCGCGGATGAGAGCACCGGAAGAGCGCCGGTTCGCTACCAGCCTTTGCCGCCGGGTCTCGGCCTAAGCCCAGCCCCTTCTCAGGTATCATTCCGACCCATGACCAGACGGTTGATCTTGGTGGCCGCCTGCCTGGTGGCCATGTCCGTGGCCTCGGCCGGCGCGCAATCCCGCCAATACCGCGCCCGCTTGTCGCCCGTGCCGCTCGATGTGGCCATGCAGGCGACCATTGCCGGCTCGGGCACGGTGGCGGCAACGCTCAACGGCACGACGCTGACGCTGACCGGAAGCTATAGCGGACTCAGGACGGCATCGACCGTCGCCCGTATTCATCGCAGTCCTCGAACGGCGATGCGTGGGCCGGCGATTGGCGATCTGAAGATCGCACCCGGTGTCAGCGGCACCATCACCGGCACCCTCGAGCTGACGAAGGAACAAGTCGACGACCTGGCCAACGGCCGACTCTACATCCAACTGCATAGCGAGAAAGCACCGGACGGTAATCTCTGGGGCTGGCTGCTCGTTCAAGAGGGCAAGAAATGAAAACGTGGATTAGCTGTGCCGCGCTGGTGCTGATCTCAAGCGCCCACCTCACCCTGACCGCCGTGCAGACACCTTCACCCGCCGTCTACACCGCCGCGCAGGCGACGGCCGGGCAGGCCTCGTATCAGGCCAACTGCGCCAGTTGCCATCAGGCCACGCTCGTTGGCCAGAACGAAGCGCCGGCTCTGGCCGGTGCCAATTTCATGACCACGTGGCGCGGGCGAACCACGAAGGATCTGGTTGAGTACATGGCGGCGACGATGCCGCCTGGACGGCCGAGCCTGGGCGACACGGAGTACCTGAACATCACCGCCTACATCCTGCAGTTCAACGGCGCCGCCGCCGGAACGCAGCCGCTGGCGATGGCCACGGCCATGCCGATCGGGACGATTGCCACCGGCCAACGCGCCGCCGCCCCGCCGGCACCGGCGGGGCCGGCTGGAACGGCGCCGGCCGCTCGTGCCGCGGCGCCACCACCGCCGCCGCGTGGCCACTCGGTGAGGGGCGAAGTCAAGAACTACGTGTCGGTCACCGACGCGATGCTCAAGAATCCGGATCCAGGCGACTGGCTCATGGCGCGCCGCAACTACCAGGCGTGGAGCTACAGCCCGCTTACCGAGATCACCACCAAAAACGTGAAAGACCTGAAGCTGGCGTGGAGCTGGTCGATGAACGAGGGCGGCTCCAACCAGCCGATGCCGCTCGTGCACAACGGCATCATGTACCTCGCGCACACCCTCAACATGGTGCAGGCGCTCGACGCGGCGACCGGCGATCTGATCTGGGAGAACCAGGTCGGCCCCAACGCGGTCGTTGGTTCCTTTGCGTCAATGCGCAACATCGCGATCTACCAGGACAAGATCTTCCTGTCGACCACCGACGCCAAGCTGTATGCGCTCGATGCCCGGACCGGCGCGGTCGTGTGGAGTACCGTGGTCGCCGACAACACCAGGGGCTACTACCAGACCAGCGGTCCGCTGGTGGTGCGCGGCAAGGTGATTCAGGGGCTGCAGGGCTGCGATCGTTTCCGCGCCAGCGCCAGCGAACGCTGTTTCATCAGTGCCTACGACTCGAGCACCGGCAAACTGCTGTGGAAGTTCCACACCGTCGCCAGGACCGGCGAACCAGGCGGCGACACGTGGGGCGCGTTGCCTGACGGCATGCGCGCCGGGGGCGATACCTGGATTGTCGGCAGCTACGATCCCGACCTCGACCTCATCTACTACGGGGTGGCGCAGCCCAAGCCGTGGATGCCCGTGAGCCGTGGCACCAAGGTCAGTGATGCGGCGCTTTACACCGGATCGACCGTCGCGCTCAGGGCCGAGGACGGCACGCTGGCGTGGCATTACCAGCACATTCCCGGCGAGACGCTCGACCAGGACGAGGTCTACGAGCGCGTCCTCATCGACACCGGCCCCGAGAAGGCGGTCTTCACCATTGGCAAGGCCGGCATCCTGTGGAAGCTCGAGCGCAAGACCGGCAAGTTCCTTGGCCACAAGCAGACCGTATTCCAGAACATGTTCGACAACATCGATCCCGAGAAAGGCACGCCGACCTACCGGCAGGACATCATTGACCAGAAGCTCGACGAATGGCTCGCCGTGTGCCCCAGCACCGAGGGTGGGCACAACTGGCAGGCCATGACGTATCACCAGCCGACTAACCAGTTGATCATCCCGCTCAGCCAGTCGTGCATGGAAATCGTGGCGCGCAAGGTGGAGTTCGCGGAAGGCTCCGGCGGCACGTCGGCCGCCCGCCGCTTCTTCGAAATGCCCGGCAGCGACGGCAACGTCGGCAAGCTGCTGGCGATCGACGTGACGACGATGAAGGAGACGTGGAGCGTGCAGCAGCGCGCGGCATACCTGACCGCGGCGCTGAGCACCGCTGGCGGCGTGATGTTCATTGGCGATCTCGATCGCCAGTTCCGTGCGCACGACGTGAAGACCGGTGAGGTCTTGTGGTCGGCCCGACTGGGAACCGCGGTGCAGGGCTTCCCGGTAACGTTCTCGGCCAACGGCAAGCAGTACGTCGCGGTAACGACCGGCGTCGGCGGCGGCAGCCCCCGGGTCGTGCCGAGGACGATTACCCCGGAGATCAACCCGCCGTCGAGTGGGCACACGTTGTACGTGTTCGAACTGCCGAAGAAATAGTAACGTCGTTCGATGCCTGCTGACAAACTCCAGACGCTTGCGCAACTCATCCGGCGCGACGTCGAGCGATTGCTCACAACCTGGCGGCAGGCGGTGAGGGATCTTCCTTCGGCCCGACACCTGGACGTGCCGACCTTGAACGATCACCTTCCCAGTTTGCTCGAAGAGCTGGCCGTCGCGCTCGAAACCCATGCGGATGAGTCGATTGCGCATGCCCTGGTCGAAGGCAGTCCGCCCGTCCACGGATTGCAGCGACTGCAAGATGGCTTCGACATTGTCGAGGTCGTCGCGGAATACAACATCCTTCGCGGGTGCATTCACGACCTCGCCGGAGCCCATGGCTTCAGCCTTCAGGGCGAGGCGTTCCACATCCTCAACCGGGTCCTGGACCACTCAATTGGCCTCGCGGTGGAGTCTTACGCCACCGCGCAGGCGCTCGAGGTCCAGCATCGCCGCGAGGAATATCTCGCCTTTGTCGCGCACGACCTTCGCACCCCTCTCAATGCCATGGCGCTGGCCACGCGAGTGCTCGACGTTACGCTCGCTCCAGGGGCCAGTCCGGAGAGCGTGCGCATGCTGAAGACGCTCCACCGCAACATCCGCCAGCTCGAAACGCTGGTGGCCAAGGTGATGGAGGAGAATGCCAACCTGCAGACCGAGGTCGGCGTCAAACTCGAGCGGCGGTTCCTGGACCTGTGGCCGCTGATCGAGGCGCTCGTGCACGATCTCCATCCCGTGGCCGGCACGGGCAGCACGGCGCTGATCAATGAGGTACCGGAGGAACTGACGGTGTTTGCGGACGCCGGCCTGCTGAAGCGGGTGTTCCAGAACCTGATCGCGAACGCGATCGCCTACACGCCGCGAGGCGCCGTCCGGATTGGCGCGCGGGCCGGCGACGCCGACGGCCTGACCGAATGCTGGGTCAGCGATTCCGGCACCGGCATTCCACCCGAGGCGCTGACCGGCGTCTTCGACAAGGGCACCGGCGACGCCGACCGCAGCGAGAGCGCCGGCCTTGGGTTGGCGATCGTGAAGACTTTCGTGGAGGCCCATGGCGGGACGGTTGACGCCGACAGCGAAGTCGGCCGTGGCACCACCGTCCGGTTTACGCTGCCTCGCGCGGACGGCGACCGTCGCGTCCCTGCCATCGGCATCGACCTGGGCCGGGCGTGACCCCACCATGGCTGAACTGGAGACCAGGAAGACCACAGGCGACCACCGCATCGCCGATGGAAATTCGACGCGGAAACAGATAACGTCGGCAGGATGATTCGCCGATTCGCATTAGTGCTGTGCGTGGTCGTCGTGGCGCGCGTGTTGATTTCCGCCCAAGCGCCGGCGCCGCCCGATCCCGCGCCGCAACAGCTGCCGGGCAGCACGGCGTCGCTGACCGTCGCGCAGACGCGCGACGCCTTTAATCCGCCCGACGGGCACCCATCGGCGCATCCGCCGATGCCCGAGTCGGTCGCACACGGGCGGCGGCCCGAGATGCGCGCGTGCGGGTTCTGTCACCTGGTCAACGGCCAGGGCCGTCCGGAAAACGCGTCGCTCGCCGGCCTGCCGGCTGCGTATCTCGTCCAGCAGATGGCCGACTTCAGGAATGGCGATCGCAAGAGCGCGGAACCGAAGATCGGACCGCCCAACGCGATGATTCAGGATGCCAAAGCCGCCAACGACGAAGACGTCCGCACCGCAGTCGAGAAACTGACGGTCGACGACATGATTGCGATCACAGCCTACACTGCATCGCGAGAGCCTTGGATGGAATGGCCGATCGATCTTGCGTCGGACCGTTCCGTAGGAACCGCCCTGGAGCGCTGGCAGAGCGTTTCTCTTGACACTTGCCAAGTGGTTGATAGGCTCCATTAGATGGCAGGGAAGAAGTTGCATCCGCTGATCAAGGTCGTCATCGTCTTCGCCATCTTGGCGGGGGGCGGCTGGCTGTTCGTGCGGTCGGCTCAGAATGCCAGAGCCGAACCCTACACAATCTCTGCCCAACACCTGCAGGGTTGGACGCTCGGCATCGACACCGCAGCCGATTCGCAGGGCGCGGTGGTCTCGTTGCGGCCACCGCCAGAGCTGCCGATGAACCTGTTCCGGCAGCTCTTCAGCCGGCAGATGGAGTCGATGGGCACGCCCAGCGCACCAGGCATTCCGGTCGCGCTGCGGCATGAGCTGCCTGCAACCGTGACTCCCGGCCAGGTGTTGGCGTTGGCACAGGGCGCGGGTCTCGACCGTTCGACGATCACGCCGACGTGCGTGGGGTATCGGCGGGTGTCGGCCATGGGCGCGACCCGCCAGTTGTATTACCTGCTGTTCTCGGTG
>ENA-ORBV01016119-ORBV01016119.1-microbial-mat-metagenome-genome-assembly--contig:-NODE-16119-length-10890-cov-5.535744_pt1 | contig 10890 bp, 2 predicted proteins | sample MGYA00237777_ERZ505514 | MGnify/ENA primary metagenome ERZ505514 (study PRJEB26160, sample SAMN06269048) | microbial mat metagenome | isolation source: Oligotrophic lake microbial mat | place...
TTTCAAGCAGAAGACGGCATACGAGATTCGCCTTAGTCTCGTGGGCTCGGAGATGTGTATAAGAGACAGCGATCGATCAGGGCTATGTGCAGGATCAGCCGGCGGTGCGCACCCTGCTACTGGACTTCGGAAATATCCCGGCGGGCGGCGCTAAGGTCGGACGCTGGCTGATGTCGACCACCCTTGCCGGGCGCTTCGTCGAATTCGAGGCCAGCTATACGCACGCCGACAACCTGGGTGGCGCGCTCACCTCACTGCTCGAAAGCGTCAATACACATACCTTGCTGCGCGATGTACGCGTGGACGAACCCGGGCGCGATTCCGTGCGTGACTTTCTGGCGCGCAGCGTCGACACCCTGCGCGTGTTTGAATCCAGCGGTATCGATAACCTGGTGATCGACCAGTCTACGAATGCGACGCTGCAGGCACCGGGGTCGGGCGACTGGACCGTGAATATGCCGACGACGGTCGGTGCCGCCTACGCACAGTTTGTGGATCCGAGCAGTGGCCAAAGCAGCCTCAGCGTCGTGACGCGCAGCGATGGCAAAGTCCTGCCGCTGGAAAATGTCTGGTTTTCCAAGACCGGCCAAGGCACGCAGATCCGCTATTTTCTCAATATCTTCGACACCAATGCCGGCGGTAGCTACACGCTGCAGCGTGGCGTCGGCACCACCAATGCCGCGATCAGCGGCGTGGTCTATGACGACCTCAACGCGAACGGCACACGCGACGCGGGGGAAGCTGGCCTGGCGGGTGTTTCAATGACGCTCTCGGGCGGCGCCGCAGGCTTCCCAGTCAATGCCTCGAGCCCGACCACCACTGACGGCAGCTTCCGCTTCGAGAGTCTTGCTGCGGGCACTTATGCCATCGCTGTGGGCGCTTTCGCCGGCCGCGAGAATGGCGTCCATAGCGGCGGTAGCCATGGCGGCACGGTCGGCGCCGATTCGATTACCAACATTGCCCTGACCACCGGCGCACAAGCCGCGGGCTATGCGTTTGCCAAGCGCATACCGCCACCGCCGCTTTCCGCCGATCTGGCGGTTCAGCTCGCTGCACTGCCGGCGAACGTCACCGTCGGTGCGCAACTAGACGTCGAAATCCTGGCGCGCAATCTCGGCACCTCGGCCTCGACGGCCAGCGTCAGCTTCCAGGTCCCAGAGCCGCTGACGGCGTTGTCGGCGACCGCATCGGTCGGCACCGTCGACCTGCCGCAACGCCAGTGGCTGGTCGGCCCGCTCGCGGCGGGCGCCGCGGCCCGCTTGCAACTGCGCTTGCGCGCGGAAAGCGTCGGCAGCGCCAGCGTAGCCGCGCAAGTCACCGGTTCGGTCACTGACCCGCAACCCGGCAATAACAGTGCCAGTGTCAACGTCAGCATTGCGACCGCGACCGTGGTCAACGCGGTCGATGATGCGATCAGCCTGCCGGGTGGCAGCAGCGCGCAGACTTTCAATCTGGCGGCGAATGATGAGTTCCCGGCCGGCAGCAGTTTCACCCGCACCGGTGGCAGTTGCGCGAATGCGAGCATCGCCGCAACCACCGGCATCGCCAGCTTCGATGTCGGCTTGAGCGCGTGTACCGTGACTTATCAAGTGTGTGCGCCGGCACCGGAAGCGACCCTGTGCGACAGCGCCAGCTTGAGCGTGTCCGCGCTGCTTGCGGATATGTCGGCGGCCTTCGGCGCCATCCCGAGTGTACTCAGCCCCGGCCAGGCACTGACCGGCTTGACCCTGAGCTGCGTGAACGCGGGCGCCAACGCAGCAATCAATGCCGGTTGTGTTCCGAGCGTCGATAGCGGCGCGCTAAGCGCTCTGGTGTGCGTGCCTGCGCAGCCCGTGGCAAGCCTCGCCAGTGGCGGCAGCATCGTCTGTAGCTTCGACTACGCTGCGGCCGGAACTGCAGGCGGCAGCAATACCGTTGCGACCGCGGTCTTATTCACCGGCAGTTCCAATGCCAGCAACGACAGCGCAAGCGGCAACAACCTCGATCTCGAGAGCGCGAGCCTGCTCGACGCGGTCGACGATGCGGTCAGCCGCCCCGGAAGTGCGACCGGCGAGAGCTTCGACGTGTCGACCAACGATCAATTCCCGGTCGGCAGCAGCTATTCATTGGTCGCCGACGGAAGCTGCGCAAACGCTGCGGTCAGCACAGCCGGGAGCGTGAGCTTCGATGTCACCCCGAGCCCGCTGTGCACGGTCAAGTATCGCGTTTGCGCGACGGCACCCAACACCTCGATCTGCGATCAAGCCACGCTCGAAGTCACCTCACTGGCGACCGATATGGCCGCGACTTTCGGCGCCATTCCGGCTGTCCTCAGCCCGGCGCAGGTGCTCAACGGTCTGAGCTTGACATGCGTCAACGGCGGCGCAAATGCGGCGACCAACGTCGGCTGCGTGCCGAGCACAGACGTCGGTGCGATCAGCGCGCTGGTGTGTATTCCCGCGCTACCCGTGACCAGTCTCGCCGCGGGTAGCAGTATCGTTTGCACTTTCGACTTTAGCGCGCCGGGCACCCCCGGTGGCACCGATACCGCGCCGCCTGCGGTGCTGTTCACCGGAACTACCAGTGCTGGCAACGACACACCTGTCGAGAACAATGTCGATACCGAGAGCGTCGCGATCATCGACGCCCTTGACGACGATTTCTCCAGTGCACCGATCGCCTCGACGGCGGGTGGCGAGACCGCATCGGTCTTCGGCAACGATGCGATTGGCGCGGTAGCGCTGCTCGAAGCTGCCAGCACCCCGAGCATCGTCGCTGCGGGTGGCCTCACCGGTGTGGCAATCAACGCCAACGGCACCCTTGCGGTTCCCGCGGGCGCCGCCGGGGGCAGCTACGCAGTCCGCTACCAGATCTGCACGTTGACGCCACCGCTTCCGGCGGTCTGCGACAGCGCCGTGGCGACAGTGTTCGTCGCCGCTCCCACGCTGACTCTGGCGGCGAGTGCCGCTACGCCGAGTGGGACGAGCGCAGGCAGCAGCATTGGCTTTAGCTTCCTGGTCACCAATAGCGGCAACGTCGGTCTCACCGGGATCGTGATCAGCGAGACGCAACTGAATGCACCGGCCGTCTGTGCGCTCACTACTCTCGCACCCGCGGCCAGTACGACTTGCACGGGCACGCACACGCTCACCCAGGCCGAAGTCGATGCGGGAGTCGTCACCAGCCAGTCCACCGCCAGCGGTACGCCTGCGGTGGGTGCTGCGGTCAGCAGCGCAGCAGCGACGACATCGACGCCGATCGCAGCCGCCCCCTCACTCAGCTTGGTCAAGACCGCCGGCACCGCGACCGGCAACACCGCTGGCAGCGTCATTGGCTATGCCTTCCAGGTGAGCAACACCGGCAATGTCACGCTGACCGCAATCGCGATCAATGACACGCAATTGAGCCCAGCCGGCGCTGTCTGCCCGTTGACGACGCTGAGCCCGAATCAATCGACCACTTGCACTGGCGTGCACGCGCTGACGCAGACCGAGGTCGACGCCGCTGTGGTCAATAACTCGGCGACGGCTGCCGGCACGCCACCGGTTGGCCCACCCGTCATCAGTGCTGTTGCGACAGCCAGTGCGCCGATCGCAGCCAATGCGCTTCTGCAGGTCGACAAGCTGCGCACCGATAGCAGCGCGCCGCTGATCGTCGGCAGCGTGCTCGAGTACTCGATGACCGCAACCAATGCCGGCAACGTGACCTTGAGCAATGCGTCGATCAGCGATGCATTGATCCCGGCACTGGTGTGCGTGCCGACGCAGCCGGCGCAATTGAGTCCGGGCGCGGCCCTGGTGTGCACCGGCACTTACACGATCACGACGGCGAATGTCAGTGCCGGCCAGGTGGTGAATACCGCCACTGCGGGCGCTGCGGCGCCGTCGGGTCCGCCGGTCACCGGCTCCGATAGCGTGACCACCCCGATTCCGCGTGCGGATCTGGCGCTGCTCAAGACCGTCAATACCGCCAACCCGAGTGTGGCCGGTGAGGCGATCTTCACCCTGGTCGTGACCAACAACGGTCCGGATACGGCCACTGGGATCAGCGTTGCCGATGCGCTGCCCGCCGGCTATTCCCTGGTGAGCACGAGTGCGACCCAGGGTGCTTATGTCGCGCCGACCTGGACCGTGGGTACTCTGGCGCTCAATGCCAGCGCCTCTCTGAGCTTGACGGTCTCAGTCAACGCCAGCGGTCCCTATCTCAACAGCGCGACGGTCGCCGGTGCATTGCCGGATCTGGCATCCGCAAACAACTCAAGCTCGGTTTCGACCACGCCGCGCACGCCGCCGAATGTGAGCATCGCCAAGTCCGTGGTGGATGCCAACGGCGATGCGCTTGTCAGTGCCGGTGAGGCTTTGACTTACACCATCGCCTTGAGCAACAGCGGCGGCCAGGACGCAGTGAACTACCAGATCACCGACCCACTCGATGCCAACACTGTGTTCGTCAGTGCCAGCAATGGCGGAACGCACGCGGCCGGCGTGGTGAGTTGGAACGGCCTTAACGTGCCAGGCAACGGGTCGCTCACGCTCACCGTGGTCGCCAATGCGGTCAATCCATTGCCGCAAGGCGTGCTCCGGATCAGCAATTACGCCATACCCACGGGCGCGGCGACACCTAACTGCCAGGCGCTCCCGCGACCGGCGAACTGCGCGGTGTTGCCAACAGCGCCGATGTTGTCGGTGAGCAAGCAACTGACCGGCGAAAGCCTGGGCGAAAACGCAATCGCGGATCCGGGAGAGACGCTGACCTATACGATCACCGTCGCGAACCACGGCGGAAGCGCCAGCAGTGCGACGGTCGTCAACGAGACGGTGCCTACGAATACCAGCTTCGTCGCGGGTTCAGCGGCCTGGAGCTGTGCCGATGGCGCGCCAATGGGGAGCGCCTGCAACGCCGCGATCGAGGTTCCGGCTTTCAATGCGGGCGCCGCGGGAACTGTCAGCTTGAGCTTCGCCGTTCGGGTCGCCGATCCGATCCCGGCGGGTGTGCTGGCTATTTCCAATGCGGTCGCACTCAATGGTCAGGCACCACCGAATTGCGCATCCACACCGGTAGCGCCGGGCTGCGTGGTCACGCCGACGCGCAACCTGCGCCTGACCAAGACGGTGCAGTCGGTGACTGCCAGCGGACCGGACGCGTTCGAAATCAGCTACCTAATCACGTTATCCAACCTCGGCGGATCGCCAGCCGCGTACACGCTGACCGATACGCTCGGCTTCCCGGCTATTGGCGTCGGATTCGGCGGCGATGCGCGCGTAAGCACGGTTGGCGGCACGCTCAATCCTGCCTTGGTCGGAGGATTGTTTGCGCCGCTCAACGGCACCAGCGTGCAACTTTCGACCAGCGCGGTGGCCTTGTCCAGCGCAGCCATCCACCGCTACCGCGTGGTCATCCCGATCACCTTGGCGGCTGCTGGTGTCGCGAATGCAATCTGCAACGGAGCGGCAGGCAGTGGTCTGTTCAATAGCGCGGCGATCGGCGCACCCCAGGCCTCGATTGCCAGCGCTTGCGCATCTTTCGATCTCCAATTGTCCAAGACCGTGCAACTGGGTGTGGACAACAACGCCAATGGTTTCGGCGACAACGGTGATCTACTGCACTACGAATTTGTCATCAGCAATCTCGGTGCGACGCCGTTGACCAGCTTGCGGTTGCTCGATCCGCGCGTGTCCGATCTGGCGTGCAGTCCGACCACCGCCGCCGGCCGCCGGTTGCGCGTGCTGTTTGCCGGCGATGTTTTCTTCAATCCATTCGAGGCCGAAAGCGTGATCGCGCTGATGCCCGGCGACTCGACCATCTGCGCGGCGACCTATCGCCTCACCGCCGCGGACACAGCCGCGCGGCGGGTCGACAACACCGCGACCGCCACTGGCACAGGGGTCGGGAACCAGCTCCGGACCGCGACCAGCAGCGCAACTTTCGACAGATTCCAATGAGCACACCAGCCAACCACAAGTTGCCGAATCCGTCGCGCGCAGCGCGGTTTCTGTCCATGCAGCGCGCGGCTTTGATCTCAGCGCTGCTCTGCACGTGGATGGTGGAGGCTAGTTTTGCGGCGCCGCCAGCCGCTGCAATGAACTGCGCGGGGGCCGCGGTTTCGGCCGCGCCGCCCGCACCGGCGCTAGCACAACCCGCTCATCGCGGTTCCGCGTGTCACTGGATGGCCGCCGCGCAATTGGCTGCCGACCCGTCTGTACAGTGGGTGGATGCGCGTCCGTTGCGCGTCGACTCCCAGGTGCGCCTGATGTCGGCTTGGGAACTGGCGGCGGCGAGCGAACTCGCGGCGGCGGCACCGTCCGCGCCACCCTTGGCCCTCTACGGCAGCGGCCTCGATCGCGTCGCGCTCGATTCCCACTGCAAACAACTGCGCGCGCAGGGTTTATTCGATGTGCGCGCCGTGCGCGGCGGCCTGCGTGCCGCATTGCGGGCCGGCGTTCCGGCCTGGCGCAAAGGCGTGAGTGCAGAGCAGGCCGACCAGCTCCTGGCCGAAGTCGGCCCTGCGCAAACGCACGCGGCGCTGCGCGCGGGCTCGGTTTCGGTGTTGATCGTGAATCACTCGAAGCGTGACTTCCTCGCAGACGCGGCTCTGGCCGGCGCGCAGCAAGTGGACACGCTGGCGGCAGTAGGGCCGATGCTTCGCGCACTTGCGGCAGACGCGCCGCTGGTGATTGCAGCGTCCGCGGCTGATCGCAAGCTCTTGGAAGCGCAACTTGAATCCACGCAGCGCGCCGATGCGGTGTTCTGGGTCGCCGGAGGAACCGAGGCGCTGGGCGAGCATCTCGAGCAATTCCGGCTGGTCGCCGGTGCTGCCCACACGCCGCTGACGCAACCGTGTTATGCACAGCCGAACGATTAGGGGGACTCTCTTGCACAGTCGCATCGCGGGATTCCTGATTGTTTGCGCGGGCCTGGCCGGTTTGGCCGAGCGCGCGTATGCCGCCGATCTGACGGTGGAATCGGGCGTCGTCGTCAAATTTGGCGCGGACGCCGGGCTGGTGATTCGCGACCGCACCACCCTGCGCCCGGACGTGGTGCTGACCACGCTGAACGATGACAGCGTCGGCGGCCAGACCCGGAGCGCCCCCGGAACGCCGAGCGCCGGAGACTGGCTCGGTATCGCGGTGAGTCAGGCCGTTCCCGAGGATGAACTGCAACTCAACAGCACCACCATCCGTTACGCCGGTGCCAGCGGTAACGCGGGCTTGAGCCTTCAATTCCGCAGCTACCAGTTGAACGGCTTGCTGCTGGCCAATAATCTGATCGGAATCGCCATCAGCGGTGGCGGCTCGACGCTGTTCAACAACACGAGCTTCTTCAACAATGCCGTCGGTGTGGTCTCGGCGAACTCCAGTCCGCAGTTTTCCAGCTCCGAGTTCATCGGCAACGCGAATTACGCGATTCGCAATGACACGCCGGCTACACCGGTGACCGCGACAGGCAACTGGTGGGGCGCCGCGAGTGGTCCGAGCGATCCGGTGGGCAATCCTGCCGGCACGGGTGATCGCGTCACTGCCGGCGTCAACTACGGCAGCTTTGCTGCACTACCCGCGCTACTGGATTGTCGCATCGTGCCCGCAGATGGGCGCTACAGTGTGCTCGTTCGCCAGATCCAGTTGGCATTGCATTGCCGCAACGCGACCCAGGTTCGAATCGCGGAATCGGCCAGTTTTGCCGGATCCAGTCTGGCGCCGATGAACAGCCCGGTGCCCTTCACGCTGTCTCCGGCCGCCGGCAGCAAGACCCTGTACGCGGAGTTCCGCGGCGTCGGCGGCACTGCCATTCTGGTCAGTACCGGGCAGCCGATCGTTTACACGCCGAGCACGCCAAGCATCGTCTTGACCGCGCCGGCGGCGAATGCCGTAGTCGCAGGGGTCATCAGCATCGCGGTCAACGTCGATGAGCCCGCCGGTTTGGCCATCGAGCGCGTGGATTTTTACGCAGGCAGTGCGGCACTCGGATCGGATACCAGCGCGCCCTTTTCCAAGGAATGGAACTCCGATGTTTTCCCGAATGCACCGATCCGCCTGCGCGCCGTGGCCTTCAACAGCGAGGGGCGCAGCGCCGAGGCCATTCGCGACGTCTACGTCCAACGACCGGATCCCGATCCACCGCTGATCACCAACGTACGCATCGGCGGGGTACTGGTGACCGAGGGCATGACCATTACGGCGCCGGGATCCATCACCTCTACCATCAACGACGCCAGTCTGATTCGCTCGACGCTGACTCGTATCGACGGCACTGCCATCGGTGCAGGCAGTCTCAACGGCCAACAGTATTCAATTCCCCTGGATTTCGCGACCATCGCCGATGGTCCACATACGATCCGCCTGGAAGCGACCGACCAGGTCAACAATGTCGGTCACTTCCAACGTGGGGTGAATGTTCAGATTCCGCTGCCACCCGCCCCAGTCATCAGCATTCCCGCGACTGCGGTTTCGGTGCAGCAGCCGACGCTGGCCGTTTCTGGCCAGGCGCAGGCCGGCAGCAACGTTCAGTTGTACCGCAACAATGTGGCGGTCGGACCGCTGTTGAACGCCAGTGCTGCGGGCACTTACAGCGGCAGCCTGGCATTGGCCGAGGGCGTCAATGCGCTCTCCGCCGATGCCCGCAATGTGCGCGGTGCCGGCCCGCGCTCGGCCAGCGTCAACATCACTTTCCTGGTGCCCGCGCCGCAGGTGCTGATCACCGTGCCGGCCGAGTTTGCGGTGGTCGATGGCGACACCACAATCAGCGCCGCCATCAGCAATGCCCTGCCGATCAGCGGCGTGCGTTTCCTGGTCAACGGCCAAGTCCTGGCGAGTTTGATGGCTGCACCCTGGCAGACACCCTGGGCCACAGGTGCCCTCGCCGAGGGCAGCTACAACGTGCGCGTAGAAGCCACCAATAGCGGCGGGACCGTGGGCTCAGCCGAACGCACCGTCACCATCGGCCATGCGCCACCGCCGCCGCCGCCCTTTGTGGCGCCGTATCTGGCCACCGGGGTGATCGCCACGCCGACGGCGAGCTTCGGTGAGCGCGCTATCGTCATCACTGGCCGGGTGCTCGACCGCCAAGGCACTGCGGTCGGCAATGCGAGCCTCGCCGTGCTCCTGCGGGTCGCCGGCTTCGCGCGACGGATCACCGTGGTCGCCAATGCCGCCGGCGATTTCCGCTATGACTTTGTGCCGCAGCAGAGCGATAGTGGACGCTTCTCGGTGGCGGTCGTGCACCCGGACGAGACCGTCGTGCCGGAACTCACGGCCTTCACCATCAACCGTTTGAGCACCGCGCAGAACACGCTGCTGGTCAACGCCGCGCGTAACTTCGTCCAGCAGTTCCCAGTGGTGGTCAGCGCCGGGCCGGGCGATGGCTCCAACGGCGTGCGCATCGTCGCCCTGGCCGAAGATCAGCCCAGCGGCAGCTTGCCGGCCGGGATCAACTTCGTCCCGGCGGCGCCGGGCAATATAGCGGCTGGCAGTTCGCTATCGCTGCAACTGGGCCTGACCGGCAATGCGACCGCCGCCGAAACCGGCAGCCTGATTCTGGCGTTGCTCGCAGACAACTCGGCGAATGTTCGTCGTGCGACCATTCGCATCGACTACCACCTGTTCCCGGCAGAGCCGGCGCTGGTGCCGGTGCCGGCAAGCTTGCGTACCGGCGTGCGTCAGGGCCAAAGTGTCACCGAGGTGCTGCGCATCGAAAATCGCGGGCTGGTCGCCGCCACCAATGTGCGCTTGGCCTTGCGCGACAGTGCCGGCACCGGTCCAGCTCCTGCATGGGCCTACCTTGCAACCATTGCCGAGCTTGGCACGCTGGCCGTCGGCGCCCAGGAAGGCGTGCAGATTTCCGCCTCGCCCACTGCCTCAGTGAGCGATGGCATCTACAACTTGCGGCTGCGGGTCACGGCCGATAACGCCAGCGGCGGCGATATCCCGGTCGCGATTCAAGTCACCCAGGCCGGCGATGGCAGCGTGCGCTTCACCGCCGCGGATATTTTCACCAACACAGTCGACGCCCAAGGCAATTTGATTGTCGGGCTGGCGAACGCCAATATTCGACTGCAGAGTGAAACCAACAGCACCCTGACCGCGCAGGGCGTCACCAATGCCATTGGACAAGTGGTGGTCGGACCTCTGCCCGCCGGTCGCTACACCTGGCGTGCGACCGGCCCCAGCCACGCCGAAGCCACCGGGCGCGTGCTGATCCGCGCCGCCACGACCCTCGACGAACGCGTATTCCTGGATTTCGACGTGGTCACCGTGGAATGGACGGTTGAGGAAACCACCATCGTCGACCAGTACAACGTCACCTTGACGGCGACCTTCCAAACCTTGGTCCCGGCCCCGGTCGTGTTGCTCGAACCCTTGTCGATCAACCTGCCGAATATGCAAGTGGGTGAAGTGATTACTGGCGAGGTCACCGTGACCAACTATGGTCTGGTGCGGGCCGACAATGTGGTGTTCACGCCGCCAATCGGCGACGCCTTTTACAACATTCAGTTCCTCGGCACGGTGCCCAACGAACTCGCGGCGCGGCAGCGCGTCAGCCTCCCGTATCGGATCACCAAATTGCCGGGCTCGCTGGTCGCCGCTGCCGGTGACAAGGCCGGCTTCCTGCATCATCTTTACGACGATCTCGCCGGCGCAAAGATGGGAACAGCGAGCTGCAGCGTCTACGCCAACAACGCCAGCCTCGAGTACGACTACGCTTGTGCTGCCGGAGATCGCCGTGCCGGCGCATGTGGGCTCGCCTTCAATAGAGCGCAAGGCAGCACGTGCAACAATGGGGCAAGCCAGCCGCACGTCTATGGTGGGCGTTGCCTCGGAACCGGGCCGAACGGCTGTGGTGATTGGGGCGGATATGGTGGCGGTGGCGGTGGCGGCGCGAGCCCGGCTGCGGCCGGCTGCCGTCCCGACTGCGGCT
>ENA-ORBV01016120-ORBV01016120.1-microbial-mat-metagenome-genome-assembly--contig:-NODE-16120-length-10890-cov-5.146028_pt1 | contig 10890 bp, 5 predicted proteins | sample MGYA00237777_ERZ505514 | MGnify/ENA primary metagenome ERZ505514 (study PRJEB26160, sample SAMN06269048) | microbial mat metagenome | isolation source: Oligotrophic lake microbial mat | place...
CCTCTAGCCAAGCATAGAAGGATGAAGCGAATAATGCATTGCCAGCTTGACTTGGATGAAAGCCATCGGTTGGCTCGATCAAATTGGACAATGGTTCACCAGACGATTGGTAATCTAAACAAACAGCATTCACGTTTAACGTTGCTCCGTTATGCGATGATGATGGTCAACATTACCTTGGAAGAGGGATAGCCAGACAGGAGAATAGAAAATGAACTTGAAGTTCGTGAACGTGGACGTCTGGGAGATATTCTACAAGAGAGAGAGAGAGAGAGAACAACAATGTAAGCTCGTGCACATCTACAGTACATGTCAGAGTAGACGGTTCAATGAACTTACTCGGTAGACCATGTTCAATTGATCTGAGCGCTCAGTCGTGATCTGACGAACAGTTTGATTGGCATTCAGCCAACCCCAGCATGGGTTCTCCTCTAAGCAATTCATGAATTCGTAGACATCGCGGTAAGAAGCTCCAACTGGATGCTATGACAAGGGATTTTCAAAAAAAACATCAGCATGCCAAGCAACAACTTACAGTTATTCGACGATACCGATACAGAAACAGCAAAAATCTTAAATTGCAACACAGCATGAGATGAGAGTGGGTGCTTTGGTTTCGTTCAACATCACCCACCCGGGAAAGGGAAACAGGTCTTGCCGCCGCTTGATGGGAACTGTCTGCACGTCTTCCCTGGAAGCTGTCTGTTCGTCTTCCCTCGAAAATGTCTGTTCGTCTTCCCTCGTCCTATCCACCAAAACCGTTCTTTTTTACGCTTCGTCATCACCCTAATCGCACGCATTATTTTAGTGCTCATCATTTTCTTCTTTTTTGAGTTGTTGCAAAACTTGTGTATTGAGAAGAAGGTAATAATCTCCACCAACCTCTATCCAATAATCTACTTGGATCCAAAAGAGAATAAGCAGGCACCAAAAAACAACAAAGTTAATGATGATGATTCGAAGGTCTCTCACAAGTCATGTTCGTCGCCACTACCGATCCTTAGCTGCAACGGCATCATCCTTGGGCAGCGGAAGAATATCTTGCGAAGCTCCACAGAATTATCCTTGCCATACCAGCGGTAGCACCCCCCAAATACATGCCTATTTGCACACCTCTTCGGTGGTGCCGTGTTATGATTTAAGCCATCCACCACGACGCGCAACACGTTCTTTGAGTACCAGTGCGGGTGCAACAGCAGCAGCTGCCTCGGATAGTGACTCGGAAAATGATAGGGATGCCCCACAAAAATACAGTACAGCCCGTCGTGCAGGAGTTCGCAACGTGGCCATTATTGCCCATGTCGACCACGGCAAGACAACATTGGTCGATAAGCTATTGTGGACGACTCATGTTGGAGAGGAAGCCGATCTCAATCGATTGATGGATTCGGGCGAGTTAGAACAAGAACGTGGGATTACCATTACCAGTAAAGTGACGCGATTGTCCTATACCAGTGGCGGAAGTGACGACGAGGAAATCATTATCAATGTCGTGGATACACCTGGTAAGCAAAACAAAACGTAGTACATAGAAATGGTGTTGATTATTTTTATATCTCTCTCACAACTCCAAATATTTAAATCTTCTTTTTTCATAATATTCGATTGATACAGGCCACGCCGATTTTTCCGGTGAAGTGGATCGCATTTTAAGCATGGTCGATGGTGTAGTATTGTTGGTGGATGCCGGGGAGGGGCCAATGACCCAAACCAAATATGTTCTCAGTCGATCTTTGGCATTAGGCTTACGACCTTTGGTGGTTTTGAACAAGGTCGATCGTCCCAATGCCATTTCCAAATTGGAATCGGGGCAAACCGAGTCGGATTTGTTGGATTTGTTTGATGCTCTGGGCGCCACCGACAAGCAAATGGATTATCCTACACTCTATGGAAGTGCCCGCGATGGATGGATGACAGATGATATGGACACGGCCTTTTCGTTGGCCAATCATGGACCAAAAGAAGGAGATGAATCTACCAGTATGAAAGTGTTGTTGGACGCCATTTTGAACCATGTCCCAGAGCCAGCCATTCGCAATTACAATAGTACAAATGAAGGCGGAGAAGAATTGGAACAACCCTTTGCCTTGGCAGCTGTTACCGTGGGCATGGATACCTACATGGGACGCACCTGTACAGGGCGAATTGTTTCTGGCTCGATTGCCCTGAACGACAGAGTCAGAGTCATTCCGCGAGATGGACCCATTACCAACAACGACACGACAACCTTGGGAGGAATCTTTGTCAATCGAGGAATATCCAGAACCCCATTGGAATCCGGACGAGCCTATGCTGGAGATATTGTAACTCTTGTGGGAGTTCCCGATCACATGTTGGTGGGTGATACAGTGACGAGTGTGGAATGTCCTATTGAGGAAGCCATTGTCACACCGCCCCTTGCGCCGCCGACATTGTCCATGGACTTTGGCGCCAATACTGGGCCATTGTCAGGAATGGAAGGAACCATTGTCACATCGTCCAAAGTACGGGAACGATTGTATCAAGAAACCGATAACAATGTTACCTTGACGCTAGAGAAAAGCGAATCAGATTCGGAAAAGACAGTCGTGTTGGCCAGGGGTGAACTACAGCTGGGAATTCTAGCTGAGCAGATGAGACGTGAAGGCTTTGAAATGATGATATCACCACCACGTATCCTGACAAAGATCTGTCCAGAAACAGGCAAAAAGTTGGAGCCATTCGAAGAAGTTATTGTAGATGTCGACAGCGAATACTCTGGGACGGTCGTGAGTTCATTGACTGGGAACCGGAAAGGAATCTTGATGGAGATGACTGAAAACTCGGATGGAAAAACACGCTTGCTATTTGAGGCTCCGTCTCGGGGACTCTTGGGCTTTTCCAGTGAGATTGCGACCGCCACCAAAGGAACTGCAGTTGTCAACCATTCGTTTTTGGAAGATCGGAAATATGCAGGAGAACTTGGTCTAGATTCTTCTAGATCAAAGATTGTGAGCATGGTGCAGGGCAAAGCGACATCTTTTGCTTTGGGCAATCTGTCACAACGAGGCACCCTCTTTATAGAGCCAGGTGACATGGTCTATGCTGGTATGGTGATTGGAGAAAGTGCCAAGAGTCGAGATATTGACATGGACGTCAACCCTTGTAAAGCGAAAGAATTGACCAATATGCGGTCAGTTGCAAAGGACGAGAATATTACTCTTCCGCCACCCAAGGTAAGTACTTCTACAAAGAATTGCGGACCTGCTAAAAGAACGTTCGTATCTCACATCTGCACACATCTTCCTCGTGGAATTAACTTCTTTCAATTAAAAGCGAATGTCGGTGGAAGAATTGATTGGTTACATGGCGCCAGATGAAATAATTGAAGTGACGCCCAAGAGCGTACGTCTCCGCAAAGCTGAGCTGGATCCGAAAGTTAGAGCACGATCCAAGAAAGGAAAGAATAATAAGTCATAAAAGTTGATTCATAGAGCTAAGCATAAAACGCACATATCTTCGCTTACCCGCTTCACCTCTCTCCACCCCGATCTAACAACGCACCTCTAGTAAGCAGCATCGTGAGTCGAGTCACGACACGACGATCTTTAGTCCTTGTACCACATCAACCATGATCCTCGTACGGTGTACTAGTAGATCTTGTTGTGGTGCTTCAACTGAAGCAGTATTGGAACTACTCCTCGGATTCGTGCCAAGGCCTACACTTGCTGCGGCTGGTATATCCCGGGAACCAGTACAAGCGTGGACAGCACACATTCCGACGAAGTCTCCGACCACTTTCAAGCGATCGGAAGAAACACGCTAAACAAACGCTTAGCTAATATCGTGTAAAACAAATAGTAGGAGTGAACAGCAATCGTGTCCAGCGTGGCCGTTGTGCAGAGCTACAGCGTGGATACCATCCAAATCCTACAAAGACGCCATTTCGATTTTGGATGTCAAATGTTCAAAAGGTCCAGTGCTCACAAATTGATCATTCCCCCCAAAATATCCAGATCAAATTCAGCAAATCATAACGAGGTAAGCAGCAAACAAGACTTTTGATATCTCCAAGTTATTTCGGCTGTTATTGACAAAGATGCTAACGATTAGTCTCTTACGCCTTTTCAACCTTTTCCCAAGTAACCATGGTCCGAAAGTCCTCTAGGAAACGCAATGCCCCTGAGCAAGAAAAGGAGAAGAAGGCTTCGAAATCCAAGCAGACGACACCTTCAAAGGGCAAGAAGGATGTCAAGGAGAAGGGCGCCGCATCCAGTCCCAAGAAGGTAAAAAAGAGCGAGACGAAGAGCTCGGAAGCCAAGCGCAAGGCCCCAGCAAAGGAAGTGAAGGATAAGAAGAAGAAGGACACCGCAACAAATCCAAAGCGTGTTAAAAAGAGCGAGACTCCCCCCTCCGACGCTATCCTGGCCTTGATGGTGGAGTGTCACGTGCAGTGCAATGATAGCGTCAATTTCGGAAGAATCTTGAAGCATCATAAGTTAGGTGCGAGCAACGAAGAATGGAACAAAGCGTGGAACGAACTGATCAAGGAAGGTCTCATTGAACCAGAAGGCGCTGACACACCCTTCAAGCTCACGGATATTGGCAAGGAGCGCGCTGGAAAGGGCAACGCGAAATTCGAGGCCTTTAACGAATTGAAGCGAATCATTGAAAACCCACCCAAGACCAACGCGGAGTACCATATGCAGTTGAAGAGCAATTTGCTGAACGAGTTGGGTGCCGAAATGTTCGACTTGCTCCTTGAGTGGCATTTGTTGGGTCGCACAGAGCTTGCCGGTCTCCTCGGTATCAACCGTAATCCTTGCGAGTTCAATTATCCCCTGAAACAGCTCAAAGCTCTAGGGCTTGTTGAGGATGACCCCGATCATAAGAACAAGAATCGTCTCAGCGACAAGGCATTTGTCGGTAAGCGCCCCAAAATTACCCCACCTGACGAGGAAAAGCTCAAGGAAGCAATCAATGCAGCGATCGAATCGAAGGGCAACTCCAAGGCTGAAGCAAAGGCTAAGAAAGCGAAGCAAGTCAAGGAAGCTGAACCAGAGGATCATGGCACTGAATCGGAAGAACAGGTAGCCGAAACAAAGAAGGCGACCAAGGAGACAGAGAGCAAAGGATCCGAAGACCTCGTCAAAGAAACAAAGAAGGTGGACAACGCTGAAGCAGAAGATCATGACACTGAATCGGAAGATCATATTTCTGAAACAAAGGAGACCAAGAAAAAAAGAAAAGGATCTGAAGACTTCGTCGAGGAAGCAAAGAAGGAAACTGTGAAGGCCAAGACCAAAAAACCCAAGACTGGTGAGCTAGAGGAAAGCTTGGATGATGTTGCAAACGACGACAAGAAGGAGAAAACTGAGGATTCCAAGCTCATCGAGGACAAGGATATCAATGATGATGGCACCAAGCAAGTTGAAAGAGTTGTGGAAGGGACTGAAGTTGTTGGTGAAGTAGCGTAAATCAGAAGATATGCCAACGAGATCCAGTCAATGTTGAGTAGTATAATCAACGGTTTCCATTGCTGAGCTCCTTTGGATAATCTGTCGCTCTTTGGACGACCAACAAAGATATTCCTCTCTGTCAAGCAGACAGCAGATCCCGGTTAGAGCGTTATAGTAAAACTAACTATAGGGAATATTGAAGCTGAAGTAGCCATATCAGAGAATTAAAATTCACTTTGGGCTAGAAAGTCATATCATGGCTACTCATGGCTCTTCCATTGCTGAGAAGGATCAAAGGAAATTTCCAATCGATTTGGAAACAATCTTCATTTTCATCAATTTTGTTGCTGTATGTTCTTTTTCTTTCTCCAGCGACATATCCCACCTCTGAGTTCCTTGTTGTGTCCGGTAGGGCAAAGAGGGGGGCCCTCACTCGCATGTCGCAGAGACTGACTCTGGGGATTCGATTCGCTATCAAGTCCCGATTTTAGTTGCACTCGTCACTTCGATGGTGTTGCTAATCGATGAATCCACTGCAGTGCCATGCAAATTGTTGTTGTTGTTGTCGAATTCCAGTATATCATCATTGCAATTTCCATCCTTTTCTAGATCTATGCTGACTTTGGAAGTCGACCCTGGTTCTTCATCGTCACCATCTTGGGACATTTTTTCATTGGCAGAGACAACATACAAAAAGTAACACCCAATAGGAATAGCTGTACAAACGTGCCACAAGGCGTGACCTTGAAACCAGCTATCTGGAAAGCAGAGAGGGCCACCCGATTTCGATGGAACCCACATGCCGTACGCGAAAGCCAAGCAACAAAGAGCAAATGCCATGAACCAAGAGTTGGCGGTATCCAAAACGGCTGCCTTGCTCTCGCCATTGTGAAAGCACTTGCGGTATTGATTGATTATCAATTTGTGTATAGCTTCACACGCAATGGTGATTGCTATTAGAATAGAAAACATGAGCCGTTTGAGGCTTGTATTGGCGGAGAGGATCGTCAGCACCAGCAAAGGAAGAATCAAGGCCATATAAATCGCAAAAAAGGCTTTGAAGGACAACCTTGGATACTTCCTTGTCGCACTGTAAATTGCTAAAAACGCTCCGACTAGGTACATAGAAAATTGATCGATGCGACGCCCTGGACTTGTAAGAGAAGCGTGCAGTGCGGCGCTTCCAGGTCCCAAGAAACATGTCACTGTGGATAACAACATTCCATATCCAGGGTATCTTGTAAAGGGGTTCCTACCCTCCCAGTATCGTTGAGGAATCTCTTTGTCACAGCAAAAGGCAATCCACAAACCAACAATCACAAAGCCAATATTCGAAGCCGTGTTGGCGGGTTGAACAATCCAGACATCTCCCAATTCTTCTCCTCGCGGTCGCTCACAAAAACAATTGGGTTCCGATAGATAATTGTCAAAACAATTTTCATTGATTTCTTCAAAGGATTGCCAGCCAATACCTCCCGCGACGATCAGCAGACCGGCTGTGGAGACAAGAGTTGCGCAGAGTGCCAAGGCAAGAGTGTTCATCATGGCTATAGATTTTGAGATTATGAGAATAATGAAGTTTCTGAGAATAATGAAGATCCTGTTGGGTTAATAGCGTCAGTGAGTAGTGAGTGTGCCCTTGTGGGCCGAACAGTTTTTATTCATGCCACTTTCACTTGACTCGATCGCAACTATTATCCCTATTCATAATGCCTTTCTCTGATTTTGCCGCGACTCACTCAGTGCCGAGTTAGTATTTCTACTGTAGCTACTAGACTACTAGCTAGTAGCCGTTAAACTACATAGGTATTACTACATGTACTAGCTAGCCAGATAGTAGTACAGCTGAGCTAGCTACTACTAGTAGCTACCGCTAACTCTACTGTATGGATCAACTGATCTTGTCCTTTCAGCCATACATTGATTCATTCGCGGGAGGAAAGAACCAAAACCAAGGGGGTCGGCACCGCGATGACTGTGCCACTATCAGAAGATTTTGAAAATTTCAAAAAAACCAAAAACGGTTGCGATCGATTTCATTAGATTTTGACGTGAGACGATCGTGATGAAACGAACTGCCGCGAAACGAACAATAAAAAAGAAATGGACAGCGTGAAAAGCACCCAACGATGTCAAACAGACGAACCGTGGGATGATGATGACGTTGATTTCGGTATCATAATACCAAGAAAGCTGGAACTTGAATTCAACCAACGACGATTGTAAGTAATGACACGTTCTAGTTTCAGTTTTGTGTTTTGTCTATTGTTTGTGCTCTATCGACTAGAGGTTGTAACAGATCCGAATGAAAGCTGCTGCACGATGGAGAGCGATCGTTCTCTTACCCCTCCCCTCATTTTTGTCGTTGTTTTTAGAATAAAGGAATTAATCATGGCAAAGAGCAAGGGCAACAGCAAAAAATCGGGATCGAAAACGACGGGCAACGAGGAACGGCAAACAGCTCTTCTTTCGAGAATGATGGATTTGCAGGTACAAGGAACGAAGGAAGTTTCTTTCTTCAGACTGTCGAAGGACCTTGATTTCATGGAAAAGACTTCAAGCTGGCGAGCATCGTGGAAAGAACTCGTCGAAGAAGGCTACGTCAAACCGTCCTCGGGTGATGTCAGTGCACCTGTCGCATATAAGACAGACTATACGGTGACGGAAAAAGGTATCGAACGCTTTGGCTCGCCCGAATTCAAAAAGCATCAGAAAGAAATGAAGACACCTGCCACGACCGAAGAAGAGCACCAAGCTCGTATCTTTAAGAAGCTATTGAACAAGAAAAGTGTTAGCATCTTTGAATTGCTCCTCCGGCATGGATCACTCAGTCGCAAGGAGCTTGCAGCCATCATTGGTGTCAGTGACCGCGGCCATGCATTTAGCTATGCTCTACAGCAACTAAAGACATTGCAAATCGTTGAAGACGACAAGAATGGCAAGGGGAAGAAGCTCCGTCTGTCGGATGCTGCGTTTCTGGATCCTAAGAACCGCCCTGAGACGGCTGCGCACAATGCCGACGAATTGGAAAAGCTGATGGAGGAAAACAACAAGCCAAAGAGGAAGAAACTCGTCGAAGAAGTACCCAAGGAAAAAGCTGTAAAGACGGAAGGTGGAAAGAGAAAGAAAAAAGAGAAAGTCGCTGCTGCTGATGAAGAGCTCGTCGAGGAAGAACCCAAGGCAAAAGCTGTCGAGACGGAAGAGGGTATAAAGGAGAAAGTCGCTGCTAATGATGAAGATCTCGTCGAAGAAGAGTCGAAGGCACAAGCTGTCGAAACGCAAGAGGATAAGGAGAAAGATGCTTGTGATGATGGAAAGCTCGTCGAGGAAGAACCCAAGGCAAAAACTGCCAAGACGGAAGGCGGCATGCGCAAGAAAAAGGCGAAAGACGCCGCCAAAGAAAAACCCGATGCGAAAGCTGTCGAGACGGAAGGGGCCAAGCGCAGCAGAAATGACAAAGACGTTGCAAAAGAAGAACCCGAGAAAAAGACTGCGAAGACGGAAGGGGCCAAGCGAGCGAAACAGAGCAAAAACGCCGCAAAAGAAGAGCCCAAGGAAACAGCTCGCATGACGAACGGTGGCAAGCGAAAGCAGAAGGAAGAAGACAGTTGCGACGGCGACAGTAGAGAAGAGGTCAAGGCGAAGAAGCCCAAGCTTGAGGATGGAGATAGCAAGGGCTACAGTAACGATGCTGACAGTAGAGACGAGATCAAGGCCAAGCCAAAGCTTGATGATGGAGGGGACGAAGGCGGCAGTGGCGATGCTGCCAAAGGAGAAGAGCCCAAGCTTGGGGATGGAGAGGACGAGGGCTACACTGGCGATGCTGACAGTAGAGAAGAGGTCAATGCTAAGAGTCCGAAGCTTGAGGAAGAAGAGGACGAGGAAGACCTCGATCTCGAAATGATGATCCGGCGTTTCTACCCTGATGTGTGCTGATTTGAATGACTTCGGCCGCCTACCCTGCTCGTCTGTTCGATGCATGTTACCACGACAACGATTACTGTCATTCTATTGTACGGGATGAACTGATACGATACACTGCACCGACTGAAATACATAGCCGCAAATGACGATAACAGTCAAACATTACAAACCAAAAACACTTCGATGCGTGCAACAAATCTTCCTACAGCTAGCTAGATGAATTTCTTTTATGAACTTTACAATAGTTTGATTGATTCGGGTTGTATCGGAATTCTATTAATTCAATCATTAATGGAATGCATGGCATACTAAGCTACACAAGCGTGCGTGTGATAATCAGCAGCAGGTTCGCAAATGAGTAGAGTGCATGGGACGGTGCTTGCTTAATAGTCACCGCCGCCGCCGTCACCACCTCCGAACATGTCACCTCCCACGGGAGCCTCTTCTTCTTCCTCAGGTTCGGGTTCCGCAGCTGCAGCGGCACCGCCGCCACCACCACCGCCTCCTCCGCCGCCACCACCAGAGCCAGCGAACTTGCTAGGATCCTTCAAGTACTCGACAACGTCATCGGCCTGCTTGAAGGAATATCCATCCAATTGGACGGTAATCGCCAAAATGGCCTTGAAGGCATTGACCATGGAGTGGGGAACACTGGCTTCCGTGGGGATACCCATGGCCAAGGACATGGAAGCGATAATGTTGAGGGCTTCGCAGAATTTGGCCGCCAAGACATCGTCGGTAATATCCAACACCTTGGCATCAAAGAGACTTCCGGCATCGTAGACAGCCTTCAAGACCATACCGTAGGTAAAGGGTTCAATGTTGAGCTTTTGCAAAAGAGCAGCCTGGGAAGCCGTCACTCGTTCTCCTTGTTGAATCAAATCGGTATCGTTCACCATTTCAATTTGACCCTTGGAAATCTTGGTCGCAATTTGCAAGGTCTGGAAAAAGGCGGTTTGACCGGGATCGCAACCGGTGGGACCCTTGGGCACAACGACCTTGGAGGGAGCGACGGCACCGACCTTGGCGGGAGCAGGACGCGTGTTGCCTTCCAAGACTTTACGAACGTCACCCAAATCGTCATTGGTAAAGACGAAGCCAACATTGCCACGACAGGCTTCCGACAACTTTTCACAGGGCGTTCCGGGGTTTTCTGCGGTGTACTCGGCAATGATTTTACGCATCATGGTGTTCTTTCCCATGAGCATTTCGGCCTTTCCACGAAGAGCCTTACGGGTCACTTGGATCTGGCTGGAACCCACATTATCGACACCGACGATGAAGGCTTTGTTGTAAGTACTCAAGAACTCCTTCATCTTCTCGAAGTAGGCCTTCTTTTTTTCAGCGGAGAGAGGCATGGTGGCTGGTTTGTTTTGTGTTGTTGAAAAGTAAAATAAAAAAGGTAATGAAGACTTCGGGCGAAGGACGGCTGATGCTATCCAACAATTTAACCGAAGAGGGGGGTGTACTACAAAAGGGCTGTCTCTTATACACATCTCCGAGCCCACGAGACTAAGGCGAATCTCGTATGCCGTCTTCTGCTTGAAAA
>ENA-ORBV01016122-ORBV01016122.1-microbial-mat-metagenome-genome-assembly--contig:-NODE-16122-length-10890-cov-3.841857_pt1 | contig 10890 bp, 9 predicted proteins | sample MGYA00237777_ERZ505514 | MGnify/ENA primary metagenome ERZ505514 (study PRJEB26160, sample SAMN06269048) | microbial mat metagenome | isolation source: Oligotrophic lake microbial mat | place...
AAGAGACAGGGGTTGCAGAAGGCGTGGGCGGTTGTTTGGAAAGGAGTTGGATAACATGATGACGGAGATGAATGAGGAGTTGGTGGCGTGAGTGAGTTGCCCCGTGGGTGGTCGTCCACGTCCTTGGACGCCGTCGCTGATGTCTTGGACTTTGAGCGCGAGCCCGTAAACTCTTCAGATCGAGAAACTCGCGTAGCTGGGAAGAGCGATGCTGAGCTATTCCCGTACTATGGCGCAACTGGCCAAGTCGGATTGATTGACTCGTATAGATCCGAAGGCCAAAGGGTCCTGCTTGGCGAAGACGCCGCTCCTTTTCTCGACCCAGCGAAGGACAAGGCATACGTCGCAAATGGCCGCTTCTGGGTCAACAACCACGCCCACGTTCTTGATGGTGCCGCGGGCTTGATTGACAACAAGTTTCTATGCCATCAACTCAATACGGTTGACTATCACCCGTTCGTCACCGGATCCACTCGCCTAAAGCTTACGAGTTCGGCGATGAAGCAGATTCCGATGGTAGTGCCCCCGGCAGCCGAACAAACCCGCATCGTCGCGAAACTCGAAGAACTCCTCTCCGACCTCGATGCGGGCGTGGCCGAACTCAAGGCCGCGCAGAAGAAGCTCGGGCAATACCGCCAGTCGCTGCTGAAAGCTGCGGTTGAAGGCGCACTCACCGCCGAGTGGCGGGTACAGAACACGCCGGCAGAATGCGGCGCGCAACTGTTGGAGCGCATCCTCATCGAGCGGCGCGCGCGATGGGAGGCCAAGCAAGTCGCCAAGTTCGAGGAGCAAGGGAAAGCACCGCCCAAGGATTGGCGGGAGAAGTATCCGGAGCCGGTGAAGCCGGATGTCAGCGACTTGCCGGAACTGCCGGAGGGGTGGGTGTGGGCGAGTGTGGGGCAGTTGCTGGCAGAGTTGACCAGCGGCTCGCGGGACTGGGCACCGTACTACGACCGTGGCTCCAGCGTCTTCGTCATGGCGCAAAACGTCCGACCGTGGCGACCGAATTTCGCTTTCAAACAGTACGTTGATCCACCGATCGATCATAGGGATCGCGTTCGTTCAGAAATTCACGCCGATGATTTGCTGACAACAATTGTCGGGGCAAATACGGGTCAGGTGTGTCGCGTGGCTGATCCAGTGGCGTCGCACTTCGTATGTCAGAGCGTCGCATTAATGCGACTTGTCAGGCCGCCCATGTCGGAGTTCGTCAATGCAGTTCTGAACAGCGAAGGTCACGGGCAGCGCCAGTTTCGCGAAATGAACTACGGCGCAGGCCGTCCACATTTGAGCTTCGACCAGTTGGAATCAGTTCTTGTCCCGCTTCCTCCGCAGGGCGAACAGGCTCAAATCGTCAGCATGGTTACGGAATCTCTCGTGTACGTCGAGCAAATCGAGTCCGAGCTGCTGCTGCTGGCGAAACAATCCGCCGCCCAACGCCAGAACATCCTCCGCGCCGCCTTTGCCGGCCAACTCGTCCCGCAAGACCCGAACGCCGAACCCGCCAGCGTGCTCCTCGAGCGCATCCGTGCTGAGCGTGCTGAACGCGATCCAGGGAACCGGCCGCGTGGCCGAAAATCCAAGGTGGCGGTATGACAGCTCGTAAGCGCGTTGCCAAGTCAGCCGCATTGGCGCGAACTTCAGACACTCCCGACGCTTCCGCACTCCTGGCCGATTTGCAGCAGCTAATCGAACAGTCCAAGCAATCGGTTGCGGCGGCAGTAAACGCGGGGCTGACGCTGCTCTATTGGCGCATCGGCCAGCGCATCCATGCGGATGTGCTCGGCGGCGGGCGTGCGGGCTATGGTCAGGAGATTGTCGTGACGCTGTCACGACAATTGGAAGCGGACCACGGGCGTGGCTTCGAGGTCAAAAACCTACGCCGTATGGTCCAGTTCGCTGAAGCATATCCGGATGAAAAGATTGTCGTGACGCTGATCCGACAATTGAGCTGGTCCCACGTATTGGCGCTGCTGCCGCTGAAGGACCCGCTGGCCCGGGACTTCTACGCTGAGATCTGCAGCATGGAGCGGTGGAGCGTGCGCACGCTGCGAGACCGGGTGGACTCTCGACTCTTTGAGCGCACCGCGCTCTCCAGTCAGCCGGAAGATCTCATCCGCCTCGAGTTGGACGCGTTGAAGTCCAAAGGCGATGTCACGCCGGCGATGGTGTTGAAAGATCCGTACGTGCTCGACTTCCTTGGCCTGAACGATCGCTACCTCGAAAAAGACCTCGAAGACGCCATCCTACGCGAGCTGGAGACCTTCCTGCTCGAACTGGGCGCGGGCTTCGCTTTCGTCGAAAGGCAGCGACGCATTCAGCTCGACGGCGAGGACTTCTACATCGACCTGCTGTTCTATAACCGCAAGCTCCGCCGGCTGGTGGTCATCGAGCTGAAGCTTGGCGACTTCAAAGCCGAGTACAAAGGGCAGATGGAGTTGTACCTGCGCTGGCTGGCCAAGCACGACCAAGAGACCGGCGACGGCCCACCGCTGGGGATCATTCTGTGTACCGGGAAGAAGCAGGAGCAGATCGAACTACTTGAGCTGGACAAATCCGGTATCCATGTCGCCGAGTACCTCACCGTGCTTCCGCCGCGTGAGGTGTTTCAGCAGAAGATCCAGAGCGCGATGCTCGCCGCGCGGGCGCGGTTGGAGCACAAGATTCTGTGATTTCGCCACCGCCTGTGGCGAAAGTGGCCGCATCGCCAGGTGAAGTCTCTATAGGCTTCGCAAAAGTGCCACAGGCTGTGGCACAAACCGGCGCGGAAAACATATCGGCAGCGCTACAAATCGTGTTGCCACCCATCCAGTCGGAGCAGCTTCGGCTAACGGCGCGTTTGTGCAACCACTGGTTGCACATTTGTCCCCAATTCCCGCACCGCTACGCGTGATACTCTCTCAATGAACACATCTTCCCTCGTCCAGAAAGTCTGGAACTTCTGCCACACCCTGCGCGACGACGGTGTGGGCTATGGCGACTACCTGGAACAGCTCACCTACCTGCTGTTCCTGAAGTTGGCGCACGAATACGCGCAGGAGCCCTACAACCGCGACACCCGCATTCCCAACGGCTACGACTGGGCCAGCCTCACGTCGAAAGTCGGCGAGCCACTGGAAGCCCACTACCTCGCCACGCTCCACCGGCTGGGCCAGGAACCCGGTATGCTCGGCGCCATCTTCTTCAAAGCGCAGAACAAGATCCAGGACCCGGCCAAGCTGTCACGGTTGGTGCAGCTGATCGACGCGGAGAGTTGGATCAGCCTCGACGCCGATACCAAGGGCGACCTGTACGAAGGGCTGCTGCAGAAGAATGCGGAAGACACCAAGAGTGGCGCGGGTCAGTACTTCACACCGCGTGCACTGATCGAAGCGATGGTGACGTGCATGCGTCCCGAGCCGATGAAGGTTATTGCCGACCCGGCCTGCGGCACCGGCGGCTTCTTTCTCGGCGCCTACAACTGGATCACGCGCCCCGGCGCCAAGTTGGACAAGCGTCAGAAGGAGTTCCTGCGCGACCACACGTTCGTGGGCAACGAGATCGTGCCGAACACGCGCCGCATGTGCTTGATGAACCTGTTCTTGCACAACATTGGCGAGCTGGATGGTGAGCCTGCGGTGGAGCGTTCGGACGCCCTGATCACCGAGCCCAAGCGCAAGGTGGACTACGTGCTGGCGAATCCGCCCTTCGGCAAGAAGAGCAGCATGACCATCACCAACGAAGAAGGCGAAGAAGACAGAGAAGCACTCACCTACGAGCGGCAGGACTTCTGGGAAACCACGTCCAACAAGCAGCTCAACTTTTTGCAGCACATCGTGAGCATGCTCAAGGTTCACGGTAAAGCGGCAGTCGTGCTGCCCGACAACGTGTTGTTCGAGGGTGGTGCCGGTGAGAACATCCGTCGTAAACTCTTGGAGAACTGCGATGTGCACACCGTGCTCCGGTTACCCACCGGCATCTTCTACGCGCAGGGTGTGAAAGCGAACGTGGTGTTCTTTGATGCAAAGCCGAAGGACGGACAGATTCACACCCAAGGTGTGTGGTTTTACGACCTGCGCACCAACAAACATTTCACGCTCAAGACGCGCACGCTGAAGCTTGACGACTTGCAGGACTTCATCGCGCGCTACAACGCGGACAACCGTCACGAACGCATCGCTACGGATCGCTTCAAGTTCTTCAGCTACGAAGCGCTGATGGCGCGCGACAAAGCGAGTCTCGACATCTTCTGGCTGAAAGACGATAGCCTGGACAACCTCGACGACCTGCCGTCGCCGGATGTGCTGCAGCAGGAGATCATCGAGCATTTGGAGGCGGCGCTGGCGGCGTTTCGGGACGTTGCTGCGGCGCTACCCAAAACAGGTTGAGACAGGCAGCGGACTTGTTCCCGCGCGAGGCGGAGCACGCAGTACGCCAAGCAGAAGGCATTGCTCAATGGTTCGACTTGATCTACGTGAGCGGCGCCAGCATCTTGGAGCATCTCAAGACTCCCGGTGAGCGCCGGAACGTGTGGCTCATCGAGGAAGTTTTTCATCGGTTGATGTTTGAGGGGGCGGAGTAAACGTGATCTCAGCTACGACTCCCGAACAGTTGCGCGCTTGGCTTGCTGAGCCTGAGGGAACGCGCCTGGAGTTCAAGGAAGCCAAGGCGGGGTATCAGTTTGATAAACTGCTCGAGTATTGCGTCGCGCTCGCCAATGAAGGGGGCGGGAAGATCCTACTCGGCGTGAGCGACCAACGACCGCGTCGAATTGTGGGATCTGAAGCCTTCGCCGAACCCGGGCGCACCGAGTCTGGCCTGCACGAGCGATTGAGGCATCGGATCCCTGTTGAAGAGGTCCGGACATTGGAAGGCCGGGTGGTTGTGGTCCACGTGCCGAGTCGCTTACCCGGTGCTGCGTGGCAGATCGGCGGACGCTTTCTTAAGCGCGCGGGCGACGCACTCACCGCGCTGAGCGGCGACGAACTACGGGCGATTTTTGCGGAGACCGGTCCCGATTTTTCTGCGGAGGTCTGTCCGGGCGCCTCTCTGGCCGATCTTGCGCCAGCGGCTTATCGAAGCATTTCGCACTCGCTGGTCTCGCCGCACATCCGATCGAATATCGTGAAGGTTTCTTGCTCTGGGCCGAGGATCTCTGGGCCAAGATCAACCTGCGCAATGACCGCCAGAGTTATGGCGTCACGACCGAGAATATTCTCGATCAGCAGAATCCCCGGAATTGACGATTGGCTGAGGCGCTGGCGAAGTGTGGGCTCATCGAGCGCTCCGGTCAGGGGATGAACCTCATGTATGAAAGTGCGATCAAACAAGGCAAGGCGCTTCCGAGTCTTCTTGGTACTTCGGCTGACGCCGTGCGGCTGACGCTGCACGGTTCACTGACGAGTCCGGCGTTCGTGCGGTACCTCGAACAACTGGGTTCGGAGAGAACGCGCTCGTTCTCGACCTACGATTTACTGGCGCTCGATACCCTTCGGCGCGAGCAGGAGCTTCCGCCGAACCTCCGCGCGCAGATTCCCGCGCTTGTCGCGGCAGGCGCCATTGAGGCGATGGGGCGTGGCCGCGGGGTTCGCTATATCCTATCCCGTAGCCTGTACGCAGCGCGCGGCGGAAAGGGTACTTACACCCGTCGGAAGGGACTGGACCAAGAAACCAACAAGACGCTCCTACTCAAGCACATCCGAGAAAACGCTGCAGACGGGTCACAGATGGAGGAGTTCCGGCAAGTGCTTCCAGCGCTCCAACGGAGTCAAATTCAGGTCCTGCTACGAGAGCTTCGGACCGTCGGTGCTGTGCACGTGGTTGGTGCCACCAAGGCTGCTCGCTGGTACCCGGACGCGCAACCGAGCGTGGCAGCAATTGAAACCGAGTCACGGTGAACACAATAAACATCGGGTCGATGCTCAAGGCTAAAGTGTTGCATGGCTTAGGTTTGGAATCACGCATTATTGCAACTTGTTTCACGGAAGTTGCAATTCAATCCCAATCCTGTGCCAATCCTGTTGGCCTCCGCGATCTCGCCGCTGCGCCAGCCCAACGAGCTGACGCGGGCGGACCCCGTGTTCCCGCATGAGCGCAGTTCCTGAAAAACCTACCTCCGCTCCACCTGCAGATCATCCAACTGCAGCACCGCCACAATCTCGCGACCGTCCGGTGTGAAGTAGCGCAGCACCACCCGGCGATTGCGGGCGTGATCAACCACGCCGGTCCCCGCGTTGTCGAGATTTGACTCACCCAGCGCCACGGTCCGAATACGCGAGGCCGCGATGCCCTTGGATTCGAGGTACTCGCGTACGGCCTCCACGCGACGGCTGGAGAGCGCCTGATTGTACGACACGCTGGCTCGCGCATCGGTATGCCCCTCGAGCGAGATCTGCACGTCGCCGAACGGGCGCAGTGAATCGACCAGTGCATCGAGCACCCTGCGCGACGCCGGCGCCAGCGCATGTTTGTCGAGGGCGAAATGGACAAGACTCGGCACGCCGCGCAGTACCGCCGGCGCCATTGCTGGTGGAGGCGTGACCACCGGAGCCACAGTGGGGGACACACGCAACCCCGCCGCAATCGCCATCGCTTGCTTCTCCCACGCCGCACACGACGGTGCACCAAGCAACGGCGAGCCGGCCCGCAGGAGCGCCACCTCGAGTGCAACGGCCTGCGCGCGCTGCGCGTCGGTCACGCCGACACGCGTATCGAGTGAGTCGAGCAGCGCCCACAACTCTCCGCGAACGGCGCGCGTTTCTGCATCGCCGGCGCGACGCGAGGACATGTTGAGTATCCTCGCAGTCAGCGGCCCGGCATCGTTGCGTTCATACGCATCGCGCGCCAACGCGAACAGTGCGGCGGATCGCGCCGACGCGGCCGCACCGGCCAGCGAATCGAACTTCGCCAGATCGCGCGCGATCACGGCGTCGCTGGTGCGCCCCGCACGTGGCGTCACCCACGACACGTCCTGTGCGGCCAACGGGGCGTTGGTCAGCTGTATCAGCGCTGTCACGACAACCGCCGCAATCACTGAGGCACTACGGCGGCGTGAGCCGTGAACTCGCGTCGTCATCATCACTTCTTCTCCTTGACAAAGATGCTTTCATCAAACTTGAGTCCGAACTCCACGTACGGACCGCGCTGCGTGTAGCCGAGCGACTCGAAGTCACGGTCGGTGAAGCCGAACAGATTGTAGCCGCCCGCGACTCGCATGTTGCGCATGAGTACGAAGCCCACCTCGCCGCCTACGCCGTATTGACGCGCGCTGAATGTGGCATCGCCGAGCGTACTGCCAATCACACCAACGTCAAAGCGTTGCGACAGATCCACAATGGCTCGGCCCATGAGCAGCTGCGCCGTGGTTTCCGTCGTGGAGCCATCACGCGTGTCGGCCGACAGCTTGCCGGCATAGCGCGTGGACAGCGTCAGAGATGGAATAGGCTGCAGATTGACCAGCACGGCCGCGATATTCGCCGTGGTGCGCGACGTCGGTTCACCCAACACATCTGTGCGATCCAGGCGATTCTCCAGGCGGAAGAGCGCGTTGATGCGATTGCGGTCGGTCTGTCGCCACGCGAGACCAACCTGTGATCGTCCACGTAGCTGCGCGGACGTCATCTGGTCCCACAATGTGCGGCCGAGCATCGTCCAGTCGCGACTCAGTTTGCGCGCGTAGCCCAGTGAGCCAAGCAGGTTGTCACCCGCTGGCGTGGTGCGCCATTCCAGTCGTGACGTGCCCTTCCATAGCGGCGAGCTGGTCCACTCGAGCGCACCCGTGGCCGCAAACGCGAGACCGGTTTGTGCACCGGCCAACGGCGACACGCGTTCAAATGTGGTGTTGGCCAGCACACCCGGCGCCAACAGCCAGCGATTACGTAAACCGATGGACGCTTCGGCGTCCCGCCCATTGAATGCATCGCGGGCGCGGTACTCGGAGAAGATCTGACTGTTGCGCAGGTAGTCGGCGTCGATGCCGAACACGGTGTTCTGCTGGTCACGGTCCTGCGCGAGCGCAAACGGTCCCTGCGATGAACTCAACCATTCATGCCGCAGGTACACTCGCGCCTTATCAAACAACAGGTATTCACCACCGATCGCGCCGCGGCTGGCACCAGTCTTGTCCAACCCGTGCTCGTACTCCGCGAACACTGATGAACGCTCGCTGCCCGGTACACGTGCCGTGAGCCGTGCGCGAGCGGCGCTGAATGACAGCGGTGTGAGATTGCGATTGATCTCGCCGTTGCCACCGCCAAAGAGCGTGCCCGCGCCGGTCCCGATTACGGGCGATACTGACGCGCCATTCTCGTCGGCCCAGCGATAGCCCAACTCTCCAACAAAACGCTTGGACAGTCGCTGCTCGATCGAGAGCAACGCGCCATCGCGACGACCGTCGGTGCGCGTGTCTTCAGTGCGCAGCGCGTCTGCAATGAGGCGCGTGTTGGCGCGCAACCGGGCGCTCCACCGTGCGCCGAACTCGGTGCGACCGCCGAGAAATGTAGACGAGCGGTTGGCAAAGGCGGTGTCACCCTGCACCGCAAAGATGCGGCCTTCCACGGGAACTGCACGCGCAGCGCCGTGGCCGCGTCGGGTCCCGCATTGGTGACGCTCAGCGCGTAGCCGAATGTCGAGCCTGATGCGAGTGTCGACGGCGCTGAGAGCGTGACCGAGAAGTCGGCTCCGGCGATGACCGTCGTGGTATTGTTGACGGCATTGTCGGCGGGGACCGCATCCGCTTCTGTGGAGCTGGCCGACGAGGCGACTGTTATCGTGCCTTGCACATTCATCCGCAGCAGCAGCGAAAACGTTGCCGTCGCGTCGGGAATCAGCTGCGGGTGTGAGCAGGTGACCGTGCCCGGGCCAAGCTGGCCGATGGTCATCCCCGCGCACGACGCCCCCGTACCGGCGGTGAAGCCCTGATACCTGGTATTCGCCGGGACGATCATCTGGTAGGTCACACCAGTCGCTGTTCCCAACCCCTGGTTGGTGATGGCGACACCAAACGTCACCAGTCCCGTCGCGGGTACCGGATCAGGTGTATCGGTAACATTCAGGACCAGATCAGGGAGTGGCTGCGCGTGGGCGCGTGCGGGAACGGCAACGGCAAAAACAGCGGCCGCCAGCGCAGCACGACGCATCTGGCGACCAATATGTGGTACGGACATCCGGAAAGTTGACAGGGAGTGAGCAGACATCGACTTGCGACGTGATCTGTCGCAGGGACGAATGACTGCGGGGCACCGTCACTCTGCTGGCACGACTGTCAGGCTCACGCCGTCCCAGCGCTGCACCCCTCTGCCTTGTCGCAGTTGGCGTTCACGGGCACCAGCCCCAGCCGCGACAACTGCGCATTCACTGCGCTCAGATCGGCTTGAATCACACGCGCCAACTCCGCTTGATAGCCGGCCAGTTCATCGCGCAAAATGCCAAAGATCTCCGGCATGTACGTACCCGGCGGGCCGTCGCCGCGCTCTGACATGGACAGCAGATTCGCCAGACGATTGTTCACGCGAATGGGATAGTTGAGCGGGTCCTGTCCGCTCTGATTCTTCACCTGATAAATCTTCTGCTCCACATCCGACGCGTTGCGCACAAGCTCCGCAGCGGCACGCGCGAGTGCGGCGTCCTTCGACTTGCTGAGTCGATCGGCAACCTGTGCTTTCACTCGGCGAATCGCGATCACGGCCTCATTGGCCTCGGTGGTTTTGTCGCGCACCATACGGCCGAACTCGTACTGCTTGTGCAAGTCGGCGTCGCTGACATCGGCGATGAGCGGATTGCGCTGCACGACGAGCGGTGCGTTCATGGCCTGTCCGTCTACGGTCAAGCGCAGCGTGTAGCGGGCCGGCGGCACGGTGGGGCCGTTGAGGCCGGCGCCCCAGAGAATCATGCCGGGAAAGCCAACCACGGGTTCCGTGCGCAGGTCCCACGCAAAGCTGTTGAGACCGGCGCGATTGGGCAGTGCGCTGGTGCGACCACCCCGACGACCGCCGCCAGCGTTCGCCGCAGCGGCGGTACTATCGCCGCGTGTGGTGTCGATGGAAAACGAACGCAACACGGCGCCGGTGGAATCGATCACCTCGAGCAGGGCGCGCGTGGCGGGACGCGCGAGCGTGAAGCTGATGTTCGCGCCATTCGTGGAGCGCAGCGCGGGCGGCGGTGTGAAGAGATGCGTCGCCGAGGCGTTCAGCGACGGCGTCCACTGCCGCAGCGGTCCGATGTTGTCGAGAATCCAGAAGCCTCGGCCATGCGTGCCGATCACGAGCTCGTTGGCTTCGACGATGAGGTCGGCCACGGGCGTGGACGGCATGTTGAGCGACAGATCATTCCATGTCGCACCATCGTCGTACGACATCACGACACCGCGCTGCGTGCCGGCGTAGAGCAGTCCGCGACGCGTGGGGTCTTCGCGCACCACATGCACGTACGCATCGGACGCAATGCCGCTGGTGATCTTGGTCCAGGTAGCGCCGTAGTCGGTGGTGCGAAAAATGTACGGCGCACGATCGTTGAGCAGCGGACGGCGCACACTCACGTACGCGGTGCCGTCGTCAAAACTCGACGCGTCGATCTGGCTCACGCGACCGAAGTCGGGCATCAACGTGGGCGTCACATTGGTCCATGTTTTGCCGCCGTCGCGCGTGACGTGCACGAGTCCGTCGTCGGAGCCGGTCCAGATGATGTTCGCATTGCGCTTGCCCGGTCCCACGGCAAAAATCGTCGCGTACACTTCCGGTCCGTTCATGTCACCCGTGATCGGACCGCCGGACGGGCCGAGTGTTGATGGATCGGCGCGCGTGAGATCGGGGCTGCGGTTGGCCCACGTGAGGCCACCGTCGTTGGTGCTCCACAGCCTCTGCGACTGTCTCTTATACACATCTCCGAGCCCACGAGACTAAGGCGAATCTCGTA
>ENA-ORBV01016123-ORBV01016123.1-microbial-mat-metagenome-genome-assembly--contig:-NODE-16123-length-10890-cov-3.692592_pt1 | contig 10890 bp, 11 predicted proteins | sample MGYA00237777_ERZ505514 | MGnify/ENA primary metagenome ERZ505514 (study PRJEB26160, sample SAMN06269048) | microbial mat metagenome | isolation source: Oligotrophic lake microbial mat | place...
CTTCAATACGGCTGAGTATATCTGATTCATCAGCGGCGAGGGCAGAACATGCCATTCACCCGCCCGCACCCGTTGCTAGCTCGCCTGATGCTGTATCCACGCCTCCTCGCAAACGACTGCGTTCAGAGTCCCGATCACCGCATAAGAAGCGGGTTGCAACCGCTGACAGTCATGACGTAGCCTTCACGAACTCAACCCAGGCTGCTGCCTCAGTGCGGCTGGAGTCCACTCGCACAGCCACTGGGCACAGTGACCGCTCTGGCGCCCGCCATTACTCGGATTCCTCGCGTGACGGCACCGCGTCATCACGTGACCGGGACTCAGCAGATCAGCGGTCGCGGGACTCGAGCAGTAACACGAGACTCGATACGGTTCGTGCGAATGACTCCTCCCGGACGGAGCGACCGCGGGATGATGCGAAGCCTAGCATTCGACATTCACCTCGGCGTCAACCACTGAGGAAGGATGAGGACGCCAGGACGAGCAGCTCGTCGCGCGTTCTGGAGCAGCAGCGCACAGCATCATCGGATCATGGCTCGGCTCGTCGGAGCTATCGGTCTCCGGATCGCGGCTCTGATCGTCCTGATCGAGGGGCGCGCACCACCGCCACCACCAGCAACAGCAGCAGCAACAGCAGGACTAGCAACAGTAGAGCGCTCAGTGATGATCGTGATCGCAACAGAGGGTCTGGTGGGAGTGAGCGGCGTTAACGAGGCTTGCTATGGGTACTCATGTCACGTGTCGTGACATCAATAAATGGATAAGCAGATGTAAGTCATTACAGAAAACGTTATTTCATTGGGTAACACAGACAACCACATCAACACAACGACCGACAACGATTGGCAGAACAGCGACAAAAGCATAACCGCAATCAACAATCTCGCGTAGCCGCGACCACCGTACAGCAACGATAGCTAGCTAAGCACGTCATCCAGATCCGGCTCCACATCCGGAGACGGCGGCTCGTCCTTCACAGGTCGGCCGACGAACGACCGCACTGCGGCAGGGCGACGGTTGACCGGAGCGCGAGGGCCCTTCGGAGCTGTGCCGGATCGGGCAAACAGCTGGGCGCGTGCCTCCTTCTCGTCCAGTAATAGGTGATCAGCAGCGGGTGTATTCAAGCTGCCACTGCTCTTGCCAGCACGACCTGCATTTAGGTTGCCGCTACTGCTGGAGCTGAAGATGGAGCTAGGCTTGGCAGCAGCCGCTGCTGGCTTTGCTGGAGCAGCACCAGCTGATGTTGGTGGTAACGGCAGCGGTTTGGAGCCACTGGTGGGTCGCGCGACCACTGTGCTGACTCTGGGTTGAGCTGACACCGCTGACTGAGAGCTGGAAGCAGGACGCTGCTGTGAACCCGCCTTCACTACTGGTACTGGACTCGATCCCGCAGCCGAAGACACAGACGATCTGGATCCATCAACGGATTTAGCGTTGGCCACCGCGAGCTGGGCGTCCAGACTCACAAAATCCGCATGCTTGATGCCCACGTCCAGTGCACCCTCGATGACCGCATCAGTATCCTGCAACCACACCTCCTTGTGCAGATCCTGTAGTAACATGGCCACTCCTTCGAAATCCCGAGCAAGCAGTTCTTTCTGCTTACGCTTGAGCAGGTATATCGCCAGGCGAAACAGGATCTTGGTGCCCTCGCTCAGGAAGATATCCCAGATACGCAGCACCAGCTCTGTCGGGAAGTGAGCATACACGGTCTGGTACCACTTAGTGCCGTAGATACTGGAGGTCATGCCCAGTGTCTCGAAGTGCTTCTGCACCTTGGGGCAGTACTTGCTCATGAAATGCTCGTGATAGTACAGGAACCGCATTAGCAGCGGGAACCCGGGCTCGAATATACCACCAAAATATCCGTATTTCGGCGAGTCCAGCACCCGCTCCAGCACCCAGAATGCATCCTCCTCAGTCATGTAGACGATGAGCATGGCTGCAGATCCGCTCATAGCTGCACCATCCACCGCGCATAACCTCATTAGCGAGCAGACAAGCACGCCGTCCCCAACAAGTACTGCAATGGTACCTACCCTGACAATAGCCCACTGACGGCTTGTGCAGAGCATAAGCCTTGAGCACTCGAAACAGCATGGCCTGACCGTCCGTCTGCGCCTCTTCGATATCATTCGACTATGAAACAAACAGTGACGTAACATCATATGATGAGAGGCACCATTCGATCAGGAGTGATCACCGTATCCGTACCGTGCGAGTATTGCGGAAGAGCACGTGGTGCTGCATGGTGCGCCTGCGGTCCTTCTTGATCTGCTGCTCTGTATCATGATCCGCGTCCCGCTCGCATAGCTGATCATAGCGGTCCGGGAACTTGCTCTTCATCTCCTGGGCGTCACTCAGGTCGAACCACACAGTGCCCCGCATCGAGTCCGGTATGCCCTTGCGTACACGCTTCTTGGCCACGTCAGGGTACAGTGCTCTGAAGCTACCGAATGAAGGCACCAGCATGCGCTGCCATTTGGCCTCTCGCTCCTTGTCTTTGCTGGCCCGCTGTTGCTCTTGATCAGCTTTGCTTCTCCGCCACAGCGCAAAGATACGCCAGGATTCACCACCACTGGGATCACCATTTGCCCCGGCCGCAGACTTGCTGTTCGCGCTGTTTGTTTGACCACCAGACGCTTTGGAGACTGCAGAGCTCGCATCAGCACTGCCTGCCGCAGCCTGTGCTGGCTGTAACGGAACAATCATGCCGTAGCGATCAACGCGCTCTTTCCGCTCATCAATGTTAACTGCGACGATCACGTTGCCAGTCGGTTTGTGCACGTACGCGTTCGGCGAAGACAGCGAACCACCGGTGCCCGTCGGAGTCGAGCTCCCGGCGGTAGAGGCTCCCTTAATTGGAGTCATAGTCAAATTAAGCACTGGTACGGCCGGATGGCCTGAGGCGCCCTTCACTGCAGGCGTCACAGCAGCTGAGCCGGTGTCATCCGCGGGGTCGCGATTGGACACTGACTGTAGTGACGGTGTGCGAGAGATGTGACCCTTAGTATTACTGTTGAGCTGATCACGTGACCGCGTGCGGGACACGGAACGTGACTGGGAGTGAGAGTCACTGCGTTGACGCATCTCAGTGGCTTGTTCCTCCTCGATCTCCCGCAGCCGTCGCTCCTTCAACGCGGCTAACTCCCGTTCCCGTATGACGTGCTCGTCGTCGGAGTCCGGATCGAAAAAGTTCCGCTTAGATGGTTCTGGCTCAGACTTCTTAGTCCTCTTGGCATCAGCACTCGCGGTGTCCGTGCTGTCTGTACCGTCGGAGTCACGAGGCAACGGCACATGGGCCTTGCGCTGCTTGCCCGTGCCTCTATGCTGATCATCCTTACCGTTTGCATCATCACCTGCAGCGGCAGCGCTGTCTTTGCTCGGCTTCAGCGACAGTCGACTCGATCCGGCGGAGCCCCTCCTCGACTGCGCTAGCCGCTTGGCAGCTCGCTCTTCACGCACCTGACGAGCAGTCTTGTGCACGGCGGCGCCACCTGGTGGCTCAACAGCGTCACTAGCACCAGTGCTGTCGTCGCTACGCTGTGCCGTGACTGCAGTCACGCGATTCTGGCGTGATCGAGCCACAGGCTCGCGCGCACTGTTGTCGGAACCAGCCTGGTCCACGTGGGTCCTACGGGCCGGCTTTTCAGCCGGAGTATCAGAATCCGAGGGAGCAGGCACGTCGGATTTAGCGGGCTTACTCGTGCCCTTGCTCGCGGTAGGTCCTTTTCCAGTGACCGCAGCCGACTTGTGTCGAGCGTCAGATCCGGTACCGCCGTCATCATCGTCATCATCATCATCAGCGGAAGATGGAGCCAGCAACAGCTTAGCTCGCAGCTTACGACGCAGCTCCTGGGGGTCGATGTTGGCGTCATCTGAGCCAGCGTGATCGTCGCTAGGCTTCTGGTCACTCTTATTATCATCGCTGTCGTTTCCACTGCCGTTATGCTGACTGTCATTCGACACCTTGCGCTCCACAGGAGCCGCCTTGTCGCTGCGGCTACGAGAGGATGGCGCTCTAGCAAGCGCTGCTGGCACTGCAGCTTTTGAAGCAGTCGCTGTCTTCTTGTCAGGCTTGCCGGTGTCGACCACTGCAGCAGGTGCTGGCTTTGATCTACGAGCGGTACCCGCTTCAGGGCATCAGAACACAGGAGATCAGTGCACAGCCACACATCGGCGATGGCCTTCACGCGAATGTACGAGTAAGCGCAGTGCGTGCTGAGACAGGCACATGGAGCACATAAGCCACTGGTGTACACAGATGTACCCTTGAGAGCCACAGCCTTGACCAGCTGATCGTACTGCTCGCGCAGCGCTTCCATATCGGCACGATGCTTCTTGATTTTCTGATTGTGGAAGAGACAAGTTGAGAGGAATAAGTGCCCAAAGCCATCAATCGAATCTCGATCCCAGTAGAGTACAGGTGCAGCACGGGGAAGACGCGAGCTTGTGCCATCCATCGCGCACGCATACCTCACGCCAGATTCCCTTTTCATCCGTGGGGACCCATTTGAATTCGCTCTTCATATCATCCAGCAATGCTGAGCATGCTTTGAACTCATCGTCGAGCTCCTGGACCACCTGGATGTAGACAAACCACGCATATTGACTGCACGGCAGACTCGCGACATATGATGTGACCGCAGCCGCAGAAAACAAGCGTGCAGACACGCAGAGAACAGATACGCCACGCATGCAACGATCGTAATCTTACCGATTCCTCCACATCGTCATCTGACGCATACTTCTTGAGACGGGCCAGTTCCACTTGCAAGTCTGTGAGCTTGCCTGACAGTTCGTCATCTCGCAAAGCGATGTCACTGGACATCTCACGAGGTTCGAACACAAGATTCCGTTGGCGTCAAGGTAGACTTTGATGGCAGAGACGATGGACTGGACGGGAGTGGTAACGGACGATCGGTACTGCGATGGCAGCAGCAACTTGTCGTGTTGGTTTGAATTGACTAAATGCGGCATGTGGGTCGACTACTGCGCAGTTAGTGTGAAACAGGCCCTCCAAGTGCCTTTGTCCGGCCTGCCGCCGCATTGGGTCATCTGTTTGAGACCATCTGCACATCTTGTGTCCTCTCAGGGTTCGAGTGCGGCATAAAAGATGAAAGTCAAGAGGTACAAAAAGATTCGTAAGATTTTCCACTTCTACAAGATCAATTTCAACATTCAACCTCCGTTCAAGGTGGCACGTACGTGACAGTGCCCGTGTGAACACCCTTCTGTGTGACACCGCACCGCTGAAGTCGACTGTTGTTTGCAGTGGACGCCGAGTACATACAAGCATGTTTGGAAGGCAAGATTCAGATCAAGGAGCAGCTGCCCAAGGTGCTACAGCACGAGCAAAGCACCCCCTATGTAACCCGCTGTGTCTTGCACACGCTGGAACAGAAGGGCAAGCACTACAGCGGAGCTTCCATGATCGCCAAGACCTTAGCATTCCTCAAGTGTCGCCACAAGAAAGGCTTGTTTCCCGACATCGATTGCATCAAGCACTTGATCGGTATGCATTCCAGCGCGGGTGACATTGCGTGGCTTGTGGTCTGAAAAAAGGTTCAATTGATGATGCAGAGGGTGGCAATCCAGACCGGCTTTGTGTGGGCGCGCAGTCAATCGAGCTGCGTAAGCATGTTCGCAACACGCCTGGTGTGCCGTTGCTATTCATTCGAGGCAACGTCCCCATCGTTGAGACGCCGTCAGCCATGAACAGGGAGACTATCAAAACGGTACTGGACACGCCAGAGCTCTGAATCAAGCACTGATTCATGGAGTACGCATGTTTGTATGGCGTCTCTGATGTATGACCGCTGGTAATCTATGCAGAAAGCGCAAGAGATTGAGAAGCCTGCCCCGGCCGAGAAAGCGATGGTGCAGAAGCTGCAGGATGAAGCCAAGATTGCGGCGGGGGCGGATGCGGTCAACAAGACGAAGAGGAAACGAGCAAAGGTTCGCACACCAGTTGCATTACTAGCGTGCTGTTGGCGCGAACAGTACCCCATCTTACTGATCGGCTCTGTTGTCATGCGTGTGGTCAGGGTCCCAACCCCCTGTCGGTCAAGAAGAAGAAGACCAAGGTGCTTGACGGGACCGCGGATAGTGGTGGCAAGAAAGCCAGCACCGCTGTAGCTACAGGACAATCCCCGTCTCAGAGTGCTGCGGCGAGCACGGTGAGCGCAGCACCTGTCAACGGCAAGAGGAAGAGACCTGCGGCAGACGTACCTGCTGCAGCTGCTGCTGATACACACAGCGACCCCATGGTGGTGTCAGAGCCCGGTAATGGCAGCAGATCGAATGACGCGTCTGCTGTTGATGAGACTGCACAGCCGCCCGGTGCTGCAGATGCCAATACCACTAGCTCGAGCACGGGTCGCAAGCGCAAGCGTCGAAGGCGGAAGACAGGGGGCTCTGCCGACAGTGCTGTCGCTGGGGATACTGCACCAAGGACAGTTGATGGTGTTGATGATGGAGGGGGCAGTGGAGATGATGCAGCCTGAGCGAGGTTCGGTGTGATATAGTGCGGCCATTATCATCGCAGGCCTTCTATCGATAGTCTTTCAGCAAGTGCGCTAATGCTTGTAGTGTATCACAAGATTGGCGGCAACTGATACACACTGACATTACCAACATAACAGAATTCCATGTACAACATAACTTAGAACTAACACGCTGCAGAGATGCTTTTGCGCATCACATGCTTGGTCATGTGCGCACAGTTTCCAGACTGACCACCATCCACTAGTATGTACCATGTGCTACGCTTGCGCCCCCTGTACGGCAGGCTGCTCAGCATCAGTCCCGTCAGCAGGTATCTCGACCGCTGATACGGGCTCCATCAGCGAATCTGCCGAACTGTCGGCTCCAGCGAATGGTGAAGCGCGCGCCGCAGCCAGCTGCTGGCTGATCTTTCGATAGGTGGCGCGTGCGATCGTGATGACCATAGCGCACAGGGCGATCATCACCAGCGCGTATAGCAACGCCTCTACGGAGCTAGACACATTAGTGTCTGCGCCAAAGCCCAGAGCACACAGGGCAATCAACAGCGTGCACGCTAACAAGACGAGCTCTTCACGGCCCTCAAACGTGTCTGTAGCAGGTCTCAGTATGGCTGTAAGCGCAGCCCTCACGATCAATAAGGCGGCGAGCCAGCCAATGCGCATGCCATTAGAGTGACTCAACATCACTACAAGCACTATAGCCACGCGCCATATAATCGAGAACAGGTCCCACCATCGATACTGCGGCTTTAGCATCAGAAGAGACTCGCCGAACCAGTCTCGTACACCGTCCTCATCACGACCCCATCGGGTGATGCACAACAGCCGCGTCACTAGCACTGGAATGCCGATACCATACACCACGAAAGCGCAGATGCTCCACGGTAAGAATCGAAACCAATACGTCCGGAAACACTCGATATTCGATAGGGAGCGCACGTACACGTCGCCTCTGATGGACACACAGTCAAAGATGGATAATGCCTCAGACAGTACGATGGGATAATAGAAGATGAGGAAGCTCACTAGTGATCGCCTCATCAGGATGGCTATCTGCCGCGGAGACCGCTTGCTGAATATACTTGCATCCAGGCACAGCCTAGCTCGGCACAGGCGCCAGCACTGCAGGTTGCCTTGCTGATCTGCCGCGTCTGGAGCATCAGCAGCAGACTGGACAATGTTTAACAGCGGTTGCGACCCCGATGAGCTAGGCCAGTCACCATTGGGCCCTTTGAACGAATCGACAGTGTCGTCTTCAAGAGGCTCGTGCTCCGCCTTCGAAGATGACGTGTCTACTTGAAGAGAGGACTCGTCAAACGCATCATACAATTCGATTCTGCGCTGTCTGCGATGAGCTGGCCACACGAACACCGCGTACACGATGAGGAAGCAGCAGCCCAGCAGGACTGGGAACAGCAGTGTCAGGTAGAACCGCAGATCATACGCCAGCCAGCAGCCGAATGAGGCTGCGCCCAGGTTATACATGGCCGTGGAGATAATGGATAGTGAGCTCTTGACTCCGTAGGGCCACTTCAAACCCACTGCACCCAGCAGGGATACCACTGCAAAACAACAATGCACCGATACGTCATTTGAGTTGGGGAGCGTCGCGATGACGACGGGCCAAGGACAATGCTGCGCGCTTACCTTGCAGATACGTGTAACCAACCTTGAGCGGAGCAAATGATCGTTGAATCGCGGGCTTGGATTGCAGCCACAACAGCAAGATAGTCGCTAGTAGAAGCGCGACAACCAGCACAGCGATGATGATTAGAGACGCGCCGTTACAGGTCAAGCACGCCGTTAGCGACAGCTTGGAGTCATATTGCTGATAGTAGTCGGGTTCGCACCGTGCACAGGTGTCACCTCGATAGCCAGGGGCACAAGCGATGCCCCCGGCACATCCCGCAAACAGGCAGCGGACACATTCATTCGGATTGACACCGTATGAACCGGCTGGACAAGATACACAATACGATGCATTGCAGTTTAGCTGACCAGATATAGTCCCCGAATTGACGGGACACGCCAAGCACGTGCGCGTCACGTTGTTTAGATATGCTTGCCACGTGCAGGAGCAGGTGGCAGAGCCCTGAAGGCAGGAACCATACTGTGATCCACCGCACACCACTCCAGCAGCTTGTGGACATGCTGCCGTACAGTTGGCTCCAGCCCAGCCCAGCGCGGTGTTACAGATACACTCACCAGTGAAGGGATCACATAAACCGTGATTAGATCCACCGCAGGGCAAGCTTGCCCCGTTCGGGCACTCGTGTGTGCAATCATACCCCCAGTAGCCATAGTGACAGGGACCACACGTTCCATTTGAGGAGCACTCGCCCATGATACAAGACTGGGCGGACGGTCCAGCGCAGGTGTCACAGGCAGCACCGCCGTAAATCGGTTGACAGCTACACTTGCCCGATAGATCGCAGGTGCCGTGAGTGCATGACGGTTGACATCCTGAGCAATCAATTCAACGGGTCAAGCGTTAAACACAGATCAGCTGATACAGTGAGATGTACGTACCTACGGAATACAGCGTCACGAATTCGTCACCAATCGTATAGAAGCCACGCCCAGCATCAGTTATCGCGAGACTGTCCACTGCAGTTGACGCTCGCATACTCCACAGAGCGCCACCATCCTGAAGCGATACCGCAACCAGACTACCACGAGAGTACAGCTGCAGCACGATGTCTGCCAGCACGTATGTGCTGATTCGATCTACACAGCACGCCTGTGCCGCCGATGTCCATACTTCTGCGCCATTCATGGCCCGCAAAGCGTACACTAGATTCATCCTCACGATCAGTATCACGGGATCTTGATCGAGCAGCTGCCACCGCAAGTCAACCAGGTCACCGATAGGGTTAGTTGCTGAGGCTGCCGGCTCATTCCAATTCAGGGTACCATCGGATACCCGCACAGCACTTGCCCTGCTGCTGGAGGAGCACACCAGAGCGAGCTGTGACAGGACGGGCTGCGTAGAGGGTACCAACGAGACCAGAGCAAACCGCTCGCAAGCTGGATCCAGTGATATTGCACTGGTTAACACAGCGCCAGTAAGGCCGTCGACGACAATCCATCGATTAGCTTCTGTGCCGACTGCTGCCGGATCAGCTGATGACAGGGTCTGTTGGGCAGAACCTGTCATCACCAGTGAGACTGCGATGAATGCAGGCGACAAATGAAGAATTGGCTTGGAGCACGATGCATTTGCAACCACGTTCAGAAAGCCCAGTGTCGCAATGTCGTATAAATAACAAGCACTCCACCTCTGGCCATCGGTCACGAAGCCTGGATTGCACACGAGCACACAGCTTGACTGATCAGGCACTAACACCGGCGTCGTGAACTCGCTCGAGTCTACCGCGGTAAATCTTGCCAGATAATTTGAGCTGATGGCAGTCCCTGTAGTAGCGTTAAGCAGCACGCCATAGGAGGAGCAGTCCGCAGGAAGTGGTGCGGTCTGATTGTTCACGTTGATGATCAACAGCACCAGATCTGGAGCGATGCCCGGAACCGCTACCGATTGCAGCATTCGGCGGTAGTCGCTGGGCACGCCTGGTAGAGGAAAGCTGGTCGTACGCCACACCATAGTGCCAGAAGTAACGTCCCAGCGAGTTACAACCGAGGTGGAACCTGTGATCAGATCGCCACAAGGCAACGTCACGGCGAACTTGATGGGGTCGTTCGCTATGGTATCGTTGAATTGTGTGACAGCAGCCTGCCACTGCGCAGTGGGTTGAGATGTCATGCCTGGATACGACAGCGACGCCCCAGCTGATGCTGCACATCCAGGTTGAGCACAGCTGCTGGTGGCATCAGCAGTCATGAGATCACAGGCAGCAGACTGCCAGCCTGGCTCACACACGCATTTGCCGTCACCATCACATGATCCGTGAATACAGCGCTGTCCATAGGGGCAGGTGTCGCATGCTGAGCCGACGAAGGGCGCGGTGCACATACAGCTCGACAGTCCGTTGAAGGGCGTGCATGTACCATGCTGGCAGGGCGAGCAATCTGGTCAACACATTCCAAACGAAGCATAGGTACGTTGATTGTGCATACAGCATCATTATTCATATGGATACAGCAAATCTTACCGGCTCGCAGCACGCTGATCAGGTTGGACTGCGCTGAAGTCACGAGATGACCTTCAAATACCGCGAAGTAGCTTGACGCCCCAGTATCAAATTGTATGCTCCACAGCGGCTGTGCAGAATCCAGCATCACTGCAGTCAATTCGTGAGCCGTTTGAATGTACAATACCCCAGCTAGATCAACATCGACATTCCGAATATCCGGCATGGTCAAGAGCATGGCATGCAGCACGGTGCCATTGATAACATCCACCCTGTCTCTTATACACATCTCCGAG
>ENA-ORBV01016124-ORBV01016124.1-microbial-mat-metagenome-genome-assembly--contig:-NODE-16124-length-10890-cov-3.675206_pt1 | contig 10890 bp, 16 predicted proteins | sample MGYA00237777_ERZ505514 | MGnify/ENA primary metagenome ERZ505514 (study PRJEB26160, sample SAMN06269048) | microbial mat metagenome | isolation source: Oligotrophic lake microbial mat | place...
CTTCTGCGCCGACTTCACCGCTTGCGGATCGGCACTCTCGATAGCTTTTTCGCGCAAATCGCCCGCAGCTTCGCCTTGGAGCTTGGCCTGCCGCCGGGCTGGACGATTGTCGACGAGCTGGACGATGCGCGGCTGCGACTCGAAGCGATCGACGACGTTCTCCGCGGCGATGAGCCACAAGCGCTGGCGACCCTGCTGAATCTGCTCGCCAAAGGGGAGTCGAAGCGTGGCATCGAGCAGCTCATGGCAGGAGTTGTCAATGGACTCTATCCACTCTTCTGCGAAGCGCCGCGCGAGGCGTGGTTCAGCCTCCAGAGGCGCAAGCCAATCGACGGAGCGGAATTGGCGGAGGTCGTCGATCAATTGCGCACGGTGGTCCTCCCTGGAGGCATGGGTAAAACGCGCGATAGCGATATTCAGCTCATGGAGTCGAGCGCATGGGATGATCTGCTGAAAAAGGGATTGACACCGAAGGTGTTGGATGGAACCCGCATCTTCAGCCGCAAGGAGATTCCCGCCGAGGCGTGCGCCCTTTACGCGCGCGTGGTCGACCATATTCGGGCGCTGGTGATCGATAAGCTGGCGATGCAAACGGAAAGCAGCCACGCCTTGCTGGAGCGATTCGACGAACACTATCGCCGCCGGAAAGACGACTCGGAAACTCACCCGATCGGTCCCGATCCGCCGCGCCGCCTTCGCCGAAGTCTCTGCTGCTCTAGCCGACAATCGAACCCTCACCGAATACCAACTCCAGTGCTGGGTTCGCGCAGGCATGGAGCGGGAAAGCCTCTTCACCGACCACGGCCCCATCGTAGCCGTCAACGCCCACGCCGCAGACCCGCACTACGAACCAAGCGAAGCCTCCGCACTCCCTATCCGTCCCAACGATTTCCTCCTCCTCGACATGTGGGCTAAGCTCACCACTCCCGGTGCCGTCTATTACGACATCACCTGGACTGGCTTCTGTGGCACCGCCGTCTCCACCGAGATGGACAACGTCTTCAGCATCGTCGCAGCCGCACGAGACGCCGCCTTCAACAGGGCAAAGACGGCCAGAGAGCAATCCATCATGCTCCACGGCTTCGAAGTCGACGACGCCGCACGCGAAGTCATCACAGCCGCCGGCTTCGGCGACTACTTCATCCACCGCACAGGACACTCCATCACCCAGGACATCCACGGCACCGGCGCCAACATGGACAACCTCGAAACCCACGATGTCCGCCAGGTCATGCCCAATACGATCTTCTCGGTAGAGCCCGGCATCTACCTCGAACACTTCGGCCTGCGCTCAGAATTCGACGTCCTCGCAAAGGCCTCCACCGCAATCGTCACTGGCGAAATCCAGCAATCTCTGATAAGGCTATAAACATGAAAACGATCCTGCTCACCCTCATAGCAGCCCTCGGTCTCTTCGCTGAAGACGGCCTCCCCAAAGACGGCAAAAAGTATCACGTCATCTTCGAGATGTCTGCCGGCGAACAACTCCGCCTCGAAGGCATCATCCGCAACATCGAAAACCTCAAGATTGCCCTCGGCCCGGAGAACGTCACAGTGGAACTCGTGCTCCACGGCGGCGCAATCCTCTCCTTCGCCAAAGACAAAACAACTCTGGCCTCAGAGTGGGAACGCCTCGCCAAATCCGGCGTCACCCTCCTCGCCTGCAGCAACTCTTTGAAGATGCGCAACATCCCCAAAGACACGCTGCTCCCCAACATCAAGGTCGTCGATTCAGCTGTAGCCGAACTCGTCCGCAAGCAGCACGACGGCTGGCAATACGTGCGCAACGCGAACTAACTAAATCCCCACCAGCATCGCCAAGAGAAGCGCCGCCATCTGCGGCGCTTTATACGCTTCTTCGCCCTCTTCAAACCACTCATCGATCGAGTGCGCATTCGGGCTCCGCCCACCCCCGCCAATCGTTACAGCCGGAATCCCCATGCTCATCGGTATGTTGGAATCCGTACTCCCGCTCCCCGTGGCAAACATCGGAATCCCCAACATCTTCGCCGCCGCCATCGCCTTCTGTACAATCGGCGCATCATCACTCGGTGCTGCCGCCGGACGTAACCCCATCGTCTTGACCTCAAGCTCCAGCGGAGCCTTGCTATCCGGCCAACGCTTCTTCTCCGCCTCAAGCCCAAACAACAATGCCGCCTTCAGCCTTTCATCCAGCTCCGCTAGCTCAGACGGAGACTCACTCCGAAGATCTAGCTCCATGCTCACCTCAATCGGCACCGAATTCACACTCGTCCCGCCCGTCACCGTACCGACATTAAACGTAGTCCGAGGATTCTGCGGCACTTCAACATCGGCGATCCGCGCAATGGCCCGTCCCATCGCATGAGCCGGATTCGGCATCCCAAATGCCCCATAGCTATGCCCGCCGCGACCCTTATACGTCACCTTGTAGCGATTGCTCCCCACCCCACGCGAGGTCACCTTGAACCCAGTCCCATCCACCGAAATGAAAGCATCCACCTGCCCCTTCAACTCGTTGGTAAATAGATGACGCACACCGCGCAAGTCCCCCTGCCCCTCCTCGCCAACCGTAGCGATAAACAACACCGTCCCCTTCGTCTTCACCTGCGCCTCGCGATAAGCCTTAGCCACAGCCAGCACCACAGCGAGCCCGCGACAATCATCCCCAATCCCCAACCCATGCAGCCGCTTACCCTCTGGCCGAACCTTCACATCCATCCCGGCAGGAAACACGGTATCGAGATGCGCGCTAATCACAACCAGAGGCTTCGGCGCACTAGCCCCCGGCAGCCGGCTGATCACATTCCCCTCGCTATCGGTGCGAATGTCCACCATCCCCAAAGCGGCCAGCCGCTTGGCATATTCCTTACCCCGCTCAGCCTCACCAAAAGGAGGCGCCGCAATCTCACAAATCGAAATCTGCTGCGACATCGTCCAGCCGTTGTTTACCCGAATCGCCTCAACTGCCGCACTCACCCGGGCATCCTGCCCAAAGGCCGCAAGCCCACACACCATAATCGACAACAGACTCTTCATGTAATTTCCAGCATAAGCTAAGCTACAGACATGGCGACTCCAGTCCTCACATCGCCCGAAGATTATCTGAAAACAACCTACAACGATCTCGACCGCGAGTATGTTCACGGTGAGATTTTGGAGCGCTCGAAGCCCACCATCCTCCACGGCAGAGTCCAGGCACTCTTGTGCTATCTATTTGAATTGCTTCGTCGTCAATACCCGGTTATCGCGGTTTCCGGGGTCCGGCATGCAATTGAGAAGAATGTCCTCTACCGAATCCCGGACGTCGCCGTTTTTGCTGGCGAGCCTCCCCAAGGCCTCTATCCCGAAACCCCGTCACTCGTCGCAATTGAAATCTCATCCCCCGATGACCGCCTCAGCGAAACCCTACGCAAGTTCTCCGAATGCCTCGCCTGGGGCATTCCCAATATTTGGCTCATTGATCCAGAAGACGCAAAGCTTTACACCTACGATGAGACCGGCCTTCATCCAGTAAAATCCCTTCAACTCCCGCAATACGATTTCGCCATCACTCTGGCCGATCTCGAACTCCCGAATCAATAAACTCTGAATGCCAGCCAAGACCGCGATCTTCGTCGCCCTCGCCGCAATGGCGGTGCTCTATGCAACCGTCTTGGTGAACGCGCTACGAAGCTGGAAACCCACTCCCAAGCCCACGGCAGAACACCTTGTCACCGGTTTCATCACCAACTTCTTCGACACCCTCGGCATCGGCTCCTTCGCCCCCTCCACCGCCATCTTCAAATTCCGGCGTATGGTCCCTGACGAGCTCATCCCGGGCACCCTCAATACGGGCCACACCCTGCCAGTAATCCTGCAAGCCTTCATCTACATGTCCGCGATCGATGTGGACGTCCTCACGCTGGTCCTTCTGATGGCAAGCTCGGTAGTGGGCGCCTGGGTAGGCGCAGGCCTCGTCTCTGGCCTGCCAAAGCGTACGGTCCAACTCTGCATGGGCGGCACCCTTCTAATAGCGGTAGTCGCAATGCTAGCCCGCCAGCTCGACCTCTTCCCCGCCGGTGGCGACGCACTCGCGCTCACCGGTTGGCGCCTCGCCGTCGGCATGGCCGGCATCTTCACAATCAGCGCCATCAGCACCCTCGGCATCGGCTTCTACGCCCCCTGCATGACCCTTGTCAGCCTGCTCGGCATGAACCCCGCCGCAGCTTTCCCAATCATGATGGGCTCTGGCGCCTTCCTCATGCCGGTAGCCAGTGCAAGGTTTCTCTTGGCCAAGGCCTATTGGGCCCCAGTTGCTGCCGGCCTCGCCATCGGCGGTCTCGCCGCCGTTCCCCTCGCTGCCTTCGTAGTAAAGTCCCTCCCACTCACAACGCTGAGATGGCTGGTGATCATAGTCGTCTTGTTCGCCGCTGTCTTGATGCTCAAGCAGCCCAAGGACAATCCTTCAGAAAAGCCTTTTTGCTGAGTAGCCGCATCTTCCTTCAGAAGGCATAAAGACAGTCTCGACGTGATTGTCCAACGTAGGATGCGTATGCGAGGTAGGTTCATTGCGTACGCTATGAATATGAAAGTCACCAGCGCAGAATTTCGGAAAAATCTTTTTCAGATCGTCGAACGTGCGCTCCAAGGTGAACTCGTCGAAGTCGCTCATAAAGGTCAGTTGGTTAGGCTTGTGCCCGGAGACAGGCCTAGCAAAATGGCGCGTTTGATACAAAGAGACACGATTTGCGGCAGTCTTGCGGATCTAGATCAAGCGCAACTAGATCTAGACGCTGAGATGCTGGACGCATGCGACAAAAAATCGGCTCGCTATCCGTGAGTTCCTACCTCGACACGAACATCGCAATTGTTCTTCATTTTCCGATCTCAACCAGCAGATCGGACTGTCCGTTTGCCAGCTCCCAATGGCTGCTGTCATGAGCAGCGCCCTTCAACTCAAATGGACCCGCGAACCGGGAGACCGCATCATCGTAGCAAACGCAATCGCCAATAATGAAGCTCCACTAGTGACATCGGATCGCAGAATCCAAGACCAGTACTCAAATGCGATCTGGTAGCCGCAAGCTTAAGCAATCTTCAACAATCCCAAGCTCTCAAGTCGAACGTAGCTCGCTTCCATGCCGTGCTCCATTCCAGTGGCAAGCATTGCTTCCCGCGTCCCGGCATCCGGCAGAGTCATCCTCATGGTCATCAAGGTCCCTCCTTCGTGAGTCTCAAATGTCGTTTCGACATGGTTGTCCGGTGTTGGATCTGGCAGATACATTCGCTCCACGTGCACGATCCGGCGAAATGGTTCAAGCACAAGGAATTCTCCAGTCAGATGAAAACCGCCGCCTTTACCATTTGCCCATTCATAACGAATCTTGCCGCCAGGTTTCGCTTCAATGATACAAACCGGCATCGTCCAGCCACCGGGCCCCAATAGCCACTGTTGCAATAATTCCACCTCGGTGTGCGCACGGTAAACCGCCTCGGGCGAAGCTGCAAAAAAGCGAGTCACGACGACATACTTGTCGCCTTCAGTCTTGAGGGTCAGGCTCATTGTCAATGCTCTCTTTCATATTGGCCAGCTCTCCGTCCAGCCGTTCGTAGTTCTTCGAAATTGCAGCTCTCAGCATGTCCAGCCATGCATCGATCGATTTGATGCCTTGAGGCGACAATCGGCACGGCCGCTTCGTCCCTTCTGCACGGCGCAAGATCAGCCCCGCGCCTTCCAGCACCTTCAAGTGCCGGGAAATCGCAGGCTGGCTCATCTCAAACGGCTTCGCTAACTCGAGTACTGTAGCCTCCCCCTGGGCAAGCCGGGCGAGAATCGCCCGCCGCGTTGGGTCCGCCAATCCAGAAAACACTACATCTAGATTTTGCATACCTAATAGGTTATATAACCAACTAGTTATTCGAAGCGATTCCTTGACTTTATTCGGTCCCATAAATATGGGATACTGTCGGCATGAAGACCACTTTGGAGATCCCGGACCAAATCTTTCGAAAGGCTAAGGCCACTTCCGCTGCCTTGGGGATCCCTCTGCGTGAATACGTCACTCAAGCGGTTCAGGAAAAACTATCCATGAGCAGCAAGCTACCTGGCAAGCCGTGGTTAGAATGCGCTGGCGAACTAGCCCATCTTCACGAAGAAACCGGACGCATTCAGAAGATCGTCGAGGAAGAGTTCGGTCAAATCGAAGCTGAGGACTGGATTTGATTCTCGACACGAATGCGCTTTCAGCCTATCTCGACAGGGCACCGGAAGCGTTTCAGCTTGTGTCAGAAGCTCGAGAGCTTGCCATCCCAGTCATCGTTGCAGGCGAGTTTACCTTTGGAATTGCCCAGTCTCGCCATCGCGAGGCATACGAACGTTCGCTCGAACGAATGCTGGATCGCTGTCTAGTTCTAGATATCAATATTGCTACCTCACGGCACTATGCGGCTATCCGGTTGGAACTCAAAGCCGCAGGTAAACCAATTCCGGCTAACGACATCTGGATTGCAGCTCTCTGCCGGCAATATTCAATGCCAGTCATGAGTCGCGACTCCCATTTCGATTTTGTGAGTGGTTTAAGACGCAGAACCTGGCAATAAGCCAACCGTCTACCCGAATCCCCCGCAGATCTGCTAAAATCAGGGTTTTGGTCGAGTCCGGCCCAATTTACCCTGAACACCCCAAACTACGATGTTCGATAGCTTAAGCGACAAGCTCCAGCGCGTCTTCAAAAACCTGCGCGGAGAAGGAAAACTCACCGAGGCCAACATGGATGCGGCCTTGAAGGAGATCCGCGTCGCTTTGCTCGAAGCCGACGTCCACTTCAAAGTAGTCAAAGAACTCATTGAAAACGTTAGGGAAAAGGCCAAGGGCGAAGAGGTCCTCCAGGCTCTTTCTCCTTCCCAGCAAGTCATCAAGATCGTCAAAGACGAGCTGATCCGCCTCCTCGGTACTCACCAATCCAAACTCCGATTTGCCAACGAGCCGCCCACGGTCATCATGATCGTCGGCCTCCAGGGCTCCGGCAAGACCACCTCGACAGCCAAGCTTGCCAAGCTCCTCACCAAAGAAGGCAAAAAGCCGCAACTGGTTTCAGTCGACGTATACCGTCCCGCTGCCCGCCAGCAGCTCGCCGTGCTCGCCAAGCAACTCAATATCCCCGTCCATGACGGCGAACCAGACCAAAAGCCGATCGACCTCGTCAAGGGTGCACGCATGGCCGCTATACGCGAAGGTCGCGACGTCATCATCGTCGATACCGCAGGCCGTCTCCACATCGACGAAGCCTTGATGCAAGAGCTGAAAGAGCTCAAAGACTATCTCAACCCGCAAGAGATCCTCTTCGTCGCCGACGCCATGACCGGTCAGGACGCCGTACGTTCCGCTGACGAATTCAACAAGCAACTAGGCATCACCGGCATCATCCTCACCAAGATGGATGGCGACGCCCGTGGTGGTGCAGCCCTCAGCGTCCGTCAGATTACCGGACAACCCGTCAAGTTTGTCGGCGTCGGCGAAAAGCCCGACGCCTTTGAAGCCTTCCATCCCGATCGAGTCGCCCAGCGCATTCTCGGCATGGGAGACGTCCTCAGCCTGATCGAAAAGGTCGAGGGTGCCATCGACATGAAGGAAGCCGAAAAGATGCAGCGCAAGCTCATCGATAACGACTTCACTCTTGAAGACTTCAAAGAACAACTCAAACAGCTTCGCAAGCTCGGGCCTCTCGATGCCCTCATGGGGATGATCCCCGGCATGGACAAAATGTCCAAGCAAATGAAGGAAGCCAAGATGGACGAAAGCGAACTCACCAAGATCGTCGCGATCATCGATTCGATGACTCCTTTCGAGCGCGCCAATCACATGGTGATCAATGGAGCCCGCCGCCGCCGCATTGCCAAAGGCAGTGGCACGCAGCCCCAGGATATTAACAATTTGCTAAAACAATACACTCAAGCCCGCAAGATGATGAAGACCTTAACGGATTCTCTCGGCGGGCTTGGGGGCGGTAAGTTCGGTGGCTCGATGGCTAAGCGCCTCGCCAAAATGGGCTTGCCTGGAATAGAAGATCTGATGCGGCGCTAACTGGCGCCAAATCATAACCCCGCTCACGCAGGTTTTTTGTAGAGGAGAATAGTTCCGATGTTGATGATTCGTTTAGCGCGTTTCGGTTCAAAGAAGAAGCCGACCTATCGCCTGGTTGTTATCGAGAAGGAAAGAGCACGCGACGGCCGTGCGGTCGAAGTTGTGGGTCACTACAATCCAGTAGCTCAGCCCCAGATCGTTGTCCTGAAGCACGAGCGTATCCAGTACTGGATGAAGAACGGCGCTCAGCCTTCTGACACCGTCGCTCGTTTGATCAGGAAGAACCCTGCTCAAGTCGAAGTTACTGCTGCTGCTTAGTCCATTTCTTGAAGGAGCCTCGCGGCCATGAAAGATTTAGTGGAAGAGATCGCCAAGGCGCTCGTTGATGCGCCAGCCTCCGTCACTGTCAAGGAAGTACAAGGCGAACGTGTCACGGTGCTTGAACTCCGTGTCGCCCCCGAAGACATTGGCAAAATTATCGGCAAACAGGGCCGAACTGCTCGTTGCATCCGTACCCTTCTGGGCGTGGTGGGCATAAAGCAGAACCGTCGCTTCGAGCTGTCGATCCTGGAATAATATGGTACCCGTTGGTTGGTTGACGTTGGCAACCGTCATGAAGCCGAGAGGCAACAAAGGCGAGCTTATTGTCGACCTCCACACAACGGGGATCGAAAGACTAAGCGAAGTCCAGAACGTTTCTGTTTTTGAGTCGGCGTCTACTCCGCCGAAAATCCTCGAAATCGAAGAAGCCTGGATGCATGTCGAGAAAGCAGTGGTCAAGTTTGCTGGTGTCGATTCTATCGACCAGGCCAACGCTCTTCGGGGCATCGACCTTTGCATTCCTCTCGCTGCCCGCCGTCAGCCCAAAGAGGGCGAAGTGTTTTTGAGCGACCTCATCGGTTGCCAGGTTTTTGACAAAAAGGACTCCCTGCTCGGCACCGTTCAGGACATCTTCGAAGAAGGCGCTCAGGTCTGGCTTCAGCTAGACACCAACAGCGCTCTTGTTCCCTATGTCCCGAACTTCTTTCCGTCCATGGATCTCCCCAATAAACGGCTGGTCGCTGACCTCCCCGAGGGTCTCCTCGAAGTTAACGGCCAATGATCTTTCACATCCTTACGATTTTCCCTACCTTCTTCGAAGGCCCGCTCAAAAACGGCGTGGTCCCGAAGGCCGTGGAAGCAGGCTTGATTGACATCCGGGTTCACAATCTTCGCGATTGGACCTCAGACCGTCACTCCACCGTCGACGATCGTCCCTTTGGGGGCGGCGAAGGCATGGTGCTCAAAGTTGAACCTGTCTACCAGGCCATCCGGTCGATCCTGCCTCAACGATTCGAGTCAGACGAAGAAGGCAACAATGGCAATACCCGAGTCATTCTGCTCTCCGCCCAAGGCAAACGCTTCCAGCAAGCCGATGCCCGTGCGACATTGCAGTATGACCAGGTTCTGCTCCTCTGCGGCCGGTACGAAGGCGTAGATGAGCGGATAACCGGCCATCTGGTGGATGACGAATTCTCGATCGGCGACTACGTGTTGTCGGGCGGGGAACTCCCAGCTGCCATAGTGGTCGACGCGGTCGCGAGGCTCGTTCCCGGTGTACTGGGCAACGCTGCATCCTCGCAATTTGAGTCGTTCTCTGAATCTGACGAGAATGGCGTCCCCTTGCTGGATTGTCCGCATTACACAAGACCGGCGGACTTCAACGGCTGGCAGGTACCCGATGTGTTACTCGGGGGCAACCATGCTGAAATCAAGCGCTGGCGCGCGGCCCAAGCCCTCGCCAAACGCCTGAAGAATCGTCCCGACCTCACCGGCGGGACTCACGAAAGAGGTTAATCCTATGAATCATCCGGCTCTAGCCAAGGTCTACAACACTTACAAGCGCACCGATCACCCCGCTTTCCGCATCGGCGACACCATCAAGGTTCACGTCCGCATCCGCGAAGGCGAAAAAGAGCGCACCCAGATATTTGAAGGTGTTCTCATTGCCAAGAAGAACACCGGCATGGGCGAAAACATTACCGTCCGCAAGATGAGCTTCGGCACTGGCATCGAACGTATCTTCCCCATCAACGCCCCCGTCGTCGACCATATCGACATTGTTCGCACGGGCCGCGTCCGCCGCGCCAAGCTGTATTATCTTCGCGGCCTCAAGGGCAAGGCTGCGCGTCTCAAAGAGCGCACCTAATTCTCTAAAGGCAGCGCCATTGGTCTGCTCACTCAAATATGAAGCCCGCTTGCGGGCTCTCGGATATTCAGCTCCGGCCGGCATCGATGAAGCCGGCCGGGGCTGTCTGTTTGGGCCAGTCACCGCTGCTGCTGTAATTCTTCCTCACCCCTGTAAAATCAAAGGTCTCCGCGATTCTAAAATCGTACCCCCAGCCGAACGCTCCCGCCTCGCCGATCAAATTAAAGGCGAAGCACTCGCATGGGCTGTCGCCTACGCTAGCGTCGAAGAGATCCGCAAGATCAACATCCTCGAAGCCAGCCGCCTCGCCATGCTCCGTGCCGTTCAGGCCCTCGACCCCCAACCCGATTACCTCCTCATCGACGCCATCCGCATCCACTCGCCGATCCCCCAGGACGCCATCATTCACGGCGACGGCATCTCCCGTTCGATCGCTGCCGCTTCTATCCTCGCCAAGGTGGATCGCGACCGTCTCCTCAATGAATTCCACGTCCGCTACCCCGGTTACAATCTCAATAGCAACAAAGGCTATGGAACACGAGACCACTTGGCAGCGTTACAAAAGTATGGGGCCACGCCGCAGCACCGCAGCGAATTCGCGCCCGTTCGCGCTGTCATCGAAGCCCGCAGGACTAATACCCCCAAGACAGGCACCCAA
>ENA-ORBV01016125-ORBV01016125.1-microbial-mat-metagenome-genome-assembly--contig:-NODE-16125-length-10889-cov-5.433962_pt1 | contig 10889 bp, 6 predicted proteins | sample MGYA00237777_ERZ505514 | MGnify/ENA primary metagenome ERZ505514 (study PRJEB26160, sample SAMN06269048) | microbial mat metagenome | isolation source: Oligotrophic lake microbial mat | place...
TTTTCAAGCAGAAGACGGCATACGAGATTCGCCTTAGTCTCGTGGGCTCGGAGATGTGTATAAGAGACAGGAGAAGTGCCGATCATAATTGGTCGTCACAATTCGCACATGTTCCTTCTTCTTGAAAAGCCGGAGCAGCAATTTGTGGGCATCGTTGGGTTGGGATGTCGCGTCGCCAATGATCGAGTGAGCAACTTCATGGACACGTGCCTGCTGTGCCTCCGCCCACTCACCCAGGAGCACGTCGTAATCTTTACGAGTGGCGTCAAAGGTTTTGCCGATGGCTTGCCCAACTTGGGCCGTGAGTCCGCCAAACAAGGGTAAATTCGACAATCCCTTCGTCGAAACTCCTGCTCCCACAAAAACCACCAGTTCGCCCGCCTCCTGGGCGGAGATCACCTCATCGGGAATGTCGAGTGGGTGGCAATACATGGCACGCTACACTGATTTCTTTCGACGCTTCTTGGTCGCGAGTTCCTGACCGAAGAGGTCGGTCTCGATGGGTTGGCCAAGAAGGTCGGTTGCCGTAGATATAGCGCCGTAGGTGGCGGAGGGCTCGCTCACGACGGAAGCGGGGGCACCGTGAGAGCGGATGGCGCGGATGAGGGCGGCGTGGCGGCGGCATTCTTCCCAGCTCTCATCGACCGACCCTTCGAGTTGCCAAGGGTGGAAGCGGGGGCCGAGGCGGCTCGCCACCGGTTGCGGCTCGCGGGCTCGGTTGTCGTGGCCGAGGCCGTAGTCGCTCAGGCGCAGTGTCTCGGGCAGCATCCAGCCTTCGCCGTAGTTTTGGGCGAGGAAGGCGTCGAGACCCATCCGTTGCAGGTCTTGAAACGCCACCTGCGCCAAGACCGTGTGCCTTAGCTCCGGGTCCTTCTCCTTGTCCACCCTCCAGAAACCTTTCGGGTCAAGGGTGCGGGCAAAGTCGTCGGTGCGGACGGTGGCGCTGGGGTGGTCGCAGTCGGAGAGCAACTCAGCATAGTCGAGAAGATCGAGGCCAAGAGAGTGCGCGATGAGCGCTTCGAGAATCGTGATTCCACGAATTCGTTCGGCCTCAGTTAACGCCCATTTTGATGACCAACCTTGGCTTTGATCATTTGTTTCGGTTTCGGTCCAAAGCGCTGCACCAGCAGATGCGGGAAAGTTAAGCGCCAACCCCCAGCGCGCAGTCGCCGCAACCAACTCAGACGAATCGAAAACACGAGCGAGTGGGGTCTCCTCGATCACAAAGTAATTCAGGTGCAAGCCACCGAGGCGGAGACGCACAGCAAAGTCATAGGCGAAGCAATTCAGTGCAGCAGAAAGCCCGAGAGTGGTGTCGAGGGATCCAGCGCGCCTTAGGACAGGTGCTACGTTTCCACAGGGCGAACCGTAGATCGTGGAAGAAACCATGGAGCGGGCGTTGGTTGCCGACCCTATGTCCAAAAAGGAAACTTTAATGCCAAGCGTGTGAGCTGTGTCAGCGCTACCCATCAAATACTGCGGCTCGATGACTTTGTCGTCCCATGGGATGTCTCGCCAGACGGCGGTGCGGCCTTTGCCGCTGACCCAGCCTTTGGAGCTGAAATCGAAGTGGTCGATCATGCGGCCTTCGTAGAGCGGCAGCGCCACGTCGGCGATGTCTTCGAGGGCGATGTGGGAGCGGCCGTCACGGCTGAGGACGTAACCGGCTGACGGGGTTAAGGTGCCGTCGGCTTGTTCGCGTAGCGGGCCTGCGCGGTGCAGCACGCTGCGGGCGCGGCGCCAAGGTTCGCGATGCCAAGCCTCGCCACCGGTTACCCATGGGGCGTCGGTTGGCACGGGTCGCCAATCACCTTTGAGCCAGTGGCCATACTCGTCGGGCTGGTAGCCTTGCTGCTCCCACACCGGGCGCGGCGGGAAGAGCTTCGAGTCGTTCGTCATGTGGAACTCGGTGGAGTACTTGATACCCCACCCGTCAGGACCGTCGTCGCCCAGCAGCACCGAGTTTTTATAGATCTTCTCGAGGATCTCGAGATCACGCGCCGACTGAATCTCGAGAATGGCCTTGGACTTCGGACTGAACTGGTCCACCTGCGCACGCGTGTACGGCGTGGCAAACTCCTCCGCCCGCTCCCAGTCCTCCAGCTTCCGGCGCATGAACGCCGTCCGGATCGCCAGCGTGGCGCCGCCCTTCACGACGATGATCGGGTTGAACTTGTACGAGCGATGGATGTCGAAGATCTTGTCGCGGTTCTCAAAGCCGAACAGCCACTCCCACGCGCAGTGGTCGAGAAACAGGCGGCGGAGGTCTCCCGTGCCGTGGTCGGAGTACAAGCCGGACGGGACAATGAAGCCGAGCCGCCCGCCACTGCGCAGCAATACATGCGCCTGTTCGAGGAACAGTTTGTACAGATTGACGTCAGCCGAACCCTGGTGGCGATAGGGATGCGCGGCCTGCGCATATCCCTTCGCCCCGGCGCGACGACGACGCCACTCGTCGTGAAGCTCGGCGCCCTTCTTGCCACCGGCGATACTGAAGGGTTCGCCAACACCCGCATCCGGATCCCCGAACGGGTTCACGACCTGCTTCACGAAGTTTGACTGCGCCTTGAAGTCGTCGTTGTAGAGTTCCCAGTCGCGGGCCACCTCTGCGTCGGCACAGTAACGCTCCTGATATCCGAGGGCCTCCTGTTTGCCATAGGACCGGTACAGCGGGTCGATGTTCGAGAAGAACTCCTTGGAGCTCGGCTTCGCGATGTCCCAGGGTGGATTGCCGAGGATGGCGTCGAACCCGGCCCGCTGGGGGCCGAACACGTCAGGGAATTCGAGTTCCCAGTGGAAAAACTGCTTACGCGCCAGCACCTGGTCACATATCAAGGCGGTCTGCTCCGAAGCATCCCCGAGGGTCGTGGGCAGCGGCGCAAGGTCGAGCGCATCAGCGGGCCAGAACCAGCAGGCGCACCAGAGGTCCATCGCCTCTTTCAACGTCTGGAATCCAGCAGAGCCACGAAGCTCGCGATACAAACGCGCCCGCTCCGCCGACTCGGTTTCCGGCAGTTCATGAATCTTCGCCAGGGCCTCCATCGCCTCCCGATGGACCGTCAGCGGATCATCCTCAGGCCCTTCGAACATGGCGGTCCGCCCGCGCAGCAGATCCATCAGGTCTGGCTTGACGCTATCGGCCAGGAAGGCCTTGATGGCCTTCTCGCGATTCAGTGACTTGCGCTCCTTCCAGGCCATCACGGGATAGTGCTGGTACGTATCGAACCACGCGCCCGTCAGGCTGTTGCCCGGCTTCACCTTGTGGTCGAGGAACGAAAACGGCAGCGACCGGTCCATCGTCTCGATCCACAACGCCAGCCTGCACAACTCAACGGCCAACGGATCGAGGTCCACGCCGTAGATGCAGCGCTCAACGACCTGGCGCTTGAGCTTCGCCTTGAATCGCGTCTCGTCACTGTCAGGGGGAATACCAGCACCGTGGTGATGGTGTGCCGCGAGCAGTGCGTCTGACAGGAACCTCAGGGCGGCCACCGGGAACGTGCCCGATCCGCACGCCGGATCACAGACGGTCAGCGAGAGGATCTCTGCAGGTGTTTTCGGCGTCCACTCTGTGGCCGGCGCATCCACATTCGCAGCACCATCGGCTCCTGTCGGCGGCGTGTATGCGAGTGGCCGCAGCGTGCGATGCACCGTCGGCACGGCGAGACCTGGCCGCGTGTAGAACGTGCCCGACCCCTTTCGGGTACCACCCCAGCGGACGAGGTACCACTCCCCCGCAAGGACGACACGCGTCACAAGCTGCCTGGCTTTTGAGGCCAGGGCCTCCTCGTAGATCGCTTCCTTCTGCGGAGTGATTGGTGCCCTTGGTCTCTTCACCAGCTTGCCGGCCACGGCAGCACGCCTGGCCCACACTTCCGCCCTGGTGCGCGTGGCCTGCCGGACATCGATCCGTTGGGGGATGCCTTGGGGCACGCCATCGGTCACGTCATCGTCGCTAGTCGGCGCGTCGATGCCGTCTTCCCCTTCGTCCGCTTCTTCCGCGTCGTCGCCTTCCTCGGCGACCGCGACTTCGTCGTCTTCGTCTTCCTCGGTGTCACCGCCGCCGCTGGTGTCCTTCATCTTGGCCAGCAGACTGGCGAGCGCCTTGTCGTCCATCTCCTCCAGCCGCGACAACGGCAATGCGGGCTGGTTGCCCACGCCGAGAAACACCACCGGGTCTCCATCGGGTGCGGTCTTGAGCTCGAAATCAAGAAGGCCTTCATAGAGAATGCCGATGTACTCGCTCGAAAGGTCCGAGAAGTCCACGGGCGCCGACACCCAAGTGCTGGATTTGCCCTGACGAATCTTGACGCGCGTGCGCGTGAGCTTCTCCAGCATCCGAAGGACGTCTCTGTCCGAAAGCATTTCGTTCTCGAAACATGCCGTCTCGAAGACGTGCAGAGCGCGTTCGAGACCGCTGACCGAACCGACCTGACCTGCCGCAAAGAGGTCGCCGCCGTAGGCGGGCACGGGGAGGGCGGGATGATGCGAGCCCGAATGGACCAGGCGGAAGAGCGCCAGCACGCGGGGCCAGGCGTTATGCGATCGCCCGAGGCGATGGGCGCCACGCACACTGACCTTCTCCAGCTCGCCGAGTAGTCCTCCGAGGCCGTACGAGCTGTGATAGAGCGCATTGTCGCGTGGCAGCAGGTCGCGCGACTCCGCGAACAGCACCACGACCATGCGCATGACGATGCGAACGGCGGCGCGGTAGATGTCAGCCGATTTCACGTCGGCGCAGTCGCGTGTGAGAGCGTCGCCGTGCGCCTGCACCAGAATCTCGACGGCCTCACGCACGCGCTCACCGAGCGCGGCTGAGAGTTCAGCCTGGCCTTTACGGCTGTCGAGGATGGCCTGCACCAAGGGGGACGGGGCGTCTTTCGACACGGGCGTCCACTGCTTGGGTGATAGCAGGATGCGCAGACACGACACCTGTGGGGAGAGTTCACCTTCTTCGAACCAGAGATCCGCGTCCCATTCGCACCAGGCGTCCGCGTCCAGGCCGGCAAAGACCAGCCGCCATCCTTTGCCGTTGGTCAGAACGGCAACGCGCTCCTGTCCGGAGCGCAGCCACTGGACGACCTGACTGGCAGCTTTCTTTCCACGTCCCACGCCAATGCGGGTCTCCGCATCGTAAAAAACCGGCAACAGCCCGTCGTCTGCCCCTTTCCACAAGGCAGAGGGCTTGATCGTCTCGCCACCAAGCCCGCGGCGACCCCACTTCGGGTCCACGTCACTGCCGCGTGTCCAGTGGCCGTTACCGTTCGTGAAGCCGCAAATGTCTTCGAGCACGAACCGCGCGAAAGCCGATACATCCTTCTTCGTGCCTGAGAGGCCCGCGATGGACTGACGGAGCGCACCTTCGTTGTGGAATCCGACGGGCGGACGCACCTCGTTGGCAAATCGCCGGCTTCGAACGGGATCGAGCAGCAGGCCACCGTGACGGAGGCGATCCCAGCCGGCCAGTTCGCTGGCGCTCACTGTCGGCCTCCAGGCAGGCGCACTTCGATGGTGACGGGAAAGGCCTGGGCTTCGGTGGTCATCGCGTGACGACGCGGAAGCAGATGTTTCAGAATGCGATCGCGTTCCTGTTCAAGCTGGCGGCGCACGTCCTCGTAGTGCTTCTTGCGGCGCTCGATTTCCGTGCGCTTCTCTTCGATGGACTTGTCGAGGTCATCGAGTCGTGCCGCCTCATCAAACAACAGCCCCTGCTGGCGCTCCTGCTTCAGCTTCTCCACTTCCTTTTCGAGCTTCTGGATCGTGTTCTCTGCGATGAGCGCTGACACCTCACCCTGTCGACTGCGATAGCGTTCATCTTCCAGCTTGGCCGCGTCCTTGCCGCGCGTTACAAGTTCCCGGCGCAACTCCGTTGTCAGATCGGCGGCATATGCTGCGAGGAACTGTTTCAGGTCCACTTCTACGTCGTCGAACACATCGCTGGCCACCGTGTGGTGAACAGCGTCGGACGTCGCCGCCCCATCGCGCTGCGCGCTCGGAACCTCAAACCCGATCGGCGGGCCAAGACGACCGTTCGTCACCGGGAAGCTTATCGAGCGAACCCAATGGTGAAATGTCTCACGCAGGTCGTTGACTGCGAGTTCTTCGATCGTGAGCCGGATGAGCGCATCGGCACCGGCGGGAACGCCTCCGAGACGTACCGTCCACCGCGACACGGCCTCACCAGTCCCAGGGAACCTTCGACGGGTCAGGAGGCTGAGGCCGCGCTGAACCAGGGGATGGGAGAGGTGCATCAGCAGAACGTCGGATTTGGGCCGGAAGACGTAGCGACCGCCGACGTTGTCGAGGAAGGGATCCAGATCGAACGCCAGCTTCGCGACGGCCCCGGCGCTGCCTGTTGCGGTCTCGCGCCGGAGGGACTCATCGATCACCTCGGCCCACCCTGCCAGTGAAGGATTGATGACCTTGCAGGTGCGGCTGATGTCCGAACACGCCAGTTGCGGGCGACCGGCATGAATGGCCATCGCCGATTCCAGAGTGTCCCTCAGCGTTGTTGGGTCGAGATCGAGAGCGTTGGCCAGGGCGTCCAGTTGTTTTTGCGCTTCCTTACCGTCAGCGCCGGTGGACACCGTGTCGTCCGCCTCCATGCGGGCACGCCCCAACGCCAGAGTCAGTCGTCGATCGAGGTCAGCCTCAACCGTGGAGACATCTTCGCCCTCGATCAAGCGCCGGTGTGCGGCCTCATCAAACAGTTCGTTCGCCGAACCCAGGTCTTCGCGGATGTCGTGGGCCTTCTTCAGCACATGCGCGAGGAACCTGAGGTCGTGGTCCTGATCGCTCACGAAGTGGAAGATGGTGACGTCGCGAGCCTGGCCATGCCGGTCGATACGTCCGTTGCGCTGTTCGAGCCGCGACGGATTCCATGGGCAGTCGAAATGGAGAAGGTAACGCGCGGTTTCCTGAAGGTTCAGCCCCTCTGCCGCGGCGTCGGTCGCAATCAGGACGCGGACGTCGGCCGCAGGATTGTTGAAGGCGCGCTTCACTTCGGCGCGCTCCTTTTCGTCCATGCCGTCCTTGCCACCGCCGAAGAGCGTCAGAATCCGTTCACGCTCATATCGTTCGCCCAGGCGACGGACGATGTAGTCGAGGGTGGTTTTGTATTCGGTAAAGACAATCAGGCGCTCGTCGTCTCGCCAGTGACTCCCCTTGCGTAGGAGCTGGTCGATCAGGCCGCAGAGTTTCTCGAAGCGTGCATCCACGCGCGGGTCCTGCGAGGTGATGTCCGAGGTGGTCATGTCGAAGCCGAGTCCGACGAGTGCGGCATCGATGCCGGCGATCTCAGAATGGAGATCGTCGGCGACACCTTTCAGCCATGATCCGACCACCGCCACAGCCACGCCTTCGCGGGCCTCGGCTTCTTTGTCGTCGCCCGTCTCCTGGCGGACCGTGCGTTCGGCGGCTTTGACATCACCTTCCGACGCAGCCATCGCTGCGGCCAGGCCTTCCTTGCAGCGGCGCCAGGAGTCTGCGAATGCGGTTGGGCAACTCAGCAGTCGCTTCCCCAGAATCTCGACCGCGAATGTGCCGGCCATCCGTCGAGAGTGGTCACCGCTGGCGATGAGGGACCGCAGGCTTGACCGGAATGCCCCGAACGCATCGCTCAATGCGACTTCCCTCGGTGTCAGCGCAAGTGCCTGTGCTTGCGGGGGCAGTCGGGTGCAGAACTTCGGTGGGCTGGTGCGCTCGTTGATTTCACGCTTCAGGCGCCGAATGACCACCTCCGGCACTCGCGCTCGCTCGGCCGGCTTGAGTTCGTCGGATTGGGAGAACCTGACCGGGTCCAGCAACTCAAGCAATCCGCTGAAGCAGCGCGTGTGACCGTTGTGCGGTGTCGCGCTCAGAAACAGGCGGTGCTCGAAGTTCGGCGCCACGAGTCGGAGCGTGCGGCAGAGGTCGCTGTCCTCACCGAAGGCCGAGGGCATCAGGTTGTGGCACTCGTCGACGATCAGGAGATCCCAGGGCAAGTGCGGCGAGTCGTCTGGCGTTCGGCACGCCGCGATGAACTGCTCCAGCACGTCTTCCTGGCGCAGGTAGTGATACGACGCGATGATGCGGTTGGAGGAGCGCCACGGGTTCGCGTCCATACCCAGCCGCTTCTTCAGCGTGTGGGTTTCCTGGCGGTCGATGAGGTCGAAGTCCAGCGCGAACTTCGTCCACATCTCTTCCTGCCACTGCGACCGAAGAGAGGCTGGGGTCAGGATCAGGATTCGCTGAATACGGCGGCGCAGCAGCAACTCGGTCAGGATGAGTCCGGCCTCAATCGTTTTTCCAAGACCGACATCATCTGCAATGAGCAGATTGACGCGCGGCATCTGCAACGCTTTCAGCAATGGGACGAGCTGGAAGTCTTCGACTTGGACGGCGCCATGGAACGGGCTCGAGATCGGCAGCCGCTTGAGAGGGCCGCTGCCGTCTGGGTCGAGATAGGGCGTGGCAGCCGTCCATCGCGCGGCCCGCACCAGCGCGTCGAAGTCATCAGCTGGCATCGGCCCGCCGCCGCTCACATTCGGCAGCGCCGTGGGCTCCTGCACCTGTGCATGCGGCTCCAGTTCCCACAGAAGCCGTTCTTCCTGAGGATACTCGTCGTCCTTGTATTCCAGGTGGACCAGGTGCAAACGGCCCAAGTGGTCGGAAGGCTCGACGGCGGCCACAACCGCCCGGCGGTTGCGGACGGTGGCGAACATGCCGGGACGAGGGATCGAAGACGGTGAGGGCATCAATGAGTGCAGGGATTCTATCGGGCTGAGGTCACTTCAGGAAGCCATGGTCGCTGGGCGGTGTGACAGGCCAGTTCCTACGGTATTTGTTCGCTGAACAGTACCGGGCGCTCAACGTCGAGTCGTCGGTCGAGCCGACCACGCACAGGGGAGCGAGTAGTGGTCAAGATCCAACTGCGCCCCGTCGCGACGAATCTCCATGACTTCGGGAAACGACTCGGGCATGCGCAGGACCACCTTGAATGCGAGGGCCGGAGCCGACGCCTCACCACGCCACACGCCCTCGGCAGGCACGCTGATGCTGGAAGATGCGCACAGAAGCCGAAGTGCGCCGTCGGTGAACGAGAGCCGCAACAGCTGGCCACGTTTGTGAACTCGCAGCACAGTCGTCAATGCGCCGACGAAGTCGGCTGACTTCAGCCTTACCCAGTCGCGTTCGGCGCCTGCGGCAGGGTCGGGTGGCATGGCGGTTACCGTGGCCTTCGCGGTCTGGCGCGTCACTTCTTGCCCCTAAGCACGGAGTCCAGCACGGGGACCAACTCCGCGGTGTGCACGCCGAACCAGTCAACCACGCTGTCTGGCACGTCCTCTGGATCGTCTCCGATCGCTGGCAACTGTGAAGTCGATTTCAACGGCAACGTAAACTGTTGTCTCGGGGGCAGTCTTGCCCCAATCGAGTCGACACTCTTCAGGGCGACAACAAGGCTCTCCCCGAGTGACGGATTCTTGACCGTGTCAACCTTCAGGCGCACCCGGTAGTGACACCTCTCCTCCGCGTCTGATTCTCCCGTGTCGACCACGAGACGAAAATGGACGCGAGGCAGGGTGCGGGGCGATTCGGGGCCTTGGCGCAAGCCACTAATCTCGCCTGCTCCGTACGAGCCAATGCTGAGCCAATCCGGCCGAAACACGCAGGCATACCTGTCGCGACGAACAACGAACTGCCATTCACCTCCATATCGGGCTTCGAGATGCTTAGCAACCTTGGCGCCGACATAGGCGTGGGACTCGTCACGTCTTGAGGGTAGGTAGCGCCTGATTGCCCTCCACGCCTCCTGATGCTCATCGTACAGTTGCTGGCAGATCGCCTCTATCTCTGGATTTGATTCTGGCACGATGTGGCTCCTTAAGGCTGAGGCATATTGCCCAGCAAGCGCCATTCCGGTGCCGTCAGAGGATTCCGGCGCCGTACTAATGGCTGCACTGATGTGGCTGGCCACACGGCTGTATGACACAGGCGTGATTCGACAGCAGGGCACTGCTTGGGGTTGACGGCCGCTTGGTGACAGAAAGGCCAACACAACTCGACATTGCGGAAAACGCGCCGTCAGGCCCTGGGCATATCGAACCAACTGATCATCGCCCTCGGGTGAGTCGATCTTGTTCTCGATACCAACGACAAGGTCGACATCATCGGATCGCCCTCGGACAAGGATGTCAATTGGCCCCCTGCCTGTGCTGAACTCCCGGTGGACCTCATGTACTTTCGGAGATTGCGAAGCCGTCACTCCACAGCCCGCGAGCACATCGGAGAGAAACCCGCGGGCAAAACCGTCACCAAGTCCATGCCAGCCTTGGGGGTCCAGGAGCCACGCGAGAATGTCGCTGTGGACTCCCTCGACACGGAGGACCCGTGGAGCGACCACGAAGAAATTCGGTTGCCTCCTAAGAGCCTTGAGTAACCTGTCGAGGCGCTTCAGGCCATCCCAGCTCTCCAGGCGCTTCAGCGCCTGGAATTCGGTACTCGATGAAGGAACAGTCATCAGTGCCACCTCGCCGCCTGTCTGAGGCCCCGCCGTGGCGCGGACGCCATGGGGCTCGCGAGAGAGTCGTCCACCGGCGACCGTAGGTGGGCAAACAAGTGGTCCGGCTGGTCAAGAACCATCGCACCGTAGTCCCGCATTTTTCGCGGCCAAGTAAGGTCCGAACGCTCAATCAGCGATGCCATGAGAAACAGCGGACGACCCAGGCGAAGTGCTTCCCAGCCATGCGACAGCGTCCCGCTTCCATCGCTGGCTTCCACGATGACCGAAGCTTCACAGACAAGCGCCATCGTCCGATTGCGCAGGGGGAAGTTCTTTCGAGCTGTCTCTTATACACATCTCCGAGCCCACGAGACTAAGGCGAATCTCGTATGCCGTCTTCTGCTTGAAA
>ENA-ORBV01016126-ORBV01016126.1-microbial-mat-metagenome-genome-assembly--contig:-NODE-16126-length-10889-cov-4.383370_pt1 | contig 10889 bp, 10 predicted proteins | sample MGYA00237777_ERZ505514 | MGnify/ENA primary metagenome ERZ505514 (study PRJEB26160, sample SAMN06269048) | microbial mat metagenome | isolation source: Oligotrophic lake microbial mat | place...
TCGTCGGCAGCGTCAGATGTGTATAAGAGACAGCCCCAAAACGGACGAGGTGCGCGACCCCGCCACGATTGACCCGTCCTTACAAATGGACCTGCTCGCCAAGCTGCGCAGCGTCACCTACACCGGTGCCGGCCGCAACCTTTTTGAATTCTCCGGCGCCGGACCCGCGGCACCCACGACGCTTGACCCCAAGATCATCCCCGGCACCAAGCCGGTGGCCGCCAAAGCGCAACGCGCGCAGGCCGTCTTCCCGCAGTTTCAAGAACCGCCGCCGCCGCCACCCAAGCCCCGCGCCCCCGCCATTACCCTGAAGTACTACGGGTTTGTTTCCAACAGCGGCCGTTCGATAAACCGAAAGGGCTTCTTTTTGGACGGTGAAGAGATTATCGTGGTGGGAGAGGGCGAAACCATCAAAAGCCGTTACAAAGTACTGCGCATCGGGCTGACTTCGGCCGAAATGCAGGACATCCAGTTCGCCGATGATCGTCAGCAGCTCCCGCTCGTGGAAGAACCGGCCGGAACCTAAGATGCCCAGACCCGTCGTACGCAAACCCGGTGAAAGTGGCTTCGCGTTGCTGATCGTCTTCGTGATGGCGGCGGCGATCTCGATTGGCCTGTACCTGGAACTGCCGCGCTCCGTCTTTGAGTCGCAACGCGCCAAAGAAGAATTGCTCTTCGACCGCGGCGACCAGTACCGGATGGGCATCAAGCGCTACTACATGAAGTTTCAGCGCTATCCGAACACCATCGAAGAGATGGAGCAAACCAACGGCACGCGCTATCTGCGCCGCCGTTATAAGGATCCGTTCACGGGCAAGGACGATTGGAAGATTCTGAAGTTTGGGCCGGGCGGCGAGATTGAAGGCTCGGTCCACAACAAGAAGAAGACGGGGCTCGAGAACGAGAAGGACCCCAAGAGCAGCCAGGGCAGCGTGGTGGCCGGGCCGAGCCTAGGCGACTTGAACCAGGGCGACAACGGCGGCAACCGGCTGGGCCCGAATGGCGAGGACCGTAACCCCGCACTCAACCGCCGCCCCAGTGACACGGGCATTGGCGCGCAGTTAGCCAACGGCGGTCCGACTGCGGGCCAGTTAACCGGTGCGGCCGCGGGCGTATTCGGAGCGGCGAACCTGGTCAACCCAGGCCAGTATCCGCCGCAGGGCCAGGGCCAGTATCAACCCCCGCCTGGTCAGTTCATCCCCAGTCAGCAAAATGGCAATCAGCCGAACGGCAATTTCATCCCCAATGGCCAATCTCCGGCCTTGCCCGGCGCCGCTCCCAACCCTTACGGCCAGTACGGCCCGCCGCCGGGGAATAACAACCTCAACGGCCAGCCGAACTACGGGGCGACGGCAAACTACCAGCAGCAGCAGCAAACCTTCCAGTCGCAGCAGCAGTATCAACAACTCTATCCCCAGGGGCAGCAGGGTCAGCAGGGTCAGCAGGGTCAGCAGCGGCAACAGGGGCAGAATCGCCCGGCGTCGCCCTATCCTGGCTTGCCCGGGCAAGCGGCCAACTCGCAGAACGGCGGCCAAATCGGCATTCCGTTCGGCGGCCCCGGCGCGCAACCCGGAGGCATCGGACAACCCAATGGGCAGAATCCGGCCCTGCAAATGATCAATCAACTGCTTACCACGCCGCGCCAAGGCGTCCAGGTGGGTCAGTTGACGGGCGGTAACCTTGCCGGCGCAATGCCCACCGGAATTGCTGGCGTGGTGAGCAAGCACAAGGGGCAAGGCATTAAGGTGCTCGAAGAGCGCACCAAGATCCACGAGTGGGAGTTCATTTACGACGTCCGCAAGGACAAGAGCCTGCAAAAAGGCGCGATGGGGCCGCAACAAAGCGGCACTTTGCCCGGCTCCGGACTCAACAATTCCTCCGGCATCGGTCCCAATTCGAACGGCCTCCAAAACCGCCGCCAATAAACCCTACCTCTCGCCCGCCGCTTGCAGTAAAATTCAGCGATGAACACTCGTCGAGAATTGTTGGCTGCCTTAGGCGCGACCGGAGTCGCTTATGGGGCGAAAGGCAAGCCGCTGGGAGTGCAGCTGTACACCATCCGCGGCCTAGTGCAGAACAAAGCCCGCGAATCGATGCAAGCGTTGGCCCAGATTGGCTTCAAAGAAGTGGAGACCCTGCGCGCCATCCACTCCGTAGTCCTGCCCCTGTGCAAAGAGTTTGGCTTGAAGCCAGTGGCCGCGCACTTTGACCTCGCCCTCATCGCTGGCCAAACCCCCGCCTTTCAAAAAGCGCTCGACGAGGCCAAAAGCGCCGGCATTCAATACATCGTCGTCCCCTACGTCGCCCCGCCCGACCGCGGAGGGCCAGACGCTTACAAGCGCATGGCCAAGCAGATCAACGCAGCCGGCGATACTTGCGCCAAAATGGGCCTGCAGCTCTGCTATCACCAGCACGCGTTCGAGTTCGGCGAAGTGGAAGGCAAGCGCCCCTGGGACATCCTGCTCTCCGAGACCGACGCGCGGACCATGGCCATCGAGCTTGACGTCTTCTGGGTCGCCGTCGCGGGCTTGGACCCCGTCACGCTCCTCCGAGACCTCAAAGGCCGCGTTGCCTTGCTCCACTTGAAAGACCGCGCCCCCGGCGTCCCCAAGCAATACACCGAAAGCGTCTACCCCGGCGCCTTCCGCGAAGTGGGGCTCGGCTCGCTCGACTTCCCGGCGATCTTGAAGGCCGCCGCCGACATGAAGGTGCAGCACTACTTTGTCGAGCAGGACCAAACCGCCGGCGACCCGATCGAAAGCGTCCGCACGAGCTTCAAGAATCTAACCAAGATGGGCTTCTAAACCATGAGCATATTCAAAGACCAAATCCTCGCCGGACGCGTCGCCTTCGTCACCGGTGGCACGAGCGGCATCGGGCTCGGCGTCGCCAAGGCGCTGGCGCTGCAAGGCGCGCGCGTGATGATCAACGGCCGCAACCCAGAGAAGCTGGCCGCCGCCGTGGCCGAAATCCAGGCGGCCGGAATCGAGGCGGCCGGCGGTGAGGCCGATGGCGTCGCCGCCGACGTCCGCAACTACGACGCTCTCGCCGCCGCCATCGCCCAATGCCGCGCCCAATGGGGACTCATCGATATCCTCGTCTGCGGCGCCGCCGGCAACTTCCCCGCCCCCGTCACCGGCATGAGTTCCAACGGCTTTAAAGCCGTTATGGACATCGATGTCCTCGGCACCTTCAACGCCTGCCGCGCCGCGCACGAGCATCTGCGCGCCCCGGGCGCGAGCGTCGTCGCCATCTCGGCCAACCACGCTAGCGTCGCCTACGCCATGCAAGCCCACGTCTGCGCGGCCAAAGCCGGCGTCGAGCGCTTGCTGCAGGTGCTGGCACTCGAGTGGGGCCCGCAAGGCATTCGCTGCAATTTGGTGAACCCCGGTCCCATCGACGACACTGAAGGCATGCGACGCTTAGCTCCCACTCCGGAGGCCCGCGCCGCCTCGGTGAAGAGCGTCCCGCTGGGCCGTTTCGGCACCAAGGACGACATCGCCAACCTGGTCCTCTTCCTCTGCTCCGAAGCCGGTGCCTACTGCAACGGCGGCGTCTTTGTGTGCGACGGCGGCCAAGCGCTGATGGGCGCGCGGGCGATGGGTTGAGAATGGAGTCCATGCAGATAGTCGCGTGCGTTTGTGGCGCCTTCGACGAAGCGGACCGCGCCGACGCGCAAACCTATCGCGAAATAACCCCGGACCGGCGTGTCGAACTCGCGCTCTATTTATTCGATTCCCGCTATGCTTCCGCCGACTGGCCGCAGCGAATGGAGCGCGTCGCCAAGCTCGTAAAAAGGTGTCGCAAACCCAACATTCCCAGCACAATCCAGCCCGAAAAGTAGGATAATCAAGGTATGGAGAATCAAGGAGAAGTTCGTATATTTCGTAGCTTCGCCGCCGCGGACAAGGCTGACCGTGCCGAGTATCGCGCCATGACTCCGGACTACCGGGTCGACCTTCGCCCTACATCTCCACCTCTGGTTGTGTCGAAGTCTCAACCATGGCGAAACACCGAGATTCGCTCGAGTCTGTAGAGCGTTGGGGCTCGAACCGGCTGACATGAGACAATAGAAAAATGGAAAAGGCTCCCAAGACCATTCGCGTTTTCCATAGCTTTGCAGACGCTGATCGCGCCGATCGCGAAGAATATCGCGCCATGACACCTTCGCAGCGCGTAATGATCTCGCTCCAACTTTACGATTGGTATTACAGGAGTTTCCGAAATGTCGGGAAAGATGGAGTTATACCGCGACTGGCGCGAGTTCATCGAGTGCTTCAACGCGAGCCAAGTTGAGTACCTCGTGGTGGGCGCGTTAGCGATCGCCGTCCACGGGCGCCCTCGCTTCACGAGAGATCTGGATGTCTGGGTAAGTCCTTCGCTCGAGAACGGCCAGAAAATCGTCACCGCCTTGCGATTGTTCGGCTTTCCCTTAGCCGGAATCTCTCCCGAAGATTTCAGTAAGCCGGATGTGATCTTCCAGCTGGGAGTGGAACCCGTGCGCATCGACGTGATTACCAGCATTTCCGGCGTGCCGGACTTCACCGAAGCCTGGAATGACCGCACTCCCGGTGATTTCGACGGCATTCCGACCAACTATCTGGGCCGCGAAAGCCTCTTGCGCAACAAGGCCGCCACGGGACGCAAGAAGGACATCGAAGATCTCGATAATCTGACTAACGTCGACTAATTTTCGCGATGATCGGCTCCGATCCTGACGATAGCGTAGAATCTTAAGGAACATGCCAAAAACAGTTTCCCTCGCCCGCCAACTAGGCTTGGCGAGCGCTACCGCGCTGGTCGTCTCGAATATGGTCGGCACTGGTATCTTCACCACCACCGGCTTCCTGGCCGGCGACTTGGGCTCGGTCCCGCTGGTTTTGTTGATCTGGTTCGTCGGTGCCCTCGTCGCCATCGCCGGCGCCTTCTGCTACTCCGAGTTGGGCGTCAACTTCCCGAGTTCGGGCGGCGAATATGTGTACCTCACCCAAGCTTATGGACCCGTGTGGGGCTTCATGACGGGCTGGATCTCCTTCATCGCCGGCTTCTCTTCACCCATTGCGGCGGCGGCCCTCGCGTTCTCAAGTTATCTCGGCTACTTCTTCCCCGCCCTGAAGAACTCCACGCCGTTCTTCACCATCGGCAACACGCTGCGCTTCGGCCCGGCCGAGGTCGTGGCTTGCTCACTCATCCTCGCCATGACCCTGGTAAACCTCCTCGACCTCAAAATGGTGGCCGGCCTGCAAAACATCTTCACCAGCTTCAAAATCGGCGTTTTGCTGGTGCTCTGCGTTGCCGGCTTCCTGGCCGGCACCGGCGACTGGGGCCACTTCTCGATGGCCGCCGTCCGCACCTCCACCAGTTCCGTCTGGGCGCAGTTTTCGGTCAGCCTCTGTTTCATCTACGCCAGCTACAGCGGCTGGAATGCAGCCACCTATGTCGCCGAAGAGATTGACCAGCCAGCCAAGACCTTGCCCCGGGCCCTCGCTTACGGCACGGCCATCGTCGCCCTACTCTACCTGGCCCTCAACGTGCTTTTCATCTATGCCATGCCGCTCGAACAGATGAAAGGCGTCATCGCCATTGGCTCCACCAGCGCCGCCAAGCTCTTCGGACCCGGCATTGCCGGTACATTCGCGGCGCTGATGGCGATCGCGCTCTTCTCTACGGTCAACGCCATGGTTACCATCGGGCCGCGAGTCTACTACGCCATGGCCAAAAACCGGGCCTTCTTTAGCTTTGCCGGCGTGCTTTCCGAACGCACGCGCACCCCGATCAACGGCATCCTGCTGCAGTGCGCGTTTGCCATGTTAGTGACGATGACCCCCTTGCCGTCGCTCATGCTGTTCATCGGCTTCACGCTGAACATCTTCACCGTCATCACGGTGGCCTCGTTGTTCTTCTTCCGCGGCAAACCCAATTGGCAGAAGCTTCCGGTGGTGAGCTTCCTATGGCCCCTGTTCCCGGTTTTCTACGTCATCGTCGGATTGTGGATCGCTTACTTCGGACTCACCATGGAACCGAAGATGTCGCTCACCGCGTTCGGCATCATTGCCTTGGGCGCGCTGGTGTATCGTTTCCGCATCAAAGACGGCTTGTCGGCCAAGACCGCGAGGGTTTAACGCTTGATTCTTGACGGCATCAAAATCAGAGACCAGATTCTGGCCGAGGCCAAACCTCGCGTGGCGGCCTTGAAGCGCCCGCCCGGACTCGCCGTCGTCCTCGTCGGCGAAAACCCGGCTAGCGAAATCTACGTCCGCAACAAGATCAAAGCCTGCCATGACCTCGGAATTTACAGCGAAAAGTACGCGCCCCCCACCTCCGTCACCACCGCCGAACTGCTCACCTTGATCCACCAGTTGAACCAGCAGGAAACCATCGACAGTATCCTCGTCCAGATGCCCTTGCCGCCGCAAGTCGATACGGGTGCCGTCCTCGAAGCCGTCCGCCCCGACATCGCCCGGGAAGGAGTCAGCCGGCGTGAGCGTGGTGCCGAGCAGGGCCCGGACCGTGTTGTTGTACTCAATGTGAGTGAACCTGCGCACCACGCCCTGCCCGATGGCCTGGGCCGGCCCCACAACAGACGGGACCATGGTCCCCGTCCCTCCCGTACCGGGAGGGGCTCCGCCATTGGCCCCAGCGTCGTCAAACCCGCCATTGCAGCCTACGAGGCCCAGGCAGCCGGCAAGGGCTGCAAGATACCGAAATTGTTGGCGCCGTATTGGGCTCGACTTTTCCATCCCGAACTTCCTTGCGTCAGAAGGGCTGCGACGCTCTCCCATGGGTGTGTCGGCCGAAGAGACTTGTTAAACTATTTGCAGGCTCGGAAGCCCTGCTGCTCACGACCGATCGTCTCGCGCTAAACATGCCCGGCCGCCGGCGCGATAGCTCCTACGGCTCTGCGGCCGCGGCGGGCGCCTCGCCGAGTTGCCCGTTGGCGAAGCGGAAGGCTTCGCTGCTAACCATGGCTGCGATCAGCTCGCGAAACTGATGACCCGAGCTCCCGAACTGACCTGTGAGCTCCTCGACGTAGGGGTACTGGCCGGCCTCCAGCAAGTGTCCGCCCAGATACTGAAGGCCATGTTCGACCAAACAGGCTGCTGTGGTCGGCGCGTCTCGGAGTAGCGGCGCAAGCTCCGCGGCGTTGGCGACTGGGGTCGCCACACCGCCCCCGGGCGCGAAAGATCCCGAAGTGTCCACGGGGTATCCGCTATCCATGGTTTGTACTCTGCCCACGCTATCAAATCCCTCGTACGCATAACCAATCCCGTCGAGCATGGTGTGGCACGCGGCGCACGTTGGGCTCGCTAGATGCGCTGAAAGCTTCATGCGTCGCGAGCCCTGCGTCTCCTCGGGGATCACCGGCACGTTGTTGGGCGGCGGCGGAACCGGCGTGCACAGGATACGATTCAGGACGAAGCTACCGCGGCGGGTCGGCGAAGTGAGCGCCGGGTGCGCCTGAGTCCCGAGAAAGACCCCGCTTGTCGTGTAGCCAACACGTTCCGGCGGCAGTGGACGCTCCTCGAAACCGCCGCCTGCAGGTGCAGGGATCCCGTAGCAGCTCGCGCTGAGCTCGTTAACGTAGGCCGTCCTGTAAGTGAGAAAGTCGAGAGCATTGGCGCCCGGTTGGTTGAGCTTTCGCGCGCGAAAGCGTTGCTCTTCTTGCAGCGCAGTATACAGCAGCTCGAGATCCGCCTTTTCGAACCCGGACTTGGCGTAGTAGGCGGTAGTGAGTCGCTCTGTGTTCAGATGCTCACTCCAAAACCGCGCAAGCGCCGACTCCGCGCGGGGATCCGCCAACATACGGTCGGCGTGGGCGCGTACCGATTCGCGCGTCAACAGCTGACCTGCATCCGCCGCCGACAGCAGCGTCTCGTCAGGAGTGGTTTCCCAGAGACTGTAGGACAGCCGGGTCGCCATCTCGTAGGCACTGTAGGCAAGCAGACCGCCGGCTGTGGGTGTACCGAGCTCCACCCGATACAAGAAGTTCGGCGACTGCAAGATCGCGGCTACGGTGTACTTGAGTCCCAAGAGCGTGTCGCCACCCCAGATTTCACCTAGGGTGCCGACCAGGGCGGTGTACTTGGAGATCTCAGCTGAGCTGAGAGGCCGCCGCCAAGCTCGACGACCGAACGAGGAGATGAAGTCTTGGACGCAGCCGTCGTTCGACGATTGCGGCACGCAGCCGACTGGCCCGGAGTGGCCGCAGCAAACGAGTCATCCACAATCGAAAAGGCCGAGGACTCGAAGAGCTCGATCGTAGCATCCGAATGGCAGTCCAGCGTCGCACTCACCGACGAGAAATTGGCGCGCACCAAGTCTGCCGGAAAGCTTTCCGTGACCTGTTGACCGAGCAGGTCCATGACGGAGTTCTGGTATTCCCAGGTGCGCAAGTGCTTGAGCGACGCAGACGGGACGGAAACACCCGATGTGCCGCCGTTGCCGTTGCCAGCGCCGTTGTTTCCGGGGCCGCTAGCGGCCGGTGGTGATGCGCTGCAGGCGCAAGTCAGAGCCAGCATGGTCACGCCGTAAAACTGATTCATTGCTGTTGCCTCCACTATGCGGTCATCAGCTGACTAACCACTTCTGTAGTGGACGGATCATTGTCGTTGCCGAACGGCATGCCAAGCGTTCCTGTTGGATGCCGGCAGCACGCAACAACGTCAGCCCCGCCTTGGATGCCTTTTCGGCATTGCCGTGATACCAAAGACCGCCCTTCAGGCGCCCACCGGCGTGGCCAATCAGCAGCATCGGCAGGTCACGCGTACTGTGGCTCATCGGCTCCGTGTGCTCGGTCGTGCCCATCATGGCCATGTTCGCGAGCAGGTTCGAGTCTCCTTCTGGCGTGTCTCGCAGCAGTGCAAGCAGGTACGCTAGTTGTTCGAAGGTAAAGTTCGTGACCTTGCGCACATCATCCTGCGCCTCGGGGTTGTGAGCCCACTCGTGGTACGAGCGATTGTATTCCGTGCCGTCGGGAGCTCGCTGCACCGTGAGCGTCGGCTCGAGACTGAAGTCGTGCGCGGTTTGAAACACCGTGAACTGGTAGGTGAAGGCGCGCGTTAGATCGCAAGAGAGGGCCAAGGCCAAGAGGCCAGCCATCGCCTCATTGCGACCCCGCAAGTCGTTCTTACCTGCGTCGCTGGGTGCCGAGCTCGGCGGCTGACACCCCTCTGTCCCGCCCACGACGCTGCCCAGTCGCTTTTCCACCGAACGTACAGTCGTCAGGTGTCGGTCCAGGCAGGCCCGATCCTTGCCGCCCAGCCCCATGTTGAGACGACTGATGTCGTCAGTCACCGCATCCAGAACGCTGCGACGCGTGAGCAGAAGCCGCTCGAGCCGGGGATCCGCTGCGCCGCCGGGTGGCTTGATGTTGGAGAACAGCCGCCCGTACATCGCAATCGGCGAGCATTCCGGCTGATTGTACGTCGCGTCTGCCGCGCCGGCCTTGCCATTCATGGAGATGGAGTGCCCAGCGTTGCCCGGCTCATTGTTGGGCGTGCCCTCTTCGACGCCAAACTCGAGTGACCTGAAGGGGGTTAAGCCCGCCCACGCGGCCGCGGCGAGTTGATCGATCGACGGCCCGACAGGACCGCCGTAGCCCCGGGCCTCGTCCCCGTAAACTTGCCACGAACCAGTAACGCCTACGCAGCGCCCGTCATGGTGCGCCTGCTCTGGATCACCGAAAACGCGCGTTCCTGTGTAGAGCGAGACGTATTCGGACACGCCCGCGGTCGCCAAAGGGGCCGTGTGTTGCTTCAGCGAGTAGTCGACGGGCTGGACGAGCCCCGGAGTCCCGAGCGCCCCCACCTCGTCCCCCTGAGGAAAGAAGTGCTCGGGGCGAAGCCCGTTTCCCCAATGCCAAATCCCTACTCGAACAGGGATGGGCGTCCCCTGAGCCAGCGCAGTGCCGGTGTCGTTCAGCATCGCGTCGAACAGCGGCAGACCGATATTCACGGCGAGTCCGCCCGCCATTCCACGCAACATGAGCCGACGATTGATGCGGTGCGATCTCATTGAATGACCTCAGGAAGGAGCAGCTAGGGTTGCGTTTGGTGCCAACCTCGCAGCGAGCCACGCAAGAAGGTGACTTCAGCCGGCGCAATCAATCTCGAAGCATGAGATTTTGTTGAGCGAGTCCCCAACTTCCTGCCGCGAAGAGCGGCATCCTCAAAATCCTCCGCTCGCGCCAAGCATGGCACCCGGACGAACCGGCCAGGGTTCGATCACGCGCCGGACTGCGCCAGCCTGCTCGAGATCGTAGTGGCGGGGTCGAAAGTCGACGTCCGAAAGGGCGCTCAGACTAAGCCACAACCGCTCCGTGAATCGGAAGCCAGCATCCAGAGCACCGCTAGCAATACTGGCATGAACCCAGCGCGGGGACGTTAGCTCGAGCTCGACTGTATCCACTCGCTCGGGCTGCAGGCGCTCCACGTCCACTCCGAAACCGAGGCGCGCACCCAGGCGCCACGAGCGCCCCAATCGACGATTGGCACCCGCTCCCACACGCAACGCCAGGGTGGTGATGTGTACCGCCGCGGTCGATCCCGATAGCCGTTGAGGCGTCAGGTATTGGCCAGTTGACCATAGTGCCAGCCCCGTCCCTCGCCAGGGCAGATCTAGCGCCAGCATCACAGCCGGGCCGTGGCTCAGCTGGTGCGCCGAGAAGGCTCGCAGACCATAGAAGGCGCCCCAACCCGGGCTGACTCCGGCGGCGTGCCCTGGCGACGCAGCCACGTCCGCGCTGGGAGAAGGCCGGGCGGGCGGTGCGCTTGGCGCCAGCAGTGACTCGACCTGCTGCCGAGTCATGGACGGGGTCTGCTGCTCGAGCAGCGTCTCTAGGGAAGATTCGAGCACCTGAGCTAGTGCCTCCTTACCAAGCTCGTCCAGTC
>ENA-ORBV01016127-ORBV01016127.1-microbial-mat-metagenome-genome-assembly--contig:-NODE-16127-length-10888-cov-4.450745_pt1 | contig 10888 bp, 5 predicted proteins | sample MGYA00237777_ERZ505514 | MGnify/ENA primary metagenome ERZ505514 (study PRJEB26160, sample SAMN06269048) | microbial mat metagenome | isolation source: Oligotrophic lake microbial mat | place...
GCTCCTCGACTGGCAGCCGCGCCTCCTCGATTTCGAGTCCACGCCGCTCGCCGAAGTCGTCGAGACCTTCAACCGCCGCAACGCCCTGCGACTCCTGATCGGGGACGACGAGTTGCGCGCGCTCCCCATCGTCGCGTCGATCCGCTCGGATAACGTCGAGGGCTTCGTCCGCCTGCTCGAGGGCACGGCGGGCGTGCGCGCCGAGCGCACCCCGGGCGGCGAGATCGTGCTGCGCCGCGCGCGTTGACGGCGATTGCACTCCGCGCCGCCGTGAGCGTGAACGAGCGGTCTCCCCTCCGCTCGCTCACGCTCGAAGCTGCCTAGCGCTCGGCGCCCCTCCGCGCCTCGAAAAAAATACTTAGCGTGAAACTGAAACTCATCCGTCTCCGCAGGCAGAGAGGTCTTTTCTCATGCCCCATGCCCTGCACCCAGGTCCTGCCCCGACCCTGCCGCCCGCCGCGTCTTGTGCGCTCCGGCTGGTGGGCGCTGTTCCTGGGCGCGATGCTCGCCACCGCGGTGGCGCACGCGGCGGAGCCGGCGCTCCGTCGCTTCGACCTTCCCGCGGGGGCGGCCGTGGTCATGCTCAAGCGCGCGGCGCAGCAGGCCGGCCTCGAAATCGTTTACTCCGCCGCCGTCGTGCAGGACGTCCAAACCCAGCCCGTCGCGGGCGAATTCACGCCGCGTGAAGCCCTCGAACGCATGGTGGCCCACACCCCTCTGCGCATTTTCCCCGATCCCCAAACCGGCGCGCTGAGCATCCGACGCGCGCCGGAGTCCGCCCGACCGCCGCCGGCCCCAGGCAAAACCACCTCAACCATGACCAACCCCAGATCCACCCTCGCCCGCGTCGTCGCCCTTCTAGCCGGCGTCATTCTGCCATCCTCGATCGGCAACGCTCAGGAAGCGCCGTCGGCCACGCCAACGACGAACGACACTCTCGTTCTCAGCCCCTTCTCGGTCACGACTTCCAAGGACACCGGTTACGTCGCCACCAGCACGCTCGCCGGCACGCGCCTCAACACGCCGCTGCGCGACACTCCGATCGCCATCTCCGTGTTCACGGAGGAATTCCTCAAAGACATGGACGCGGTGACGATGGCCGACGTGCTCCAGTTTGCCATCGGCGTCGACCGCGGCAACGACGTCACCGGCAACGTGCGCCAAAGCGGCGACGTGGTCGTGAGTATCCGCGGCCTCGGCGGCAGCACGATGGCCCGGAACTACTTTACCTGGAGCAACCAGGCCGCCGACAGCTATAACATCGGCTCCATCACGTTCACCCGCGGACCGAACAACGTTCTCTTCGGTCGTTCCGGTCCGCAGGGTGTGTTCAATGTGGATACGAAGCGCGCCTCGTTCGGCCGTGACAGCACGGAGCTCACCACGCGCGTCGCCCGCTTCGACAGCGTCCGCGCGCACCTCGACGCCAGCCGCTCCGTCGGCCAGACACTCGCGATCCGGACGAATCTGCTCTACCAGAAAGAAAAAGGTTACCGCGAGTTCGAGCGGCTGGAGCGCAAGGCTGCCGCGCTCGCGTTGAGCTGGCGGCCGTTCGCGAAGACCACCGTCCGCTTCGACGGCGAGTATATGGACAACAAGGACACGACTGCGCTGCCGTGGCTGGCCTTCGATTATGTCACGCCGTGGATCGCCGCCGGCCGGCCGATGTCGCAGACGGCGGGCGCGCTGGTCGCCGGCACCGAGCGCCGCACGAGTGCGCTGACCTTAGTCAACCAGAACACCGGCCAGGTCTTCCCGAACCAGACCTCGGTCTACACCGTGCCGCGGCCTTTCAACGGCACGGCCGACGAACGTCCTTCCTTGTTGGATACGTCAATCACGCCGCTCCGCGCCAACCTCGCCGGGCCGGGCGGCAGCCGCGACAACGAATTCCTCACCGGTGGCCTCTTCATCGAACAGCAGATCGGCGACGACCTCTTCGTCGAGCTGGCGGCAAACCGGCAGACGACTTTCCGCGAATGGCACCGACCCATTAACTGGGCTGAAGTGGGCGTGCGCGCCGACGTGAACCTGTTCCTGCCGGGCGGCGCGTCGAATCCCTATGCGGGCGAGTATTTCACCGAGACGCGCTACGACGTCACCAACACCGACGTCCGCAACGACGACCTGCGTCTGTCCGCCAGCTACGACTTCGATTTCGCGAAGAAAATCGGCGGCCCCGCGCGCTGGCTCGGCCGGCACCAGGTCGCCGGCATGTGGTCGCGGCGCGACAGCCTCAACACCGGCTTTAACCAGACCGAGGCCCGCACCAACAATCCGGCCAACGCCAACGTCACCGCCGCCAACAACATCGTCATGCGGCGCACCTATTTCTCCTTCGACGATCCGAGCCTCCCGCGCGGTCATCTCGATCCGCGCAACCGCGCGCTCAACGGCGTCGGCGGCGTCAATTCCCGCCTCGTCACCACGAGCATGAACCACAGCCTGACCCGGCTCGACTCCGCGCTGGCCGTGCTGCAAAGCCGTTTCCTGAAAGACCGGCTCGTGACCACCGTCGGCCTGCGCAAGGACGAGGAATCGACCTGGAGCAGCATCGGGACGCGCGCCCCAGGCACGCAGGAGGTCATCGCGGCGAGCAAAGGGGCGAGAGGCTCGGTCGCGTCCGCCGACACGACGACCTTCGGCGTCGTGTTTCACGCCACCGACTGGCTGGCCCTGCGCTACAACGAGGCCGACAACTTTCAACCGCAGGGTGGCTTCCGCCTTGGCTACAATTCCGATACGCAAGGAATCGGGGTCGGTCCGCGCGTGGGCCAAGGCAGCGATGCCGGCGTGATGCTCAATCTCAAGGGCGGCCGCTACAGCATCGTGGCCAGCCGCTTTGAGGTCAGCGAAGACAACGTCAGCATCGGTTGGGGCGGCGACTTCATGAACCAGGTCCGCGGCATCACTTATGCGCTCGACCGCAACTTCGGCACCTTCATCGGCAACGACACCTTGTCCAATGTCTCCAAAGGCTACGAGTTCGAGATGGTCGCCAACATCACCCCCAAGTGGCGTATGATGGTGAACTATAGCCGCGCAGACGTCGCCACGTCCAACGTCCGACCGTTCGGACGCAAACTCGTCGCCGACAACCGGGCCGTGTGGCAGGCTAACTCCGCTCTCGCCATTCCGGCCGGCGTGCCCGGCGTCTCCGGTGCCGCCGCTGAAGCCCCGCGCGCCACGGTCGGCGCCGCCCTCGCCTCGATCGATACGATCATCGCCGCCTTTTCTGCCGCGGAAGGCCAGGCGCCCGTCGGGCATCGCCGTTCGATCTTCAATGCGTTTACGCACTACACCGTCGCCGAGGGTGTGTTCAAAAACGTGTCGTTCGGCGGCGGGGTCCGGCACCGCGGCTCGATGGTCACCGGCTACGACAACGCCAACCGGCCGTTGCGCCTCGACGCGCACTCGTTCGTCAGCGGCGTCGTCGGCTACAGTCGCCCCCTCCGCTTCCGCGGCCGCTCCTACGGATGGAAGGTGCAGCTCAATATCGACAATCTGCTCAACCGGAAAGATCTCATCGTCGACAAAACGAACGCCGCCGGCGAAGTCCTGCGCGCGGAGATCGCGCCGCCGCGCTCCGTCTCGCTCACGAACCGCATCACGTTCTGAAAGCCCGTTCCCTCCCCCGCATGTTCTCGTTTCGCTTCTCGTTCGGCTGCGCCCTGGCCATTGCCCTTGCCGCGTCCTGCGCCGCGGCCGCGCGCAAACCCAATATCCTGTTCATCCTCACCGACGACCAAGGTTGGCCAACGCTCTCGAGCTACGGCAACCGGCTTGTCGCCACGCCGCACCTCGATTCGCTCGCGCGCGACGGCGTGCGCTTCACCGACGCCTATGTGATGCCGCAGTGCACGCCCACGCGCGCCGCGCTGCTCAGCGGCCAGCACACCGCGCGCAACGGCATGTGGCATGTCATCCCGTGGTATGGTTCGCCGTGGGCGCCCGTCGCCGAGCCGGCCTTCCGCGAGCAGTTCCCGCGCGAAGCATTCAACCTCGCCAAAGGCCTGCGCGCCGCCGGTTACGTCACCGGCATAGCCGGCAAATGGCATCTCACTACGGGCGCCGACGGCGACTACGCGTCCTTAAAACCCGAGGCCGGCCCGCACTACGGCTTCGACTTCGTCGCGCCGCGCGGCCCCGGGACGCAGAACGAAGGCGACAAATGGGTGGATCATCTCACCGACGAAGCCATCGGTTTCATCGAGCGGCAGCGCGCGCAACCGTGGTTCTTCTACCTCGCGCATCACACCATCCACAACAAGGTCTCCGCCCCGTCCGACCTCGTGGCCAAATACCGCGCCCGCGGCGCCCCCGAGCAAGGCCTCGGCAACGCCGTCTACCTCGCGTGTATCGAACATCTGGATAACTCCGTCGGCCGCCTGCTCGCGCGGCTCGATGCGCTCAAGCTCCGCGACGACACGATGGTCGTGTTCCTCACCGACAACGGCGGGCTCGACACGATGTGGGGGACGCCCGCCATGAGCAACGACCCCGAGGACGGCAGCGCTCCGCTCAAAATGCGCAATCAGGAGTTCGACAACGCCCCGCTTCGCTCCGGCAAGGGCACCGCCTACGAAGGCGGCATCCGCGTGCCGTGCCTCGTGCGCTGGCCCGGCGTTGCGCGTGCGGGTCTCGTGAGCGCCGAGCCGGTCCACATCATCGACTGGCTGCCCACCCTTTTTGCCGCCGCCGGCACGCGGGCGCCCGCCAGCTACCCGGTTGACGGCGTCGATCTCCGCCCCGCGCTCGCCGGTGCGCCACTCCCCGAGCGCGCTCTCTTCTGGCACATGCCGCTCTACGATCTGCGCTGGGCCGCGACGCCCTGCGCCGTGATCCGCACCGGCGACTGGAAACTTATCGAGCATTTCGGCGATTCCTTCGACGCGAAGCTGAGGTATCGCCCGGGCCGGAAACTCGAGTTGTTCAACCTCCGCACCGACCTCGGCGAGACGGACGACCGCGCAACGGCCGAGCCGGAGCGCGCCGCCGCGATGAGCGCCCAATTGCACGCGTGGCTGAAGTCCATCCCGGCCGAAATTCCCGGCCCCAACCCGCACACGGACCCGGCGAAGCGCTTCACCGAAACCAAGCAGAAGCAGCCGTGGAACCGATGACACGAAACAGCGCGCCCTTCGCCTGACCGCCAAAGAATGCTGGCCACGCTGCGGCCACGTTTCTCATTCGCGCGATGCTCCGTCCGCCGCGACGGCCACCCCTGGCCCTGCTGCTCCCTTCTCATCGCGTGACGAGCACCACGGCGACGAATCGCTGGCTGGCGACGACGCTGAACAAGGGCAATCTGCATAAAGTCAGCCGCAAAGTCAGCGCTTGGCAGCGACAACCCGACGACAAGCTCAACAAAAAACTCGCATGAACCCCAAACCCCAAGACCTGACCCTATTCTTCCGCTGTTCTTCCGCGCCTGTTCTTCCGTGTGGCGCGCAAGCGGCGCTCAATGGAAATCTGCCGCTACAGAATCCGCTCACGCGAACGGATTCACGGTCTTCACGCCGGCGCGGGAGAAATCGCGGGTGTTACGCGTCGCGATGGTGAGCTCGTGGGCCAGCGCAGTGGCGGCAATCATACTGTCTTTGATCGGCATCGCCTGGCCAGAGGCGCGAAGGGTCGCGAGCAGCTTGGCCCAGCGCAGGCCCGTCGTCGCCTCCCACGACAGGCACCGAATTCTGCCGACGCCGTCAGCGAACCAGTGCTCCAGCCGTTGTCGCTTTTTGCCTTTCGGCAAGAGCAGGATGCCGAACTGGATTTCGCCGAGGATGATTGGGTCCACCGCGATCTCCCGTTCATTCGCCCGCAACCACTCGACCGCCTTGGTCTCCGGCGCCTGTCTGGTCGCCTCGCTGAGGACGTTGGCGTCAACCAAGTAGATCACAGCGTGTCGGTGAACTCGGAGTTGATCGGAACGAAGAAATCTTTTTCCGGGCACGCGAGGAGCCAGTCCACGAGCCCCTCGTTCGGCGGCGGCGTGTGACGAATGAGGCGATACTCGCCGCGGTCGAGGCGCTCGATTTCGAACTCCTGGCCCGGCTCGATGCCGTCCTGTCGCCGGAGCTCGGCGGGGAGCACCAACTGGCCCTTGCTGGAAATACACGTAGTCATGCGAGTAAGATACCGGCTTACTTTGGGCCGTCAAATCCGATTAGGCAAGGCGTCCACGAGATCGGCTGCCGACTACGGGCGGTCGAGATCGTCGGCGCGCCGGATTTTCTTGAGCAACGTGACGGTCCGTTCTGCCGGTTGCTGCGCCGCCCTGGGTGAGGATCGGTCATCGCTGGAAGGCTTGCCAGGCCAGGCGATAGTGGCGACCTTCACCTGTCGCCAGACCGAGGGCTTCAGCAACGCCTCCGGGCGACAGGACCGCCGCCGAGGCGGCAGTCGCCCGGGGGCGTTTGACAATCAAGGATCAAACTTTGCACTTTGCAATTTTTTCGACGTGCGGTTGGAACCCGGCAGGTGTGGCGCGACAGGTGTTCACGAGCCGGCACAATCGGAATGGGCTGTCCATATTGAGCTGGCTTGCCAGCCACGGGTTTGACGCAGTGGTCGTCGTCTTCATGGCCGCGGCAATCGCCGCTTTCCAGGATGCACCCTTCGCTTCAGTGGTAAGGTCATGAGGCGGGCCCGACCCCCCGGGGTCACGACGTGTTTTGTCAGTTGGTTCGCGGTCGGTCAGTGGATGTGGCTATCAGGTGAGATAGATTCGCTCTGGTAGCTTCGACCTTCGAGCCGGACTGGAAACTAACAATACACGCCTCGACCCCGTGATCCCGCCCGTTGGTTTTCCAAAGATGGTGCCCTCCAGCAGCGTCTCGCGGGGCGGGCGGTTCCTCGGCTGCCTCGTTAGCGCAATCTCACAGATCTAACGATTTTTATTCACTTGGTCGGCAATCTAATCTTTTTTGTGTCTGTAAATCGATTTTTATGCGACCCGTAGGGACCCAATGGTTGTTGAAGCACTATACGTTGCCCGAAGTTGTCGCAACGCATAGATCCCGCATCGGCAGTCGGCGACAAACGAAGATAAATTCCAGAGGGGAGATCGATGACGTCTTCCCTCAGAACTATTGGCCGGGCGATCACGCGCTCGATCATGTTGAGTTTCTATTAAAGTACGAGAATCTGAGCCTCGATTTGTTGGAGAAGGGCTGACCGACGTGGTCAGCCCGCTGAACGCTGAATATGGCGTGAGACTTCGCTCGCACCGAGCCGGGGTTGCCCATCTTGAGGGTCTCCGCGATCCAGCGATACGGCGCGGCTACGGATTGGCTCAGTTTCCCGGCGACCGCCACTTTCCATTCGACGCCTTTCGCTGAATTCTCCGCATCGCGCAGACACTTTCCTACCTCGTGCAAAGCGGCCTCCAGCGTGAGTTGCCAGCAACCCGGATTTCAATCCGGGAAAACAGTTCACGCGAAGACGCGAAGGCGCGAAGCTCGGAAAGACGAGAAAGTCATTTCGTTGTTTTATCTTCGCGGCTTCGCGTCTTCGCGTGAGATAATCGGCTGGTCAGAAATCAGAGTATGACGTCTTTGGATCGGTCTTCCAATATTCTCGGTGCGGGCCCGTGCGTGATGCCTCCGCGGATACCACCGCCGCAAAGCCAGTTGGTGAAAACGAAGGGATTGTGGTCTCGACCCTTTGCCTCCCTACGAGGACGGCAGCGCACCGACGAGATCCTTCGACTGGGCCCCGCGCATGTGCGGATCGACGGCTCGCGCCGGGGCGAGGCGGCTCAGCGCAAAGGTGATGTGCCACGCAGATTGCGCCGGAACGCCGCCGGGGTGCACCCGTGATGGCGGGCAAAGAGTGGAATCATATGTTCCGCATAAGCGAAACCGCATGCTTCGGCGATGTCGGGCACGGTCATGTCGGTCGAGATGAGCAGTTGGCGAACTCGCTCAATTTTGGTGCGGCGAATTTCCTCCGCGGGACTGTGGCCGAATAACGTGTTGAAGCGCCGCTCCAGAGTCCGCCGCGCCATCGGCACGGCGCGCAACACTTCACCGATGTTTATACCCGCGGTCGCGTTTTCCTTGATGAAGCGCATCACCTGCCGGATCTTCGGGTCGTCGCACTCGAAAATATCCGTCGATTGACGGGTGGTAATACCAAGCGGAGCGAACAATTGCTCCGAGCTGGCGGGTTTGCGGCCCCGCATCAGGCTGTTGAGCATCGTCGCGGCCTCGTAGCCGATGCGCTTCACCGGGATATCCACGCCGCTGATCGGCGGGTGGATGGTCTGGCCCAGCAGGTCTTCCGTGGAGAGACTGATGATCGCCACGTGGTCTGGAATCTCCAGGCCGACGAGCTCGCATGCATTGGCGATGCTGCGACAAGTGATCGTATCCCATCCGATGATACCCACCGGCTTGGGCAGGGCGAGCAGCCAACGGGCGCAGTCACGGCGCTGGGCTTCCAGACCTGAATTCGCCGTGAGCTTGGGTGATCGCTCGTAGCTCAAGGGTGCAAAGCCCAGAGTCCGGGCGGCTTCTTCATAGGCTTGAGCCCAGAAGTTGAGAAACTCCTTCTGGGCGTCGCCGCAAAAAGCGACAGTACGCAGCCCCTTGCTCCACAGGTGTTCGACGGCCAATTGTACCACCGCTTTGGCATCCGACGCCACGCGAGGAAAATTGCTGCCTACCAATCGCGCCCCCGAAACATTAACCACGGGTACGCCAAAGTTGCGCAACGTGCTGGCAAGTTCACGGGAATGGACAGTCGCGATGATACCGTCTCCCCGCCAGCCGTCGGGTATTTGCATCCCGCCATCGGGGCCGGTGGGCTGCATGTCGAGGTTCCAGAAGTTATTCTGCGCATAGTTCCAGGCGCCCTCGATGATGCTCCGGCCATAGTGATTCCAAGCGGAGACGAGGAGGGCCACACGTTTTCGCTTGGGCTGCTTTGGCATGCAACCCACCTAAGCAAGCCTCGAGAGCGGCGCAATCCCGGACTGGCGCAAAACCGTAAAACAAAAACGCGATATCGCCTACCGCCCGAGGGGGAAACTTTGCTAGTGTGTAGCCTGCCGGCTGAGTTCGGCGTATCTACTCTTTTACCCCCATAACCCATGTATGTCCCAATTCGGCGTTGTATATTTAACCTATCGGCGATCTCACTTATTTGCCTTGGCTCGGTTCGAACTGCTTCCGGAGCCGGCGAAGAGGCAATCCGACTTTCCCCCTTCGAGGTACGCGGGAAAGCCGACAGTGTCTACAGCCCCACTGAGACGAACACGGGGACGATTATTTCCAAGCCACGTGACGAAATACCATTCGTCACTTCGGTGATGACAAGCCAGGTCATTACGGACCTTCGCCTCGACAACCCCTCGGATTTTGCGACGCAGTTTGCCGGAGTTTCACGCAGCTCGGGCGATCAATTTCTTAACGACGGTGCGAACCTCAGCGCTGGCACGGAATTCATGGTCCGCGGATTTTCATCCCAGCCGCTCTACAACGGATTCCAGACCCGCCTGCTCAATGTTACCACCGATGGCATTGGCCGCGTCGAGGTAACCAAGGGGCCGAACTCGATTCTCTACGGCCAGTCATCCGCCGGCGGCACCATCAACTTTGTGCCGAAGGGGGCAGTCCTTTCCGGCTCGATGACTTCCCTTTCGGTCGGCGCGTCAACCAATGACGGTTATCGCGCGTCTTTCGAGACCGGAGGTCAAGTCGCCGGTAAATCAGGGACGGGCTTCCGAATCGGCGGCGGCTACCAGGAGTTCACCCGCGACCAGCAATTTTTCTGGGCCGGACAGACCGGCTTTTATGGCGCCTATCGCACGAATCTCACGGATAGTATAACCGTGGAAGTAAATGCCGAACGGGCGAGCAAGAAGACCCATCCCGCCCGCACGGAGGCCTTTGTCAGTTTGGGCGCCGGCACAGCCCGCGTCACTGATCCTAACAACCGGATGCGTAATGACCGGAATTTTAATTATCACGGCCCTTGGTCGTATCGAGATGGCGATAATTGGATTTCGTCGGGTTACCTGACTGCCCGCTTGAGTCCCAACCTTACCCTGCGGGTGGGGGGCATCTATTCTCGCCAAAATGAGCACGCCAACTCGATCGATGGTGTTTATGGTCTGGGTACAGGCACGACGGCTACAGGTTACTACCAGGACACTACGCTGCGTCAGGTTGTGACTGGATATAAGGCTGACTTGCTACATCAAACGACGCTAAAAAACTTCGAGTTTGATACCATCCTCGGGTTCGAATCAAACGAAGGCCGGGACCGGGCCGAGCAGGTCCGGACCGTTCCTGCGGCGACACCGATCACGATTACGATTCCCTTCACGCGCAAACCGATCGAATCAGATTTTCCCCGTCCGCCGGCCAAAAGCCTCTATACAAATTGGTCCGCCAGCACCGCCGACAAACTGTCATGGACCAATCTGCGATTCACGCAATTTATCACCGCTCCGGAAAAACGCGCGACCCTCATGTGGGGTGTGGCTCAAGGTGACGGTGATAACCTGACGACCGATAATCGCACGCAGGGCCGGGCAATTGCCAAGGGCAAGGACACGACTTACACGGTAGGCGGCACCTATCTGTTGAGCTCGACCGTCGCGGGAAAGTGGGTCGCCTTCGCGAACACCTCAACCAGCTTTCTTATCCAGCCTGGCAATAGGCAGGACCCGAAAGACTTTACGGGCTTCCCCACTGTGGCCGATCTTCGGGCCTACGTGAACACCGTGAAGCCGAATGCCATCGATCCGCAGACGGGCAAGGGACATGAACTGGGCGTCCGATTTTCCCGGGCGGACGGAAAGTTCCGCCTCGAGGTGCTCGGATACCAACAAGAGCGCGCCAACATTTCCCGCCAGTTCTTTGTCCGCGAAAGTAACGTG
>ENA-ORBV01016129-ORBV01016129.1-microbial-mat-metagenome-genome-assembly--contig:-NODE-16129-length-10886-cov-5.729670_pt1 | contig 10886 bp, 7 predicted proteins | sample MGYA00237777_ERZ505514 | MGnify/ENA primary metagenome ERZ505514 (study PRJEB26160, sample SAMN06269048) | microbial mat metagenome | isolation source: Oligotrophic lake microbial mat | place...
TGACCGCATTATATCCTAAGCGGAAGACACTTACGTACTGTAGTACCAGCAGTGTACCAGTGAAGTTGGCTGTTGAGAAATAGTGACTTCTCAATTTCATTCACCTTTCTGGTGGTGGTTGGTCGAGGAATAATCGAAAAGAAGCTTCATCACTTACTCCTCACTAAATTTGACGCCATCTGTAGATAGCTATCTACAGTTGCGTAACCCACCGTTCTATTTTCGAAGTTACTTCATGTCTGATTTGTTATTACAAACTACTGTACAAGCCATTTATTTTCTAACAAAGAACCTAACTTATAAGCACAATGGTAAGCCAACAGGAAGGCAGTGGACTCGCTTTGGCTCTAGCTAGTCTCATGACTTGACTCACTCTCATCCATTCCTTTTTTTGCTGAACATGCAGAGTGACAATGACCCAGATCAACAGCCAGAGCCACAACCTCGCCAACGTCGGAATAATCGCCGTCATCGAAAGGATGGCATGAAATTTGGAGATGAAGATTTTTCCTTGTCCATTGTGGATGACTATGATGAAGCGGAATGGGGCGAAGTCTACAAGGCGTGTTGTTCTCACTCGTTGCAAGAAATTGGTTTGATTTTCCTAGGCATTTTGGGACTCTTTGTGTGCCTTTACTTTTGGATATTTGCCATGGATTTGTTGGGCACGGGCTCCAAAGTCATAAGCGGATGTCGTGGTGGAGAACTCTTTGGGTCTCATGTGAATCCTCTTTCCATGGTCATGATTGCCGTCTTGTGCACGGCGTTATTGCAGTCTTCCAGTACAACAACCTCTCTCGTAGTAGCTCTGGTCAGTGATGGTGCCATTAGTGTTGAGGATGGCATTTATCTCATCATGGGCGCCAACATTGGGACGACCATTACCAATGATATTGTGGCACTGGCACAAGCCTATCCCAACAATGAAGAATTCGAACGAGCTTTTGCCGCAGCCACCTTGCACGATTTGTTCAATATCTTGACCGTCCTGATTTTGTTGCCCTTTGAAGTGTGGACGGGATATTTGCGAGTCGTTACACAATTGATTGTCGATGGCGCTGAAACCAAAGCCGGTGATGGCTGGGAAGGACCCGTCGATAAATGGGTCAAACCACTCACGCAAACACTCATTATTGCCAGCAAAAAAGCAACCCTCAAAGTGGCCGAGGGAGAATCCTGTCATGACTTTTATCCTACCACGTGCATGGAGGGCATGCCGCAATCCAAAGAAACGTGTGAAACCGGATTTGTGGCCTGCGCCGATGACTTTTGTCCCGCGTGGTTTCGGACCAATGCCACCCTCCAAGATGACATGGTGGCCGGTGGGGTCACCGTTGTCATGGGACTCCTCTTTATTTGGATTACCACTGTGGCCATGATGGCCATTGCCCAATGGATGCTCAAGGGATTGTCCACGCGGGTCGTATATAAGGTCGTCAATGTCAATGGGTATCTGGGCATTGCCTTAGGCACGGGCTTGACCATGCTCTTGCAATCGTCGTCCCTTACCACCAGTTTGTTGACGCCCTGGGTCGGGATTGGGGTCATAAGGTTGGAACAAATGTATCCCCTCACCTTGGGAGCCAATATTGGAACCACACTCTCGGCTATTTTTTCCGCTTTGGTGGTGGCCGGATTGGAGCCACTGCAAGTGGCACTCGCACATTTGTTTTTCAATATTACCGGCGTCCTCATTTGGTATCCCATTCCACATTTGCGGCGTGTTCCCATTTATTTGGCACGACAAGTGGGAAAAATGGTCCTCGTGTGGCGATTCTTTGCGGTGATTTGGATTGTGGGCGTCTTTTTTGTAGTGCCCCTCATCCTTATTGGAATCTCCGATTTGTTCCATGACGGCCAGACGGCCGGTGGTGCCCTCTGCGTTACCGCGATTTGTGTCATCGTACTGGGTTCTACCTATTGGCTACGGTATATGGGAGGAAGTATCAAGGTGGCTATATTCTTTGACAATTGCTCCCAGTGGGGCCACAGAGAAGTTAGTCCAACAGGGGGTGGAACAATGGATGATGCAGAGGAAGAAGATGATGATGAGGAGGAGGAAGGGGCTGCCGCGGCAGAGGACAACGTCAATGAAGACGTTGTGGAAAATCGAGACAATCTAGAAGCCTCGAAAAGATTCGAGAAAGAGATGGATTGCTAAGTAAATGGTGATGGATAGATACACTTGAACCCCAGATCGGGATCATGATGTGATACGATACACTCAACCTGAGTATCACACTTTTATGTACTTTATATATTTATGAATAGTCCAATTCATTATACACAATTTCAAGTTTTTTCGTTATTGTTACTGGCTTCTCATGTGCCACCATGATATCGCATGTCTACGTTCTACTAGCGAGCTAGTACTAGTAGTAAACCAGAAAATCTCCGTTGCCGCAACGATACCCAAAACACAACTTGACGATTCTCTTTTTTCTAAAGTCCCAACTAAAAGACCGAGAAGTGACCGAGGTTGTCCTATAATTATCATCTCATTCCGCCCCTCTTGACATCGCACTGTGCCTACTGCCCCTACAATAGCGAGTCTACCTAGCTAGATAGTGCACAAGCTAGTGGCAATATCTCCCCACAATAAACAGCCCATCGAGCGCCGAGCACGTACGATCTCGACCCAAGCCCAAATCCTATCAATTTCAGTGAAACTGGATCGAATAGACAGGCTCGTTGCTATCAATAATAGAGCGATACTGCTACATGTAGTAACGAGACAGCGGTCTAGTAGTACTACGGCTTTCTCACCAAAAGTAATAATATCGTCGAGTTGCTAACAAAATAAAAATATACGCTAGCTATTTACTGCACAGTTCTTGATCTAGCCGGGCTCTGTTGCCGTACAGTACTAATCAAAGAGCATCCAGAAGAGCGCTCGCAAGCTGTTTCAGAAACGTCTCCTGGTGGTTGGAAAATGCCACTGGGTCCAGCAACTCTCTTGCCCGATCCACTAAATCAAGTCGAACAGGGTCGTCGTCTTCTCTCAAATTGGCCAATCGCCAACATAACTCCCCCATCCAGGTGTGGGCCTTGCGCTCCAGCTCTGGGTGAAACGCACCGTTTTCTTCGTCTAGGACCCATGCCTCCATCTCCTTCAAAACTTCGTGATCAAAGCGATCCTCTTCTTCCATTTTGATCACCTCGAGCAAGTACGCCAAGGGATTGAACAAAGGAACCCAAAAATCAGATTCCTGCGAATGATCGTGAAAAGAGTTGATAATGAACTTTTTGAAAATCAAGTCCGAGTCTTTCGCTCTATCTAACAGCTTCAGCACTTGGATCACTGGAAGAATGATACGTAGCATATTGTCAATGTCAGTTTGATCTTGCAGTGGGACGTGGTCGTGGATGACGATTTCCGCTTGTCGTTCAGCAGACTCGTGTCGGCCCACAAGATAGTACCACTGTACACTTTCCGAGAAACATTCCACAGCATAATCGTAACCGTACAGTTGAATCATAGCACTGGAGTGCTCCAATACGTCGTAGACATTCTGAAGTTGTTCGTGAATCGCCAGAGCACGTTCGTAGTATCCTTGCTTGGCAAAGTACATTGCAGCCATTGCCAAAGCACGGCTGATATGTACTGGGTGACCGTCTTCGCGCGCTTCTTCCACAAAGATACGGACAAGACCTTCTTGCTCTTTTCGCGTCTGCATATCAGTAGCCTCTCTTTCAAGTTTGAGGGCACACAGAGTTGAAATGATTGGCATCATCAGGGTTCTGCTCATTCCGGGGATCTTTGAAGATGTCTTGACAATCTGTGATTCATGAGTCGCATCGCGAAGGATCCGAGCGTGAGGTGACACTATGCGGTTGTTCTTGACCTAGGCATCTGAAACAACAGCGTCATCCAATTCCATAGACTACATTTTTCGTATCTTACCTTGTAGGCGTCCTCAAACGTCATGACACTCTCATACTCATCTCCCAAGCGTTGGTGACAAAGTCCGATTCGGATATGCAAGCGGAGAATTAAATCCAGGATTTCAGGGTGTGCCGACACCTGGACCCATTCATCTATGGATGCCAGCAACGAAATAAAGCAAAATTGAGAATCGGTTCGAATCCATCGTAAAAGTCGCAAGGAGCAAAGTAAAAGTCAAATTCGCCGGTGAAAAACGTACCGTCTCGGCCACCGTTTTCGTCCACTGCCTCCACACTTTCAAACGACATTTCCAACGCATCGCGGTAGAGGTCTAGACTCTGCATGGCAAGATCCCACTCTTCAAGCCGAGAACCAACAGCCAGTGCCAGCGGCGCAGACTTGCAGAAGTCGCCACAAGCTTTCCAGTGGTCAAACAGAGTAAGAAGCCGGGAGATGTCGCACTGTTCTAGAATATGAACTTGATCTTTCTCCATGGCTTCGGCGATCAATCGATGAAGCTCAATCTTCCTCTCTTTGAGCATTGTCGTGAGCACTTTTTGACGCCACATGGCATGGCTGAATTCAAAGAAACGATCGTCGATGTCATCCAAGTCGAAACCGGTCGATGCTTTGCTGTCTCTTCGATCTTGCTCGTGAATACCACTTCTTGAGTCCGAGTCACATCCCGTCGAGTCTGAACCCGACTCCAGTGATATCGACTCCTCTTCGTCCTCAAAACGTTCCACTAGAATAATTTCTTCCACCGCGTTGTCTAATGCATGCTCGATCTCGATCTCTTCCAGCTCCGGGTGCACACGCACGACATCAGATAACGAGAAAGATAGCCCCAAAACTGCACAGGTCTGCAACACTTTTCGAACGCGAACGTCCAGAGCGTCAAATCTGCTAAGAAATGTCTCTTCCATCACAGCGCCACTGTTGTATTTGGAAGCCATTCCCTTCTGCTTGCCCCAATGTGAGAAGACATATTTGTGAGCCCGGGCTCCTTTCTACTTGCTGCCAGCATAATTCAGCAAAAGCATTCACGTACCTGTTCTTGTTCGGCTTGGGCTGTCCATCTCAGGATTCCGCTGTCGTCGATAGCCACGGTCTTGTTGCGCTTGATATTCTCGAGCAGCTCAGCAACATAAACCGGGAGGCCGCCTGTCTTTTGGTAGATATCAGAGCATAGAGATTCGTCAACCGCGTCTTCGCCGTATCCAAGAACCTTCGCAATCATTTCTCGAATCTCCAGCAAATCCAATGGCCCCAAAGAAATTTCAATCATCTGAGACTGCATGTGGCTCTGTGTGATTGCTGCTGAAAGTCGCCGCAATGCTTGTTTGTCATGAGAACGCATGGCGCAAATCAAAAGCATCTTTTTCCCCTTCTCGCATAGCTCGCGGAAGATCTTCCATGTAAAAGAATCTACCCACTGAAAATCGTCCACGAAGATCAAAGATAAATCCGAATAGTTTGTGATGCAAATGAATGCCTGGGACAAAAAGTCGACGAGCTCGTTAATGGTAGGCACATGCCCTTCAACATGAGTGACAGGACTAGCTCCATCGAGACCCAAAAACTGAGAGCCCACAATGTCGGCATACTCAAACGGGTATTCGATCTCCTCGCAAATCTGACAAAGCTTCTCAAAGTAGGGGACATCTTGCTTTCCGTTTGTGAGACTCAAAACGGACTCGTTGCCATCTTCTTCTGTCAAAGGCTGGTGATTGCTCTTCTTGTTTCGGAGTGTACGACGGTGGGATTGTTGTTTCTGAAGCATAGTAGATTGACGTTTGCCTTTGCGGTTCGCGTTCGCCAGTGGGCCCAGAGGGCCTGACTTGGGCCACATCCCCTCCATCCCGCCGTGCAAAGACGAGGCTGCATTCCCCCCGCCGCCATGGAGCGATTGCGATAGGGAGCCTCGCCTACTAGACTTACCACCCGCTGGCAAGACTGCGACAGATTCTCGTCGTTTTAGTGCCATGGCCGCAGCATTACTTTGAGTTGGCGGTCCGCCCCCTAATCCTCCAAATCCACCGCCCAATCCACCGCCCAATCCGCCATGGAGGGACTGAGCCAGAGGCGACGGGGACCCACCATGCATGGAACCACCAAGCGATCCTCCCCGACTAAGACCAGGTTGTTGCAGAGCTGACTGTCCTGATTTTGTGTAAGGAGTCTGCGGGTTTCCCAGTCCAATTCCAGTCGAGCGACGGTCTAGAGTATTGGCCCGGCCATCCGAGTGCCCCCGAGACAAGAACGATGGCATTAAACTCTTGGCTCTTTGGGCACTATGATTAGTGTACCCCCCGAGGGCGCTGTGTTGCGAAGCTCCAAGTGAATCTATCTCGAATGAATTCCCGCCGTCAGCGTGAAAAGAATCACCTGTGATAGACGCGTCTCCTCCAAGTAGCGAATCGAGGCCGGCGTCTGTTCGAGCAAGACCAGGGCGCCCCGGGTTTCGACCGAATTGACTACGTATCGAGCTATTCATTGAATTACTTCCTATCTCAGACCCTACAAAGCTTCGCCCCCCTTCGACGCCCTCGACCGTCCCGTCATGCTCGCATAGGTCGCGAATGGCACTCAAAAATACCTTGCGAAAAGAACTTTTGAGACGAACGAGTTGAGTCAGCGGCGAGATCATTGGGGTTGTTTACAAACAGGTAAAAGCTCGTGCAAAAATAAGGGACTGGACTTACCTCAGTGGAATTCTTTGCTCTGTTTCAGTCGTAGTGGATCTAGCAGCAATGACTTTGCGGCCTGATTTGGCCCAAGCCTTTTTCACTTCGTCAATGATAGATATACCCAGAGCGCTCTTCCCCATACCACACTCGCCCATCAGAAACACCATGGAGCTTCTTGTGGGGTCCGGTTCTTCAATGATCTCCTGCGCGATCGCCGCGATCTCGTTTCTTTCTTCGCGTCTCCCCACAAATGGTACAGATGATTTCTTCTTTTTGTTGGATGTAGCTGTCAAGTCGGGCTCAAAGACAGCGACTGGGTTGTCATAACCTTTGGCTTTGATTGATGGCAGGTTCTTGAAATCGAAGCGCGAACCAGCCTGTGCACGCACTGCTTCATCCACCAAGATTCCTTTGTTCATTTTTGCTGCCATTAAACGAGCTGCCAAGTTTACCGCCGCGCCCATCACTGCAAATTCGTGACGGCGAACTCCTCCAACAACACCGCAGTATACTTTTCCGAAGGTTGCACCAATGCGGTTGTCGACTTGTAATTCAGACTTCAGCGCACGGTGGATTGCAAATGTAGCAGGTAGCCCATTGTTGGCAACCCTGTTTCGCGTTGATCGATGGCCCAAAAAATGAATACAAGAACAAGAATGAATTCAATAGGTCAGTTGTTTATTTTTAGGGAGGTCAGCCGTTGACACTAGTCCAGTCGTCACCTACATATTTGGAAATGTTGAACCACGTAGACCAAAGGTTGCAATCAAAACGACACCTGCGACAAATAGTAAGCCCGCATGGTTAGTCGATACCAGCTTCAATGAAAGAAAAGAGTAAAATACACAGCAGAGTCGCTAGATGCAATGCATACCTTTGTCGTCAACAATAAACTGTCGCAAGTGTCCACTGTAGCGATCAAGTTCCCGCGACACAACATGCATAATGTCACCAAGCTTCGTATACAGTTCTTGATCAACTGAAATGTCGCCTGTGATCTTTGGATTCATGACAGCTTTAATAAAGATGGTAAAGACAGACCGAAGTTCTGCTTCGGCAAGATGTCGATCTTCAATGGTCGACTGAGGTTGCGCAATTTTTCCCTGACGAATTTGCGCTGACAGCGCCAATTCATCATCTCGGATCACAGGATGGACGTAAAGGGCCATTTGCAGATGGAGACGGGCTAAGGCGGATTGGTTTAAATCTCTGCAATGTGTCCGCAATGCTTCGTAACGCGACATTTCATTGTTGAGCGCGCTGTCGATATCATCATGCCCTCGACTTCCTTCCAAGGAAATGAATCGTGTCGCGCGGGTTGCAATGCAAAGGGGAGTAGTAGTCTCTGTATATTTTTTGGGCAGATTCTCAATGCAAAAGGCCAAGGAAGCCAAAGATTCCGGCGAGGCAAGGACCTCACCATCTACCGCCGCGTCTGCCGCAACTGCAGCCTTTTAGTGTAAATGACGGGCCAGAGGGAAAGAAACGTGAGAAAAGACTAAGAAAGAGTGTTCTTCCTCTATTCACGCAATGCAAAAACTGTTAAAAATCAAGCATTCGTTCTGCCGAAAGCGTACCTGATCAATTGGATCTCCCAACACTAAAAATTCACGCCGCAATTCCACCCCTTCCTCGTCTGGATCTTCCTTGTAATCACCAACATGCAATCCAACAAAAGAACCCGCGCCAATTCCACAATGCACATTCAAAATGGCTTCTTGTCGAACTCCGTCGACAATGGGCATGGCATTTGGCATTGCGGCTCCAACGGAAAAGTCGCTGAACTTTTCAACAATGGCTGCAGCGCATTTGGCCGCTGCCAGCACACAAGTACTGAGACGCGGAATATTCTGTTCATCGCCATTCTTTCCGCCACTAGCGGAAGAAAAGTCTTGAATGTGACTGAGTGACATGTTGAGACTGGACAGTGGGTTACTCTTGCCAGAATTTTCAGTGCTGCCTTGCTCGTGATAATCGTTGATTTTCCATTCGGCGAAAAAGGCGTCACCGGCAAACTTCAGAATATCACCACCATGGCTGACGACTTCGTTCACAATCATATCAAAATAGCTGTTGATAACTTTGGAAAGTGATTCACAATCCAACATGGTACTGAGTTTGGTAAAACCGGTAATATCGGCAAACAGGACGGCACCCTCACGTTCCACCATTTTGGGCAACTTGATCATGACATCGGTATTGGATTGTCCCTGTTGTAACTTGAGAATGGATTCGCTAAAGTTTCCATCATAAAATTCCATGCCTTCATCGGATAATTCACTAATGGCCGACTCTTGCATTTCGGATTGGTCCATGATTGAGGAATCGTCTCCATTTAGCACACTACTTCTTCGAGCATCATTATTATGTCGACCAGATGCATCCTCATCGTCCTCGTCATCATCCATGCCACCATATCCAGCATACGGTTGCTTCTTGGCTTTTGGTTCTGCTTTTCCCAAGAGGGAGGACTTGCGGCCACCCTTTGTGGAGCTTCTTTTATTTTTGGGAGGGGGTGCTGATTGTTTTTTGTGATCCGAATCTTTCTTTTCTAGGCTCAAGCTAGATTCTTCAAAGGATTCGCACGAGCCTTCCATGATAGTCATATCGACACCTCGTTCGGCTTGCCATATTTCAATCTCATGACTGACCAAATCTTCCAGTACAGTACGTGGTGTATGATGTGAGAACCACACAAGTGATTCGACGAGAGCATCCTTTTTGGCATCGGCAGCTGTCTGCCGTATTTCATTGGTTTGATCCATGACATTCATGAGTGGAATGGATGCATCCGACATGCTTTCCTCATCTTCCTCTTGCTGCCCTCCGTGTGGTTGTTGATCTTCATTCAGCAATAAGAAAGAATCTCCTTCTGGATCCGAGGCTTCTTCTTCATCAAAGAGACTGTTGAAGGATCGGTCTTTTTCGTCTTCCTCACTGTCACTATTGCTACCACTGTTGCTGCTATTATTACTGTCACTATCACTGCCACTGCGACTCCCGCTGCTATGACTACGACTACGACTGTGACTCCGAGACGAGTCCTCCGATTCAGCACCCATACTGAGCAGCGACCCGCGGTTGGCGCCACTACTACTGGTAGTACCACCAGCACCACTCGTATTACGAGGTGCCACCCGATCGTTTGGTTGTCGCTTTTTTTGTGGGAGTGGCTCTTGTTGCTGCATGGCTTGAAAGCCGCGTGCCGATCCTGACCGAACCAACCCCAAGACTCCACTTTTACCTCGTGCGGTCTTGACAGGAGCCGAAGGGCCCGCCGTAGGACGACGTATTTTTTGTTGATTTACTCCAGCGTTGCTGTTGGCAGCAGCAGGAGTGTTGGTTGGATTTTGCTGTTGCTGTTGCTGCTGCTGTTTTGCTTTGTTACGATTCCGTGCCGGTCGACTTTCCGTGGTATAGCCGTAGGGGTTCGGCGCTCCACCTCCCATGACATTCTCTTCCAGACCTAAAGAAGATCGTCGCCGTGGATAGTTGTTCGAAGATGACATGTTGTTGCCGCTGCTGGAATTATGACCATTATTGTTACGAGCACCCTGCTTGGACTTGGCTGATTTATCCAAGTCCATGCTTTCATTGTGATTGTTGCTGTTGGAGCTGCCGTGCAGTCCATTTCGTCCCTTCATTCTTGTCGATTTTCTTCAGGAAAATTATTGGATTGCGGACTCAAACTCTCAAAGAGGGAGACAAACACGGCTTGCCTTGACTTCTGTAGCTTACTGATCTAGGAAGCAATTCTTCACTCGCACTCACTCTCAGACTCGCGCACTCCAAATGACTCAAAATGAACGCAGAGCCACAAAACGAGAAGAGTAGTTGCTATTGCGTAGGAACAATCAATCAGTACCAACTCGAACAGAGAGCGGAGAGATCTATAGTAGGTTGATTGAATAGATAGATGGATGGGTGGCTACTTCAGATGTATGTAACGCAACCATACGATCGATCCGTTAGACTCTCTCTCTCTCACGTTTGTTCTGTGATCCTTTGCTGCCTGTCAAACGAATGAAGCAATGAAGCAAAAAACTAATCAAACAATTCGTAAAGCTCGGGGACGGATCCTTGCGTAAAACTCTTCTACAAGCAACTTGTATTTTTTAACGATAGTTCTGGAAACCCTTCGAGTCCATTAGCTCTGTGCCACTGCAATTGGTTTGAGGCTGCTGCTGTCGGTATGTCTGTAGCATTATTACGATCATCCAACGATGCTTGGCATGCAGGGATCCGGAGTAGTGCATGATCTCCTGGCCGACGCAACTTAACAGTGAGTTAGTACGTAGTACGTATTATTC
>ENA-ORBV01016130-ORBV01016130.1-microbial-mat-metagenome-genome-assembly--contig:-NODE-16130-length-10886-cov-5.487834_pt1 | contig 10886 bp, 10 predicted proteins | sample MGYA00237777_ERZ505514 | MGnify/ENA primary metagenome ERZ505514 (study PRJEB26160, sample SAMN06269048) | microbial mat metagenome | isolation source: Oligotrophic lake microbial mat | place...
TTTTTTAAGGATACGGCGACCCCCGAGATCTACACCTCTCTATTCGTCGGCAGCGTCAGATGTGTATAAGAGACAGCTTCCAGATTGTGCTCGATGACGATGAGCGTGTTGCCCGAGTCGCGCAGGCGCAGCAAAACTTCCAACAGCCGCTGGATGTCGGCGAAGTGAAGTCCCGTGGTCGGTTCATCGAGCAGGTACACCGTGCGCCCGGTCGCTCTGCGCGCAAGTTCCGTGCCCAGTTTCACCCGCTGCGCCTCGCCCCCGGAGAGGGTGGTGGCCGACTGACCGAGGCGCAGGTATCCCAGCCCCACCCGCTGCAGCGAGGTCATCCGATCCGCAAGCGCGGGCACCGCCCGGAAGAAGGAGGCCGCCTCATCGACGTTGAGGTCGAGGATGTCCGCAATGTTTCGCCCCTTGTAAGTGATCTCGAGCGTCTCGCGGTTGAACCGGCGTCCGCGGCACACCTCGCACTCGACATAGACGTCCGGCAAAAAATGCATCTCGATGCGGATCAGTCCGTCGCCGTGACAGTTCTCGCAACGTCCACCCGGGCTGTTGAAACTGAACCGCCCCGGACCGTAGCCGCGCACCCGCGAGGAGGGGAGTTGCGCGAAGAGATCGCGGATCGGTCCGAACGCCCCGGTATAGGTTGCCGCGTTCGAGCGGGGGGTGCGTCCGATCGGGCTCTGGTCGATCACGATGGCTTTGTCGATCTGATCCAGACCGTGGATGCCGCCGTGCATTCCGGGGCGCTCCTTCGATCCGTACAGCCTCCGGAAGAGTGCGCGGCGAAGGATGTCGTCCACCAGGGTCGATTTCCCCGAGCCGGACACACCGGTCACACAGGTGAGGCAGCCCAGGGGGAACGCGGCGTCGAGGTCGCGGAGATTATTCTCGCGGGCTCCGGTGACGCACAGCCAGCCGCTGTCCACGGCCCGCCGCATCTCCGCCTCGGAGACCGGCGGGGGCGTTCTCGGCGAGGCCCGCGCCCGGGGCACGGGAATCCTCAGCTTCCCGTCCAAATAACGGGCCGTCAGGCTGCGCTCGCTCCGCAGCACCTCCTCCAGTGTCCCCTGCGCGACGACCTCCCCACCGTGCGGGCCCGCGCCGGGCCCCAGGTCGATCACGTGATCCGCCGCCCGGATGGTTTCCTCGTCGTGCTCGACCACAATCACCGAATTGCCCAGGTCGCGCAGCCTCCGGAGCGTGGCGAGCAACCGGTCGTTGTCGCGCTGGTGAAGCCCGATGCTCGGCTCGTCGAGCACGTAGATGACGCCCGCCAGTCCCGACCCGATCTGTGTCGCGAGCCGGATCCGCTGGGCTTCCCCGCCGGAGAGGGTGCCGCTCTCGCGATCCAGGGTCAGATAGCCAAGCCCGACCTCATCGAGAAACTCCAGCCGACTTCGGATCTCACGCACCAATTCGGTGGCAATCCGCGTCTCTTGTTCGCCCAGCGTGATGGTCTGCGCAAACACCAGCGCCTCCCGCACGGTCAGCCCGCAAAAATCCATGATGCCAAGTTCGCGCCCGCCGCCGGGAATCGTCACGGCGAGCATCGCGGGCCTGAGCCGACGACCCTTGCAGGCCCCGCACGGTCGACGGGTCATGAACGCCCGGACCCGGTTCTTGGTGAACTGGCTTTCGCTCTCGCGTTCGAGCCGTTCGAGCTGCGGCACCAGCCCTTCGAAGGGGATCGGCGGGGATTCCTCTCCGGCGTTGCCATTCACAAGCGCGTCTCGGAATGCCCCGGGAAGATCGCGGAATGGCTGGCCGGGGTCGGCCCCGTAAGCCTTCGCCAATTCCTCAGCCCGCCCGTGGAACCATGCCGCCATGCGCTTTCCGAGCGCCGCATGCGCCCGGATGGCGCCGTCCCGGATCGATTTCGCCGGGTCGGGCACGAGCAACTCGGGATCGCAATGAAGTTCGGACCCCAGGCCGTGACAGGCGGTGCAGGCACCGAGGTGGCTGTTGAATGAGAAATGCCGCGGGGTCAGTTCCGGGAGCGTGAACCCGGACTCCGGGTCGCAGTAAGCGGTCGAGAATCGCGCCGAATTCCATGGGTCGGGCTCGCCTGCCGCGGCGGGCTTCCACAGGACCAGAATCCGACCCTCCCCCCAGCGCAGCGCCGTTTCGATGGAGTCCGCCAACCGGGCGCGCACGCCGTCCCGGACAACCAGCCGGTCGACGACCGCTTCGATGTGATGCCGGCGCTTCTTGTCCAGTCGGATCGGTTCGGTCCGACCCAGCTCGACCAGTTCCCCGTCGACCCGGGCGCGGACGAACCCTTCGCGCCGCAGCCGTTCGATCACGTCGCGGAACTCGCCCGTCTGGCCGTCGACAATGGGGGCGCACAACATGAGCCGGGCCCCTTCGCCGTAGCACTCGATGGCATCGCCGATCTGTTGTGGGCTTTGGCGGACCACCGCCCGGCCGGTTACCGGATCGTGCGGGTGGCCCACCGCGGCATAGAGAACGCGCAGATAATCGTGGATCTCCGTCGTGGTCGCAATCGTCGAGCGGGGGCCTGCGCCGGCGCTCCGCTGCTCGATGGCGATGGCCGGGGAGAGCCCCTCAATGAAGTCGACATCCGGCTTTTGCAGCCGATCCAGGAACTGGCGGGCATAGGCCGAGAGGCTCTCCACATACCGGCGTTGTCCCTCGGCGAAAAGGGTGTCGAAAGCCAGCGACGACTTGCCCGAGCCGCTCAACCCCGTGATCACGACCAACCGGTCGCGGGGGATGTCGACATCGACGTTGCGGAGATTGTGCTGGCGGGCGCCGCGTATCCGGATTACTCCCATTCTCGAAAGGTGCAATCGCGTAGCTAACCTCATTTGCCCGGGGTTCTCCAGCAGCGAATTAAGCCCATGACAGATCGTTCACCGGCGGAATTGACGCGGCATTTGCAGCATCTCCTGCACCAGTCGGCCAACGACGCCGCCGTGCTGCTGGCGCTCGCCGAGGCCGCAGAGTCCAATCCGAACAGGGTCGGGGAACTGCTCGCCGAGGTGCGCCGTCGGGCGCCGCGATGGATCGAAGGCCTCCGGGAGGCGGTGTTGCTCGCCCAGCAGCAGCATCGGGAGGTCTGACACCGGCGCAAGGGCGCCGCGGGAGGTGTGAAGGGAGCACGATCGGACGCGGGACCGCTCTCGCTCGCATCGCCGACACCAAATCCCCCCACCAAATCGTCTCGCGTCCGGCTCCCTCCCGGGCCATCATCTCTTCGTGATCATCGGCGTCCCCACGGAGATCAAAGCCCAGGAGCAGCGGGTGGCCATGCTGCCTTCCGGCGTCTACAATCTCGTGCGGCGCGGCCACACCGTGCTGGTCCAGACCGGGGCCGGGGTGGGGGCGGGGTTTCCGGACCCGGAATATGCCACGGCCGGCGCGGAGTTGGTGTCCGATGCGGCTTCTGTATTTGCGCGCGCGGAATTGGTGGTCAAGGTCAAGGAACCGCAACCCGCCGAGATCGCATTGCTGCGCCGGGATCAACTCCTGTTCACCTACCTCCATCTGGCGGCGTCCAAACCTTTGACCGAAGGGTTGCTGGCCTCCGGGTGCACGGCGATTGCTTACGAGACGGTCGAGCATAACCGGCGCCTGCCGTTGCTCGAGCCGATGAGCGAGATCGCCGGACGCATGTCGGTGGTGATGGGGGCCTTCCATCTTGCCCGTCACCAGGGCGGGAAGGGCGTGCTGCTCGGCGGGGTGCCCGGCGTGCTGCCCGGCAAAGTGGTCGTGATCGGCGGAGGCACGTCGGGCGTGAATGCGGCCCGCATGGCGACGGGGTTGGGGGCGGACGTTACCATTCTGGAGGTGGATCTCGAGCGGATGCGGTTTCTCGACATCACGATGCACACCGCTCACACGCTCTACTCGAATGAGGCGCACCTGCTGGAGCTGATGCCCGGCATCGATCTTCTGATCGGCGCGGTGCTGCTGCCCGGCGCGAAAGCGCCCAAACTCATCAAACGCGAGATGCTGCGCCAGATGAAACCGGGGAGCGTGTTCGTCGACATCGCGATCGATCAGGGCGGATGCGGGGAGACCTCGCATCCGACGACCCACGAGGCGCCGACATTCGTCGAGGAAGGGGTGTTGCACTACTGCGTCGCCAACATGCCCGCGGCTTACTCCCGCACCGCAACCCAGGCGCTCACGAACGTGACCGAGCGTTACATCGAGACCCTCGCCGATCTTGGGCTCGAGGCCGCTTGCGAACGCCTGCCGGGCCTCGCCGCCGGGATCAACGTGCGCGATGGCAAACTCCTGGTGCCCGCAGTCGCCGAGGCGCATGGACTCCAGGAACTTCCAATGTCCAATGCTGAGACGACCGGGCAACGCCGGGCGTTGACGACATAAGGACCGGTCGCCCCGGTCGCTCCCATCACCCTCCCCGGCTCGATGTTGGCCCTTGGAAGTTGGATGTTGGATATTCAAGGTGCCCTCATGTCTCCCGAACTCCTGTGCCTCCTCGCCCCGGGTGATGCGAAATCGGCCGCGGTCGATTGGGCGCAGTTTGAGCTCCACGTGGTCGAGTCGCCGGACGACCCAGCCTTCGAGGAGGCGTATGCGGCGCTTTGGAGGGAGTTCGGCCCGATTGCGGAGATCGAAACCCCGGCGGTGCTGGCGTTGCGTCTCGGCTGGGATCCCGCGGCGGCCATCGACGGATTGCACCTCCGGTACCGGCTGGTTCTCCTGACGTGTCAGGGACGGTTTGCCGCTGCGCGCGATCACACCGCCATCGTGCCCGTCGCGGGGGAGGGGTGCGTCGTGCATCTGTCGCATCTGCTGGTGGCGCCGGATTTTCGCCGGAGCGGCGTGGCCGGCGCGATGCGCGCATTTCCGTTGCTCACCGCCCGGGAATGCATCGCAATCGCGGGGCTCGATCCATCCATGCCGGTGACGCTGGCTGCGGAAATGGAGCACGCCGATGCCGGCAATCCCGCCCGGATGCGACGGCTCCTTGCCTATGACAGGGCCGGATACCTCAAGCCCGACCCGCGCGCGGTTCCATATCTCCAACCCGATTTCCGTGAGCCCGCGGACATCGATGGCTCGGGAGGTCCGCTGCCCCTGCCCTTCTCGCTGATCCTTCGTCGCATCGGTCGGGAGCAGGAGCGGGCAATCTCCGGTGGCGAACTTCGACGCATCGCCTCCACCCTCTGCCGGATGTACGCGCTCGGGTTCCGCGAGGCCGACATGGCGCCGGTGTGGGCCAGCCTCGACCAATTTCCCCCCGACGATGCGCAGGTGCCCCTCCTGCCACCCAGCGCGGCATGATCACCGCGTTTCATCACCCGGGATTTGCGGCTCCCATCGGGGAGGAGCATGTCATGCCGATGCGAAAATTCGCGTGGGTCGCGGATGCCGCGTCCGCGTTGCCCGGCGTGCGGTGCGAGGCGCCCGCCCCGCTGGATCCCTCCGACCTGCTGCGTGCACACACCCCGGACTACGTGGAGGCCATTCGAACCGGGGAGCCCCGCGCGCTCGCAGAGTCCCAGAAATTCCCGTGGTCGGCAGCGCTGTTTCCATCGGTCCTGCGAACGAACGGCGGCGTGCTCGCGGCGGGCGACCGCGCACTTGGGACGGGAATCGCCGCGTGTGTCGCCAGCGGATTTCACCACGCCTGCGCCGATCATGGGGAGGGCTTTTGCACGTTTAATGGCCTGGTCGTCGCGGGCGAGGTGTTGCGGTCGAAGGGCCGGCTCCACCGGCTGGCCGTCCTGGATCTCGACCTTCACTATGGCAACGGGACCGCGTCGCTCGCCGCATCGCGTCCGTGGCTGTTCGCGGTTTCAGTTTACGGCAACGACTACGCCGACAACACCGCCTGGCGGGACGTTGGGGTGCGACGGCACCAGGATGGGGCGAATCACGTTTCGGTCGCGCTGCCAAATGGTTCCGGGCGGGCCGAACTCTTCGACGCCCTGGATTCTCTATTGCCCCGGATCCACGATTTTCGTCCGGATCTGTTGCTCTATCAAGCCGGCGCAGATCCTTTTCGGGAGGATCCCTACTCGCCGCTCATGCTCGACATCGAAGACCTGCTGGCAAGGGATCAGGCGGTCTTCGGTTTCGCCCGCGACCATGGGATTCCCGTGGCGTGGGTGCTTGCGGGAGGTTACACGAAGGATCTTGCCAGGGTGGTCGCCGTCCACCTGAACACCTTTCGCGCCGCACTCGCCGTTTATGGATCCTGAACGCTGGACCAATCGCAGTCCGGGCGACCTTTCGGTCGAGCTGCCGGAAATCGTCGCGACCGATGCCGGGGAGGCTGTGGCGCGGAGCCAGGCGGTCGCGGACGAATGGCGCCGGACGCCCCTCGCCGACCGAATCACCGGTCTCCGCAACGCCCAGATCGGACTCCGGGATGCGGCCGAATCGCTCGCGCGCGGCATTGCCATCGAGACCGGCAAAGCACTCCGCGAGGCGCGCCTGGAAGTGGGTGCGGTCATTGCGAAGATCGACCTGACGTTGGCTGACGCCGGACGCTGGCTGGCGGACGAGCATCCGTCGGACAACCCGCATCCTTCGTTGATCCGCCGGATCCCCCGCGGACCCGCGGCAGTGATCGCCCCGTTCAATTTCCCGCTCCACCTCGGCCATGGCGCCGCCGTGGCGTATCTGCTCGCGGGCAACCCGGTGCTGTTCAAGCCCTCGCCCATGGCGGCCTCGGTGGCCGAGGCCTACGGGCAGATCATGGCCGCTGCGTTCCCAGGCGGCGTTTTCCAACTGGTGCAGGGGTGGGGGGAGACCGGACGGCGCCTGGCGATCGATGCGCGGGTCCGGTCGGTCTGCTTCACCGGTTCCGTTGCGGCGGGTCGGGCATTGGCGCGCGAATTGGCGGACGATTTCTCGAAGGACCTGGCACTCGAACTCGGCGGCAAGAATGCGACCATCGTCCGGGCCGACGCCGACCTCGATCTCGCCGCCGCCGCAGTGGCGGACGCGGCCTGCCTGACCTGCGGGCAACGCTGCAACTCCACCAGCCGGGTGATCGTCGACCGTGCGGTGCTCGGGCCGTTCGTCGACCGGTTGACCGCGCAACTCGCGCGGTTCGTGCCGGGCGATCCGATGAACGAGGCGACGTGGCTCGGGCCGCTCGTCAGCGACGCGGCGGTGCGGCGCTACGCCGAGGCCACGGCTCCTTCCGGCCTCGGCGAGTGGGTGGTGCCGGGCCGCGTCGAGGAGTGTTTGCAGGGTCGGCACGGTTACTACGTGCATCCCGCGGTCCTGGTGGCGGAGGGTCGGTCTGGTCTGCCCGGATCTGCGCTCTGGCAGCGCGAATGGTTCGCCCCTGTGCTGGCGGTGGTCGGGAGCGACAATGACGACGACGTGCTCGGGTTGCATAACGCGGGCGGGTTCGGGCTGACCACTTCGGTCTTCACGCGGTCGGAACCCGCGTTTCGAGCACTGACCGACCGGCTGCAGGTGGGGAATGTCTATGCGAATCTCCCGACCACGTTCTCTCCCTCCACCCTGCCGTTCGGGGGGCTCGGGGAGTCCGGCAACCGGCACCCGGGCGGACGCGGCTTTGTGCGATTCACCACGGACGAGCAGGCGGTGCAGTGGTTGAAAGAGGGGTTCGCGCCGTGAAGCCCCGTGACGGGGTCAGCCTCCCCACATTGAGCACGATGAGCTCGCGATGTGGCTGACCCGGCAGAAATTCACGGAGCGGCGACTTCAGTCGCCGCATTTTCAGCGCCTTCGGCATCAGCCGAAAAACCGGAATGAGCCTGCAAAGAATCTTTTCAGAACAGGAGCAAACGGAGCCAACAGAGATTCAACGAGTTCGATTCGTCCAAGTTCCTCATTCTCTGCGTAGCGCAAGATTGGAATCGGCAATCCGCCGGAACCTCGCCATGCTTGCCAGACCATGAGCCTTTGCACCGACCACCTCGCGCGCTGCATCCGGACGCTGGAGATTTCATTGGCCCGCCTCACAGCCGCCGAAGCGGGGAGCATTGACTACGAGATTTACCGCAACGCCGTCGTGAAGGGATTTGAACTCGCGCTCGATACCGCCGGAAATCTCCTGCGCAAAGCCGTAAAGACCTACGTGGGCAACCCGCGCGCAGTGGATGAACTCACCTACAAGGACGTGTTCCGCCACGCCACCCGCCACGCCCTGATCGAGCCCGCGCTCGCCGAGCGCTGGTTTGCATACCGCGACAATCGCAACTCCACCGCGCACGGGCATTCCTGCCCTTTTCAAGGGGGCAGTACGACTGCGCTCGGAGTGGGCGTTTGTGTTCCGCGAGGAAGCCGAGCAAAGGAGAGGGGGCATTCCTGCCCCCTTGGGCTCGTAAGCCGGGGGTTGGAAAACCCCCGCTCCGTTGTCGCTCTTCTTCGACGACCTGCTCGTTTTGGCATAGTGGCGCATTTCATGGATTTCGCCGCCACGGGGTTCTTCCTCGCCTCCTGCCTTCCGGGCTGCCGGCTCATCTGGAATCCGGTGGACTTTGTCGTGGCGCACATTCTGGAAACGCGCCACTATAAGATCCGTAGCGGCGCGATTATGTGAATGGCCTGTTGGGTGTCCATGAATTGAACCGCATCGTCGCCCGCGTCGTGCAAAGCCGGATGGACAAGCAAGCCGCCTCGATCTTTGTTCGCGATGAGTCGCGCAAACCGCCCGAGGCAGCGGAGAGCGCCCGCTTCGCCGAAATGGCGGAATTGGAATTGGCGGGGTTGCACGATGGCAACTTCGCCCGCTTTCAAATCCGTCCCTCGGAGTTCGCATCCTGGAAATCCCACTGGAGATAAAACCGATGCCCACACCCGGAGAACACAAAACCGTCCGTCACCTCTCGCAAAGGGGGTTGGAAAACCCCCACTCCTTTTTCAATCCCGATGCGGAGATTGACGTCACGCAGAATCGTCTCCCGCACTGGCAGCAGGGCGAGGCGTGGGTGTTCGTGACGTGGCGGCTGGGAGACTCGCTACCAAAAGCGAAGCTGGACCAATGGAAGGAAGCGCGGGACATCTGGAAAAAGTATCATCCCGAGCCTTGGGACGAGAAGACGGAGGCCGAGTATCATGACCATTTTTCACGGCAGATCGATGAATGGCTGGATCAGGGAAGCGGGTCGTGTGTGCTGAAGGACCCGGCGAACGGAAAGATCGTGGCGGATGCACTCCGGCATTTCGATGGGGAGCGGTATGAGCTGGCGTCGTTCGTGGTGATGCCGAATCACGTGCATGTGCTGTTCCGGCCGCTCGGGGATCATGCGCTGGCGGACATCCTGAAATCGTGGAAGGGATTCACGGCGCGAGTGATCAACAAGCGGATCGGGAAGACGGGGGCGCTTTGGCAGGATGACTATTGGGATCGGTTGATCCGGAATGAGCGGCACTTTTTCAAGGTGGTGGAATATGTGCGGGAGAATCCGGTGAAGGCGAAGTTGAGGCAGGGGAGTTTTGTTCTATGGGAACGGGGACCCCGAACCAATTGATGAACATGGGGGACAGGAATGTTCCCCCCTATGGGAACGGGGACAGGAGTCGGGGTTTTCATACCCCGAACCAATTGATGAACATGGGGGACAGGAATGTCCCCCCTCCGATCCCGGCGGGCTGGAGGCCAGGGTGAAAAGCTTCTGCCGGAAGCCACCGTCGGGCTCGCCCTCGTCTGGCAGACGCAAGGCAGCGGCAAGACCTTCACCATGATCAAGGCGGACAAGCCGACGGTCCTTCTGATGTCCACGAGCTGTTGCACTTCTCCGTCCCCAATCACGGAAAGCTCTGGAAAGGCCTCGTGCGCGCACACCTCGGCGATTATGAGAAGCTGGAGCGAGGGTTGTCCTTCCCGGAGCAATGTCTTCCGTTCCCCGCTCCGCGAGGAACGCCCGTTGGGAGTGTTCAGCGTGTTTTGCCGGCTGCCTTGAGGAACGGATCGATCTCGGCGCCGAGTTCGGCGAACCCGGCGAGGTCGAGCTGTTGCTGACCGTCGCTGAGGGCCTCGGCGGGGTTGGGGTGGACCTCGACGATGAGGCCGTCGGCGCCCAAGGCGACCGCCCCGCGGCACAGCACCCGCACCAGATCCGCGCGTCCGCAGCCCTGGCTGGGATCCACGATGACGGGCAGATGAGATTCCATTTTGGCAATCGCAACTGCCGCCAGGTCCAGGGTGTTGCGGGTCCACGTCTCGAACGTCCGGATTCCCCGCTCGCACAGAATGACGCGAGGGTTTCCTTCGGCGAGGATGTATTCGGCGGCGAGCAGCCATTCCTCGATGCGCTCGCTCATGCCCCGCTTGAGCAGGATGGCCTTGCCGGTCCGGGCCGCCTCGACCAGCAGTCGGAAATTTTGGGCGTTGCGGGCTCCGATCTGCAGGATGTCGGCGCTGGCGGCGACATGTTCGACATCCCGTTCGCTCAAGACTTCGGTGATGATCTTGAGTCCGGTTTCTTTCCGCGCGAGTTCGAGCAGGCGCAGCCCCTCTTTGCCGAGCCCTTGAAATTCGTAAGGGGAAGTGCGCGGCTTGTAGGCGCCGCCCCGGAGGATGGTGGCTCCGGCGGCTTTGACGGCGCGCGCGGTCTGCATAAGTTGCTCCTCACTCTCGACCGAGCACGGCCCGGCCATCAGGACGAAGTTCCCGCCGCCGATTGCGACTCCGTCGACATCGATCACGGTTTCTCCCGGGTGGGATTCGCGGCTGACGAGTTTGTACCGCTTTTGGATGCGCAGGACGCGTTCGACCTGCGGAAACACATCGAGTGATTCGAGGGTGTGATGGGTGGTCTCGTCGCCGACGGCGGCGATGATGGTTTGGTGGGTGCCGTGGATCGGGCGGGGATCATATCCGAGTTTGCGGACCTCCTCGATGACCGCGTCGATCTGTTCTCTGGGCGCGCCGGGTTTAAGGATGATGATCATGGGAG
>ENA-ORBV01016132-ORBV01016132.1-microbial-mat-metagenome-genome-assembly--contig:-NODE-16132-length-10886-cov-3.571838_pt1 | contig 10886 bp, 15 predicted proteins | sample MGYA00237777_ERZ505514 | MGnify/ENA primary metagenome ERZ505514 (study PRJEB26160, sample SAMN06269048) | microbial mat metagenome | isolation source: Oligotrophic lake microbial mat | place...
GTTTAGTATAATTAATAGAGAAGGTAGGGACATCACAGAGAATAGGGACATCACAGAGAAAAAGTACGATGGGTACGATGGGTACGAACCCCCTGCCGTGAATAAGGTAAAATTCGTTTACGCCATGGCATTTCGGCCCTGCAGACACCTTGCAACAACACAACCTAACGCCATCCAGCCCTGTGTTCGATGGTTTGCTGGGTGCCGACATATTGGTTGCAAAACCCATCCAGCCCTGTGTTCGATGGTTTGCTGGGTGCCGGTACCTTGGGTTCCAAAACCATCCGACCCTGTGTTTGATGGTCCACGAAAACCCTCGGCACCCACAGTACTTGATAGTTGTATGTTAAATTTCCGTTTAGTATGATATATTAATAGGAAGACTAGGGACACCACAGAGATTAGGGACAGATGAGGAAAAAGTACGATGGGTACGAAGGGGTACGAACCCCCTGCCGTGCGTAAGGTAAAATCCGTTTACGCCATCTACATTAGGTGGCAGACCAGAACCCTGGCTAAGTCGCCGATACACATGGTGTCAACAGAATTCTTGTCAATGGTGAGTGCGACATGGGGAAGTCTTTTCAGATTACATTGCAAGAACCGCAAATTCTTGCCTTGCTCGGTGGGCACGCGGTGCAATATGGTGTCATCAGTTGAATGGTTCGTTCAATCTCACGAATTGTGGATGCAAGACTATCATTCACCTTTTCAAGTCTTTTCAAGTCTTCATCGAAAGGATCATTAGAATCTTTGCGTCGTTGTTCATCGAGCAACACTTGTAGGCTGTAGTATTGTGATTTTATTGTGGGCACACAAACCGCGAGTGATGAGAATATTTCTTTTCGACTGAGTTTTCGAATATTCATCATAGTTTTTATACTTGTGATTTCATTATTTCAATCATCGAAAAAAAAATGGCTATTATTGGAACTTATGTCGGTCCATTAATGCAACCTGGATCGCTTCGTGTGTTACCGATGATGAAAGATGGGTCGAAATCGTGCCTGTTGGATTTGCAGGATTTCCAATGGGCCAAAGAGTTCAGCTGGAGTCATTGTAGTGGTTATGCCAAGCGGGTGAGAAAAATTGATGGGAAGCAAAGGACAATATGTCTCCATGTGGAAATTGCAAAAAAGATGTTTCTTGCAATTCCAGAAGGTATGCAGATCGATCACAAGGACCGGAACCCACTCAATAATAGACGGTTTAATTTGAGACTTGCAACACCAAGCCAAAATATCATGAACCAGAAGATAGGCTCAAATAACACCAGCGGTGTCAAAGGAGTGTACTGGCACAAGGCATCTCGCAGATGGATTGCGCGCATCCGTATCTATGGTGTAACAAAGAGTAAATCTTTTTTGAGCAAAGAGGCTGCGATAAAGGCTCGTAAAAGAGCTGAAAAAAGACATTACGGCGAGTTTGCTCCTCAATAAAACTGTTTTATTTCTAAGAAATCTTGATCATGGTTTCTTCTATGTTCTTATTTTCCTTTGTTGGGACCTCAACTTCCCCCTTTTCTTTTGTTGCAATTTTTCTCATGGCGCGATTGTCATTGTATCCGCCGATCGTGTCAGTGGCACAACAGATTGCAATTTGTGTCTTGTTATTGATAAAAGAAGCTGCAAAACCTAATTCTTTGACCAGACACTCATGCAAGACAGTGTCTTGTTGGAATTTCTCAGAAACCTGCCCTTCGGCTCGGACAATCGTGTCGAAAATGACTCCAAGGCCTTGTCGAAGTTGGAGAGCAATCTTGTCTACAAAGCTTGCATCGGCTTTCGCCAGATACAAATCTAATGTGCTCAAAGCCTCGTCGTGCGTCATTGCTTCTATTTTTTGTAGAGCTTCGACACACTCTTGATCGCTTTTGCATTTCTGTGTAGCAATGATTCTCAATCTTCTCTTTGCTGTCGCTCCTTCTCTTGCATTGTCTCGTTGTTGTTGCTGTTCCTGCAAAAGATGTTGTTTCATGTCTTCTCGTCTTCCTTCTGCATCTCCTAACACGTCCTTTATGCTCTTTCGGGCTTTTTTTTCACCAGTTGGAACATCAGGTAGGTCAACAATGTGTGCCATCCTTTTTCTTTTTATTTACATTTCCTTTTAAAGACGGGCACTTGGGAAAGAAAAAAAGGGACATGGAAGAGACTATCCCCAATGTACCGGTTCCCACCAGAGTTAACCCTAGCAAAGCATATGTTTGCACCGCGAAGCAGTTAGAAGCATTAAAACGAGCACGAGAGGCCCGAAAACAGAAAAAGATTTTTATCAATACTAAGCCTGCTGGTGCTTCGTCAGAGTTACAAGAAGAATCCATCACCCAAATGGATTTCAAACATGTTGCCAATGATCCCCCATCTCCAGTAGAGGTTGTTCGAGATGATCAATTGTTAAAAGAGTTTGCAGCTAGTGCTGGAAAAAGCGGCATAGGTGTGTCAGCAACGGAATTGGGAAGGAAAAAGAGAGATCGGGAGAATAAGTCTCTTCTTGGGAACTTTGAACCTTCAGCATGGGACCTAGAGCGATTGTCATTTTCCACCCCTGCTGTTGTTGCGGCTGCTGCTGGTGTTGCGGCAGGAGTTGGAATTTTCGCATGGAGACGCCGAAGAAGCGAACTATTGCTATCATTATCACTAGCAGCAAAAGCAAAAGCACCAAGTGAAGTATTAGTATTACAACATGATCCAGAGCCAGAACAATTTGTAACACACCTTCGAGCTCCATGGGAACGATGATTTTATTTTTTGATGCTTCGGTAGGTTAAAGAGAAAAAAGAAAAGATGACTTCGAGTGGTGTAAAAGGGTCAGATGCCAAAATTCCTTCCAAGTATTTGTCCTACACCAAGTCACTGAGTGACACAAGAACTGATGTACTTGAAATTCGTCCCATGACTCCGCCTGCAATGGACATTACAGCCAATGGAAACAACATGCTAAGTTTTGAGTTGCCCAATATTGATAAATCGTTTTTATTGTCTGACACCGTGTACCTCAGTGGGAGCATCCAGGTGAACATTACCAGTACAAATGTCGGTGACACATATGCAAATTTACAACCTGCGATTCCTAAAATATTTACCATCCTCCGACAGCATCGATTTCGGGTGGGTGGTCAAATTGTAGACGAATGTACTAATAGCAACATCAATTGTCTCGACTGGAATGTCAAGAGTAATTCAATTGAGGACTTGCAGATTCAACCTTTTGGGGATGGTTCCTTCATTGCAGGAACTGTTGTGCCTGCTTATCGAGCATTCCGTATCGCGCTGCAATATCATGATGCTCATTTGTTTGGCATATCTCGTACTTCGAAGAATCCGAATGAGGCAGATGTGCATGCGATTCCATTGTGGATGATGCCCAAGAATCAACTCGACATCTTCTTTGATGTTCCCAACAATGTCGTGTCACAAATCAGTTCGTATGCTGCTCTTGGCACCCTTACAGCCAGTTACCAATTAAACAATTTGCATTTAGAAACATACTGGTTGCAGAGTGAGAGTTTGGCAAACAAGGTGCGAGCACAAGGATGGGCTGCGACGTTTCGGTCCACTCTGCCATACACTGTGTCTGTGAATCCTCAACTAGCAGGTACAACTCTCTCCGTGCAGATTCCATCCTCGTACAACAGTGTGTCGCACATCATGGCTGTGATTCAGAGACCTGGAGATTTGCTTGATCTGAAGCTTGCTGCACGCAAATTCCTTGGATCAGTCGAGCTATTAATTCCCACCTCCACACAGATCCGAGTGAACTCGGTCCAAGTGTTTCAAGAGCCTTTGGCCAACAACGGCTCTGATTTGCAGAGAGAGATGAACAAGCTTCATCCCGAGAGTCGTAGCTCCAGCTTCATCATGAGTGGTTCGTTTGCAGCTGTCAATGGAGCACCCGATTCTCGAAACCTCATTTATGGATTGAAGGTGGGGCGTGACTATGAGGGTGACAGTGGTGGACTGCTAAGTGGGTATCGTACTGATGCTGCTACAGGCTCGATCGTTGTAGAATTTCAGTTCTCAGGAGCGATTGCCACTCAATCAGTCTTGAATGCGTTCGTCTCCTATGCCCGATATGTGCAAGTTGCTCCAAATGGTGCCATCAGTGTTCGATACTAAGGTACTAAATGTACTAAAATATATTAATTCATTGCATAACAAAAACATAGCACAGAAAAGAAAAAAGAAATGTTGAGGTTTGGTGGAGATACTAAATCTGTGTTTCCTAATCAGTCAGATCGGCCTTTTTTGCCTGGTGGCACTCAAGTCGAGTTGATAATCAAATCACAAGATAGAGACCAAGGATCGGATTTGAATGATGCGCACTTTACCCTCATACCCATCGTACCCAATGTACAGTCCATCTCTTTGGGCTGGTTCAGCTTTTACAATCTGTTCCCCAATGTGCTTGCTACTAATGATGACAATATCTTGGGCATTGAGGGTCCTGCAGGAGTTCCAGCCACCATCACGTTTCAAGAGGGAAGATGGCAATCAGGCTTTGGACGTGTAACCAACACTCTGGTGCGTGCAGACAACAACAACAATTTGAATGATGTTCGGTATTATCTGATTCGCAGCGCGTATGGAGCAGCGGTGGATGGATCGCAAGATGCCATCTTGGCTGTGACTTTGGATCCAGTCAATGGTGCATTGACTATTGAATGGAATACTTTGTACACCGGTGTGGGTCCCATTACTGTGGATGATGTTCAGGGTAGCATGTGGAGCCAGTTGGGTTTCACGACAACGACTACAACTTTTGGTAGTCCTGGTGGTGTTCTTTGGCTAGGTGTTGGTTCCTTGAACCTGGGAGACCCCATCTCGATCGCCTTGTCCAGTCAGACAGGAGAATTGTCCACATCCAACATGTATCAAACTTCTTCTTTTAATCCAAATACAAATAGTCGCACCAACTACTTTGCTCTGATTCCAGTCAATGCTGCCCCCAATAGCATCAACTACTTTGAGCCATACAATCCCGTGACCTTCATTACCATGCGCAATAGTCGACCCTTGATTGACATGAGAATTCAGATTAGCGATCCTGTGACTGGGCAATTGATGCACATGAGCAGTGTTCAGCAATGGCAATGTAAACTCATTCTCAACCTGAATTTTTAACAAAAATTCATTAAACTACTTGTATAGTAGTAAAAAGAAAAAAAATATAAAACACCAATATACGCAGTTTAATGAATTTTTTTGCTACGCAACAAAAATTCCAAGTAGACCCATTGATCCGCTTTTTGATCAAGGCGATTGCAAATCTGGGTTATATTCGCACCGATTTGAAGGAGGGAAAGTCATTTGCAAAGCCCTGGATGCCGCTGGTTCGACAATTTGCTGGTGCTAAATCTAGTCCTATTCTCATGGCGTTAATGAATGAGTTTCGGGTGTGTGATAAATTGGTTTCATACCATGAATATCAGTCCCGCATGATTGATAGAATGACATCTTTTGTGTATTGCGCCGACAGGGCAGATCGATGCTGTGCCAAAGCCCTTTTGTTGCCCTTTATCGTTGTTCATCTTACGGAAGAAAACAGTGTCATTGCAACAAAGCTTTTGAGCCCCCTGTTTCGTATCGTCTATCCGGATGTCGTCTTTGCAAATCTAATGCTGTTATGTAATTTTCAACTGGATTTCAACAGAGCAGGGGAAATTAGTTTGAAAAGACTAGGTTATTTTAAAAACAAAAGACTAGCACATAAGGTGGATAGTAGGAATAGAGACCAGTGAGTGGGATCGAACGATGCTTGACATGAGAGAAATACGTTTGGAGTGTGTGTATAATGGCATAGAACCTGGCCAAGTCCTTGAAGGAGCCCTTTTCGTCTCTGCGATCAAAGTGATACTCAAAGGTCAAGTATTTGACATGGGTTTGTTTCCAGTCTAAGAGAGTCATCCCCTCTAGAATCTCTACTTCGGCACCTTCAATGTCCATCTTGATGGCTGTAATGTCTGGGTGTTGCAGAAGAAAGTCCTTGAAACCCACGCTCTCCTTAAGTTTGCTATCAATAGGAAAGAGTGGAACACGACCTCTGACTGGAAGGGTTGTATGTCTCCACTTGTCGCGAGTATTGTTCTTGGGTACATAGAGCTGATATGGTTTGGAAAGCCAAGTGACTGCATTTTGGAATACTTCGACCTTTTCGTGTGTGCATGGATTGAGCTGAAGGTTGGTCACTACTTGCTTGAAATTCTCAGGGTCAGGTTCAAAGCAATAAACGCTTTTGGCTCCACAATGACAGGCCCAGATAGAAAAGGCACCTACATTACCACCAAGATCCAGCCAAACCTGATTCGGAGGAAGATGGGTTTTTCGACGTTGTTTGTTCTCTAAGGGAATAATAGGAAAGCGATCATACACTCTCTTCTTGACAATGTCGTCGATTGACATATCGTCAGTTGTGTCGGGTCGGCGTTCCCAATTCAACATCATTTCTTTCCTTTCTGTGTATAAAAGATTATACTGTAACGAGTACCTTGGAATGGCGCTGTGGCATGCTTCTTTTCAGCTCCGTTGAAACAATAGGGCTTGTAATGGATGTCAATATACTTTCCTTCAACAATCAATTCCCCACCCTCATAGTCACCTAGTCCTACAATGGTTGAATCTCCCACATTGAGCTTGTCAATGTGAGGTCGGCACTGTAAATTCTTATTTACACAGAACGAAGTGACTTCTAACTTTAAGAGTGTAGCCAATTCTTGGAGTTGGGCATACACTTGTGGATGTAAAGTGTTGTTGGAAGCTGGATACAGGCCAGGTGTACCATGATTGCCATGTTCAAATGTTTTGACCATACCAAAACTCGTTGAGTAGCAGCTCTTGTCTCCCAGAGGTTTGACATTTTTTCGCCCGTAATTCTTCTTCCATTTCATGACTTCACCAAGAGATTTCTCTAGTTGGTTGTACATAAAAATTTATAATATTTTAAAAACTATGTGTTTCTTTACTCAAACGTGGCCAGAAAATCTTCAGCGAATCGGTTGGGCATGATGATGGGCTTGTCTGGTAAGTTGCGGAGTTTGGCCAATGCTTGAGAATAGTCGAGTTTTTCCTGGCGCATGACGTATGCGAGTGCTATAGTAGCGGCTCTGGAGATGCCCAAATGGCAATGAATTAATACTTTATTATTTACGCTCTTGTGTCGGTTGATAAAGTCAATGGCCTGTTCTATACTGTGATCCAAGTCCAATGGGAGGTTTTGCACGCGATTGTCATCATAAAGATCAAGGAAGAGAAAGTCTATCTGATTGCTAGCTTTAAGCTCCACTTTCCGCTCTTTTTCTGTTTTCGACATGAGCTCCTCAATGATCTTGTATTCATTGGCACAGTTCACCACAGCGGTGATACCAAGTTCCTTTAACAATGCAACATCCTTGGCGTTTTTGTAGGACCCCAAATAAAGAAAATCATAGATCTTAGCAGGACGGGTTTGCATTTTTTCCTCTTCTTTTCTCTTATGTTATAAAGAATATAAAGAATAAACACAATATTTTAATGTCTCATAGCTTTGTTGGGGCAATCGTTGGTGCTAGGAGAAGCGGCAAGACTTCCTTGGCCCTTGATATGTTGCTCTCAGTGTGGAGATATCGCTTTGATCTTATTGTCATCATAAGTCGCACAGTGTCTATGCAACAAGACGTGTGGAGACGACTGGCTGGAACTGGCGTATTGATTTGTCCCACCTTGGACATGAACTTTCTCAAGTGCTTACAGAATTTCATGGAGTATGAAGGGAAAGGACGTGAAGTCTTGTTGATATGCGACGACATTGGCAAGATTGCCAACTACTGGGCACGTAGGGTGATGGCCAAGGGAGGTGTCGAGGATGCTTTAACGTTTTTGGCGTATGCCAGTAGACACTTTGGCATTTCGCTCTTGTATCTGTCACAGGACGTGGCTCAGATGAGTTCGGGTTACAGAAAGAACTTTGATTTTGTCATTTGTCTCGAGGCTAGCATCATGGATCAGCAAATACTGTTTACAGAGCTTCTGTCCAACACGTTTCGTGGAAATTGCAAGGCTTTCAAGGATTATTATGTGCAACATACTGGCGACTTTAAGTTTTTCCAAATCTTTAAAGATGGCGGCAAGTATAATGTTTGGCCCATATCGTGTATTAATAGGAAAGAAAATGGAACTAATGGAACTATTGAAATTGTATCACGACCCAGTTCTTCAGAGTTCAGTGACTCACAGACTCTTGAACCAAGCGAGCCTGCAGCTCCTGTATTCGAAGAGGGAGACGATATGGAATCAGCCATTAGTGAATAGCATTATTGAGACCTACAAATTGATTGCAGAGGCATTGCAAGAGGCTGTTTTATTTACGAATAAAACGAATAATCCGAATAACACGTTTTTTTTACCAAGAAGACTTGATGTCGGTGAGGACTTGGACGTGTTTCTCAGTTTCAATTTGTATCCAGAAAATCAAGCAGAAGAAGAAGTGTGGAGATCATGGTTTATTCGGCAGCCACTGTGGTATTCAGTGAGAGGATCTGTGTTGGCCTTTAATGACGCACTCCTAATATCGCGTAATACTGATATCAAAAATAATTTATTTGTAACTCAAACACTACCAGCATTACGTAGAGCTAGGTGGAATGTCTTTCAATTAGTCATATGGTTTCAATACTTTGTACAAACAAATCATAGGTTACGACTCAAGCTTCACCGTGATTTGACCACCCAATATGATGAGCACGACTTATTAGAGGCTTACAACAAATATGTGGAATTGCTGAAAAATTTTACCGTCTTTAATACTAAAAATACTAAAGATACTGCGTCTTTGAATCAAGAACGGGCTTCGTTGGAAAAAGAAAGTTTAGAGTCTTTGTTAAAAAAAAGCATGAAAACAGACATAGAAAAATTCAAACAAAGCCTCCAGGCAGAACATGTGATCCTGCTTGGAGAATTGAAAGGCTTAGGTGCAATGAGGAATCCTGATACAAATGATTGGGATGCTGTACCCGAGGAATCTGCTCCTGAAGCAGACGAGAACGACCGTGCTGACAGAGCAGAGGACTATGAAGAACGCACCGCATTGGTAAATACACTCAAAGCAAGATTCAAAGATGTAGAACATGCACTAGAAAAAGTAGGGAAAGCGAGCTTCGGTATTTGTGAAGTATGCAATGAACCGATTGAAATAGAGCGACTGGAAGCAAACCCAGCAGCTCGTACATGCATGAAGCACATAAACGAATAATCTAACTAATCTAAAAAAGAGCGCCCCAAATCGCTCTTTTTTGTTTACAAATAGTAAAAAGAATTCTAGAATTATGAAATGTCCTTTGCTCGCGTATATACCGCACAAACAAATCTGCTTGCGGGGCAACTCATAACAGTCGAAGTAGACCTTTCAAAAGGGTTGTATGCGTTTTCTATTGTGGGACTTCCTGATAAAGCAGTCGAGGAAGCACGAGACCGTGTTAGTTCTGCTGTAAAAAATTCTGGTTTCACATCTCCAAAGAGCAAAAACCAAAAGATTATTGTTTCACTCTCGCCTGCTGATACGAAAAAAGAAGGCTCTTTCTTTGACGTTGCGATAGCACTCGGCTACTTGATGGCAAATGAAGATATTACGTTTGATCCGGGTAAGAAACTTTTCTTGGGAGAACTCGCCCTCAACGGAGAAGTACTTCCGATCCGCGGCGCACTACCACTTGCAAAGAAAGCAAAACAGGAAGGTTTTGATGAATTGTATGTGCCAAAAGAAATTGCCAATGATATTATAGAAATATCAAAACAATTTAATGTTGATGCAAAAATAATTGGAAGGGTAGAGGCATCGGAAGCTAGAAAACTTTCTATTAAATCTACTGTAGGAAATTTCGAGTACTAAAATTGTTTTTTTTTCGGTTTCGTTATCGATACTTTTTGATCCACTCTTTTACAGGAATATATTTATTCTTTGAATCTTCGACTGTTATTTTTCCCTCGCTTTCATATACTCTGAATTTATGTTCCTCATTTATAGCTGTGCCCTTATCATACCTTAAAACGAATAAATAAAAAGCCTGTTTATTATCTGGTCTTGAACTCAGTTTGTATGTCCATATGGGCCTATAAGCACGGGTGACCATTCCGAAATTAAATTTTTCATTCAAGGTGTCAAGTAAGTGTATCTGGATTAGAGTGCGAATTTTGTCTGGCACTGTATCCTTCTGAGACTGATAAATTACAAATGCTTTTGCCGTAGTGTTATGGGTAAAATAAACCCAGGCTCCTGTGAACAAAAGCAAACACATAACAAAGCGTGCAATTAAATGAGGTTGCATTAAATTTCGAATTTGATAAACTAAGATACTTTTAAACCATGATTTTTCCAACTGCTAAATTCTGTATTGTCAGTCTCCTATAATGGTACTCGTATAAGTTGTTGTGGGAACAGATTTTGGGACAGGCATCTTATTTTTCTCTACCGCCTTTCAAAGTTTGTAATTTTTCAAAGTCCTCTGCCTTTACTCACAAAGGGGTTGTCTTTAATATAGAAGCGATAAGGCAGTAGTGCATCTTCCTTAGCATAACTTACTCCAACTCTTGTTGCTGTTACTATATTTTTGCTGTTAATTTTTATACCGCTGTCTTCGATATTTATTACAGGGCCTTGTAATGAATATCCTGTATGTTTTGTTTTTATACCCATAGCCATACTCATGGCACCAGGCCCGGCTGTAAGTGATGGAAGTAATTTTGTTTTTTTACGGCGAAGGAGCATTAAGTCAATACCCTCAAGTGGTTCTGTAGCACGCACTAGTACAGCATGAGGAATGTCTTTTATGTTTGTCACCACATTAAATAAGCTGTCTCTTATACACATCTGACGCTGCCGACGAATAGAGAGGTGTAGATCTCGGTGGTCGCCGTATC
>ENA-ORBV01016133-ORBV01016133.1-microbial-mat-metagenome-genome-assembly--contig:-NODE-16133-length-10884-cov-5.126585_pt1 | contig 10884 bp, 7 predicted proteins | sample MGYA00237777_ERZ505514 | MGnify/ENA primary metagenome ERZ505514 (study PRJEB26160, sample SAMN06269048) | microbial mat metagenome | isolation source: Oligotrophic lake microbial mat | place...
AGACAAAACTGTGCAACAAAAAATGCTCAGCAGTCAATGTTGATTTCATTTTGCTTTTTGCAAATGCTTCTCCCCAGAAATCAAAAGGGGACAAAGTGAAGACTGGAAGCAGACGTGATCCGGGAAGAAAAAATGGTTTTGCATTCAGTTCAAAAAAGTCCGTCACAGGAAAGAAAAAGAAAAGAAGATGGAGTTGAACATTTGTGCCATTAGCATTGGCATTCAAGTTGCCCTCCAGTGTCCATCCAATGGAACATCCAGTCAGCGCTCGCTTCACTGATGGGACATCCATCAGAGGACACACCACATGGTGTGGGAGCTTGGCAATTGGCCAATTGAGGTGCAATTGGGGTCAACCAACAGCAAAGGTTTGCCTGTGCTGTTCCAAGGGTCTCACCAGGGTTTTCTCCCAAACAATCAGTTGCGCTGTTCACCAGCCAGAGCCACGGGCATGCCCATCGTGACTGGCAATTCTTTCCAATGAGAGGTGTTGTCAGCATTTTCCCAAGTGCAGCTTGAGGCTCCCCGCCATCAATCCTTGTCATCATCAAGACCGCATGACCTCACACCTTGCGCAAGCGTCTCTCCATCAAGCTTTGCCTGCACAAACCGGTTGCAGTGTCTTGATGTCAACCCCATGCCAGCCACCATCCCATCCGACATCCTGTGCCCACAAGGATGACCCACAAGAGGAACACACTGTGCCAACCACCTTGGACCACCACAGCCCATGTGTGGGGTCAGCCAGTGTGCAGGAGAGTGCCTCCGTGCCCAACAAATCTCCTTGCAGAGACACTTGGCCACCCGAAACAGCGGTGTTCTCCACCGCCCAATCTTCTGTGTTGTTGCTTGTCGGATCATCGTGGGTGGGGACAGATGGGTGGATTGTGTGGGGGGATCAAAAAAGAAGGGGAAAGAACGGATGGATGACAGACAATTCCAGTGGGATTCCCACACAGCCAAACCCAAATGCGAACCACCAACAACTTGATCAACACCTCGTCAACTGTTGGCCCCTTGATGCGCCATCGCGGAGCCCAAACACCTTCGTGGACCTCTCAGCAGAGCAACATGATGGACACAACTGACAGTCGACAGGAGTCATGGCTGTGTTGCATTGCCCACCATGCTCGACCAGCTGATTTGAGGGGTGCACATTTGTGCCACATCAGAGCATCACAACATTCATTGTCAATCACTGCAGCAATCTCCATTTCAGCATTCTCCAACATTGGCCCATTTGTGTCAATGCAATTTGCAGTGTGCCACCATGTCAAAAAGGAATGTTTGTCATGAGCAGGCACTCATGGTCACCTCATTCAAACGGCTCAAATGGAGGGCTACATGACACACATCGGTCGTCAACTGAACGTTGCAAAATCTCAGCAACCCCACCCCATTGGGATCATTCTGGCCCTTGCTCCAAGGGGACTGGCTCATCCAATCTTCAACGCAAATTTGGTTGTCAAAACCTGAACTGTTCAGCCTTTTGAGAAGGTGCCGGTCCCTCAAGATGCACCAACCTTGCAGTGCACACAACCTCCCAACTGATCTCTCAAACATCTGGATGCGGGGCAACTGGTGACGGGGATCACAAGTTGATCCCATTGTGGATTCTGATCATGCCTTTTGAACATTCTCTGCACCACCACCAACCCGCCCTTTCTCAATGGGGACAGGACCCAGAGAGTCTCCCAGGCTCCATCCTGAGTCTGCAACACGAGGCTTTGTTTGTCTCTTCCTCCCTTTGCAATGACATTTTCCCATTGGTTTGTTGCAGTTGGCCTTGCCACTCCCGGGCAGCTGCGGGAGTCGCAACTTCACATGGACTTGTTTGTGTCCAAAGTGCCTGCCGGGTTGAAGTGTCCTGTCCAGTGTGAAGCAAAATGGACATTTTTTATTTTATTTTTTGTCTGTCAAACATGCTGTCAACAGACAGATCAACCTGTCAAAGTGCAGCACAATGGAGACATCATGATCCCCAATGTGACGCTTGCTGCACTTTGATCTGCATCTTTGTTTTGCTTACAAAACTGTCTTGCATTCCAAAAAGATTCAATTTGCTTCTAAAAAAAAAAAATATTGATAGTTCAGCTATGATGGTGGTCATCGTCCAAAGCAACTGGGTAAGCCCAGCAGATCTTCAACATGACAAATTCCTTTGTGGTCGCCTTCACGCAGTTGACACTTGACAGCAAAAGAAAGAAGTGGAGTTTCCTGCCAAGAAAGTCCCCAATGCTCTGAACCTTGCCCATGTCATCTTCTCCAAGACCAACAAGGAAGCCAACTGCTAGCTAGCATCTACTGGTACCACGACCTGGAAGAACCATGGCATGGAGAAACTAGCCCCAGGTATGAGACGACTTGAGCTCTAGCACGCCACACCAACGTGATCGCAGCCACATATCTAGTTTTCTTTTTGTGGTCATCGTTTCATTGTATAAACACTTCTCGTTTTAAAATATTATAATATACCAACAAACAACGCCATGCCGATAAAGTTAGGGTAGTGGTGTAGAGAAAAGGCTAGTAGTGCGGTGCAGTGCAGTGTACTCTTGGTAAGTCGCAATGGAAGCGGGGGAGGAAGGAAGGATGGAAGAAAGAGGCCCCTATGGATTCCGTGGATCCTACCTACTAGAGTACAGGCCAAAGTCTTGCCATACCAATGAGAGACGCTCCGAAAATAACCATTGTCGTTTAAAACCAATGGCACAGAGCGTACAGAAATCATTGACTGGTAGCAAGCAAGTAGCAAGTGGGCAAGGAGTAAATACCCCCAGGCCCCCAGGAGAGAAAGGAGGGAGAGACTGGAACAAAAACCAAGGACTAGCGAGTGCTCGTCCTTATTGTCCTGCACAGTCATAGCTCCCTTTCTTTTGCCGTCCTAATCATATCATATCATTGATAGCAAGTTCTACCTCCGTTTTCGGAGTTGTCGCTTGGCTTTATCAATCCGTCCCATGACGGCTAGAATGTCTCGATCTTGCAGTGTAAAGGCATTGAAGACTTGCTCAAAACTCACCAAGGTGTCTTCCACCGTCCCTGCCACTTCTTCTTGGATGCGCGCCACGAACCCACCATTGGCAAGGTTGCCCAGCGTGGATGTTCCACTCTTGATGAGTCGCAACGAGTCGTCACCGTGCGTCCAATCCCCCGCTGTGGAAATGGTGGCCCCATCGTCCCATGTTTTGGTATCATCCATGGTATTATCAAGGGTATTTTCTTCGTCTGGGTTCAACGTTGTATCGGGAAAGGTATCGTCGTCGACATATCGACTATTGTTATTGCGCTGATGGTTGTGATGGGAGTTGCTGTAAGGTTGAGGCAGAGGAGGGTTGAGGATGATGGGATGTTCTTCCGACATACCAGGTTCGTGTCGTCGGGGTGAAGACGGATGACGATCTTTGTCTTTCTTCTTGCTGTGGTGATGTTGATCTTTTTGGTCTTTTGGCATGTGTTTGCTTTTACTTGATTTCTTTTCCTTTTTGTTCTTGCCCTTACCCTTTTGCTTTTTGTTCGTGCTGTTGTTGAGAGGTACAAACTCATAATCCAAGTCTTCCTGTTGTTCGTGATGGTGGTTGTGATGAGGAAGTTCATCGGGACTGTCTTCGTCGGAGGGAGGGCCATGCCGTGGCGATCTTCGACGGGGAGATCTTCGTTTCTGGTTGGGAGATCGTGGCGGGGAAGGCTCCTCACCAATCACGCCCATCATGCCAGCGACTTGCAGACCTACTCCAGCATAGACACCATCGGGTTCTCGTGTACTGGACGACCGAGATGCCCCAGAACTAGGAATGCCACCCCCACTGGGCGGTTCTTTGGGTTGTTTTTTCGATGATCTCAGTACCACCACACTGTCGTACTCTTGCCGCAGTTGGGGGTCGCCAAGAATGCGAACGGCCATGACTACGGCGTCCATTTTGCGTTCAGCATGAAAACGGTGAGAGGCTGTAATATCGTCTTGTTCTTCCTCGGAGTCAATCGATGCCAATAGAGCAAAGAGTTCGCTACGACGATCAAAATAGGCCATTTGAATCTGTTCCGCTGTCGCGGATGGTTTCACTTGTAAGACGTCTTTGTATAGATCGGCTTGCTCCCCAAAGGCTTGATAGATTACTTCTAGGTTGGGAGCTGGTTCATCATAGTCCGCTGCGTTGGCAGCAGCGGGGCTGGTCGTGTCAATGTCGACTAGATCATCGTTGAATGCGGTTTCGTGCATCATGATGCCCGCCGTGTTCTTTGCTTGGTTTGTTGTGTATTCTAAGTTGCGCTTACTGCTACTAGTAGTTGTACCATTCACGGGATTGTCGAGCCGGAGTCGAACAGAACCCTGTATGTACTGTATATCTACTGGACTGCACTGCACTGTCCTCTAGGCGCACCTTCGATTCCTTGTTGGCTTCCTGTCCTACAACAGTAACCTCCAACACTAACTAACTACGAAACTAAAAATAAATGCGATATGCTTGCTGTTGTTGTTGTTGTTGTTGCTTCGACTAGCGTGTTCTGGATTGGGGAGGGCTGCTACTAGTAATAGCTACTCTCTAGTGGAACAGATCTGGCTGCTACAGTCGATAGCCACGCTACTACTTTTTTGGGTGGGATCAAACACGATGATAGTCGATGGATGTACATGTACATGGTGATGCCAAATTAACCTGTAGTACTTGAAGTACACTATTGACGATGGGACCTGGTACTCGTACTACGGTGACTCTACTCGGGGAGCTGCAGAACTGATGATGATGAACACGTTCGGTTTGAAGGTTGGCGCTTGTTTGATGGCACGCGACAACCTCATTGGTTCAAAACAACCAGAAGTGCGCGGCGGCAAGCGCAAGACTTGTTCAAAAATTCGGTACTTAGCCAATATACTTAGACATACTTAGCTTTCCGATCGGTTGATTCAACTATTCAACGGATTCTCAACTAGGCATGCACAAGCATGGCATGCTTTGCGGGAAACATTCAAAACAAACGGACCGACGCTGGAGGGACGCGGGATAGGCTGTTCTTTCGAAGTCGGGATTCATACTACTAGACTACCTAGCTAGCTAGCTAGCTCGTAGTATCATAGTAGTAGTCTAGTACTGTCGCATAGTACGAAGGAAATAGCCAGTGCGCGTCGGAAATAGCCAGTTGAGTGCGCGTCGGAACACACATGAAGGAATCGAAACACATGAAGGCCAAGTCTTGAATTTGCACAGCACAGGTGTGGGACCACTGACCTGGTGATGAGCCACCTGTTGCCTGCAAGTTGCCGATTTAGACCTGTCTACACACATTTTGGCGAGTAAATAGCCGTTAAGACCTGAAAGATCTAATTAGACCCAACGGGTCTTAAGACCTACTAGACCTAAACAGGTCCAAACAGGTCCAAATGGGTCTGAAAGGGTCCAAAGGTCAACAAGGTCCAATTGAAATCCGTGTCATTGTCTGGTGCATTCAAATGTGGGTCTCAAGACCCCTGAGACCCTTTGACCCTTTGAGTGTTATGTCAAGAAGGGTCTCAAAACCCACCTAATAGGTGCAAACAAGATCTGTTGCATTTAACGGTTTTAACGGTCTTGTGTTCAATTTAGGGTCCAAATCTGCAACTTGCTGGGAGCTGCTGCAGGTTTCACTTTCCTTGTGGTGCAAACTTTTGGTTGAGTTCAAAAAGGAAAGAAATGGAGGAAAGAAAGAATTCTCATGGGAAGAACAGGTCTGCCCATCAAAATTTGTTTTCATGAAAAAAGGACATGATGCACAAAACGCAGCAATTTGCTGAATCACGGTGCGAATCAACATTGCTCTCAGAGCAGATCTGATTGATCAATCTGTCGACTGCACATGTGAGTCGTTGGTTGTGTGAAACACTGTTCATTTTCCATAATTTTGGAGTGACATTGCACCTTGTTTTGACAATCTGTTGATTTTGTCAATCAACAGATGAACTGGGGGCAGTGATTGCATCCCTTCCGTTGGTGTGTGGGTCAAGTGTTCAGTTCAAGTTCTGTGTGTCTGCAAAAGGAAATGTCTCTGAGGAAAAGAGGGTTTTGGTGACACATCACATTTTGGTGGGCCTGCTGAAAGAAAACTGCAATCCTCATCAAAACAAAAGAAAAAAATCAATGAAAACAGACATTGCCTTGAAGAAAAACAGCTGAGTGATCTGTGAGCAGCTTGCCAACAAATTGCAGAATTTGAAAAAAAACGTCCAAGTTTTTGCCACATGCAAACTGTGATTCTGCAATGATCATGCACAATGACACATTGAACAATCTGCATCAGATGATTCTTCAGTTCAATTTGTGCGATTTGCAGGGAGGTTTGGTCTCTCAACTGTGCATGCTTCTGCTCAACAGATGGAGTTGAAGATGTTGGAAGCTCAAGAGACACATTTTTGCCAATCTCAAGCTCAACACTTGCGGCTCAATGCATGCTCCTGACAGTCATGATCAACCTGGAGCTGCACTTGACCCGACACAGCCAAACAAAATCCTGAAAAGATGGTGAAAGTTGACAATGTTCTCCCATCAGCATTGCACCAAACACTCTTCAAGTGTTTCGATCATCAACAATTTCACACAATGGATGTTGATCAGACAAAAGAGATTTTGTCGGACAAAGAATTCAGTTGGGGTTTGTTGGGCAAACTCCGATTGGAAAGAGTTGATGCATCTCAAGCCATAGGAAGACAATCCCTTGGCAAGAGACCCTCAAAAACCATCTTCCAAAACTTGCACAACAGAGAGGGAGAAAAGCACACCAGCAGAAAAATGGAGACACAAAAGTCAAGCCTCACCTTAGTGCGTTCGTGGGTTGAAGACGAACGTTCCGCCCGCATTCTGCAGCATGGGGTGCGAGCTTTGCGTGCTCTGGGGGGTTGAACCATGACTGACCAGAGTGCTGAATTTCCCAGAGTTCAAAACAAAACAACGGCGGGATGGGAGGTGTTTGACCTTGGCAGCTAACCTAAAATTAGGTTTTCAGCGACGCCATTGATAGGGGAGCTACATCTTAACATGCTTAAGCTCCAGTGTCAATGCTGTCGCTGAAAACTATTTTTAAAAATTTTCAACCGACATTTGACCCCACTTGCTAGCTAGTACCCCATTTTCGCGATAGGCTCGCGCACTACAGTTGAGTGTTCTGATTTGGGAAAGCCAGTCGTGCTTTTGAAGGAACTGGGGACATACAGTATGAGAAAGAATGAATATGTTCATTCTTTCGTTCCGTTTGGTTTTGGCATGGAATTCTCCAATAGTGTTGAGGGACAAGTCTACAAGGTCAATGTCTCCAATCCTGCCAAGCCAGAAGTCACCATTCAAGCCGATGGATTGAGAACCTTGGCGGTGTCGAAGTAGTGGGAGGCCAGCTCTGGTTGGCGCAATTGTACAACTTCTTGCATCAACGCAAAGCCACTGACGGGGCACCCCAGACAGTGGCATGGCAAAGCAATGACGGCAAGGGGAATGTGTGGTTGGCGGATAACATTGATGTCATGGATAAGGACGATATTGTGTTCTGTCCAGCCTATACGACTATATCCGAAGCACAAGTTGTCATGGTCATGCAGCGAGGCTTTGTCTTGTCGACTATGGGTTTTTGGGCCCAAATAGCCACGGCTGTCATGCGGGGCGAAAACGTTCGTAAAGCGCTGTTGGATCCTGAAGTCAGCTTGAGCTTTTCGAATACTTATATCAAGAAAGGCGTCCCTCCGGCACCGGTACGTCTCCTTTTACTCAAAGACGGAGGCGCCAAGGTGGCTCATTTTGAAATTGATTTGCAAGAAACGAGGGAGAAAAATCCGAATTCCATCATCACGGATCGCCATAAGAATAATGGCCACGCCCTTGTTGAAAGATGTTTCTTTAACGAACAAGTAACCCATACCGCACATTTGCGAGGAACCGATGGGCAAGGATGTCTCGCCTGTGTCAGCTTTGAATGTCCTCGTATCCTATTGTTGAAGGAAGAAGCCTTTCTAAAAGTCATCAATGCCTAAATGTGACTCGGAATGTGTTGTTGCCTTCAGTGGGGAAGGGAAAATGCGCCGCGCTTTACTATTTTCTTGCGTTGGTTGCTATTAGTACTAGTACATCATTGTATATTCTTCGTATACTGCATGCCCTATTGTCCTTTGTGTCGACAGAACATTAGCTCTTTGCCATCAACCTTAATTTTGTGTATCTCATCTCTATCTAAGCTATCCGATGATAGCGTTAGCTCTCCTGTAATTTAGCGCCATCTTGAACAAATGCACCCAGTTACCAAGTAGCAAAGGCAAAGTAGCTACCCCCTGGTAGCCTTGGGTTTAGATTCGCGGGGTGCCAAGCCGTGATCCCCTGGCCCTCAGGTGCTTAGAGCAGCACCCCCCCCCCCTGCTGTGACTCAACCCAGACTAAACAGCCGGCGCTGTCGGAGGCAACGTGCTCACCTCCCAGTCAAGTGTGTTGTCTGTGTCGCACTTTGTGTCTTCAAGGCACGCGCGGCCAGTCAAGGATGCATAAACAACCTGACCTTTGGAGACAAGGAGTTCGGCTAATGCGAAATGATTGCTGGGTGATCATGGGCGGACGGGGCAGTGGATCCATTGATTGCGGAGAACGTTTGCGCATTGAAACCCCGGGATTTTGTGGGTATGGAAAGGCCGACTGAAGTATTACCCCAGCAATTCCCGTACAAATAGGAAAACTGACAAGATTACATGTGTTGTCGCTGAACTAACAGTAATTAAAAGCAGCTATCCCTATATCCGTCTGAGCTTTTAGATTCCGTAAGTCACCTTCTGTCGCGAAGATTCGGGCAACGTATTGCACAACCCTTTTCAAAAGCACTGAACTAGTTTGCATGGCAGACCTCGACTCAAATAAGATGGTGGCAATTATTTTTTACTAGCCAGAAAGGCCGCGACATTTCTAAGATTGCGCAATCGTTGGGGCCATGGTATAAGCTTCAAGATCAATTGCAACAAGTCTCTCAGATCCTGTTGCCTCGTCGACCAAAAAAACCATGTTTCCATTCTCTGCGTCATCGTGACGAAAGCCGTACTGCATTTCCAAAGTAGACAAGACCTTGCTCCAACCAGAAACATCATCACCTGGTCCAGGATCTCGCCCCAGCTGCAACCCAATAAACTTGATCCAACCAGACCAAGACTCCGACACAAAAAGAGGTGTTGGAACTAGCTTTCCCCAAGCATCCTTTAGGGCTAGATATGCTGAAATTTCCCTGTCAAAGCATTCATACCCGTCCTTTCCAACATCAAACTGTTTCAGAGCGATTCTCATCCCACCCCACTTGGCCAGATAAACAACTCCATTACGTCCATATCCAAGAGTATCAATGATTTTGACGTCGTCAATTGACGCTTCATGCAAGCCGATCAATTCATCAGATTTGCAGGTTATTGAATTTATACGTGAGGATTCCGTTTCCTGTTCTTCGTTACCTTCCACGATGCTATTCCGAGCACGTAGGGATCCCGTATACGTGCTTTTTGAAGGAGGTGTTGATTGATTTGTGCCTGTCACTCTCCAAGTAAGCGTATTGGCCACAATTGGTTCCGACTGTTCGCACGCCAATGCATGAGCGCAAGCCCAAGCTCGCAAAAAATTTTGTTGCCCAACTAAAAAGGCACTGCTGATGTAGACTCGAGCATCTGCGCCGTTGCCTTGGATTGTGAGAAAATAGGCCCTTGTGGCCGACGACAAAACCCCATAGCGCCGTCCATTCTCGGCCATGTAACCAAGAAGTTGTCCGATCGGATGGCACACGCGAGCCCACGTAGCTGATCGCCCACCTCTCTCAGTAATCACGGCATGATAAGCTTCGTTGTAGGCCAAGGCTACAGCATCCGCGGACAAAGGCATTGGGAGATTGTGGGTGGATTTGAATTCGGCAATCAGCCCAATGTCATCGGACGAAGGAAGATCAACTTCCATGCTAGTTCTCAACGTCAGGGCATCGGGTTTTCCAAGTCCTCCTCGTGTTGTAATTGTCCCCATGAGATCGGCCATCATAAGCGATTTCTTAAGCACCAAAAGCATGTAATTTTCTTCCGCTTTCTCGTCTGAAAGAGACATTTTCTCATTGGTGATGGAGCTTGAGAACTGAAATATGTCGGAAACTCGAGGCCTGAGGGCTCGGTGGACTGGCTGGAATGCTTCCACGAGCTGGTGGAATTCCTTCCATGCATTGACCGTTTCCGGGTATCTCCGCCCTCGTCTGCTTTCCTTCAGCTGTGACCGCGAGCTAATTGAAGCAGATCCCAAGTTTGGCACCATTACACGTTGCTGCAAAAGCAATTCTGTCGTTGTTACCTGCGGTGGATCAATGTCTTCGTAGTAAGCGTAGACTTCCGGCATCTTATTTCGCCAATCATCACGCTCTGCAATTTCGACTGGAGTTAGCTGTGTGGGAAGATCTTCTATCGAGCTCAAATCCGTGTCGAAGACTCTTCCATGGTTCGTCGCCTCGTCAAAGTAGTTGTAGTAGCGCATGGTGGGTCATGATAAATTAGATGCAGTTTAACGTAAGAAAATGATTCCCGATTGACGATTCATTTCAGTAATAAGAGAATGACACAAGGGATGAGATGAGATGCTAAGTAGGACGAGTTTCTGAACGCAACGCAAACACAGCATGCCTCCACCCACTATCGATAGCTATACTAGCTACTAGCTAGCTACTGGTAGCTACCACTACTAGCTAGCTAGCTAGTAGTAGTAGCTAGCTAGCTACTAGAGGAGGGTTGATCGTAATTTTGCCCAAAAGGAAGATCACATTTGGGCATAATCAAATGTGACTTCATGGTGTGACATCTTTTTAGCCAATCAAATCACTCGAAATATGTGGTCTCGAACCATTATTCATGTTCCTCTTGCTTTAACATGTGAT
>ENA-ORBV01016134-ORBV01016134.1-microbial-mat-metagenome-genome-assembly--contig:-NODE-16134-length-10883-cov-3.858412_pt1 | contig 10883 bp, 13 predicted proteins | sample MGYA00237777_ERZ505514 | MGnify/ENA primary metagenome ERZ505514 (study PRJEB26160, sample SAMN06269048) | microbial mat metagenome | isolation source: Oligotrophic lake microbial mat | place...
TAGCAGGGGTGCCACCCAGAAATTGTACGGAGTTGGCAGCTGAATCGTCAGCGCCCCAAGGCCAAGTGTCACCAGCACCCCAACAATCGTCAGCAGTTCGGGGCGGCGGCCATAGCCGCGTTGAACGAGCCAGGCAACGGCGGCCCGCACCGTGCCCCATGCCGTCAGGGCAGCCGCAATAATAATTGGCGCAATCACTAACAGGATCAGCAACCATGCGATCAGTTGTTCCCACCAGGCACCGCTCAACAGTGCCGTGATGGGCTGTTGAAGCTGGCGCTGCCAGAAGGCAATCGCGGCAATAATGGCGAAGATCGTATAGGCGATGGTGAGTCCGCCATACAGCGTCAGAATCCGATCCTCACGGGTAAATGGGCTACGGGCTGGTGCTAGGAGTTTCCGCCAGAGTGGGCCACTCACAAATGCCAGTGCTCGTTGGCGCAGTTCGGGCATACGCAGCAGATCGACAAGAATGAAGTAGCCATCGAGTTCGAGCAGTGGGTTGGCGTTAAACAGAACGGCAATATAACAGGTGACGGCCAGTTTGAAGAGCAGTGCCCCAATCGCATTAGCCTGTGGTTCGCTGGTGCTGGAAGCCAGAACCAGGGATGCGATCGACGCCCAACTGCCGACCAGGAGATCCGACATTGGGCCAGCAGCCGAGACAAAGATGCGTGCGCGGCGTGGCGAGCGCCAGATATCGCTGGTATCGATGAATGCGGCTGGCATGCCATAGTAGAGCATGATGCCACCGCCATGCAGAATGCGCCGATAGTGTTTGACGGCCAATGCATGCGAACTTTCGTGGAGTACAAACGAAACCAGCAGCATGGCCCATAATGCCGCGAGGCCAAGCAGAACCGAGCCGTTCAGGCTGAGAATCTCGTAGGTAGGAGCAATTCCCTGCTGGAACAGACTGCCAAATGCAATTAGGCCCGCAACGATAACCAGCGCCCATATGACATAGAACAGCGGAGTGAAAAACACCCAGCCGATGGTTCGATAGATCGATGTATAGATCGCGTCAATATTGGGGCTATGCCATGTCTGGCTGGCCAGCGTTCGCAGCACACGCCTACCCCAGCCCTCGGCGGTGCGCTGTTCAAGGCCAGATTCTAGCGTTGTGTAGATATTCACTGGGCGTTCAACCAGAAAACCCTCGCGTTTGAGTTGCTGAACAAACTCGCCGATTGGCGCAAGCTGTCCGTGGGTCATGAGCACATGCACAGCCAACTGGTTGATGGTGCGTGTGCCATCCATCATATGCCAGAGTTCGCGCTGAATTGGCGGCAATTGCAGATAGCGTCCACGTGGACTACAGATGACTGTCAGCGTCTGACCTGCTTCAACAACCTGCTCTTCAGCAACATCGGGGATCGCCTGTGGGCAATAGAGTGTTGGATCGGTGCGCTGGGTGAGGCCATCCAATAAACCAGTAACCGGAGCAGGCAGGGTTGTGGCCAGCGTGAGATAGCGCTCCAACCCGCGCCAGACATCGCCATCGCCGACGGGATTATCGGTGCGCTGCGCAAGCGTATTCCAGAAGTGTGGGCTGCCTGGCCTAACAGTGGTTCGTGGCATCATGGGTGTACCTATCGATTTCGGATTTCGGATTGCCGATATAACAATGGATCAATTGCAATCCGCAGAGACGCGATACATCGCGTCTGTACGATCTATCTCAATTGAACGTCCATAATCTAGCATATTGTAGCGGAAAATAGGCCAGATGCTATGACGATGCCAGCATCGATTGGTAGATCGTGTAGTAGCGTTGGGCGAGGGCGGCCTGGGTATATTCGGCCAGCACCCGTTCACGCCCACGGCAGGCCAGGCTGGAACGCAAGTTGGGATCTTCGAGCAATTGAAGCAGGCGATTGGCAAGTGCGTGAACATCGCCTTCGGGGAAGATCAGGCCAGCATCAGCAATCACATTGGGAATCTCGCCAGATGACGAGCCGACGACGGGGATGGCACAGCTCATGGCTTCAACCAGAATGCGGCCAAATTGCTCCTTCCAGGTGCGGGTCGTGTGTGATGGTAGCACGAGCGCATCCAGATGGCGGAGTTCATTCGGCACATCAGCAGCCCAGGGTTTCAGTTCAATCCGCGATTCGAGCCCGTGCGCTGCAATACGCGCCATAATCGCCGCACGCTGATCGCCATCACCGATTAGGCGCAGATGCACCGATTCGGGCAGGAGTGTGAGCGCATCGATCAGATCGATGATGCCCTTTTCGGGAACTAAACGGCCAATATACCCGATTGTAAATATTGCAGGGGCGCGATATATCACGTCGGTATGGTTATCGGTTGGCGCAAAGAGCTGTGGATCGACCCCGAATTGCGGAATGATCGATAGCGGGCCACGATAGCCGTGGCGGCGAATAATCTCGGCAGCCTCCTGATTGGCCGCGAGGGCATGGGTGGCGTGGCGAAAACTATAGCGTTCGAATAGGCTGAATGGCGGTGGGTAGTGCCGATCAATATTGGCATAGTTATAGAAACAGCAGCGGGCACCGGCGCGGATACCCACACGCATGGCCTGGAAGGTTGCCAGGTTAAACGACTCCTCATCGATATGAAACACATCAGGGCGAATCTCATGCACCAGGCGATTGAGTGTTGGGTAGAAATGCAGATGATGGCGGCCATTAAAGCGGATTGGGAGCGCTTCGAGGCGATAGCCGTTTGTATAGCGACGCTCAAGCTGGAGCTCGCCAACCCGCGGTTCGCGCCATGAGATCGGTACAGCGACGGTCAGATCGACGCCGGGGAGTAGCGCGAGTTCTTCGCATTTCTTCTGGTATGGGCCACTGACAAGGGCTTTCGAGAGCATGAGAATACGCATGTGTGTTATTCCGTTTCGTACACCCCAAGCGTCTGCGTTGCGGTGCGTGTGTAATTAAAGGTTGCGGCTCTGGCCAACCCGCGCTCGCGCAATTCCATACGTAGGTGTTGATCGGATAAAACGTGGCGAAGATTGTTCGCCCACCCCTCCAGATCATCGGGTGCCACGCACAGTGCTGCATCACCAACAACCTCAGGCAGGCTTGATGCATTCGAGACAATCACTGGCGTTCCGCATGCCATCGCTTCGAGTGGCCCAAGCCCAAAGCCTTCGTAGCGTGATGGATAGGCGAATACCTCAGCGGCAGCATACAGCAATGGCCCATCGGACGGCGGGACATCGATCCGCCGCACCCAGGATTGTGCGCCTTCGGCAGCAATGACTGCATCAAGATCGGGAAACAGCACTGGATCGCCACTAAGTGCTCGCCCGGCGATAACAAGCGGCACTGCTGGTCCGCCCGCCCGGCGCATGTGGGCAACGGCGCGGATCAGCATCGCCACATTCTTGCGTGCATCCAGGCCACCAACATAGTAGATGAACGACTGTGGCAGATTATAGCGAGCGGCGGCTTCTGCCCGCGCTTGTGTTCTATCGAGCGCCTGGTATTGCAGCCCGGCAGCTAATGGTGTGACAGTGATTCGTTCGGGGGGAATATGCAGATGGTTGATACTATCGCGTTTGGAAGCTTCTGAAATAGTAATGACATGGGCAGCGTTGCGAGTGGCGGCAGCGACAAGGCGTGTGTACAAACGCACGAGCAGGCGACCACGATATTCTGGTAATAGCAGCGGAATCAGATCGAGCACACTGACAACAACTGGCACTGTTGAGTAATAGGGTGGCGCAAAATAGGGGATGTGCAGCAGATCGGCGTGTATACGTTTGGCGGCGAATGGCGCACCAATCTGTTCAAACCAGAGTTTGGCAAGCTGCCGATTGCGGGTATCGAATGGTGTTGGCACAATGATTGATCGTGTGGTAGAGACGCCATATATGGCGTCTGTACGATGAGCGGGGGTTTCCGTATGGGGTTGCACAAACCCAGGCACCAGCAGGGTGATGCGATGTTGCGGCGCAATCTTGGGCAGTTCAGCAAGCAGGCCGCGCACGTACTGGCCGCTGCCAACGCGTGGTTGATGGAGAAAGGTTGCGGTGATGGCAATATGCATATGGGAATTATACTGGAAGATGGGAGGCAGCATTCAGCTATCAGCCGTCAGCTTCTTCGTGTGGATAGAAGCACCTCTTACGTCTATAATGTTTAGCCTGAGAATATGCTTTACTGCTAGCGAAAACTGATAGCTGAAAGCTGAAAGCTAAAAGTTAAAGGAGCCAATCCAATGACAACAAGTGCAGAGAAGATCCACTATCTGGAGCTGTTGCCGCATGAGTTTCGGGCGCGCTTGGCCGCATGCCCAGTCGGGTATCTGCCGCTTGGCACACTCGAATGGCATGGTGAGCATGCAGCACTTGGCACGGATGCATGGATTCCGGCGGGATTATTTGAGCGGGCCGCATGCAGTTTTGGTGGGATCGTATTCCCGCCACTGTTTGTCGGGCCGGATCGGATTCGGCGCGAGGAGGATGGGCGCTTACTCCAGGGTATGGAATATGCTGAATCGACGGTGCCACCGCATCAGCTTGATGGGGCGTGCTATTGGGTGCCCGAGGCCGTATTCCTGCTCCTTTGTGAGAACATCGTTGCTCAGGCAGCCCGGACTGGTTTTAAGGTTCTGGTTGCCGATGGGCATGGGCCATCGCGGCGGGCATGGGGCCAGCATGCCACAGCATGGGAAGCACAGTATGGCATTCGGTTGGTGAGCATCGCCCGCGACATTCCGCAGGGTTGGCGTAGCCAAATGGATCATGCGGCCAAAAACGAGACCTCACTCATGCTGGCGTTGCGCCCCGAGCTTGTTGATCTTGGCCAATTGCCAGAAGATCGTACGATCTACCCCCAGGGAGTTGGTGGTGAAGACCCGCGGGATTCGAGTGCTGCATATGGCGAAGCCTGCCTGGCAGCGTGCCTCGATTTGTTGCGCGAACACCTGATGCCCTGACAGGGTGACATGGTGAGGGGGTGACACGGTGGGCTAGGAGACATGGTAATATGCGGAATCGGACGCGGTGACATGGTGAGGGGTGACACGGTGACACATGCTTGACGAAGCAGTACCAGACTGATTAAGCATATTCACCTGGTCACCCGGTCACAAAGCGTTACCTAGTCAAAAAGGGGAAAACATATGCTCACTATTCAGGAGATTATGGCAATTATTCCGCATCGGTATCCATTCCTGCTTGTCGACCGGATTCTTGAATTGGAACCGGGCGTGCGGGCTGTCGGCGAAAAGCAAGTAACAATCAACGAGCCATTTTTCCAGGGTCATTTCCCCGATCACCCGATTATGCCGGGGGTGCTGATTGTTGAGGCTTTAGCGCAAACAGGCTGTGTGGCTGCTTTAAGCCTCCCCGAATATAAGCAGAAGCTGGCCTTTTTCGCCGGGATCGATGGAGTCCGCTTTCGCAAGCCGGTCTACCCTGGCGATACATTGCGACTTGAGGTGCAGTTTGACCGAATCCGGCGCGGGATCGGTAAAGGCGCTGGAAAGGCCACTGTTGGCGGGCAACTTGTGTGTGAAGGCGAGATTATGTTTGCACTGATTGATCGACAGCCCACAAAGCCGAGTTGATCCGTAGGTGGGGACGTGCTATGATAGAAGTGTGTTTCTTCGCCGGAGTGGCGGAATGGCAGACGCTGCGGTCTTAAAAACCGTTGGACTCAACATCCATACGGGTTCGACTCCCGTCTTCGGCACCACGTCCCAATGCGGCAAACGGCCTCTCGATGCGAATGCGTCGAGGGGTTGTTTGTCTTTCTGGTGGGTGGTCTGGTGGGTTACGCCCTCCATCCTTGCCTCCTAAGTCGATCGGAATGGCGTGCAATCACTTCATCTGTATGTCTGCGGATAGCATGTGCGTACGTTTGCCATCAATCAATCTGAGTCCACGTCCCGTGTTGGGCAGTAATGGCCAGGTGAAACTGTCAGAACTCGACAACCATGCGATGGGGACGATCTTCGATGAGCTGATCCGCAAGTTCAACGAGGAGAATAATGAAGAGGCTGGCCAGGGCGAAAGCAACATCCGGCGCTGGATTATTGAGAACGATGGCTTGAGGCGATTGTCGCCCTACCACTGAATATGTTCTATAACACCGGTATCGCCACCTATATCTGGGTGTTAACCAACCGCAAGCCAGAGCATCGCAGGGGCATGGTCCAACTAATCGATGCGACCACATGGTTTGAACCGCTGCGCAAAAACCTGGGCAAGAAGAATTGCCGCTTCTCCGCGGCGGACATGCGCCGGGTGATTGATAGCTTTTTCAATGTTGAAGATAGTGGGCAATCAAAAATCTTTCCAAATGCCGCGTGGCTACTGGAAGGTAACGGTTGAACGGCCACTGCGCCTCAAGGTCGATCTTTCTGATAATGCCTGTGCACGCTTCCGGCGCGCCTGCCAGCAGGTTCATGATGTGCCGCTGGCAGGACCTGATTGACCGTGTGGCAGCCGCACTTGGCGCTGGCCCGCATCACGATTACAACGCATTTCTCGATGCGCTGGAGCTGCATGCTCAGGGTGTCAAACTGATAACGAAGCGCCAGAAGCTCATCCAGGCCACACTCACTGAGCGTGATCAGGCCGCTGCGCTAGTAATCAAAAACCATACCCGTGGTGATAAAGCTGACCGATTGTATGGCCGTTTTGCAGTGAACTTCGATGGCAAGCCCGACACCGTTGAGTACGAGCCCGACACCGAACTGCGTGATACCGAGCAGGTGCCGCTGCTCGAACCAGGCGGTATCGCAGCAGTCTTCCAGCGCGGCTTGCTATAGCACCTTCGCTGAGATTGGCCAGTGCCTGTTGCCCAATACCGGCGACTCTACGATGCTCGCGACCAGCCGTGATACCGGTATTGGGCGCTTTACCCTTGCGCTTGCTTGCCTGAATGTCATCTGCGGGGTCAATCACGCCACCCGATAGCATATCTTCCATTGGTGCGAGCGATATGCAAAGACGACCAGTCGGCGGGTGCATGCTCGCCGACGAAAAGCACCATGGTCTGCAACAATGGTTCGTGTTCTTCGTGAGCGTTTCTTTGCATTTGCACGCTTGTTGGCAGGTGGTGTGCTATTACTGCTCGCTGGTGGTTCATACGCTTGATAGCGCCATTAATGACTGTTGGTCGCTTTGGACATTGTTTCAGCCAGCAAGCTTGGCAAGCTCTTCTCAAGCGTATTTGCCGTTTCCAGCTCCTGTTGCAAATTCTGATTGAGCAACGTTGCAATCGGTATATACGCAAGTTCTTCGCTGAGCATGATGAGACCGCGATATGCGGCGATCTCATAATGTTCAACCTTCGCCGCCGCTCCGGTAATCACGCAATCACGAATTGCCGAGCCTTGGGCAACGAGCTTGAGGCCTTTCTGACCTTCCAAAACCAGCCCTGCTGCCGCATCACACTTCACGCGCCGTGGCTTCTCACCCACAAGCTCATAGACCTGATCAAGATTGCGGATGTGCTGCTCGGTCTGGTTGATATGTGCGACGATCATCGCTTTGAGCGTTTTGGCCTCAGCATGCACCTGCATCTCCTGCTGCGCTTCGAGAAAGCGGTGCTCCGCATCATAGATATCGCCCAAATCATGGACGAACTTTTCTTTGAGAGTGGTGATTATCATTATTTGCTCCTGAGTCGTGTTCCCTGCCATCATGGCAGGAGTTCAAGGGATAGAAAGGTGATCCGTTGCACCATGTTGCTGCGCAATGGAGAACAAGAAGCGTATGGATGAATCGACGCTTCTTGTTCTTTTGTCTCGCTAGACAGCGTGCAATTGCTGTGCATCGGCGTATACCGCGTTTGTGTCTGTCGTTGCTTCTAGCGCAGAAACATAATCAGCAGACCAGTAATAAGCAGTGAGACGAGCAGTGAGCCAATGCATCCCAGTCGTGAAGAAAATATGCCGATCATCGAACCTCCCGAGCTCCTCTTCGCCATGCGCTCCTGTTGGGTGCGGCGGGCGATAGGTGGTAACCGTAGCCAATTGCTGCGACAAAAGCGTATGGGCAAGAAGTGTGCCATCAGGAAAGCTGAGCTGATACCGCATGTGTAATCGTGTGGTTCCGAGCTGCTGGCTTCTCGAGACCCCCACGTAAGCCGGGTTGCTTGGCACACATCTTGCGATAGCGTAAGATACGAAATCGTACGACAGACTGTTTATGCTGGAAACGGCCAAAACTGCGTCAGGATGTGCTACCCTTCCACAAATCGATATTTTTGATACGGATCGTTCATAACGTGCGCTGCCATACCGTCGCACATTGTTGTTGTGATATGAGGATCGATACATGACCCAGACGATTGCGGACATGATTGTGACCGCCCTGGTGCAGGCAGGCGTTAAACGGATGTACGGCATTGTTGGCGATAGTCTGAACCCGTTAAGTGATGCACTTCGCCGTGACGGGCGGATTCAATGGGTGCATGTCCGTCACGAGGAGGTGGCTGCGTTTGCCGCCGGGGCCGAGGCCCAACTGACGGGCGAATTGGTCGTCTGTGCGGGGAGTTGTGGGCCAGGTAATTTGCATCTCATTAATGGCCTCTATGATTGCCAACGCAGTGGTGCCCGTGTATTGGCGATTGCCTCCCATATTCCGACCAGCGAAATCGGAACAAGCTACTTCCAAGAAACGCATCCAACACTGCTCTTCTCGGAATGTAGTCATTATTGTGAACTTGTAACGAACCCTCAGCAAGTTGCACCAGTGCTCCAAATCGCCATGCAACGGGCTATCAGCCAAGCCGGGGTGAGCGTATTGGTATTACCTGGCGATGTTGCCGGTATGCCTGCCCCCAAAGAGCAGTGGCCTACGGCAATTATTCGAACCAACCCACTGATACGGCCAGCCGCTGATGAATTACAGAAGCTGGCGGATGTGATCAATCGCAGTGAACGTATCACCATCTATGCTGGTGCCGGTTGCGCCGATGCCCGTGATGAACTGCTGGCCCTGGCTGAGCAGATCAAGGCACCAATCGCCTATGCCTTCCGTGGGAAACAGTTTCTGGAATACGAAAACCCCTATGCGATTGGTATGACTGGCTTGCTCGGTTGGGGTGCAGCCTACGACGCTATGCATACCTGTGATCTCCTGCTCTTGCTTGGTACCGATTTCCCCTATAAAGCGTTTATGCCAACCACATGCCCGATCGTACAGATTGATCTGCGCGCCGAGCAGCTTGGTCGCCGTGCAAAGATTGATCTTGGGTTGTGTGGTGATATCCGCGAAACGTTGCGTGCATTAGTGCCATTACTCACCAAAAAGGAACAGCAGCACCATTTGGAAAGGGCACTGCGGGCCCATAATCAGGCCATTCAAAAGATGCAGGTGTATGTGACCCATGGGGCCGAGCAGAAGCCGATTCGGCCTGAGTATGTTGCCGCGCTCGTGAATGAATTGGCGGCTGCCGATGCGATTTTCACTGTTGATACGGGTACGCCAAACATCTGGGCAGCACGGTATATTCAATCGGCCCACAGCCGCCGCATGCTCGGTTCATTTAGCCATGGTTCAATGGCGAATGCGATGCCGCAGGCGATTGGTGCCGCAATGGCTTTTCCTGGCAGGCAAGTGATTGCGCTCGCAGGCGATGGTGGCTTATCCATGCTCTTGGGGGATCTGATCACCATTGCACAGCATCAATTGCCGATTAAAATGATTGTATTCAATAATGGCCAGTTAGATTTTGTGAAGCTCGAAATGCAACAGGCAGGGTTGCTCCCGTGGCAGACCGAACTGTGGAATCCGAATTTTGCAAAAGTAGCTGAGGCTATTGGCATGCGGGGGCTACGGATTGAGGAACCAAAAGAACTGTTTGCTGGCCTGGAAACAGCACTTTCCACACCTGGCCCTGTGGTGGTGGATATCGTTGTCGATGGGAATGCGCTCTCGTTACCACCGCACATCACCATCGGGATGATCGAGGGGTTCACGCTGACGATGGCGAAACAGGTGCTCGAAGGGCAAGCCAGCGATGTGATCGAGACGATTACCCATAATGTGCGCCTACGGCCCTAACGCGCCCGTTGCCCGTACAGTGCCTGCTGAATGGGCAATGCTTGATGATGTTACCAATGCTATTGATGACGGAGCGAAACATGACAGGCAAATCCGGATCGAACAGAACCTTCCCGGTTGTTTGCGTGGGGGGGTCAGCCGGCGGTCTCGACGCCTATACGCGCTTACTCCAGCACCTGCCTGTCGATATGGGTGTCGCTATTGTCATCGTCAATCACGTGCGGACATTTGCGACTCTGCTCCACGAAATTCTTCCGCGCTCCACGGAGATGCCGGTTGAACTGATCACCGAGCGCCTCCTCATTCAACCGAATCGCGTGTTCATCATCCCCGAGCAGCGTGACCTTCACGTCCTGGACGGAACATTCCGCCTGCGGCCAGTATCCAAGCCCAGAGGATGGCCAGACGTCATTACCGTCTTCCTCCAGTCGTTAACTGAGCACTGGGACGGTCAACTCATCGCGGTCATTGTCTCTGGGTACGACGGTGACGGGGCTGCGGCGCTGTGTGGCATACAGGACGTCGGTGGCATTACCATCGCTCAACGGCCGGACACCGCCAAGCAGCCCGACATGCCCGAGAGTGCAATTGCGAGCGGCTGCATCGACTTTGTGCTCTCTCCGGAAGAGATCGCCGTGGAGCTTGTGCGCATCGCGCATGCAGCTGCTTGAACGAACAGTGTCGATTGCACATGCACTCTATGCCGCCGTGGTGAACACGTCACATACCGCATGCTTTCCGCGCATGTGTCGGTGGCCCGAGCGGTCTCGCCACTTGCTCAACCGGCCCGGACAGTGTGCCGGTTAGCGCAAACGGTAGGCGGCTTTCCCCAAGGCCAGATGCACATGGTCGTGGCCGATGGCGAGATGGTGGCGCGTGCTTGGAT
>ENA-ORBV01016135-ORBV01016135.1-microbial-mat-metagenome-genome-assembly--contig:-NODE-16135-length-10883-cov-3.638442_pt1 | contig 10883 bp, 17 predicted proteins | sample MGYA00237777_ERZ505514 | MGnify/ENA primary metagenome ERZ505514 (study PRJEB26160, sample SAMN06269048) | microbial mat metagenome | isolation source: Oligotrophic lake microbial mat | place...
ACATCGGCAAGGGCGACACGACGGGTGGGAAATGCTGGCCGGCGATCAATGGGCACAGCAACTACGCGCGGATTGACCGCATCGTGTCGATCCGCCACACGCTCACGACGGCGCCCTCGGGGCAGGTAACGCATCTCAAGAGCCTGTTTGTGGAGACGGTGGTGCCGCCGCGCGCCGAGGTTTCCGCAAGCCGGAGTCAGCGCGCTTGAGGCGGGCCGAAGGTCGCCGGTTTCCCCTTCGGGCAAAAGATTGCTGCGGCGATGGTGGATTTTGGCTTGCCCAAAGCGCCACAGCCTCGAAGGGTTGCGGCCCGCAAAAACTTTTTGTGAAACCCCAACTCCAACCCCGCCTTATGCCTCAAGAAAAGAAAATCTCCGTCCCGTCCGCGTCGCTCGACATCAGCGTGCAATTCAAAGACGAGTTCCTGAACAACTGCGTGGTCCAGCTTTTTAACCCCGAGGGAACCTACTACTCGGGCCGCATCGAGCTCGGCGACACCGGTCGGAAGACGATCCTCGTGACGCAGACGGCGCTGAATATCACGCTGCGCGTGACGCGTTCGCCGAAGGCGCCGCAGGACGACACGAGCAAGTATCCGGCGCTCTCCGGCGATTACCCGGTCGGCACGATCCTCGAGAACGCCCGCGTCTCGATCGTGGTGGCCGAGCCTGCGATGCAGTAATCCGCGCCCGATGCCCCGACCCGACGGTCGCGCTGCCGACCAACTCCGCCCGCTTTCTTTCACGCCAAATTTTGCCCCGCACTCGACCGGTTCGGTGCTGATCGCGAGCGGCGATACGCGCGTGATTTGCAGCGCGATGATCGAGGAGTCCGTGCCGAACTGGATGAAGTTCCAGAAGGTGCCGGGCGGCTGGCTGACGGCGGAATATTCGATGCTCCCCTACTCGACGCTCGATCGCAAAGCGCGTGACAGCTCGAAGGGCCGGATCGACGGGCGCAGCGTGGAGATTCAACGGCTGATCGGCCGCTCGCTGCGCGCGGTGATCGATCTCGATCTGCTCGGGCCGCGCACGCTGTGCATCGACTGCGATGTGCTGCAGGCGGATGGCGGGACACGCACGGCGTCGATCACCGGCGCGTGTGTGGCCACGGCTCTGGCGGTGGAGAAGCTGCTGGAAAAAGGGCTGATCGCGAAGTCGCCGATCCGCAAGCTGCTCGCGGCGGTGAGCGTGGGCGTGGTCACCGGTGAGCCACGGCTCGACCTGAACTATCTCGAAGACAAGGACGCGGCAGTGGACATGAATCTCGTGATGACGGAAGACGGGCAATTCGTGGAAGTGCAGGGCTCGGGCGAAGAGCAGACTTTTTCCGAAACCGAGCTCGCCGCGATGCTCGCGCTGGGCAAGAAGGGCATCGCCCAGCTGATCGCGGCACAGCGGGCGATGATCGCGAGTGTAACCGCCCCGATGCCCGAACCCGTCGGGCTGACTTTTCCATCATGAAAAAAGCGTTGATTACCGGTATCACTGGGCAGGACGGTTCGTATCTCGCGGACCTGCTGCTCGAAAAAGGCTACGAAGTCCACGGCATTATCCGCCGGGCTTCGACATTCAATACATCACGGATCGATCACCTCTACGAGGACTCGCACATCAATGGCGTGCGGCTCTTCCTGCATTACGGCGACCTGTCGGATTCGCTGAATCTGACGCGGTTGATCGACCGCATCGGGCCGGATGAGATCTACCATCTCGGCGCCCAGAGCCACGTGCGGGTGAGTTTCGACATTCCGGAGAACACCGGCGACGTAACCGGCCTCGGGACGATCCGCATTCTGGAGGCGATCCGCGAAGCGAAAGTGCCCGCGCGCTTTTACCAGGCCAGCTCAAGCGAGATGTTCGGCAAGGTGCAGGCGGTGCCGCAGACGGAGACCACGCCTTTCTGGCCGCGCAGTCCGTACGGCGTCGCGAAAGTCTATGCTTACTGGGCCACGGTGAACTACCGCGAGAGCTACGGCATGCACGCGAGCAACGGCATTCTTTTCAACCACGAAAGCCCGCGGCGCGGCGAGACCTTCGTGACCCGCAAGGTGACGCGCGCGGTGGCAGCGATCAAGAAGGGCAAACAAAAGGCGCTCTACATGGGCAACCTCGACGCCAAGCGCGACTGGGGTTACGCCAAGGAATACGTGGAAGGCATGTGGCAGATTTTGCAGCAGCCGGAGAGCGACGACTACGTGCTCGCGACCAACGAGACCCACTCCGTGCAGGAACTCTGTGAGGTGGCATTCGGTCACGCGGGCTTGGCTTGGAAGGAGTTCGTGAAATACGACGCCCGCTACGAGCGCCCGGCGGAGGTGGAACTGCTCATCGGCGATCCGGCCAAGGCCAAGGCCAAGCTGGGCTGGGAGCCGAAGACCCGCTTCAAGCGGTTGATCGAGCTCATGGTCGACGCCGACATCGCCCTGTTGGAAGGCACCCCTCTTCACCTCGTCGACTAGAACCCATCGCCCCACTTTAAACCCGAGGGAAAAACCCCTTGACCGGATCGGGGCGTCCCTCCATTGTCCCCGCCCCACACGCAAAAACCAAATTTCCTGTATGAGCAAAGTCTGCCGCATCACCCAAGCCCGCCCGACCAAGGGCCGTAAGATTCACCGTCGCGGTCTCGCCAAGAAAAAGGGCGGCATCGGCCAGCACGTTACCAAGGCCGTCACGCGGACCTTTGAACCGAACCTGAAGAAGAAGCGCATCTGGGTGAGCGAGCTGAAAAAGTTCGTGACCGTGAAGCTAACGACCCGCGCACTTAAAACCGTGACGAAAAATGGGGCGTATGCCACTTTGAAAGCCGCTGGCGTCGTTTGACGGCGTCGGTTCGAGCCCACAGTTCAAACCACACCCAATTCAAATCATCCCTATGGCATTCAGCGTTGTCTCCAAAAAATCCGGCAAAACCTACTTCCTCCATCAGCGCCATCAGGAGCTGAAGGGCGGCCAGAAGGTCACCCTGTATTACTTCGGTGCCGAGGCCAAAGAAGGTGCGATCGACGCCCTTCCCGCTGGCTACGAAGTCTCCGAGAACACCAAGACCGGCCTGCCGCTGCTCAAGAAAACGAAGTAAGCGCGACGCCCAGTCTGATCCCCTCTTCTGGCGGCCACGGATTTATTTCCGGGCCGCCAGTTTCTTTTTGCGGAAAAGTCCGCGACCTCCTCTAACTTCCCGTCCGCTCAAATTTCACACCCATGAAACCAGTCCCCGTCACCATCCTCACCGGCTTCCTCGGCGCCGGCAAAACGACCCTGCTCAACTACATCCTCAAGCAAAACCACGGCTACAAATTCGCTGTGATCATCAATGAGGTGGGCAAGATCGGGATCGACGGCGCACTCGTGGAAAACACCAAGGACGAAGTCCTTGAGTTGAGCAACGGTTGCCTCTGCTGCACCGTGCGCAAGGATCTCGTGAAGGGCGTACAAAACCTGATCAAGAAAGGCGGCTTCGACTATCTGCTCATCGAGACCACCGGCATCGCCGACCCCGGCCCGGTCGCGCAGACTTTCCTGAACATCCCGCAGCTCCAACAGTTCGTGCGCATGGATTCGATCATCACCGTGGTCGATGCCGAGCAGATCGAGAAGCAGATGAAGGAGACGGAAACCGCGCGCGAGCAGATCGCGATGGCCGATTTCATCCTGCTCAACAAAACCGACCTCGTGGACGCCGCGCATCTCGATCGCATTGAAGCCAAGGCGCGTGAACTCAATCCACACGCGGTCATGTTCCGCACGAATCAGTCGCAAGCCAATCTCAAGGAGATCCTCGACATGAACGCGTTCAACGTGGACCAGAAGCTCAGCGTCGATCCCGAGTTCCTCAACGAACTCAACGCCCGGCATCATCACGACATCCAGAGCTTCAGCTTCGAGTTCGACCGCGCGTTCAACGTGGAGAAGTTCGAGTTCTTCGTGCAGAAACTCTCCGAGGCGGAAAAGGTCTATCGCTCGAAAGGCTTCCTCGCCATCGCGGGCAACCCGCGCCGCGCCATCTTCCACGGCGTGAACAACCGCTTTACGATCATGTGGGATCGGCTTTGGGAAAAAGACGAGGTGCGCAAAAGCCAACTCGTCTTCATCGGCAAGGCGCTCAAGGAAGACGCCATCCGCGCCGAGTTGACGAAGTGCCTCGCGTGACTTCGCCCGCGCTTTAAAACACGGGAGTCAGCGGCTCGCAGGTCGCGCTTCCGCCCGGTGGCGATGAAGCTGCTAACCGTTGGCGTTCAACTGAGCCAGCACCTCTGGATCGCGGACGTCGGCCCAGTCGCCAGCTAGTTCCAAAGCCTGCACTTTCTTCCCGCTGATCGCGAGAGCGCGGATCGCGTCGGTCAGTTCGTATTCGCCGCGCGGGGATTTCTCCAGCCTGGCGGTGAACTCGAAGATGCTCGGGCGGAAGGAATAGATGCCAGCGTTATACCACGGGCTGGTGGGTTCGCCGGGCTGGGGCTTCTCGCGCAGGTCGGTCATCTCGAAGCGCTCATTCACAAAGACCGCGCCGCCCTTGGCGATCTCGCCGGGGTTGTGCTTCACGCTGATCAGCGCTTCGGCGTCGTCGAGGGTCACGAGGCGGCGGTAGTTGGCGGGGTCGATGAGAATGTCGCCGTAGCTCAGGATGAAGGGATCAGCAGCGGCGAAATCGCGCGCGAGTTCCACGACACGACCGGTGCCGTCTTGCACGACTTGCGTCGCGTACTCGACGGAGATGCCGAGGTTCGAGCCGTCGCCGAAATAATCGGTGACGACATCCGCACGATAGCCGACGACGATCTGGAAATGCGTGACGCCAGCGGCTTTCAGGCCATCGACGATGTGCCGCAGAATCGGCTGACCGCGCACGGCGATCATCGGTTTGGGCAGGTCGGTGGTGAGCTCGCGCATACGCGTGCCTTTTCCGGCGGCAAGGAGGACAGCTTTTTTGATAAGGCTCATTTCTTCACCTCCGTGATGAATTCAGCGATGCGTTCCATGGCGACTTTGATTTGCTCGAGGCTCGTGGCGTAGCAGCAGCGGACAAAGCCCTCGCCGCTCGCACCAAAGGCTGGTCCAGGGACGCACGCGACTTTCTTTTTCTCCAGCAAGCCGAGCGAGAACTCGCGGCTGGACAGGCCGGTGCTGCGGATGTTCGGGAAAATGTAGAAGGCACCGATCGGCTTGTGGCATTCGAGGCCGAGATCGTTGAAAGCGCGGACGATGTAGTTGCGGCGCAACTCGTATTCGCGGCGCATGCTATCCACGCTGGGTGCGCCGCGCTCGAGCGCCTCGATTGCCGCGTCCTGCGACGTCGTGTTGGCGCAGAGGATTGCGTATTGATGGATCTTCATCATCGCGTCGGTGAGGATCGCTGGCGCGCAAGCGTAGCCGATGCGCCAGCCGGTCATCGCGAAGGCTTTGGAGAAGCCGTGCAGGAAGACGCAGCGTTCGCGCATGCCCGGGAGCGACGCGATGCTCACGTGTTCGGCGCCGTCGTAAGTCAGCTCGCTATAGATTTCGTCGGTCAGGACGATGAGATCGTGATCGATGCAAAGGCGCGCGATCTTTTCCAGCTCCGCACGGGTTTGTGTGGCGCCGGTGGGATTACACGGAAAGTTGAGCATCAGCACCTTCGAGCGTTCGGTGATGTGCGCCTTCAGCGCTTCCGCGGTGAGGCGGAAGTTGTCCTCGGCGCGTGTCGGGATGGCGACGGCTTTGCCATGCGCCATGAGCACACTCGGGGCGTAGCTGACGTAGCAGGGTTCGTGGTAGAGCACTTCGTCGCCAGGATTGAGGACAGCGCGCAGGGCGAGATCGATCGCCTCGCTGACGCCGACGGTAATGATCACCTCGGTGCGCGGATCGTAGGCGACGCTGAAGTGCTTGTGAACGTAGCGGCAGATGGAGCTGCGCAGTTCGGGCAGACCTAGGTTCGAGGTATAGTGCGTGCGACCGTGCTCGAGGGAGTAGATGGCCGCCTCGCGGATGTGCCAGGGCGTGTCGAAGTCGGGTTCGCCGACGCCGAGAGAGATCACCTCCTTTTCCTGCGCCACGATGTCGAAAAATTCGCGGATGCCGGACTTCGGAATTTCGCGGATATGCGCCGCGATATGTTTTTTGAGAGTCATGAAGATTTAGGAATTAGCATTGGGGATTTAGCATTTGGGGAAGGACGGAGCGCCGCACTGTCCGCGAACCGGGTGGAGCCGCGAAGAAGCGCGGCTAGCAAGCTCGGGCTGCTAAAATGCTAAATGCTAAATGAGAAATGCTAACTGCCTTCATGGCGTGACTGCGAGGCGCTCCGCTTTCACTTCGCGGGTGAGCGAGACGCCGTTTTCTTTGTAGGTCTTCAAGCGGAACCGCGTGGCCGTGGAGATCACGCCTTTGATCGTGCTCAGCTTCTCCGCGATGAAGGTCGCGATGTCCTGCAGGCTGCTGCCTTCGAGGATGACGAGCAGGTCGTAGCCGCCGCTCATGAGGTAGCAGCTTTGCACTTCGGAAAACTTCGCGATGCGCGAAGCGAGCCGGTCAAACCCGCCACCGCGCTCCGGCGTGATCTTCACCTCGACGACGGCGGTCACGGTCGAGCCGAGCGCTTTTTGTGGATCGAGGACGGCCTGGTAACCCAGCACCACGCCGTCCGCTTCGAGCTGTGCGAGGCGGTCGGTGACGACGGCTTCGGTGAGGTTCAGTTCACGCGCGAGGTCGCTGATCGGGGTGCGCGCGTTTTGGCGAAGGAGCTGAATGAGCGGGTCCATGGTGGGTGCGGGAGCGCGAGAATACATGCCGCGGCGGTGCGGTCAGGGAAAATCTCGCGGAGAGGCTTAGAGGGCTTCGAGAAAAGCGAGGGCCTTGTCGTAACTGCTGCGCTGGAGGTAGTGGGCGAGCTGTGGGTCGATGGGCGGTGGGAGTTGGCCCTCCAACTCCGAGACCCGCTCCGAGATGGCGCGCAATTTTTCGAGGTGAGCGGCGGGATCGCGGGCGTAAAATTCGCGATCGGCAATCACGGCGAGTCGCTCGCGCAGTGCGGCGGCGAGCGCTTGATAAGGGGAGGTCGTAGGCGGCATGGCGCGAAGCTAGCGCGGCTCCGCGTCCGCCCCAAGCTCAGGCTTTCTTGGTCTTCTTCGGCTTGGCGGATTCTTCGGCCAACTGCCGGACCGCTTCGACCCAATCGCCGTGCTCGTCGCCGGGCAGTCCGTGGTTGCGGCGTTTTTCCGCTATGAAGTAGGCGCGGAGGGCGACGTCGTCCTGCGTGTAGGCGGACGCTTTGGGCTGGGTGACTTTGGCGCCGGGTTTGGCTTTGGCTGTGGCCGTTTTTTTCTTCGCGGCAGGCTTGGTCGCCTTTTTGGCAGGCGCCGTGGTCTTGATCTTGGGTTCAGTTTTTTTGGCCATAATCTTCAATTCTGGTTGGAGATTGCCCCGGGGAAGACCGTCGCCTTTCTCAATGGCGGACGAAGAACTGACGCGGATGATAGTCGTTCCGGCTGAGGCGTAAATGCCCAATTTCCGAATGCTATCGCTCGCGCTGCGCAAGCTCCGACAAAAGACCAATCACCGCCTCTTGGGTGGATGTCCCGGTGAGATCGATCGGGGCGAGGTGCGACTCTTTCCGAAACCAGGTCATCTGGCGCTTGGCGTACTGTCGCGTGGCTTGCTGGAGCGCGGCGATGCAGTCCTCGCGAGCGAGCTGGCCCGCGAGCAAGGCTTGGATCTCGCGCCAACCGAGCGTCTGGCTCGCGGTCGGGCCGATGCTCCCGGCGCTCCGTACCTCCTCCTCGACGCCTTCGGCGAACATCATCTCGGTGCGCTCATGGATGCGCGCGTGCAGTTCCGCCCGGTCTCGCTGGAGCACCACGCCGTGAGCTCGGGTCGCGGTCTGCCATTGCGCGCGGAAACTGGAAAATGGTTGGCCGGTGAGCAGGCAGACTTCCAGTGCGCGGATGATGCGCCGGCGGTTCTGGCGATCGATCTGAGCGTCAGCGGCGGGATCGCGTTCGGCGAGCTGCGCGCAGAGTTCGGCGGTGGTTTGCAATTCCAGTTGTTCGCGCAAGGCAGCATCCGCGCTCGGCAGATCGGCGAGGCCGTGGGTGAGCGCGCGGATGTAGAGGCCGGTGCCACCCACGACGATCGGGACGCGTCCCCGTGAGCGGATCTCCGCGATGCGGGCACTCGCAAGATCCAGAAATTGCGCCACATCGAAAGAGTGCGTGAGCGGGATTTCGCCGATCAGGTGATGCGGCACGCGGGCGCGCAGCTCGGGCGATGGTTTGGCCGTGAGGATGTCGAGCCCTTCGTAGACTTGAAACGCATCGGCACTGACGATTTCCCCGCCGCAGCGCTCAGCGACCGCCACAGCCAGCTCCGATTTTCCCACCGCGGTCGGGCCGGCGATGATGAAGCAGCGCTGAAGGTCGGGATTCGCCATGAAGTGGGTCTCGGGAGGATGTGAACTTTGTCCGCCAAAAGAAAAGGCCCACTTTCCAGTGGGCCTTTTCGAGAGGTGGACGTGGAGGCGTTAGCCGCGGTAGTTAGGCTCGCGTTCGCTGGCCTTGGCGCCGCTGACGACGAGCTTTCGGCCCATGAATTCCTTGTCGTGCAGTTCGACGACGGCGCGCTTGGCTTCATCGGTGCTGGCCATGGTCACGAAGCCAAAGCCCTTGGATTTTTCGTTGTGTTTGTGGCTGACGATCTCGGCGTTCTTGACGATGCCCACGCCCTTGAAGAGCTCGAAGAGATCGCTCTCCGTGGCTTCGTAGCTGAGGTTGCCGATATAGAGCTTCGGCGTGGTGACTTCGACTGCCTCCGGTTTGTGCGTCTGCCGCGGTTCGCGGCGACCGCTGCTTTCGGAGGCCGGGCGCTGGCCGTTGGAGGAAGCCGGGTTTCCCTTAAAGAAGGAAACCAGTTTCTGCCAGAACGTGGGCTTGGTGGTGGGAGTCGGCTGCGAAGGCCGGGCGTCGTTGCGGGAGCGGGAGGAGCGGCGTGGGCCGCGTCCTGAGCGGCGGCCCGAACCCTTGGAATCGTTGGGTCTCATGTGGGTAGGTTTTCGGATGTCGTGGTGTTGCAGTGCCCGGGAAGCGCACGCGAGATGCACAGTTCGGCGATCGGCCGGAGACGCCCGCAGAATGCAGGGCGGCCCGTTTGGCCATCGCAGAGAAACTCCACCGGGAGGTGTTGGTCGAAGCCGCTGGGAGGAGCGTCCTTCCACGCCGCCAATGGCTCAGCGAAATGAACCGCCGACACATTGGGACGAAGCAACTGATGAGGAGGGAGAAAGCAAGTCTGCTCATGGAATCGGTTGCTGGCTGGGGGAAACACAAGCGCACCAAGCCCTTGGCTCGCCCAACACCCGCGGTTGAGTTACGCGAGGACGAATGTTTCAGCAAGGTGAAACATGGCGCCGACGGGAACTTTCCCGAATAGCTCGAAAGAAACGAAAAAAGCGCGCCCCGAAGAGCGCGCTTTTTGGTCGAAGAAGAATACTGAGAACGCCGATCAGCGCATCAGGAGCACCGCACGGGCGCGCTTGATTTCACGCGTAATCTTGCGGTGAAAATGAGCGGGCATACCCGTGAGGCGGCGGGGCAGGATCTTGCCGGCCTCAGTCACGAACTTCTTGAGGATGTCCGGGTTTTTGTAGTCCAGCGCTTCAAGGGCGATGTCGATGCGCCGACGGGGCATCGACTTGTTGGCCTTGCGGAAATTGGTGCGGCGTTGCGGAGTCTTGGGCTGCATGGTGTTGGAAGTGGCGAATTATTTGGTTTCGCGATGAAGCGTGTGGCGCTTCAAGTTCGGGTTGTACTTTTTCTTTTCGAGCCGGGTCGGAGTGTTCGGGCTCTTCTTGTTGCGCGTCGAGATATAGCGCGAAACGGGTTTGCCTTCGGCTTTTGCCTCCGTGCATTCGAGGATGATGAAATCGCGGGACATGGTGGGTTGCGGGTTATTCCTTGCTGTCGGTTGCTGGTTCTTCTTCTTCGGACTCTCCGCCGCCTTCTTCCTCGGTCAGGCCGAAGAGCGAAGTGACGGGGACGCGGGCGCGGGTGACCTTGCCCTGCTTTTCGATTTGAGACTGGCACTCCACGGTGAAGCGCGCGAACGGCAGCGCTTCGAGCCGGGCGTGAGCGATGGGCTTGTTGCTCATCTCACAGACGCCGTAGGTGCCGTAATCAATGCGCTTGAGAGCTTCCTCGATCTCGTAAAGGGCGTCCTGCTCCTGCGAGAGGAGGCTGAGCGCGAAGTCGCGGTCGTAAGCATCGCTGCCGGCATCGGCCTGGTGCATGCCGAACGCGCTGGCCTCGCTGCCTTCGGCGCGAGTCCGGAGGTTGTCCTTGGCGACGCCCATCATCGAGTCGAGCATCGCGTCGCGGAGATGGAGGAGCTTCTCCTGCTGCTTTTTGAGGAAAGGGGTAAGCACCACGGGTTTCGCGGGCTTTACGGGACGGCCATTGGGGACCGGGTTCGCGGCGACCACGGGCTTTTGCTTGTCGCCATGGACCTTGGCTGGAACCTTCACGGGCTTTTTGACCAACTTGACCTTCAACGCGGGCTTCTTCGCGCTCTTCGCGGGCGTGGCCGCTTTAACCACCTTCGCTGCCGCCTTCACCGGCTTTGCGACTTTCGCAGGCTTGGCCGCCTTCAATATCGGCCAGAACAAAAAAATCGCCTGCCTCAACTGCAACAACCGTCGAGCCCGCGCCGCGCACAATATAGCGCTCAACGCCGGGAGCCAACGTCCTGATGCCGGGGCGATAGATGAGGCTGGGCTGCGGCGCAGTTGAAAGCATTGGATAAAACGTCACCATCCGGCTGGGAATTGAACTGTCAATATCGCACAGTTCCGCTTGACCGTCGATATAATAGCATTCACAATTGTTTCCTGGGGTTGGGGAACACTCACAAATA
>ENA-ORBV01016136-ORBV01016136.1-microbial-mat-metagenome-genome-assembly--contig:-NODE-16136-length-10882-cov-5.468672_pt1 | contig 10882 bp, 10 predicted proteins | sample MGYA00237777_ERZ505514 | MGnify/ENA primary metagenome ERZ505514 (study PRJEB26160, sample SAMN06269048) | microbial mat metagenome | isolation source: Oligotrophic lake microbial mat | place...
ATGATCGTCCCTACCGCAACCCAAATCAAAGAGCTCTAGCTAAAAACACGACGATCGACGGCGTCGTTTCGGGCGCTCTAAAAATTGCACTCGCACAAGACGAACCGTCCATCGCCGCCGAACTCCTTTTAAAGCTCGCACTTCGTTCGTCGCCAAGGACGGCGTCGGGGAATCGCGGGAAGGCTCGGACTAGCGGTGGGCGCGGCGATCAACGGAGGGCTACCTTTATGCGCAACCATGCAAAGGCCATCGTGGCATGTGATTTCTTTTAGTCAGTGACCGTATTTGGTCACCTGGCTCTATTCCGTCACCTGCCCCTCCGCGACGAGTCGTTCCCTGCTTTGTATTCAACCACCAGGCCTAGGAAAGCGCCGCCAGCACGGCCTATTCAACTGGCCCGCCGCATGCATCTAAATAGGGCTGAGATACGACCCAGAAGTACCAAGGACACAATCTGAAACTCTTGATTCAACCGCACGATGGCATCGCACCTCTTCTGGCGGGAATTAAAAGTGCCAAGAAGAGCATCGATATCTTAATCTTCCGCATGGACTTGAAGGAACTGGAGATCGCGCTAAAGGCCGCCTCCAGCAAAGGCGTAGCCGTCCGCGCGCTGATCGCCAACACAAATCGCGGCGGCGAACCTAAGCTGCGAAGCCTTGAAACTCGTTTTCTCGAGGCTGGCATTACTGTAGGGCGGACTGCTGACGATTTGATCCGATACCACGGCAAGATGATGATCATCGATAACCGGACGCTTTTCCTGCTGTCCTTCAACTTTGTTCATATGGATATTGACCATAGCCGAGGCTTCGGCATTGTCACCAGGAGCGTCAAAATTGTCCAGGAAGCGGCGAAATTATTCGATGCGGATCTCAACCGGCAGGCCTATAAGTCGGGCAACGATTCTTTTATTGTGAGTCCAGGCAATAGCCGCAAGCAGCTCTCGGCGTTCATCAAGCATGCCCGAAAACAACTATTGATTTACGACCCTAAAATTGCTGACCGCCAGATTATGCGACTTCTTGAAGACCATGCCAAAGCAGGTCTCGACATCAAGATTATTGGAAGTATTGCCGCTCGAAGCGCAAACCTGTCGGTAACACAGCTCACCACTATGCGTTTGCACACACGCACGATTATCCGGGATGGCACTCAGGCCTTCGTGGGCAGCCAAAGCCTGCGACAGAATGAGTTGGATCTGAGGCGCGAAATTGGAATTACCGTTTGCGATTCAAAGGTGGTGAAAGCTCTGGTCGCCACCTTTGAAAAGGATTGGGTATCCACCGGCTATGACGAATCTCGCGACGCAGTGAAAGCGAATGCGCCGCAGGCGGCACCCAAACGGTTGGCAAAAGCAACCCGGGCACTGGTTAAAGAAATGCCGCCGTTAAGGACGGTCCTCAAGAAGGCGATCAAACACGCGGTCTCCGAAGCTGGCGAGGAAGCTTTGGCCCATGGAGAGATCAAGGCAACCGTCAAGGATGCTGTAAAGCGAGCCGTGAAAGAAGCAGTCAAAGAAATAGTCCAGGAGCAACAGGTTCACTAACGGAAATGCCTGAGTGGGCTCTAATTTATGCAATCGAATCGACTATTAATCGCTGCCATCAGCTTGGCCACTTTCACTGCGGTACCTTGGATACCCTTCATTGCAACTGCCAGGGCAGCCCCCTCGCCCCCAGACTCCCCGGCCTTCCGTGAATTCGCACAACGTGTTCAACAGTACGTAAAACTCCGTAAGGCACCTCAGCGGACCACCAGGCACCGGGAAGAAATTGTAGACCGCCGCGATGCGCTCGCGCAGGCAATCCGCGAATCGCGGCCTGACGCCAAACAAGGGGACATCTTCACGCCCGAAGTCAGCGAAGAGTTTCGCCGCGTGATCCAAAGCGTATTTCAAGGTCCCTCTGCTTCCTCCGTCCGCAGAACGATCCGGCAGGGAGATCCCGTGGCGGGCTTGCGCCTCACCGTGAATGGCGCTTATCCCCAGCATCTGCCTCTAACTACCGTTCCTCCGACGTTGCTCAGTCGCCTTCCAGAATTGCCAGAACGAATGGCTTACCGGATCGTTGGGCACGATTTCGTTTTGCAGGACACAGAAGCCAGACTGGTCATTGATTTCATTCCTGGAGTCATACCTTAACTCATGCAACATCTCGGACGCTTGATCTTTCTGACATTTATATTTTTGAGTCAAAAAACCCTTTTGGCGCAGGGGCAGGAAATTACCCTGCCCATCAAATCTGGCTCCGTTCGCTTCGCAGCCATCGGGGACATGGGTACAGGAAAACGCCCCCAATACGAGGTTGCGCAACGAATGTTCGAGTTTCAACAGAAGTTCCCATTCAATTTTGTAATCATGCTTGGCGACAACATTTATGGAGGAAAGAGTCCGGCTGAATTACGAAAGAAATTCGACATTCCCTACAAACCACTGTTGGATGCCGGCGTACAGTTTTATGCCACCCTGGGAAACCATGACGACACCAACGAACGTTTCTACAAGCTTTTCAATATGAATGGACAGCAATACTATTCCTTCAAGAAGGGCAACGTGCAGTTCTTTGTGCTCGATAGCGATTACCTGGATCCGAAGCAGCTGGCGTGGATTGAGAAGGAACTTGCCAATTCAGGAAGCGACTGGAAGATCTGCTATTTTCACCATCCCCTGTACTCGTCGGGAGCCTTTCACGGCTCCTCGACGGAGTTGCGTAAAATATTGGAGCCCCTGTTTGTAAAATATGGCGTTCAGGTCGTATTTTCGGGACACGAGCATCTGTACGAGCGGGTGAAACCGCAAAAGGGAATTTACTATTTCACGGAGGGCGCATCAGGCGAACTGCGCGCCGGTAACCTCAAGAAGACGGATATTACGGCCGTCGGGTACGACAAAGATCAGTCGTTCCTGTTGATTGAGATTAGTGGCGACGATCTGTATTTTCAAGCCGTCTCACGGACTGGTGTGACAATTGATTCGGGAACTATCAGGCGGCCAGCGGCATTGCAATCCGTCGCACCTCAGGCCAAGAGTGCCCTCCCTTAAGCGAATGACCGAAACCGCCTCACCTTGGCGAAAAAATTAGGAGCAATGATGAAATCAAAAAAGGCCCTTAAGCAATTGACCAAAGTAGAAACATTGCTGTCCGATGTTCTTGCCAAATACACGCCCATTGAAGACCAGATTCGAGGGATGCTCTCTACGGCCAAAGCATCGGTTGTGAGTGCAACCGGTCTGATTGATAAGTTCGCCAACGAAGAAGGGCCGTCCATATCCAAGGAGGACGTTGCCCCCAAAGAGAAGTCTCTCCCAGCGTCGCAAGAGAAAACAGCTCCAGCCAGGAAGAAGAGCGCGTCGCAGGCACCTTCGGCAAATGCCGGAGCACGAACCGCACAATCGTCTCGTCAGCGAAAAAAGGGGCGGTCCAAGCCCCATGCTACGAAGATAGTCTTAGAAGACTAACAGGGCCTGATGAGTAGAGGACGTGCAAAAAGCATTCGGCGGTCGAAGTCCTCTTGCTTGCGCACAAAGCGACCTGGGATCGAATGACACCCTTTATATTTCGTCAACTACACGTCCTCGACGAACTGCTTTAACTCGTTGACCGGCTTTGTCTTCTTGCTGGTGCCGTTGTTGATGTGTCGAAGAATCGAGGACAAAATTACTTCCGCCTCGGCCCTCGACAACTGCGAGCTGGGCGCAATCGCTTGACACCGCCGTTCGCCACCCTCCTACCAAAAGCCAACCCACATCCAAGACTTCCCGCTTTTGCGGGATTGCAGGTCCACAACGTGAGGATACTTGAGGACAAACAAGGTTACCTTTTCGGTGAGAACTAATTCAGGTTCCGATACAACCAAACACACCACTAACGATTACCCGCTATCGTTATCCTTTCCAAGTAATAGCCGCTTTGGTCGAGTCAGGACAGGACAGGCGCGCAGGCGTCACCCTAGGGTGATCCAGAATGCACTCTAAACGGTCATAGAAGTGCTTAGTCTGAAAGCAGGACAGACCATGACCCGAACATCCAGAATCTTTAGCGTTTGTTGCATTGCCACCTCTTTCGCGTTTTCGTTTCCCGCCGGCGCGTCCGACAACTCACCAGACAAACATGCCAGCTCGGCATTGTGGCGCCACCGAGGTAACATCGAGTCGCTCAACCTCTTTTACGGAATCGGTGGCAAAGACCGCCAGCCGGTTGGGAAGTTTACTTTTGTAAAGGAAGACAATAGCGGGTCATCGCCTAAATTTGAAGTCGTAGACGGGCGAGGCGTCCATTGGAAAGTCAAACTTGGGGCAGAGACCAAGTCGGAAACGGCCGCCACCCGCTTGGTATGGGCAGCGGGCTACTTTACAGACGAAGATTACTATCAATTCGAGATTGAAGTTAAAAATTTGCCCAAGCTAAAACGAGGCCACGAGTTTACCTGGGCCGACGGCGTAGTTCGCGGCGTTCGTTTGGAGCGCATTGTGAAAGAGCAAAAAAAGATTGGAAATTGGAGCTGGTTCAAGAATCCGTTTGCCGGAACGAAAGAGCTGGACGGTTTAAGGATCATGATGGCTCTCATCAACAATTGGGACCTGAAACAGGTCAACAACGCGATCTACAGACTAAACGGCACAGAAACTCGGTACGTTGTCAGCGACCTGGGTGCAACCTTTGGTGAGACCGGCGATGCGTTTACGCGTTCAAGAAGCAATCCGAGTGACTATAGCGAAACCAGTTTCGTTCAAAAAGTCACTCCGGACCATGTCGACTTTAACCTAAAAAGCCGCCCCTTTTTCCTCTCCGCGATTCACGTTCCTTACTATGTCGAGCGCACCCGTATGCAAGACGTTGTTAAAAGCATCCCGCTGGCTCACGCCAGATGGCTGGGCAAATTGCTCGGCCAGCTCTCGGATCAACAAATTCTCGATTGTTTTCGAGCTGCCGGGTACTCGCCTTCGGAGATCGCCGTCAGTGCTGCCATGGTCAAAGAACGAATCGGGGATTTGAACCGGTTCTAATGAAGGAAATGACGCGGATCGCAACCCTGACTTTCCAAACTTTGACAGGCAGGCACCGAAGCAACAGCGGTGATTGATAGCTGCTATTGTGCGGGGGCCGGCGCTTCCGGACTCCCCAACTGCAATCCATAGAGTTCAGCATACACGCCCCCGGCCGCGAGCAACTCGGTATGTGTTCCGCGTTCGGCCAGCTGAGAATCCTTCACTACGAAAATCACATCGGCCCGCTGGATCGTTGCCAAATGGTGGGCAATAACCACACAGGTTTTGCCTTTCATCAAGCGGTCCAGTGCCTCGAAGACCGTCTTTTCCGATTCAGCATCCAGCCCTGAACTTGGCTCGTCCAGAAGCAAAATCGGAGTATTTCGGATGATGGCCCGCGCGATGGCGACGCGCTGTCGCTGGCCGCCCGAAAGCGACACGCCCCGTTCCCCGACCATCGTGTCATACCCTTCCGGCATCTTTTTGATGAATTCATCAGCGTTGGCCAGTTCCGCCGCCTTGATAATCTCAGCGCGCTTCGCTTCTGGTTTGCCATACGCGATGTTCTGCCAAATTGGAACCTGAAACAGCACCGTATCCTGCAATACAAAGCTCATCTGTTCGCGCAACGACGCAAGAGTGTATTGGCGAATGTCGGACCCGTCGATTTTCACCTGGCCATTAGTAGGATCGTAGAAGCGCGGAATCAGGCTAAGGATGGTCGATTTGCCTCCCCCGCTGGGACCCACAATGGCGACCACCTGTCCCGGTTCAATCTGAAAACTCAAGTCATTCAATATGGGATGGTCGGGAGTGTAACTGAAAGAGACCCGATCAAATTCCATTTTGCCTTTGAACGTCCGGGCACGGCGTGCTCGGGGCAAATCGCGCACGCGGCTGACGGCGTTAAGAATTTCCTGGATCCGCTCATAACTTACGGCGGCCTTGGAGACCGTATCGCTCATTTTGGAGAGATCCCGCATGGGCTTGTACATCTTGCCAAGATAAGCCAGAAAGATAATCAGATCTCCCACGCTGAGTTGGCCGGACAGCGCCAGTCGGGCACCGTACCACAGAACAAGGCAGGTGCCCGCAGCCGCAAGCACCTCTACGATGGGGGCCAACTTCGCTTTTACCGATCGGGCCTGCAGCGCTGCTTCCACGTTCTCAAGGCTCTGCTCCTCGAAGCGTTGTTGTTCGTAATCCTCACGAGAGAAAGCCTTGACCACGCGGATGGACGAAAAAACTTCCTGGACCATGTTAGCCAGTTCGCCCTCCTTCTGCCTCACGGCGCGGGACGCTTTCTTGATCCGCTTGGTAAAGGTAAATACGACCAGGAACAGCACCGGAGCAATAGAAAGCGCAATTAAGGCGAACCGCCAGTTGTAATAGAACATCACGGCGGCCATGCCTGCGAGCGTAAGCACGTTCACCAGCATGCCTAGCAGCGCCGAGGTAATGAAATCCTGAACCGCTTCGATATCGCTAGTGACTCGGCTGATCAGATCTCCGGTTCGCTTTTCATCGTGTTCGGCCAAGGACAGATGATGGATATGTTGATAAACAGTTCGCCGCAGGTCGTGCATCACCCATTGGCCAACGGTGGTTGTAAGATATTTTTGAGTGTAGGAGCTGACCGCTCCTACGACAGCGATAACCGCCACTGCCAAGACGGCGAAGTTCAATACCGCCAACTTGTCCTGCCCAATTTGGCTTACGATTCCGGCTAGCCACGACGGCAACGGTTTCGACTGAAGCAAATTGTCGACGATGATTTTCAGCGGCCAGGGCTCCAGAAGGCCGCTGACCGTTTCGCCGATCACCGCAACTAGCGCCAGGCTCATCGCTTTCCAATGAGGGCTCAAAAGTCCGACGATCTGTCGCCAGCTAGATTTGGCGGGCGGGGTCGGCGAGTCGGAAGTGTCTGGCATGAAGCTGATTTGCCTGGCGGCTGGGGTGCCGCTCAACCAAAATTCGAGCCAGCGCACCCTGTTGAAATCTATCACGATCCCGGCTCGATTAGGAGCGACCTCACGCAGTCTGACGTAGTTACCGCAACTGGCAAGTAAATCAAGCGCCGGCGCTTTCCTACAACGCGGAACGCAAGTGCGGCAATCTCGCGTCGCGTGGGGATTTCTGTCCCACCTACTGAGACTTCCTACAGGCCTGCATGGAGACGGTCCAGTAGCAGACGCTCGACCTCGGACTGATGCATGGGATTCGTTTGGCCTTTACCGTCGCCGATTCTGTCGAACCATTCCCGATGAACTGACATCGGCCCGATTGCCGAGAATCCGGAAAGCCACGCTAAACACCAAGCCTGAGGCTTCATCGTAAAGAACCGATTCTCTTCGGTTCCAGGTGCGGCTCCGGGGCCTGTTTTGGATGGATTCATGTTTCCAAAATGTAGTGTGTCCGGCTTTGGTGATCCTCAAGACCATCAAACATCCGTCAAAGCATCCCACTGTTTTATGGCGCAGACAAACGGCGACTTGGGAGGAGGCCAACCGCTTGAGAGGAAGCATTTGTGCGAGTGGCCCGGTCCGTGATGTTCGTCCCTACCGCGACCCAAATCGGGAGTAGTTATCGCGATGACATTAGCCCAAGCCCTGCTTGTGCCACCTCGAGATGGCTGTTATGATTCTGCAGATATGGATACAGACTGCCTTGCACACAGGCTCACCAGCGACGAGCGCACCTTCTTCGAAACCAACGGCTACCTCATCGTCGAAAACGCCATTCCAGCTACCCTCCGCGATCGCCTGATCTCCGTCGTAGACCGCGTGGACGCCCGCGAACGCACCCCCGCCATGGCTGGCAAACTGCTCTCCATCTCCAATGTCGTGCATGAAGACGACGCCATGGTCGACTTGCTCGACGTACCCACAGTCTTCCCCAAAGTATGGGGAATTCTGGGCTGGAACATCTACCTCTACCATTCGCATTTAGACGTCACTCCTCGTGAAAATGCGGCAGCTCAAAACTGGTCCGTTGCCTGGCATCAGGACAGCATGCGCGTCAACGATGAGATTGAATCGAATCCACGACCCCGTCTCTCCCTGAAAGTCGGATACTACTTGACTGACGTCAGCCAACCCGGACGCGGCAACACCCTGCTCGTACCTGGCACTCAATTGTGGAATGAGATCGAAGTCCCGCAGAATGGCTCTTCCAGCCCTGAAGGCTGCATCTCGCTGTGTGTCCCTCCCGGGTCGGCGCTCTTGCTCGACCGCCGCACCTGGCACTCCCGTAGTGCAAACGCCTCCGACCTCACCCGCAAAGTAATCTGGTATGGATACGGTTACCGCTGGCTGCGTCCCAAGGACGAAATGGCAGTCGCCCACCTTCACTCCAAAGTCGATCCAATACGACGCCAAATCCTCGGCGGAGCAGCATCCGCCAACGGCACTTACGACCCGACCGATGCCGATGTCCCACTGCGCACATGGCTCCAGGAACATGACCCAGCCGCCGCCTCACCCTCCCCGCATGGTCGATCGCAATCTCGCCCGCCAGCCATGGTGCGCGGCAAGAACCTCGGCCGCAATTAGGAGATTTAGCCTCGCTTCAGCCTTACTCGATTCGAGGGTCCAAAGACTAACTCGTGACGTGTCACTCTGCATTTTCTTGACTTCTTTCACTGTTTTTTACCAAGCTAGCTGCCTTGACCGCGTGAAAAGATTCGCATAAAACATTTCTAACTGGAGATGTTTCAGGGCATACTTAACGTATGGCGCGCCCTCCCCTCCGAATCAAGGTTCCAGCGAAAGACCAGAGAGACCTGCGCAAACTGCTGAGTGGAGGGATTCAGCAGGTCCGGGTAACGTTGCGTGCGCTGACGGTGCTGCGGCTTGCGGATGGCATGACCGCGCCTCAAATCGCCCGTCTGCTTGAGCTTACGCCTCAATCTATTCGAAAGATTGCTCATCGTTACAGCAGCGGCGGTCTTACTCGGGCACTCTACGATAGGCAACGACCGGGTGCCTCCGAGCTGCTGGACGACGTAGAAAAACAGCGTATCGTCGCGATGGTTTGCGGTCCGCCACCGGACGGCCGGGCCCGGTGGACTGTGCGTTTAGTAACGGAACAGGCGGTCAAGCAAAAACTCGTGCCGCGCGTCGGTCGAGAAACAATTCGCGTTCTTCTCCAAAGCCACGACCTGAAGCCGTGGCGGGAAAAAAATGTGGTGCGTAGCCGAACTCAATGAAGAGTACATCTCCAGAATGGAAGACCTGCTGGAACTTTACGAACGGCCCCAGAATCCCGAGGAACCGGTGGTGTGCCTAGACGAGAAGCCGGTTACGCTCCACGCCGATAGCCGCCCTGCCTCACCGGCCAAGCCGGGGCGCGAAGCCAGACGAGACAGCGAGTACGTGCGATGCGGCACCGCCAATATCTTCTGTGCGGTGGAACCGAAAGCCGGTCGACACTTCACCTATCCAACACCGAACCGCTCGGCGGTCGAATTTGCGAAAGTGATCGTTGACTTGGCCCTTCAATACCCAGCGGCCCGAACGATTCATTTGGTGCTGGACAACCTCAACATTCATCGCCTTAAATCGCTGACAGATTTGCTCGGCACACAGATCGGCGGCGAGGTCTGGGACCGATTCACGGTCCACTACACGCCGATTCACGGCAGTTGGCTGAATCAAGCGGAAATCGCAATTGGCCTCCTGTCGAGGCAATGCCTCGGCAAAAAGAGAATCCCCGATCTGAAGGCACTGCGCCCTCACGTCAGGGCTTGGAACCGCCGACTGAACCAGGCACACACTCGAATCAACTGGAAATTCACTAGACGCAACGCTCGAGCTAAGTTCGGCTATAAAACGAAGTCTTCCAAGCGGTCAGAGCACTAGCGGTAGTAGTTTTTGAGCCAGACGTGGTGGCGCATGATTTCGAGCTCGTCTGGGCTTAGGGGGCCGAGGTCGCTTACGGCGCAGTTGGACTCTACTGTCGAGTTGCGGCGCATGCCTGGGATGGCTACCGAGACGGCATCGCTGGTCAGAATGAAGCGGAGGGCGCGCTGGGCTAGAGTGCCTTTGATATCCGCTGTGGCTTTTTCGAGGTCGGCTACTCTTTTGATTACGTCGTTGATGCGGCCGTCGCGGAAATACCAGGCACGGAAGTCTTCTGGTTCGAAGGTGGTGTCTGCTTTGAGGGCACCGGTGAGCGAGCCTTCGTCGAGGGGGACGCGGGCGAGGACGCCGACGTTGTGTTCGATGCAGGCGGGGAAGAGCCAGCGCTCTGGGGATTGCTCGAAGACGTTGTAGATGACTTGCACCGTGTCGATTAGGCCGCTCGATACGGCGTCGAGGGCGGATTCTGGTTGGTGATCGTTGATCGAGATACCGAAGTGTTTGACTTTGCCGGATTTTTTGAGGTCTTCAATCGCGCGGCGCCAATCGTCCTGGAAGAACCAGATTGGATTCCAGACGTGGAATTGCTGGAGGTCGATTTGTTCTACGCCGAGGTTGCGGAGGCTGGTTTCGGTGGATTCGATGGCGTAGTCGTAGGGGAAGACTTCTTCGATTCCGATGCCGGGTGCGGCTGGCCAGATGCGGTTTTTGGGTGGGATCTTGGTGGCGAGCCAGATCTTGTGGCCGGCTTCGCGGGCGACCTGACCGACCAGAGTTTCACTGTGGCCGTCGTTGTAGGCTAGAGCGGTGTCGATGAAGTTGAGGCCGAGGTCGATGGCGCGCTGGAGAGCTGAGAGGCTGCTGATGTCGTCACCACCAAGCCACTGTTTACCACCAATGCCCCAGGCTCCGTAGCCGATCTCACTTACTTCAATTCCGGTCTTTCCGAGCTTGCGGTATTTCACCTGTCTCTTATACACATCTCCGAGCCCACGAGACTAAGGCGAATCTCGTATGCCGTCTTCTGCTTGAA
>ENA-ORBV01016137-ORBV01016137.1-microbial-mat-metagenome-genome-assembly--contig:-NODE-16137-length-10882-cov-4.724479_pt1 | contig 10882 bp, 8 predicted proteins | sample MGYA00237777_ERZ505514 | MGnify/ENA primary metagenome ERZ505514 (study PRJEB26160, sample SAMN06269048) | microbial mat metagenome | isolation source: Oligotrophic lake microbial mat | place...
TGTTGCCTGCTGGACGTTCTAGAGATCGTGATCGATTCAGTCATGGATCCGACGTTCCATGTGACTACATCTCACACCCAATCTTTTCAAAACTGCTACATGTCTGTGGGAAGAAAAGTGTGCCAATGTGTCTCCACTGCAAGCTAGCTAGCTGTTGTGACCAGACTGTGCTTTTTGAACATTCACCAACAATTTGGCTAGACTAGCTAGCTAGCTAGACCAGCTGGGCCCTTGCTGGGCCCTTGCTGGTTGGGTGGAACCAAAAAAGACAGGGCCAGTGTGCGGTGTACATGATCGATTCACCATCTATTATTCCCGGACTGAAAGATACCAGCGCCGACCGAACATTCGAACGGATGTATCTCACAATTTGACCGTCTATGTGATAACATGTTGGAAGGATCGCCACTGCAAGTAGGTAGGTAAGTAGTTGAACAATTTCTAAATTTTCACTGAAAACCATGGGTATGTCATTGCCCGCACATACTGTAGATCGGCACAACTAGTCGAGTCATTATATTTCCAACAAGGGCTATTACTAGTAGCTAACTAGTTCGTTTGCAGGAAAGAATGAAGGGTTTTCCACTATACTTGAATTTTTCTTGGGTGGGAGTGTTGATCTTCATGGGACGGGAGGCATTGGCGAGTCCAGAATTTTCTGGCAACACTACAACTAGCAGTAGTACAGAACAATGGGTACGAAACCTACATTTCCTACGAAAACAACAGCAAGAGGAAAATACGACTCTTGATGAGAACCGTCGTTCTTGGCGTTTTTGGCGAAAAAACAACCAAGAACTAGTTACTACCACTTATACAGAAGAAGAAGAAGAAGGACAACCACTCGACGCCAAAACTTCCTTTACATTGCAAGCTCCTCAAATTGCCGTCTATTATTATTCGTGGTGGGGCAATCCTTCCAATACGCATTGGAGCAATGGCTATTTGCGGGCCCTCCTGGAACAACCCCAACTCCCATGGTTGGGCGAGTACTCGTCGCAAGACGCGGCCACCGTCGACCAACACTTGGATTGGATGATGCAATACGGCGTCAATCAAATCATTGCCAGTTGGTTTGGGGCCGGTCGCTATGGAGATGTGGCGCTGCGCAATTATTTGTTGCCCTCCAACAAATTAGTGACCAACACCTTGAGAGTGTGTGTGTTATATGAAAGTCGTGGAGCACTGGTCCAAAATGCGACGGACAACAATCGCATTTATTTTGACAATGCCCTCAACAACAATGAACAACGATTGAAGGATGACTTTTCCTATTTGGCCACGCATTATTTCGGCCATGCTCAATATCTCAGAGTCCAAAACAAACCCGTCGTCTACTTGTACTTGACGAGATCCTATCGGGGCGATTTTGCCGGTGCCTTTGGTCGCATGCGACAACATATTCGGGATACCTTTGGATACGACTTGTATTTGGTGGCCGGAGAAGTCTCGTGGCGAACACCGGATGCCTCTCGCTTTGTGGGGATCTACGATGCCATTACGACCTACAACATGTACGGTCCCGGAATCTATCGAGGATATCCCGACGATACCAATTTTTTTATCGATTTGCAAGCCAAATACGAAGAATGGAGACTCGTGGCCAACTCGTTAGGGATTCCCTTGATTCCCCAAGCCATGCCGGCATATAATGATCGTGGCGTTCGATTGGCCGATGACAATTACGCTTGGCCACACGAACGCAATGCCGGATTGGCCGGGAGTGGTCAATATTCCACCTTTGCCGAAAGCATCCGCGTGGCCTATCGAGCCTTGCAATCCCAGAGTGCTGCCGGTGTTGGGGGCGGTTTAGAACCTACCATTGCCATTACCTCGTGGAATGAATGGAATGAAGATAGCGGTATCGAACCTACGAAAGGAATCGTGGGACCCAGTACCAATCCTGCTACGTATACCCAAGGATATCTGTACCAAGATTATGGATTTGGTCTTTTGGAGGTTCTTCAAACCTTTTTGCAACCATTCCACCAAAGCCAACCACCGACGCAATCTCCCACACCAGCGCCAACACCAGCGCCAACAATGGCTCCTACTCCTTCACCTACAACTGAGAAAGCTGCCTGTTCCTGGCGTACCATCTTTGGTATACGAACATTCTTACACAATCGGTTTGGCACAAACCATAATCAAACGGATCATGATGACGAAAGTACTTGAAAGGGATCGAGACAGTAGCTAGGTTTACGTTTGTCGGACCATGAATCGCTTGCAACCACAAAGCCAAGAAAAAAAGGACCATTCGTGAAGCAAGGTGATGGAAATGGTCCAAAGTCAGCCATACATTCGGCGACAAACAACCTTTTGGTAGATAAAATTCGGCATCCAACCATGAGCTGGCTACTCCCTTTGGACCCGAATCAAGGTGAAAGACAAGTCTGACGAACCCAATACCACAACACACAAGACAATACTGTATGGCAAGAGCCCAATGTCGTGAGTGCGTTCTTCTTGGGAGGACTGTAGATAGCACCCACATGTACAGAAAACTTTTCTCGGCGTTCACCGTCTATTTGTGGCTAGAAAATAGAAAGCTGTTTATAATACCGATATAAGAATGAGACTACTACTACTCGGATACTACCATACTGCTCCGTCTGTTGCTGCTTTTTCCAATATTCTGTAAACCGGGCGGCATACTGCGAAATGTTCCAGTTGAAATCAGTTGGTTCTTGCATCTGTTTTCAGCAAAGCTGAAATCGCTGAGATATAAACGATGGTCCATTCGTTCAGAGAGTGACCTCCAATCGTCGCTCAACGGGGAAACGTCGCAAGGTACTGAGGATATTTGCTCCCTAGGACCTCTTCAGATGTATCCTACTAAAGTCGGGCATGCTACTCTCTCCAAGAATGGCTAGAAACCAAAAGCATGCCTATCAGGAGTAGACGTCGTCTTGCTTCAATGTTAGAAATCGCACGGCAAGCCACAGGCCGCCATGCAAAAAGCATCTTCTTCACAAACGGGATATCTGCCCACCAAAGTAGCCAGTGAGATAAAACCTTCAAAGCGCATCTTTCTGGCAGTCCTTCAGCCATCAACTAGTAGTGGGTGTCCTCAGTTTGATCTGACTTGCAGCTGCAGTGGGAAGGCAGCAACGATAAAACTCAATCATGAAGAGGATATTTTCTCATCATCCGGCACGAGTATTGCCTGATTTCTGCAATGACTAGCTATGGTATGCAAATACACACAGAGGCCTATGTTGTTCCATGTATGTATTCTTTATTTCTTGGTGTACTCTATCCAATTATTCAATATAAAAAAATAAAGTCGTCGTCATGTCGACGATTGTGTTTCCTGGGTGGTTGCTTGGCGTTACCGCCGTCGGGCAGTACCATCCGCGCCACCTCGGATATTCCTCTTGGCAGCACCTGGTTCTTCTGTTTTCTCCTCTTCTAGTTTGGTCCGCCGGCGAACAAATCCACCACGAACGGAAACGCTTGAATCTCCGGTTGGCGTGGACGACAAACTCACAGTGATCTTGGTCGCTTCTGATATTGGTTGTTGTGGCTGCTGTTGCTGTTGTTGTGTAGAAGCACCACCCACAGAAGTTTGTACTGTGATTTTGGTAGTGTCGGATATTGGTTGTTGTTGGTACTGTTGCTGTTGTGGTGCTTCTTGTTGTTGTTGTTGAGTAGAAACACCGCCCACAAAAGCTTCTACAGTCATTTTGGTTGTTTCTGATATTGGTTGTTGTACTTGTGACGTGGCAAGTATGTTTGGCTCGTCAATGAAGACAGAGTTTCCTGCTTCTACTTCTGTCTGGGGTGTCGGTGCTGGTGTAGGTACCGGTGTCGGTGCCGGTGTCGGTGCTGGCACTGGTGCCGGTGTCGGCGCTGGCGTCGGTACTGGTGTGGGTACGGCATTGGGTGGCTCTGTTGCTACGACAGTTGTTGACCCTGCGAATGCTTCTGCTAGCGTTATTGGTGTGGTTGTTGGTGGTACCGGTACGGGTGCAGATGTGGCTGGTACAGGGACGGGTGTTGGTGCAGGGGTTGGTACTGGTGTTGGTACTGGTGTTGGTGCTGGTACTGGGGCAGGTATTGGGGCAGGTACTGGGTTGGCTGTTTCAGTGGGAGCTGCTGCTACTGTTTCGGATGGGGGGCGACTCTCTGGGTCTTGGTTGATACGCCCCACATTCATCTCGGGCGTGGTCGTGATTGGATCACTCGTTTTGCTATTGTCGTTGTTGTTGGTATTCTCCTGATCACTATCATTCGTATTACTTTGTTGTTGTGTCTCCACGCCCTGTACAGTTTCCAAGGTTATAGGCTCTGTTTCTTTGCGAAATTCACCACAGCCACAGGGTTCAAAGGCAAAATATTGCAAGGTCGCACACAAATGATCTGGAATCAACCCTTGTTGTCCTGCCATTTCAAAGTCATGACAAGTGCCCGTGCCTAAATACAGCATGGTAAGGGTCATGCCATTTTGTGGATAATCACCATTATAACACATCCCACACCGCTGATTTGTGCCAATCTTTTCTATTTGTTCTTCTGGATTGTATTCTTCTGCTTCTGGCTTGAAAACTTCAATGTCTGGTGGCGGTTCAATAGCATCACAGCAGACGTCTCGCCATTTTTCCTGCAGAGTCTGGCATTCTTGGGAACCACGAGTGTGGGCCATAGCCATGGTGAGAGCCATACCCGAGCAAGTCATTCCAGAGGATTCAATGGGGGCATTTGGCCAGGAAATTTGGTCCACGCCCTTTTCACACAACATACAGAGCTCCTGGCTGTCAATCATTTCGGCGTGAACTTTAGGAACTATATGGAGCGTGGACAACCATAGTAATTGGAGCTGGAGAAAGGCCAATACAGAGCGATTGGGAAGACGAAACAGTGCCATTGTGTTTTGGTTTTCTAAAAGATATACTGTATGTGTATGGTTGTATGTGTATTGCACTCTGTGAGTTGGTCTTGCTTCTCGACTTGTTGCACTCTAGAGTTGCTGATATGGTCACGAAGCAAAGTGGCACGAGAGAATGCCGCACACTTCTGAGTATTGTATACAAGGTCTAACGGTTGGCAGAATCAACATCCAAGGATTTCCTTTTTTCGTTCACACTTCAGACTCGTGTTTTTGTGAACCGCTCCTTTTTCCATACTTACACAATAACGCCTAGCCTGTGACCAACCAAACTAGCTAGTTAGGTCTACACGTGTACTCCGTCCATGCATACCACTGAGCTGGCTAGCTACTGTAGTAGCAGTACTGTATTCAACCGCCGCTATGGAGGTGCATGCGAAATTTTGTCAACGAGGCAACGTTGGAACTAGCTTCATCGCCGACGTAGTTTCTTCCAACGGAACAAAATGCGAGAGATGTGAAAGATTGCGCAGCTTCGTCTGGCGTGTCTCGCCTTCACGTGATTTTGAATTTTAAAAAGGAGTCACACACATGCAGAACAATGAGACCCATTTTTTCAAACTACGCGCAGTATTACTAAGTGCAAACATTGGTCCTCTCACTTTACCCGACACCGACTCCTACAAATCTAACGGTAGGAAATATTCAATAATACCTGTAAGTAGCATGCCCGACCTCTCATAACTGTCCGACTTTCACGGCGCGCGCACTTAGCTGGCCGGTCCTCGTTGTTGACCGTCCGTGATTGATTTCATCACATTTGTCCTTCTTCTTCAACATCTGTTTTGCTCTCCTGGGCTGGGCTGTAAGTGGTCCACTAGCAGTAGCTAGCTAGCAGTGTTGTGGAGCTGCACTGTGTGTGCACAACAAAAGGCTTATCTGCCAAGGATAATTTATTCACACAACCTTGACATTTGTTTGTGTTAGTCAAGACACAGTGCAGGAGCAACACTGGACAGCTGACTGGTGGACAGCACAGCAAAATGATGTGCTCTGGAGCAGCCTGTCACTGGACAAACGCTGGCACGGTGGTGAGCTGGCTGGTTGTGGTTGACATTGTTGTCCGGAGTGTGTTGCAGCAACAGTTTTGTGCAGAGAATTGAAAAGAGAAGTCAAGACAATGCATGTCATGCTTTGCATTCTTTTTGTGGCAATTGACGTTTTGCATCAATTGGAGAAAAAGAAGTCAAACGAATGTCAACATTTTGAATGAACATGATTCATGCAACTTGCAAACAACAGTGCACAAACAAAAAGCAAAAGGTGAAATGACACATCAATGAAGAATCAAACTTCAAGAACATCAAACAACAGTCACAACTCATGCAATGGCATCAATGTTTTCATTTGCAAACTTGCAACCTCAACAGTGGCGCAAATGTTTGACAAGCAATGAGTTTGCAGCATGCTGATGCCACAGGCAGAATCATTGGATTGCTGTCTTGACACATCGGAGTAATTTCAATGGATGATGGAAAGAAAACATTTTGTGGTGGCTGTTCAAGAAGGCACATGTCAGGTTCCATGGGATCTTGCAACCCGCCAAGTTTGTTGTTTCAAGTTGCATGACAAAAAAATTGTGACTGAGATTGAACATGACAGTGCTGCTTGACAGTTCAGGCAGACAGTCTGATGACGCAACCGACCAAATGACCCAATGCAGTGGCATCCCTCAGTCCTTCCATCGCATTGCACAATGAATGAATCTCCAAGTCCCTGACTTGGATCACTTTTGACATCATTTTGATTGTAACATGCAACATTGTTTTGGAGGTTTTGAGACCCTCAGTTGATGCCATTCAGACCTTTCAGACCTCTTCAGACCCTTCACGTTTGGAAGCTTCTGGCCTCTGGCCCAAGACAACGTCTTCAGAAGAAATCCTAGCAGCAATTCTCTTGTTTCCATGTCAGCAGAGCAAACAGGTGCAGATGCATCCAAGGTGGATGTTTTTGTGCATGCTCAAACTGCAAGTTCAATTGCAACAACCACAAAATCACCGAGGTTGTGCTCAACTCAATGCGAGTTGTCGTGACATTTCTTGCAATGACCACTCCTGTGACCAGCTCTGAGTGGTTGCAACATTGACCTAAAATTCACCATCAATGCACTGCTGTCAATGACAATCAAGTGGCTGACATGCACAGAGTGCTTTGACTAGCGGCAGGACATCGAATCAGTTCAAGATGATTTCATCAAAAGAAAAAATTGTCACCCTTCTTTGCTGCTGCAACCTTCACAAGCTGCAAAGCAATCCACTGATTGAAGATTCTCTCTTTGAGGAGGTCATTCTTAGCTCCTGGGTGTCCTTTGAGATTTTCCAAGACTCTGGATGGTTGTTGCTGCAAGGCTCTCACATCTGATGAAGGAAGGTTGTCCCTTCAACATGGACCAGATTCAACTGCAGAAAACACACTCAAGAAGATTGAGCAAACACAGTCGCACACTTGAGACTCCACATTGGCTGACAGTTGCTTTTTTTGCATCTTTGTTCTTTTGAAGCATTCTTTGTCCACAAAGTCAATTGAGCTGAGTCATCAGCTGTTGAACTCTCAGCATTGAGCTTCTGTTTGTTGGAGATTGTGCTAGCTGCTCTTCTGCTGAAAATCTGTGCCAGTGTGGCCCATCAGACACAGATGTCATGTTGGTGTCATGGTGCCTTGAAACCTGCATCTTTGCTAGAACATTTAGAAAACCAAGAGGGGACCTCAGTTGATCCATTGGAGGCAAAGCGGGCCTCACAGTGCAGCTTGGTAAAGATCCCAATTGATTGGGATCACAAGAAGTTGCTTGAATTGGCATGAGAACTCTTTTCCTGTTTAGGAGGTTGAATGAAGACGAGAAACAGTCTGTTTTGAAAAGGCAAAAGTTGTCAGCATCATGTGATCTTCTTTGTGGTTTAGGAGGTAGAATTGTGGCAGCTCAAAGAGCATCAATTGACCTTGAATTCTCATCTGAAAATCCAAATCAAAAGATGCAACAGGAACAGGTCTCCTTTGAAATGGTTGCAACTGGATCTTCTTCATGGTTCAGGAGGTTGAAGAGCAGCAATGTCTCAACAAGCACAAGCTTTGTGCTGATTTGAAGTTGAAAAATGTCTGAATGCTTGGTGGATCCCCAAAGCTCTGAGGAGCAGCACAGCCCTGTCACATTGTCAAGCAACATTGCATTGCAGTGTGGATCAATTCTGTCACTGGAGGTGACAATCACAATTTGGAGTGGTGTTGCCATTTTAGCAATCATGATGGCGCTTGATAGTTTTCCTTTGGAGGCCCCAAAAGGAAGAGAAAAAAGAAGGAAAGGGAGAAAAAAAAACATCCGGGTTGCTGAAAACATCATTGACTAAAAGGCACCATTGGTGGGGCTTGTGAAACATTTGTCAAAATTGCCATCAACAGCCATCAACAATCATTGTCATCAGAGGGTGAGCCATGCTTGTGGCCAACTGCGAATGTTCAACCCCATGGCTTCAACAACTGAGCACTGCTCAAATCACAGAAATGATTCTAAAAAAAAACGGAGCATTTTGATTCTCAAATTGCCCTTGGTCATTCCCAACAGTCTGAAATGCAACAATGTTTTTCCTTGTTTTGCTCTTTACTAATGTCTGTTTCCGGATGCAATGTTTGCCTATCTGATGTGCAACAAGAATCACTGTGAAGGCCAACAATGAGAGATTGCATCCTGATTGCTTCCAAAGCAATTGCATCAGAAACAATTCCAACAACTCACTACAAACCAGTCACTCTTTGCTGTTCAGTGTCCCCAGAGATGCCACAGGAGCTGTGCATGACCTGGCTGACACCTACATTTTTACCAGCAATGCCTTGTCATGCATCTTGGTGCAAACGAGAAAGAGAGAACAACATTTTTGGAGCATGAAGACTTGAGGGGTTTTGCTTAGGGTGGTGGGCACACAGAAGAGAGTGTGTTTGTCACAACAACAAAATAGACTGTCAAGGGATGCATCATGCTGCACATTGTCGCACTTGGATGTGAAGTTGCTGTTTGGCTAATGTTTCACAAATTTGATTTGTCATTGTTTGGTCTTGATGGAAAGAGAAAGAACATGGTTGTGTTCTTTGCTGCCATGTGTTGTTGTGCTGCTGCATTTTTGCATTCAAATGTTTGGGGTGGCCTCACTTCAGACCAAGACACTTGGCACAGCCAGTTTCATGGCAGCATTTGCACCCCTTGCTGATTGATCAATGCTGAACATCAAAGATTGACTTGTTTGAGACAAACAATTGGAATTGTTTCTAAGGTTGTTGCTTTGGAAACAAATGGGAAATGATCTCTTTTTGTTGGTCCTCAAAGTGTTTTTAGTTGTGCATCAGCTAGAAAAAACCTGTTGACACATGTCTGTGGCAGCTTCATGTGATGGACTGACCATTTTGTCATTGTTGGACTCATGAGGGCTGGGGGTGGTCTGCTTTGCACACATGCGGGATCCAAAATGCTGCCTGCAGGCACCGCCGATGCAATTGTCAGAGTTGATGAAACGTGGTGGATTGGATCTGGCTTGTTTCAAAATTGTAGTTCTTTCTTTGGCACAAAGGGTGCAATTTTTTGTTGTGGATGTTTTGTCTGCACTGATGGCATTCTCAATCCGAATCACCCTGCCAAGCAAGTGCTCATGATGGCGCTTCCTTTCAAGAGCCCAAGTGCTGCTCATGTGCTTCCAGCAGCCAAGTTGTGCCATTTGGTGGAATTTTTGCACCAAGGATGACATTCTGGATGCAAATGGCCCGTCCAAGCAAGCACTTATGGTGGCTTTTCCTTTCAAGAGCCCAAGAAGTGCGCATGTGCTTTCAGTGGCCCAGCTGCACCATTTGGTGGAATTCTTGCACCAAGATGGCATTCTTGATCTGAATCAGCCGTCCAAGGCTTCAGTGATTGTTGTCAGTTCAGACAATGTTTTGCAGACTCCTGAACTTGTGCTTGGAATTTAAGGTTTCCTTCAGTTCTGTCGACCAGACAAGGTGTGCATCCAGTGAGGCATGGAAACAAGCTTTCTGATTCAATCAATGTCTTTGGGTTGGTTTGCACTGTTAGCATCTCTCTCCCTGACTTGTCCAGTCAGATGCTGCAGGGGAATTGTGGGCAATTGTCCCCTGCCTGTCTGTTTGCCCAGTTCTGGAACTTGGTTCTCCAATTGAACATGTTGTCACAGCAGAACTTGTTGTTGAAAACTGTTATGCCATCATCTCTGTGCACACCATGGTCTTTGGATTTCCCGAAGTGTGACTTGGTGGTGTCTAGGATTTTGGCCAATGCTGAATCTGTCAGCCAGACTGATTCATGTTGACCTGTGGTTAACCTTTTTTCCTCGGCTTCTCTGTCACCATCTCGCTCACGGCATTTGTCAATGAAAGCAAGCATGGTTCACTGCATTCCAAAATTGATCAGCGCTTGGCAGTGTTCAATGCCTGTTGATTCAATCTTCTTCTGGCAGGCTCTTGGAACTGGTTGACTGCTTTGCTCACTGGTTTTGGTCTTTCTGATGGACAGCATGCTTCAGCATCTGTTTAGTTGGCACAATTGCAGAGTTGTTGCAATTTGTTCCTTGATTCTCAAGTTGGCACTTGGGATCACAAGTTGTTGAGTTGAAGGAACCAGAAAAGGAGGATGATGACAATGATGGTGACGAAGACGGGGCAGAAAAAGCAGACAACTTGGCCAAAGACAAGGACAATTTGGATGACGAGAAGGAAGGAGAAGAGGGCGAAAAGGTTGAAACAGGCGCCGTTGATGAGGTGAGCCAATCTTTTTTGTGTTCATTTGGCATTGTTTTGTTGCCCAATCACCACTGTTCTGACCCCCAACCTGCCTTCTTTGACTCCCAACTTCTCTTTCATTTTTGCTCCAAGATCTTCTTCAAGAAGGCAAACCAAAGGATGTCTGCCTCCGCGGGTCCTCCTTCCTGAACATCCATGCTGTTTCCAATGGTGGACAGCAGAAATGTTGCGGTGTCACCATCGATGGGCATGAAG
>ENA-ORBV01016138-ORBV01016138.1-microbial-mat-metagenome-genome-assembly--contig:-NODE-16138-length-10882-cov-4.171865_pt1 | contig 10882 bp, 10 predicted proteins | sample MGYA00237777_ERZ505514 | MGnify/ENA primary metagenome ERZ505514 (study PRJEB26160, sample SAMN06269048) | microbial mat metagenome | isolation source: Oligotrophic lake microbial mat | place...
TTTTCAAGCAGAAGACGGCATACGAGATTCGCCTTAGTCTCGTGGGCTCGGAGATGTGTATAAGAGACAGCCCTAAATATAAAAAATTCCACCAGCGCTCCTATGGTACAGCACATTCAACAGCCACATGTGAATGCTAAGTATCCAGCATAAGACTTATGCAAGCTAGTAGTGAAGGTGGTGGAAGTGTCACTGCAGTAGCACTGTTTGTTGCCATAACGTTTGTTGCCAGAAATGAAGAACTTAACCTGCATGGCCTCAGGAACAGAAACCCTTTAAAGTTTGAGGTTCAACATTGGTTCAACATACTTGTGATTGAAAAGTTATTTGCCCTCTACTTTCCCAACCCTTGGAGGCGGTTGTTTTACAAAACAACCGCTGCTGTTTCAAGTCAAAACCATACTGCATAGAGACGATATGCCCCTTTGAAAAACGTGTTTCAGTAACATGTACATAAACTATCCGTAAGCTTTAAAATTCATTATATATTGTAACCCCCCAAAGCATTGTTTTAGCCTAAACCTAATAAATCCCAAGTAGCCATGCAATGCAATACTTGGCACGAATTCAAATCAAAACTGGCCAGCATGGAGGTGCACCTGACGCTGTTTGCACTCCTTGGTGATAGCCGGGTAATACATGTTGCCCTCCATTTGCAAAGGCACCGACCACTCTCGTTTGGATTGGCGTTAGTGTTTCCTACAGTCACGCATGCATCAAGGCCCACCGCTTTCTTCACTCTCTTGGGAAGGGCACCGTGAGAGATCTCCAAATCGTTTGGCCGTGGCCGGTATCCAAGTACAGGTTGGAGCTGGCTCAATTCCACAAGCTTCGGCTTGCCACCCAGATCTAGGGATTTTGGAATCAATCGCCTGTTGATCCATGGGATAATAGCACGAATACAGTCGTTGTAAACCATCGTCTTTCTCGTCCATGCCGTTGGCGGCATCCGTTTCGGAGTATGGTTGTTCGTCGTTCAAATATTTGACAGGATTGCCAAGGCAGTGGCCCGGATGGGCACTCACCAAAGACAGTTCTCGTACATGAATGGTTTGTTTCCCATCAAACTGATAGTGGTGGTAGGCGAGAACCTTGACCAGCGAATACAATATGACTTGTCCCTCCCCCACCAAGGACGTTAGCTCTTCTGCCAAGGTTGCCTGGATAAAGTGATCACCATCCGACAAGTGAACCTGCAAAGGTGGAAAACAAGGTCAAATAAGAGTCAAATACACATCGCGGTTTCATGTCTGAACTGCACTGTAAAGACAGTAACGTACCTTGCAGAGCTTTGCCAACGGCGACGCATTGTGTACATTCTCGTCTGGCAATTCAATATGGATCACTTGCAATAAGATGGGTTGCAACAAGGGTGCCAACGACGATTGCGACACATTTGCTTCCACGGCCTCGTCCTCCACATTCGGGGAGGATTCCATCATGCTCGAGATGGCTTTATGCGACAGAACCTTGCTGCAAAAGATGCGGGATTCAATCATGTCATCTTTTTGGGTGCACGAGAGGGTATACACGTATAGTTGTCCATAAGCCACTTCTCGTTTGGAATAAACGTCACCCTTGTACAATCCCTTGATGCGATAATAAACGCCATTCACATGTGCATGCCCACACCCTTCGACCAGGACTCGATCTTCCACACTATTGGCGTCTCCCTTTTTGCCACGACAGTTAATGGTCCAAATCCGACTTTGCGATGCCTTCAAAGCCTGTCGCATGATGGCCTCGACAATCAAATTGGGCGCCAATAGTTTCGAGGATTGAACTTGGGACAACAATTGATCGGGTTCGATATAATGCAATCGAAAGTATTTGCCACATTTCCGAGCAACCAGTTTTGCCTCGTTTTGGGCGTCTTCCGAGGCGTGATCCACCCATCGTTGAAGCATGGTAAATAAAAACAATTCGCCCGCCTCCAATTCGGTATCCTTGAATAATTCAAGGATCCGATCGGCTTGGAGGGATTCGATTCCGCCACCTACACACTGGTAGTCGTTATGACTGTGGGTTGTTGTTGTTGTTGTGGGCATGTCAGGAGGTAGCAAGGCCACATAGGGACGACCCCGAATCATGCGCAAGGCATATGGATAAAGGCACGATCCACGATCGGCTTCATCCCAAACGGGACACGCCAAGAGTGGATTCTGGGAAATCCATTGTCGGACGACATTTTCCACTTTGGTTTGCAATCCCGAGAGTTCCAAATAATCGGCCGCTTTGGCCAAACACGTGAGCAATCGAATGGAAGCCTCGTTGGGTCGTTGTTGTTGCACGAAGAGTTCCCGTGACACAATATTGGTTTTGCAATACTCGACAATGGCACGAACAATGGGTTCGGAAAATTGTGTCAGAGGAATACAGCTGGCATTTGCCTCTCGAAAGTTGCCAAACAACATGCGCTTCAAGACGGGACTTCTTGCCGCTAGTAAAAAGCGACACGCCGGAATCTCGGCGCCATTGGCCGCCACCAACGTAATATCGGTCAAGTCATCGTCTTGCAAGGCCGTCAACAAATCTTGAATCAAGGTGAGATCGTTCTTGTATTGTTGTTGTTGTTGCAATCGTTGCAACAATGGGTTTTCGAGCCTTGATTTTGGAGGCGACGGTTGGGACGAAAAGCTAGCAGTATCCATTTTCATCATCGTTGTGTAGAGATCTAAAACAACAATTGGTATAAGGTGTTCCAGCTACTCGATCGGGCAGAGCAGTGGGTGTGGCTCGTCTTTTTTGGACAATGTAGCCTTCTATGTCACTCGATCGTTTGCTGTACGGGGTAGTACCTCCACAGCTAGCTACAAGGGAACCGTTGTAGTCAAGAGGAAGAAGATTGTTAGGGGTAAGGGGTCATTCATGTTTGCTATGTACACAGCGTGGCATACATACATGCTATGGAGCGTTGGATTGGCGGATCCTTGTCCCCGGACTAGAAAAGTATCATTCTTCTCGTTTTCGCCTAATTGGAATTTGCCTCCCTTTTCGCGAGTGTCACATAGAGTGATTCTCTATTTGGGTTCAGTTACATTTTGGAGCTATTTAAGTTTGCGCAAGGTCTGCTCGCTCTTTCCCTCCTTTCTGTTTAGGGAGTTGAGATCCGATGGGTCATTTTTGTAGCCTGGCTGGCGTCTTTGGTTTCGGTTGGATGGAATGGAAATCTAAAATTTCACATCATTTGAAAAATATAATATTTCTTTTTTACATACACAATCGTTACAATAGTTTGATCAAAATTACGTTTTGTTCGACGAGCCACGCATTTGTTCAAAATACGCCATCAAAATGATTTTTTGTTTGATAAGTCGCACATTTATTCTTTTTGTGCGATCAAAACCAATAAATATTTAGTCACCCTAACCCAAAGAAAGTGAAAATATTATGATTTTCCTACAAATCTCCAAAAACGAAATGGGAAAAATGTTGACTTTTCGGTTTCAGTGTGCGTCGCTCAAACATTGCCACGACACAATAAACAAACTTCTTCTCCTTGCTTCCGTGTCGTTTTCTCCTTCTTCCTCATTCCTTGCACTGCCAACGCAACTACTAGCTACAGTAGAGAAGCCGTCCGCAGACCAGAGTAGCAGCCCTTCAAGGCTGGCTATAATAACATAGATGTCTAGCTAGTAGCTTGTTGTGTCAGGAAGTTTGAATCAGATCAACCCAGCATGAGACGTTCCACCACCTTTCAGCGTGGTTTCTGGCCTTCTCTGCTGATTTTATTGGCATTCACGTCTGCAGCAGAGGCATTCGCGATCGCGACGTTGGGGAAACAACAATGGAAGACAAATGGCAATGCTTTGTTTTCGCCCCGTGCAGGGGATAGATTTGCCTTGCAGCAGCCACCTTTGTGTGACAAGTATCGGCTTGGAGTATTTTCAGGCCCCCCAATGAGGACAGAGTCGTCCGTTCTTTCCTTCACTCACGGTACTACTGCTGCAGAAGAAGAGGCTTTCGCAGCCACTACGGAGCGCAACTACCAAGAGGAACCTCGCATCATTTTGCCTCCTTCCGCCAAGACTACAACCACAAAGAGCAAGAAAGCATCTAGTAATGCTATTACTGATGAGACAAGGAGTCGCTATCGACTAGTAGGGATTCGAAGCAGTTACAAGAAGGACAAGACGGAACCGTCACGACTTTCGTTATGGCGGAAACAAATATCCAACAAAATAGTCAAGAAACTCCAAAAACCGGGTACACAATTTCGAGCGGGTCTGTTATCCATGGCTGCCGCCTTTGCTGGATTGGCTCTATTACGTGGTGGCAGTGCATCCTCGTCCATGCTATCATCCCTAGCGATATCTACGCAAACATGGATTCAGCATCGTGGATTTCAAGGATTGGCGGCCTTCGGTCGAACCTTTACCTACATTTGGGCCGTCTTTGTGGCCTACCCCAAAATGTTGGATCGTCGAGCTGCCGAACGAAAATCAAAGCAGCGCGACCAACAATTGGAACAACGACGAAAAGAATTGAGGGGATTGGCAGCGGAAGTTTCTCGATTACAACAAGAATTAGCAAGCATTGATGCGGAAATACGATCTTTTCGACGCGAGATCATATCGATGAAGGCGATGATGGCGGCTTCGAAGGCACAGAAGCAGGGAGGCGGAAACGTCAATAACAACAATATACTATGGAGCGACAATGGTGATGCTACTGCTTCTGCTGCGTCTGCACCCAAACTAACTCCTCCTACCCATGATGGTGTCGGTGATGATGATAGCGTCCAAGAAGCCATTGCTGCAGAAATGGCACACTTGGCTCAGATCCGTGCCGATACACAAGCATCCCTTACGGTGGCACGTCAATTGTGGGCCGAAGCCAAAGCACAATCTCCACCAGAAGCTTGGCCCACCAGTGCATGGTTGTATCCTCCATCATCATCATCGACACCGTCATCATCTACCAAATAGAAGCGTCGCGGTAATCCTTCATTCCCATGAACGACGAATTGGTATATACAACGGATGTTGCAAGAATTACTGCAATTGGCAAGAGTCATGACAAACCGCCGTTCTGCGGCAGTTCCTCACATGCTTCCCGTCTGGAGCCAACATTATCAAAATCACCCATCGCAGCAGCAACTGCTACTGCTATAGCTGCGTCCAACGAGAGCATCGATACAACTACTACTCCACATTGACCGGGCGCTACATCCTAACTTGCACAAGGTGGCAATCGATCCGCGGGGGTAGTAGATTCCATTGCATTTGAAAGAATGAAAGCGTCCCCGATACTTGGGAGCCTCGGCGGATGACATCCCGCGATCCGTCGGGGCGGGACATCCGAACCATGGAAATTGCTTGTGGTACTACAAAGAAATACAAGGTGGAACTGGACGAAAAAAATGGAATGGGCCACAACCATTTTGCCTACCATATTCCGAGATGCGGATTGCAGTCTTTTCTTTGCGTTTCCGCGATGGCTGCTGCCAGCCTTCACAAGGAAAGAATGAACTACACTGCAATTAGATCGATCCATCTTTTTCATATGGGGGTCCTTTGCAAATTGAAATTCTCCGCGATGAAGTCAATATGGATGACCCCTTTGGCATGTCAAAAGCACATGCTGTATCGTACCAAAACAAAGTCGATGGCTGGCTCTCTTGGTCTCTTACGATTGTGCTTCTCCAGGTGGTTGCCACGAAAGAATGGAAGCGGGCTTCCCAGAAGCCAAGAATACTGCTACAACGACTGGGGAAGGACAGAAGGAAAGTCTATTCTATTTAAAGGGGTTCAAATCTTTTACACGTTATGAGCAACGGATCAGATGATTCTTTGGGGATAGCCCAGAATGCCAAAGAAGTCTCTAGAGTCAAATTGGTATAAGTCAAGGAACAAGCAGAACAGATGCAACACGACTGAGTGGAACTAGGACCTGTCAAATTTATATCCCACCCATGAATGGGAGCTCTATGATGAGCCAAAGCGCTGCTGAGAAACAATTGAGCTGATGAGCATGAAATTCATATGTATTTAGCGACAGTCAAATTTATTTAGTGCACATTAAATTTATTTAGCGCCCATGAATGGGAGCTCTATGGTGAGTCCACGCGGAGAGACATTTTTTTAGCAATAGTCAAATTTATTTAGCGCCTGTGAATGGGAGCTCCACAATGAGTCCAAGCTGAGCCTCCATTTTTTTGCAACAGTCAAATTTATTTGGCGCCCGTGAATGGGAGCTCCATGATGAGTTCAAGTGGACCCTCAAATTTGTTTAGCGCCCAAGCATGGAAGCTCCATCATGAGTCCAAGCGGACTGTCAAATTCATGTAGCACCCACAAACGAGAGCTCCATCATGAGTCCAAGCGGAGGGTCAAATTCATAAATTCATTCAGCGCCCGAGAATGAGAGTGAGCTCCATGATTGCAAGCAGATGACAACATAAGAACCGCAGAGCCAAAGTCACCGATTGGGGAAGTGCAACCATCAGTGCAGTCAAACAGTGCTTTTGGACCGCACGATCAGTGTGATCAAGATGACCATCAGCACATGAGTGCCTGGAACTGCTAATCAACAAAAATTGTTGCACAGGAAGAAGACTGTCTGCTAAAGATGATGGAGTGGGCAGCCCTGCAACACAACTGCTAATGCTAGCAGAGCATGACGAAAGTCTACCAGCAATGTCACTGTTGACAAGGCCGCTAAATTGGGCAGTGTAACAGGTTCAATTATTGACAAAATGTCCAATGGTGTGCAAATGCTGCACAGAGCAGCAGAACTGGTCTGTTGATTGTGAGTTCATTGCTAAGGATCAGGCTGATGTGCACCTCCACACTGCAGAAGCTATTTCTGACTTGTGCTAGCATGCATGGGACACGATGGAGACACACGGATGTTGGTGAAGAGGAACAAGGAAAAGACAAGCACCAAGCCATTGACACCAAGAGCAGCAACTGACACTGCATTCCCGGCTCCAGGAAGGCTGAAGAAATGTCACACCGAATGAACGATTTGTCATGAGGAACACAAGGAATGCACTGAACAAAAAGCAAAGGTCTTTGCAGCTGTCCTAGGACACTGTTCATCTGAATTGAAGAACAAATTGGTGAGCAACTCATGGTTTGATGCTTTGGAGGACATGCCAGTTCACTGTTGAAGATGCTGAAATAAATTGCTTTCTTGACTGCTGCACTGCAGCTGAGTCCAGCACCAATGCTGGATGCTGCAGAATGTGTTGAGGCATTTGATAGCAATCAATCAAGGACCCAATGAGTTACAGTGGCATCCAACTGCCACAGGGGGGTTCCTTCAGTTGCTGCTAACGAACCGATTGAAGCACAACGGGGGCAGTTTTGCATTGTGAAATTGACCACCGACACAGGATCAAGTGTCAAGAAGACATCACATAACAACATGTTGTCAAAGATCTTCCCTGGTAAGAGCAGACAAGAGGACTGAGGCATGGAGTCATGCTTGAAGCACTGAACAGCTCACACATGACAAAGAAGTGCAACTGTCCAACATCCGTTGGGGATTTCAGCACCCCAAAGTGCAGAAAGCATAAGGGTAATCTGGAATTCTTCATGAAAAAAATTGTTTGCTTATGTTAACAATTTACTAAGTTTTAGTTTTTTGTCAAACAATGCTTCGATGGTTGATTTATCTAATTTAGATGGACTTTTTTTTGAATCAGATGTCGTCATCTGTTGAGCATGTAAAAGTACAAGAATTTACATTCTTACCAGAACATTTTTTAATAACAGCTCTGTTTTGCTTAACCTTGTTCACTTTATTTTCTTCAAAACTGGTAGTTGATGAAGAAGCAGGTTGAGGATCCTGACCCAAAACCAAGCAAGAGGGAGGATGGAACTCCTTGTCTGCAAGAGGCATTGCCTGTCTTCTGTTCTGATTCCGCCAGCAAATGGTCTTGGCTGAAGCACCATGCTGCTTGCTCTCAGGCCTTGCACAGCAGAAACACAGTCCACTGTGTGCTGTTGGTGCTTGTTGCTGACTTTGAGATTTGAATGAGTTTCATTGAGCGTCAAATGTGCTTCAATAAGTTTGGGGGTCAGCAAATGAGTTTTGTCATGGAACAGTTGTGTGTGTGATGCTGAACTCACAGGAAGCTTCCAGGGCAATGCAAATCAGCCGAGTCGCTTGAGAGTCCCTTAAGCATGCGCAACAAAATCTATCCACAATGTTTGACAATGTCAGTTATGTTAAAGCTCATACTCACAGGAAGCTTCCAGGGCAATGCAAATCAGCTGCGTTACTTGAGAGTCCCTTAAGGATGTGCAACAAAATCTCTCAACAGTTTTTGAGATTAAAGCGCATTGTGTTGATCGAAAAGGGCATTGGGCAAACACAACACTTTAAAATAAACATTTGTGCTGCAAAAGGTTCTTAAATGGAACACTCTCTAGCCAGCTAACTCAACAAAGTGCACTTATTGGACTCTCAGCAAAACAGCTCCATTAAGCTTGGTTATCCTTGAAAGCCTGTCATCAGACAGATCTGGGGCTACTGTCTTTTTGCATAGCTAAGCTTAAAGGCACATTTGAGGGCAAGTCAGAGCAGTTGTAACACCTCTGGTGTGTGCACAAGAAATTGGCTGTTAGGGATGTCAGGTGACATTGGACCTGGCATGTCCCGGTGCACTACTCAAAATGTGCCCTTGAAGTGTTGTTTTGCCTGATGCCCAGTCTTTCACCAAAAATGCCCCAGAGATCTTGCTGAATGTCCTTAAACCCATGGCAACCAGCTAGGCATTGCTACAGGCAGATCACATGCGGGGGTTGCTACTGAAGAGAGCACAACATGCATCCAATGACCCTTCCCCTTGACAGGCTTGGAACCTATGGGTTCCAGGATGGAGATTATGTGGTTGGTGCTGATAACATAATTGCAAAAAACATTTGCTGCCATTAAGAAGTGAGAAGATCTGCACCTTTTCTTCTACTGGAATGTTATACACACAAAGTTTCACTCCAAACAAATGATTAGGGATAGGGCGTTGAATCTCGACTAACAAAATACAGTTGTGGCAGGGTGGTCTCAAAAGATTACACAGAATCTGCATATTTTCGTGGAGGTTGCATGCATGTCTAAATGGAATTATGAACTTGTTATTGTTGATCTATTTGCGTCGTCGAAAGAAATGAATATCCTGAGCCACGGTGCAAGCATCGTCGTTGAATTCTTCCATGCCAAAACTTCGTCCCGCGTCGGAGAAGCTTTCCAAGGTGGCTTGTGAGGGACACGTATTGACATACACGAGGATGGACGATTGCGCTGTCTTATCCAAAAGAGCATCCACTGTTTCCCAAAAGGGCTGAAGGCATTTGTTCATGTAGATACAGTCACACGCCATTAACACTTGAAACGTTCCGTAGCGGCCGGCAAACACACCCAGGTCGTCCCCCCATATCAGTTGTGGACACGGAAGGACTTCATCATCATCATCTGGATTTGTAGTTGTCGTTGTATTTTGCATGGCATTGTGTCTCATGTTCTCCAAGGCGTGTATATCCCCATCGGTCAGTACCGCCCTCTTGGCACCTAGGTGGTGGGCCACGATCCCCGCCAAGCCCGTACCAGCGCCCAATTCCAAGACCCGGCGCCCTCGGACCAAATCCGAATGTTTCACCAAGTACTCGCACAAGAGTTCCGAGGACCAAATTCCCAATCCCGTGACTTTGAAGATCTTGGTATTACCCATGGAAGACTCGCCTCGAATGGTAATCATGGGCAGTCCTGGGTACTTGAAGGAAAACTCATCATTCTCGTCGTCGACGTCGTCATCATCATCGCACTGAGAAGGGAATAACTGAAATGCCGCCGACTTGGATTCTTTGACTGTACTACTACTAGTAGCGTGCCCTTCACCATTGTGATAGTTGAACTCTTTCCATTCCACATCTCTGGCGAGATCGGTACAAGTAGCTTCGCTGGAAGTTTCCTCCAAAGCTGGGACAACAATAGGACCTACAACAGCTGACATGATGAACTGTGGTGTCTGTTCCTTCAGCGATAAACGATTGTGGTACTACTAACTTTATCTGCAAATCCATGTACCTTTTTATGAGTCCACCCACAAGGCCACAACTAGCTGTGGAATGTTGAATGCAGGTGATCGGCAAAAGACATTTTCTTTGTTGATGTGAGAATCGAACTTCAGCTTCCGCCAAAGGGGTGGAGGGTAACAATGACAAAATCTACAGGATAGGATAATAGTTGCGCACACGCTCGACGTGTTGCAGTTTTAGTTGTTGCTTGTTGTTTTCCTCATGTTCTTTGATTGGCCGTAGCTAGGTGCGATCATGCTAACAATAACCCTAAATTCAGAATTAGAAAGTCTCCCAACAACCCAGTGAGTGAGTTGAACATCCCAAGATTCCCAATGCAACAACCCGGTGAGTTGAACATCAAGGCCATGCAGCGCTCTACGTACTGTACAGTAGCTACAGCACTATTACAAGTAGCTAATTTTGTACCAGGTGCGCACAGGCAGACTGTTGATAGTACTCATTGATTACACTCTCCATGCTCAGGGTCGGTCCGAACGTGCATTTTCCATGCATAGGATTAGTGGTATTATTTGCACTTTTTGCCTGCCCGTCCATCCTGCACAATGCACGTGTTTCTAGTGCCGTAAAGAATGGGCGGGTCAAAATTTGTGTATTTGAATGGCTCTCCAGACGCGCATTGGCTTTTGCCAACTTAAAGATCCAAATTTTCCAATAACGCTGCATTGGTGTTTAGCTACAATGATGGAAGCATTGGCCATGACATCAGGCATCGAAATGTCTGTTATTGGCCACGGAATGTAGCTGACAGGCGGCGTGGTCGATGTGGATAGAGGGATTCTTGATTGGACGTCTTTTACAAATAGCATTCTCTATCTCACAGTCCCAAATTTTGGCAA
>ENA-ORBV01016139-ORBV01016139.1-microbial-mat-metagenome-genome-assembly--contig:-NODE-16139-length-10881-cov-7.925398_pt1 | contig 10881 bp, 11 predicted proteins | sample MGYA00237777_ERZ505514 | MGnify/ENA primary metagenome ERZ505514 (study PRJEB26160, sample SAMN06269048) | microbial mat metagenome | isolation source: Oligotrophic lake microbial mat | place...
CGTTGCGCGCCCACAGGTTACCGGGCGGCGAAAGAGGTGTCGACGGACTCGCCAGGGCTGCCCAGCGGACGGGTACCCTCAACGAACACTGGCAACTGCGGCGCGAGCAAGCCGAATACGAAGTGCGGCGCGCGGAGCGTCGATACAAAGCTGTCGACCCGGACAATCGCGTGGTGGCCCGCACGCTCGAGCGAGAATGGGAGGAGCGTCTGCAGGAGCTCGAGAAGCTGAAACTCCAGCACGCGCGGGCTCGGGAGGAAAAGCGCGTCGATCTCAGCGAGGAGGATCGCGCACGTATCCGGGCGCTCGCCAAGAATCTGAGCGCGGTATGGCGTGCGAAGACGACGACGCCGGCGGAGCGAAAAGCGATGCTCCGCCTGGTGGTCGAAGCGATCAGCGCCACGCCGATGGAGGTGCCGCGACGGGTGAGCAAGTTGCGTGTGCAGTGGAAGACCGGTGCCGTTACGGACTTGGAGAGCTCACGACCGTCTCGCCGGGAGCGGACGCGCACACCAGAGGAGGCCGTTGAGCGTATCCGCACGCTCGCCGCTGCCGGCCACGACGACCGCGAGATGGCGAAGAGCCTCAATGAAGTAGGGTTGAAGACGGGTGTGGCTGGGCAATGGAGCCTCTCGGCGGTGCGCTGGGCCCGGCGACGGAACGACATCAAGCTGCTTGCTCCCCACCTTCCACGTGGGTTGAAGGTGCCGGACCGCCACGCCGATGGCCGCTACTCCGTGGGCGGGGTGGCGCTGCGCTTCGGCGTGACCCCCAATGTCGTGCGCGCGTGGCTCAGGAAAGGCGTGCTCGCGGGGCAGTCTGAGCCCTATGCGGGACTGCGGCAGGTGATCTGGATTCAGCTCGACGAGAAAACCACCGACCAGATCGAGACGTTGCCGCGTCGACGAACCGGGAAGCGACCCCCATCGTCGCAGCCGACACAACGATCTCGAAGTGCGAGAGGTGCATTGTGAATGGCGGCTCCCAAAGCGCTGCAGGCACGCGACCGCGCCGCTGTTGGGCTTGGCCACCACGCCGAGCTCGCGGGCCTGCGCGGCGTGCAGCCGGAAGACCTCGTCGACGAAGATGCGGACGATCGCCGAGAACAAGCTCGCGTCGTACGCGACACGAGCCCTGAGCTGAAAAGGCAAGCTCAAGACCCACTGCCTCACCGGCACCTCGGGGAGGACGCGAGTCATGATGTGCTCGGTGCCGTCCTCCATTCTGCGAGCGCCACAGGACGGACAAAGACCGCGGCGTTTGCACGAAAACGCAACCAGGACGCTGGTCGGACACGCCTCGCAAGCGGCCCGCAAGAAACCTCGACAAAGCAGGCCGCAATCGAGAAATCGCGCGAAGGTGTCGAGGACGAACGCGGGCGGGGCGGCGCGATCGTCACCGTCGTCGGGCTGGCGCAGCGCATCGAGGTTGTCGCGCACGATGCGATGCAGCGTCGTCTTCTCCGGCCTTCGCCGATCATAGCGGAGGGTGGCGGGGTGAATATCGTTCCGAGCGGCGGCGACCACGGCCGAGGGCGTTGCGCGCCCAGGGCCGCGCGTGCGGACTGAGAGTGCGACGCCAGACTCATCCGAAATCCGGACGGTCCGCTTTCCGGACGGACGCCAGCCCCTTCGCTTTCAGTCGCATGTACGACGGCACCAACTGCCGCGCGGGAGCTCGAGCGCGCCGCTGAAGGCGCAGGAGCCATTCACCCGAACGTAAAATCGACGCGCGGATCACGTTTGCCGCGCTCGCTTCAACCCTCGGCCGCAACACCGACCGGGCGACGAGGTTGGGCCCTTCTTCTCTTCCCCGCTCTCCTCGCGCGAAGGACCTCACCGCGGCGGTGCGCGGGAGCTTGGAGTCGAAGCCGCCCGAGCCGATGCCGCCGATCTCGCGCCCCCTCCATCAGCGCTTCGTACAGGAGCGCGGTGGCCGGCGACGGCGCGATCAAGCGGGTCTGCAGAGCGCGCATCGGCACCGAAGCCAGCAGCTCGACCGGATGAAATCGCAGCGCGGTGGAGGCATCGAGATCACGATCGGCGTGGTGGAACCTGTGGAAGCGGTACAGCGCCGGCACGGTGTGGTTGGCGCGATGCCAGGCGTACATGGTGGCGTCGAGACAGATCAGGTCGCGGATAGAGAGCCCCGACTTCGGCGACGGGGAGTCGAGCCGCGGAATGACCAGCGCGCGCACCACCACGGCTCCGATCGCGGCGACCGCCAGGTTCCCCGCCAGCCGCGAGGACCGGCGCTGAGTCGCGCGGCGGAGCGGCCGACGGCGCTCGAGCAGTGATAGCGCGATGAACGTTGCTCCGAGCAGCGGCGTCGCGATGCGATCGAACCAACGCCGCATGTCAGGAGCCCAGGCCCGCCAGAACCCGCTCGATGTCGGCGATGCTCGCCGGCTTGACCAGGTGGCCCGCGCAGCCGGCCGCGGCTGATCGCTCGCGATCGCTGGCGTGCCCCCAGCCGGTCAGCGCCACGATCACGATCCCCGCGCTCCAGGGCTGGCTCCGGATGCGTCGAGTGGCCTCGAACCCATCGATGCCCGGCATCCCGAGGTCCATCAGCACCAGGTCGGGCCGCTCCTTCTCCGCCATCGCGACCGCGGCGAGCCCATCGTGGGCCGTCATCGCTTCGTGGCCGAGCAGCTGGAGGAGCTCGGCCAGCAGGCTCGCGGCGTCGCGATTGTCATCGACCACCAGCACGCGCTTGTGCTCTGCGCGTCTCGCGACGGGCGCCTGTTCGACAGGGGCGAGCAGGGTCTCGCGGGCGATGGGCAGCCGCACGGTGAAGGTGCTCCCTTTCCCGGGGCCGTCGCTGGCGGCGGTCACCGTTCCCCGGTGCGACTCGACCAGGCCCTTCACCAGCGCGAGCCCGATCCCCAGGCCACCGCTGACGCGCTCGATCGAGCGATCGACCTGGGCGAACATCTCGAAGACGGTGAGCCGCCTCTGCGGGGATGCCGATCCCCGTGTCCTGGACCGCGACCACGACCTCGTCGCCCTCGAGCGCGGCGGTGAGCGAGATGCGCCCACCGCGCGCGGTGTACTTGGCGCTGTTGGTCAGGAGGTTGCCAAACACCTGCGCGAGCCGGGTGAGATCGACGTCCAGGACGATCGGCTGGGGCGGCAGCGTGACGACCAGCTGATGCGCGGCCGCGGTGATCAGCGGGCCTGCCACCTCGGTCGCCTGGGCGATCACTTCGGCCAGCGTCACGCGCTGCGGGTGCAGGTGCAGCTTGTTGCGGTTCAGCCGGGAGACGTCGAGCAGGTCGTCGATCGCGGATACCTGCGGGGGCGAGCGCTTCCGGGGTCGCGTCGAACCCAAGGCAGTGCTCGCGGCGATCGGAGCCGCGGCACCGCGGGGCGAGTGATCAATCAGTACTTCGTCAGCGCTTGCCGAAGTAGGCGGTTCGCAGCCTTCGTGCGCGCTAAGATGTCACAATCTCGAGACTATTGGGGTCCATCGATGGCCAAGTGATCGGACTCGAGAGGGCCATCAGCGGGCCAAGATTGGACGCGACGGAGCCCGGGGGGTTGCCGCAGACAACAGGAGACCTCGAGCGTCCCGTGCACCGCGCCACGACTGGCCCGTCGTCGGCATGCATTCGTTCTTCGCTACGCGCCTATCGTCCGGCTTCGTCCGTGTTCGTCCGTCGCCCTTCGCTGGCCCCGCGGACGCCTCGTGCGAAAGCGCTACGCGCCCAGCTCTCTGACTGACGAGCTGGCACGGACCTCGCTCACACGCCGACGGATGAGGCCCTTCTTCCGACTCTCGTTCCTTCTTCTGCCGCTCACCGCGTGCGTTCCCTCCGCCCGCGGCGATGCCCCGCCGGACGACAACGCATCTGCGGCCGCTGCGATGGCGCAGTATCCCCAGAACCTCTTTCCCCCGGCTCCGACGGTCCCACCGATCCCTCGCGCGACTGATCCTCTCCTCCCAGATGCCCCGTCGAAGGCGCTCGGCATCTGGCAAGGCGACTTCAGCGTCAGCCTCGACGGCGCCAGCAACTATCGACTGCCGCTCGAGTTCGCGCGCGGCCGCGCAGGGATCGAGCCGGCCCTCACGGTCGCGTACTCGTCTGATGCATCCGACGGCACGCTCGGCGTCGGCTGGAGCCTGAACGGGATCTCCAAGATCCACCGCTGCCCACGCACGTACTCCCTCGATCTCACCAACAAGGCGGTCACCTTTCTCTCCGACGACGCGTTCTGCATGGACGGCGTGCGGCTGCTCGAGGTCCCCGCCAACGAACGAACCACGACTCGCGGAGACGTCGAGCTGGCTGGACGAGGGCAAGAAGGCCGGCGCCGCGTCGAAGCCCGCGCCTTCGCACCAGGACGCGACCTCCAAGGCGCCCTCGAAGATCCAGTGCCGGATATGTGATCTCGAGATCTCCTCGGCCGATCAGCTGTTCGCGATGCGCGCCGCGTCCCCGGTGCAAGTGTTCCCCAACCCCTACGGCGTGATGCGCGAGATCCTCACGGCGCGGCGTGTCTGGAACGTCGCGATCGATCCCAGCGCGTTCGCCGACTTCACCTGGTTCGCGGGCTATGCTTGGAGGATCGTGGCGTGCGGAGGCTGTCGATCGCACCTGGGGTGGATCTACGAAGGTGAGGACGAGCCGAAGACGTTCTTCGGCTTGCTGCGAAGCGCGATCAAGGAGGGTGATCGGTGAGAGTCCTCGTCCTCGCAATGCTCGCCGGGTGCAGCCCCGAGCCCCGGCTCGCGATCTTGCCGGTGCCGGCAAGCGCAAAGACGCTGGTCACCGCCGGCATCGAGGTGGGCTTGCTCGCGCGCCCGGTGGTGATCGATCTCGCCGATCCGCCGGCGCTGCCGATCCAGCGCGAGCTCGGCCCGGCGGAGCTGGTGCTCACGGTCTTCTACGATCGCTCGCCCGCCGAGATGCTCCTGGCGCCGGGCCCGCTGTCCCCCACCTCCCACGCGTTCTCGCGCGCGCTGCCCGCGACGAACCTGCCCTCGTTCGTGATCGACGGCGGCGATCTCGAGTGGCGCGAGACGGCGCTCCCCCCGGCGGTGCCGGCGTTTCGCTTCGAGAACGATCACTGCCGCGACATCACCGCAGACGCGGCGCCGCTCCTCACCGGCGGTTCGATGCCGGTGCTGCTCCCGCTCGCAGGAGGCCGGGTGCTCGTCGGGCAGTACACCCATGATCGAAACGTGCAGATCGCGATCGCCACGGCGACCAGCGCAGTGATGCGCCCCGATCTCGCGCTGCCCGCCGGCCCGTCTGCGGGGCTCGTCGACGGCGACACGATCCTCCTCGCCACCGCCGATGGCATCGAGCTCGCGCTGTGGCGGGGCACGATCGATCGCGGCTTCGAGCGCGTCGCGACGTCGACGGTCGAGCCTCACGATCACGTCATCTTCATGGCGCTCGATCGCGATCGCACCCCGCCGGTCCTCTACGCGCGCACCATCTACTCGCGCGTGCTCGAGATCGATGCGCGCGGCTTTCGCGAGCTGTTTCGCGGCAACGGGATCGACAAGTTCTCCGGCGGCGCGGTCCACGTGCCGGGCGAGGGCGTGTATGTCGACGCGAAGTTGGCCGACCTCGACGAGGTGGTCCTCCGGGTCCAGAACGGCGCGGTGCGCACCGTGGAGGTCCCGCAGTCCGGCGCGATCGACGGCTTCGGCTTCGCCAACGGCCAGCTGTGGATCGCCATCGACAACACCGGCCTGTGGCGAAGAGGCCCGACCGGCTGGGTCTCCCATCCCAACCCGGGCCTCGCTCTGATGCGCACGATCGCAGATCTCGGCGACAGCGCGCTCTTCGGCACGCACGGCGGATTGGTTGCGCAGCTGATCCCGGAGCTGGGCTATTGCCCGCCGGTTCGGTTCGGCGGACCGGGGCTCATCGTGCGGCTGGCGACGAGCGGCGATGAGCTGTGGGTGGCGCGCGAGATCGGGCAGACCAACGAGCTGTGGCACGCGTCGATCGTTCGGCCGTGAGCCGCGTCGCACTTCGAAGCGTGGAGTGAGGCGCAGGGACGTCACCGTCGGCCCGCACCTGCAGGGCCCAGCCGACGACGTAGGAAACGGGTGATGGCTCGATCCGACACGATCCCGTCGGGTCGAGCCTGCACCCCCGGCACCGCGCTTGCGTTGGAGGTCCCCACGCCCCGGCTCCAGCCCCCGGAGGCGACGGAGAGACATTGAATCGCGATAAATTTTGGCTTCGTGCGGTGATCGGATCGGCGCTTTGCGCAGCGGCCTTTGCTTGTGGCCCTGGAGACGACGACAGCGAGTGGTCATCGGAGGGCGCGACGGCCAGCCCCTCACCGAGCCCCTCGGGTTCACCGCAGGCGTCACCTTACGCGAGCACCTCACCGTCACCATCACCTTCGTCATCACCTTCGTCATCACCGTACTCATCACCGTACTCATCACCGTACTCATCACCATCACCATCACCGTCGTCATCACCATCACCAACGTCATCACCGTATGCATCACCAAGCCCGTCACCGAGCCCGTACAACCCGGCGCTCGGCCTGATCGCGCGCGGTGGTCGCCTGATCTTCGTCCCCGCCACGATCACCCAGTGGGATGAGGGCGCGTCATCGCCGATCCCCGTGACCCAGGCAGGCGGCCAGGCGATCGCGATCGAGCCCAACGGCTCGAGCTACATCGTCTCGGATGCGTACGCGACCGCGGAGGTCGATGGCGGCGGGCCGATCGTGTGCGTCCCACCGGCGCCCCCCACCCATTCACCGCCGTTCTGGATCCCGCCTGCGGACTGGCGTCCCAACGGATATTGCGGCGTGTACGCGACGTGGCGCTGCGACAACGCGCTCTCGGGCTCGACGTCGAGCACCATCTCGAAGGCCGCGTGGGACGCGCTCGCGGTGAGGGTGAAGACCTCGACGAAGACCGGCGGCACCTCCACCGCGGACATCGCCAAGTACTACGAGGGTCGCGGCTACTGCGTGGAGTACATCGATTACAGCTCGTTCTCGCGGATCGTCGACGCGGTGAAGCCGGGCAACGACGTCAAGGCGGTGTACACCGGCCCGAACAGCTCGCACATCGAGCAGGTCATCTCGGCGACCAAGACCGAGATCAAGACCTACTCATGGACCAGCGAGGGCACCGTCACCTCGTCGAAGACGGGAGCCGGCGGCGATGGCAGCGGCTTCGGCAATCACAACCGCTATCCGGGCAGCTTCAACAACGGCTTCGTCATGGTCATCAAGCCCTGCCCCAGAAATTGACCGAGGAATTGATCCGCCTTTGCCGCTGAGACCTCATCACCGATGGTCGATCACTCGAGGGTCGCGAGGAGCGCGGTGAGCTTCTCGACCGCGAGCTTCGTCTCGGGAGCGTGCGGCGCGTCTGTGGGGAGCTTGGCGAGTATTTCGGCGAGCCCCGCCCGGCCCGCGAAGGTCACGTCGTGGAGGGCCTCGCAACAGGCGTGCTGGCGCCTCCCCGCCAGGTCGGTCTCGCTGGGCCGCTCCAGGATGTAGCGGATCATCCCCTGGCCGACGGACATGCTGCCGCCGACGATGCACCTCGCGGCGCTCGAGATCGCCGCCATCGCGTTGATCTCCTCCGGCGTGCCCTCGAACCCAGGCCGCGCCTTCACCTCTGCGACCGCCGCCTCGAACCGACAGAACGCGGCGATCATGGCCTTGAGCGCGACGCGGGCCTGGATGATGCGCGGGGTGCGCGGCCCGCCCTCGGCCTCGAGCTCGGCGAGCTTCTGCTCGGCGCCCGGCTTCCCGTCGATCGCGGCGCGGGTCACCCGCCGCTCGACGAAGGCGCGATCGCTGAGCGCGGCCTCCTGCTCCGGGCTCAGCCAGGGCAGCGCCACGATATCCTTGTTCGCGATCCCGTAGCCGAGCGCGGCGAGGCGGGCCATCACGTCGGCCGCGATCTCCTCGCCGAGCGTCTTCGGGACCTCGACGCGACCGAGCTGCAGCCCGAACACGTTGGCGCGGGCGTTCGCGCGGGGCGTGGTGTCGGTCGGCGCGCCCGCCTCGAGCCTGGGGGCCTGGGCGCTGCCGTCGAACCCGCTGATCTGCGCGGACGGCTTGATCGATCGCTTGGGCTTGGCGGAAAGCACAGGTTCGGTGGGGCGCGATCGGGTCGAGGCGGTGGGGCGTGGGGCGAGCGGCTTCAGCATGGTGCCCGCGCTGGAGAGCAACCCGCGGGCCGCGCGAGATCACCGGCGCGGCGTCAACGGGCGGAGACGTCCGAGTCATGCGGCGTCTCTGCGCGGAGACGCGATCAGAGCCGGAAATAGAAGTCGAATCCTGCGTCCCAGAGCGCGATGAATCGATCGACCTCCCCCGCCCGAGCATCTCGGCGAGCGGTGCCAGCTGCACCCGCGACGGGTCCAGGTTGTGAGACCGCGCCTTCCTCAGATCTACACCTCGTCGGGGACCCCGCCGATCAACGTAGAGCGACTAGTCCCCTGGAACCGAAGTTCCTTACATATCTCGCTCGGTCTCGCGGCCGCTGGCGGCGTTGGGCCGCCTTCAAAGACAAAGAGTATTCGCGCGGCGGCCCGCCTTGCCAGCGACCACGATCCCTTCGCGATATATGCAAGGAACTTCAATTCCAGGGGACTAGCAGGCCGTGCGGGATCGGCGGCCCGCGATAGACGAGCACGCCATCGGAAGGTGGATCCGAACCCAGCTGCCCACCACACGCCCAGATCCCGCCTTCGCCGTCGATCCAGATCGAGTGCAGATCTCGAAACGTCGGGACCGCCTCGGCGATCTCCGCCCAGGCACCGCTGTGCCGGTGGAAGATCCGGCCATTGAACCCGGCTGCGTACGCTTCCTCCGCGCTGATCGCGTGCACGCCGTTGAGCCCTGGGGCCCCGGGCGGTGTCTCGTCGATCCACCGCGTTCCGTCGAAGCGAACGATGACCCCGCTTCCCACACCGCCCACAGCGTAGAGCGCGCCGGCGGACTGCCCGTGCACGGTGAGCAGCGGAGCGCTCGTGTCGATCGAGCGATCGATCCAGGCGGTACCGTCGAGCTGCCGGATCGAGCCGTTGCCGCCGACGAGGGTCACCTGGTCCGCTGCCGTCCCGTGCACCTTGAAGAAGCTCGATGTGCTGGTCCCGGCGGCCCTGATCTTCACCCCGTTGTCCCGGAAGGCGACCCCGCGTCCGCCCGGCTGCCCGCCGACGTACCAGACATCGCTCGGCGACTGTCCCCACAGCCCGAACAGCGTGGCCTGCGTCGGTGCTCGGGTCGCGGTGAAGGTCTGGCTCGAATAGCGGACGATCTGTCCGCCTTCTCCCACCATCCGCAGCTCGTCGCCGACCCGATCGATCCACCACAGATCGCCGATCGTGCCCGTCGAGCGTCGCTGCCAGCGCTCCCCGTCGAAGTGGACGAACAGCGGGCCGGAACCGTCGGCGTCGGCGCCCACCGCATAGACGTCGCGCGGACCCGTGCCCCACACCCGGAGCAGCGCGCCAGGGAGCCCCGTCAGGACCTCCTGCCACGCGGGCTCCGCGTCCGAGCACGCCGCGCACGCGGCGAGCGCGAGGACGGCCAAACGCATCAGACGCTTCAGTTGCATCAGATCCCTCCGTCCTGACAGGTCCGAGGCACCACACCCGAGTCCTCGGATGTCGTCTTGCACGCGCCTCGATCGAAGCGAGAGCGACACTCGCAGGCACAGGTCGCCGCGTGCTCCGGCTCGGCGCCGCAATACGGCTCGATCATCCGGGTGGCTTCCGCGGTCCGACCCTCCTTGTCGGTCACCGTGACGCGAAGAAGGTACGGCTGATCCGCGATGGGTCGATCGTTGTCGCTGCGAGGACAGCCCGGCAAGTTGCTGAAGTTGTCGAGCTCGAGCGGCCGAGCGGGCGCCGCCCAGCCATCAGGACTGGCCTCGAGCGAGACGGGCCGTCGCTCCAGCGCCAGCACTCTGTCGTTGCACGGATCCCGCAGCGAGGCGCTGATCTGGAGCGGACATCCATCGAGATTTTTCGCCCGGACGCCGACCAGAAGCACCTTGCCGCCCTGGGGCGGGTTCAGGAGCGGCACCAGAGCACGGGTGATCGCGACGGTGCCGGACGCGGTGCGATGGACGATCTCGATCTCGGGCTGGGCGGTGAGGTCACCGACGAAGCAGGTCGGATCGCTCGAGCAGCCCCAAAGACCGAGAGCGAGCGTGAGTAGCCCTCGCATCAGTTGCACTGAATATCGGAGCGCGCAGCCTTCGGATAGTAATACAAGAACACGTTACAGTGCTCGCTGGTCTCCACGACCGGTCCAAAGGTGTAGCAGCAATCATCGGCCATCGACTTGTCGCGAGCGTCCACCGCCGCGCAGCCCAGGGAGGGCTCGATCCATTGATAGTGGCAGTTCCACCAGATACCTCCCCCCGCGGGCAGGACCGTCGCGAGATCGGTGGCCATCGGCGGATCGTCCCAGGACGTGCTGGTGTAGAGGCGGGCGCTCTCCTCCGGCGCCGTCTCGGAGAGGCCGTCCCAGGTGAAGACCTCGAACTTTCTCCCGCGAGAGTGAAAATGGCCGTTGGCTGCGGTGATATTGACCGTGCCCGGCGGAAACTTGCAGGTGCCCGAATAAGTCGGCGCCGGGTTGCTCTTGCACACCCGGATGCTCTGCTGGCTCGCGAACATGGTACCCAGCTCGATCGGCGCGGTGGCGCGGCTCCGATAAAAGTTGATCCCGACCTTGCCCGAAAATGGCGCGACCTGGGTGGTCGCATTCACATAGTGAGCTTGCACCATGATCATCTCACCGGGAGTGAAGCGCTGGGCGACGTTCTCGGGGAGGACCCAGTCATAATATGGGCTGTCTCTTATACACATCTCCGAGCCCACGAGACTAAGGCGAATCTCGTATGCCGTCTTCTGCTTGAAAA
>ENA-ORBV01016140-ORBV01016140.1-microbial-mat-metagenome-genome-assembly--contig:-NODE-16140-length-10881-cov-4.813588_pt1 | contig 10881 bp, 9 predicted proteins | sample MGYA00237777_ERZ505514 | MGnify/ENA primary metagenome ERZ505514 (study PRJEB26160, sample SAMN06269048) | microbial mat metagenome | isolation source: Oligotrophic lake microbial mat | place...
GTCCAAGAGCGTCTAGCTGAAGTCCGACGTGTCAAAGGAAGATCCGGGCAAGACGGAGAACTTCTCTTTGAGCATTTCGCGGATGTGTTCGTTCGAGACAACCGACAGAATCTGATCCAGTTGCTGCCAGAGCAAGACAATCGCAGCCCCGTGGGAGCAGTCTTCGAACGCCTCCGAACGCGGGCGGTGCTGGTGGACCTCGGACAAAAGTTCGCCGATAGGCCTCGACCTCCCGCTGCCGTTGCGCCTCAGACCCAGGCCGTCAGGCTGACCGCTGCCGCAAGGTCGGCGAAGCCTTTCCTGGCAAGGGACCCAGTCATCTTGGGTGACTTTCTTAATTCTCGGCAAATCGATATTCGCGCCATGGTGTCATGAGCACAGGCACCCGAGCAGCGGATTTCAGCGACGATCTGTTGTGGGCTGACTGCGACGATTTCGAATTGCCATTTCAGTTCGGTGGCGCGTCGCAAAAAGGCCGACTCCAACCACACACGAACAATCAGGACTCACTGGCGCTTTGGTCGAGAGGCCCCAGGGTCGTCGGCGTCGTCTGCGACGGTTGCGGCTCGTCGCAGAAAGGCCACGCCAACACTGAACTCGGCGCCAGAATCTTATCGATTGCCGCAACCCACATTGTTGGTGAGGCGATGGCGACGAACGGCGTCGCAGCGCTCGATTGGGGAATGATCGAGGAGGCTATTTGCACCAAGATTGTCGCGGTCGCCGACACTCTTCTGCCGAAATCCAAGCCGGGTGACATCCTCCACAACCTCATGATGAGCACGATCCTCGGATTCGCCATAGACCAGGATGCTTATGCCGTGTTCGGTTGCGGCGATGGCATGTTCGTCCTTAACGGCGTAAGCACGAGCCTGGACTCGCAGCACGGGCGTTACCTTGCAGCCAGAATTGCTCTGGACGCTGACTGGCGAGGTCGACTAGCCAGTGGAGACAGGGCGATCGTCGTGCATCGTGCAGGTCCGATAAGTGACTTGCGCAATTTGCTCATAGGAACCGACGGCGTGGAGGAGTTGCAAGAGCGCTTCAGTGACAAGTTTGGTGCGTTTGTCGCCAATGGTGAGTCAGACCCTTCGTCCGCGGGGTTGTGCAGCAGTGTCGCTTGGGAGTTCAGGGCGGCTGTGTGGAGGGCCCGAGAAGTCGAAGAGTGGGCCAAGTCTCAGGACAGACACGACGATCGTTCGTTTGTCGTGGTGAGGCGTACCACCCCAATTCCAGTCGTCGAGACTGCCCCTGCCGAAACGGGGTCTGTCGAGACAGCCCCAGTAGAAACAGCCGCGGCTATTGCGGCGACGCCTTCAGATGGTGCAACCGCTGAAACTGCGCCCGCCGCTACGGGAGACGACATTGCTAAGCATAAGTGAGGCCGACTGCCAGCGTTGCGGAGGCTTTTTGGCGGCCCTGACCGATGTCTCGACGAGCGTCTTCCACGAGATCTTGAAGCGCCGCGTCAAATGGAAACCGGTCGACACGCCCGATCGACTGATCGTACACAAAGCACCCCACTTGGATGAGTACGTCGCAGAGATGCTTTTCCGGGCGGTCCTCGACGAACCAGATCGACGTCGCGAGTTCCTGGAGACGGCGTTACATGCCGAAGACGACTCCTCGGCGCGCGTTCACTGGCCCACCGCGGCAGTCTTTGGCATTGGAGCAGACAAACCGGCTGGTCTCTACGCGCAGTATCTCTTCGATGAGCACGTCAAGGGCGGAGGCCGTGTCGAAGATGCTTGCACACAGATTGTTGCAGAACGGTGCTTTTCGTCGCTGCCAGACTCTCTACAGCGCATCGTAGACGAAGTCAGCGCGATTGACAGCCGTGGCGGTGCCCACGAACTGCATCTGAACAATCTCTTGAAGACTTCTCATCTGGTGCAATTTCATCTCGGGACCAATGCAGACGGCAAACGACGCAGCGGGAAGCTGCCAGACGCTTGGAAGAGAGCCGTCGTAAACGGATTGCTGGCAGCGGTCGCGTACTGCCTCGTGAAGGGAATCGATATTACTGATGTGGCCTTAACGCGCGAGGCAGTTCGCGCCTCCTTCGGCCGATTCACAGCGGAATCCCCCTACAAAGATCAACCGGGCTTTGCCCCGTCGGTCCAACGTCTGCAGAACGCCCTTGACAATTCAAAGGCCCTCGCTGGTTCCGCACGAGTCAACATAAACGGACAGGACCTGCCTCAACTGCTGTTGGCGCCCTTCATGGCCGCTGCCGCCAGCGCCACATGGGGAGAGGAATTGGCCCATTTCCTAATGGTCCACTTTTGGGAGTCAGAGATTCTCAAGAACATTAGTTTTAGGCGAATTCAGGCGCTTTTCGAGGAAAGCTTCGCCGACACCAATAGGCCACGAACGATTTACACGCGCGACTGCTCTGCCGGCGGGTTCGTCATTCGAAACAAGGCATTCAAAGGAAAGAGGCGACTGCGTAACGGCACTGAACAAGAAGCAAAGTACCCCAGCCCCCTGTGGGTCGTCGCGTGTAGGTACAACAACTTTGTACTGCAGCCAAACAAAGCGATGGCCAGGTTCCTCAGCGACAATAATTTCGGCGTTGGCATTCTGTTTCTCGAGAACACGAAAGAAACCAACAAGGTAATCTTCCGCGGCAGACACGTTCCGGATAGTTTTTGGGACGAGCTGGTCCGGCGGCTTCAGGAACTCGAACCAAATGTCTGGGTCCGGCCGCAGCCGACGGCCGACTTCGTCCTGAATGGCAATGCCTCTCATCGGTACGTCGAACTGAGTGCGCTGACGCCTGGCGGAATCGCGAATATCTGTCGGGAGATGGCGTGACTGCGAGGTTTGATGTCGAACCGTAAGGACAATGTGGGCGTCGCCGATTTGGTGCAGTGTCTCGTCCTCCTCTTTCCAGCGCAGCATCCCAAGTGCGTCGCCTGGGCATCCACACGCTCGGTTGGTCATCCGGGCGCCACTTCAAAACCTCACTCGCCGGTCATTCCGCCTTCGGCGGTTGCCAAGGGGCCCGAACAAGAGAAACCCCGCCCTGCCGAGAGGCGAGCGGCCAAGCCCCCTAGGCGAGAACGCAAGCCGGCACCCTTCACGCGCTCGCCCATGCCCGCGCGCCCGCCTGTCAGCGTGCCCGGCTTCGCGCGTGAACTAACAGTCCCACTGGAAGCTTGGAAGGATCGCCACCAAGGAACTCCGTTGAGCTTCGCTCAAGAGGTTGTGCAGCGCGATAAGTTTGCCGCCGCCGCCGGTCTGACGAACCCGAGTCCAGGCTACTCCGCGACCATGTTGACGGTAATCGGCAGCGTATCGATTGGGCCAGAGAAGGCAGTGTCAGTTGAAGTCGTAATTCCACGAGTTCAACAACCGCAGAGTGTGCTTGTTGGCGCTGGCCCAAAAGGCATGCCGAAGAAGTACTTCGAGACCGCTGCAGTTGAACTGTCGCCAGAGCGAGTTAGACAGATCGGTGCGTATGTTCTAGCGAGCGGAGAAAGAGGATGAGTCTCTTGCTTCAAGACACAACTCTCCGTTCGTTAGTCGCCCTAGACCCGCCATCGGTTCCCGCAGTCCTGCTAAGCGTTGTACCGGTGAAGTCGCTCGCGACACTCGAACAACGTGCCGTCTGCGAACGACATCTGCAGGCAAGGCTGTATCTTTACGACCGACTTCTGCGAAGTGATACGTCGGCTCTGCCGCCCGAGGTGTCGGCGGAGATCACGGCCAACAACGCAGCGTGTCTTCTGCTGTTGCTCCACGTCCAGTGGCTGCTGGGAGCCGGTAAAGCCGGTAGTGCTCCCGGAACCATTAAGCAACTGTTTATTCAAGACGAATCCGTCTGGTCGCCAGAATTCCGCGGCTTCTTAAATGTGCAACTCGCGCATCTCGTTCTTGACGGTGCAGAGCCCGATTTCATCGAACAGTGGGATGAGGCTTCCAAGCGGGGTATCGAGCTTGAGGCGCCGCTCGACCGAATCTTGGAACTCGCTCGAATTGTCCGGGACTTTCAGGCGCAGCAACCACAAGCGACAGTCGCCTCTCTGCGGCGCGTGACTGGCGTTGACGGCGGAGCGGCGGCGGCGCTCTATCTGCTTGCGCGCGTCTACGAGCAGATTGCGTTACCGCTAGAAGAGAAAGAAAGCTACTCGCAATGGCGGCTGGCACTTGCAAAGCTGCACGGTTGCAGTGTGTCGGAGTTGGCGGGCCGTCTGTGCACGCAGAATCCGTCAATGGAACGCGCAATTCTCACTGGTGTCGACCGTTGGCTGCAGTTGCTCCAGGCTAGTGGAGCACAGTCTGACGTTAACGAAGTTGTTAGCGACTTCGAGAAGGCTGGCTATACGCGTGAATTCAGTGCGCTGAAGGTTGACCGTGAACGTCTGCAGGGCTACCTGTGTCGTTTCGTGTCCAAGGATGACGCAGGGAAAGAAACGGAACTGCAGGCACAGATATCTCAGATCCTGACAACCAGCGAACTTCGCGGTGCGTGCTTGATCGTGCGAGATGAAGGCGGCACTGACTTGGAGAAATTGCCGCCCTGCGATTCGGTGACCTTGGAGGCCGGACTGCTAGCTTTGCTTCCGGAGCAGTTGAGTCAGGCAAGCTTGATGGTTCTCCATGAGATCGTGACGGAAGACGCGAGTCAAAATCGCAAGTGGGTCATCTGTTACGACCAAAGTGAGCCTCGCGACGCTTTGGCCATCGGGTTGTTGCCACTCGATGCTGAACTCTCTGTCGTGTACGCAAGGGCAGTAGTGTTCGATACGCGGCTGGACTCCACTAAGGACGAGGCGTGGCTTCGATCCACCACCAAGCTCGCTGCCAAGAGTTTCGACGCCCAGAAATCAGAGGCAGTTCGGGGAGCGGTGCGTCGCATTGCAGATCAGATTTCACCAGCAGGCTCGATGAGAGGCGTCACCGAGCTCTGATCGACAGGGACAATCCGGGAGACCACATGAGGCAGACGTTTGAAGTCACGAGCTTTCCTGATTTGTCTCTTCCTCGATATCACGATCTGTTGGGCGACGAAGCCCTGACCGTCGTGGCGACACGACTGTTTACGTGGCTACAGCTCGCGAGTTCTTCGCGGCAGACTTTTTCGTTTGTTTTGCGCTATCGATTCGATCCGTCCCGATCCCCATCGAATCGCCGTCTGCGCGTCTTTGTCCTCCTCGACGGCGCTGCCGACTTTGCAACCGATCCCTTGTCGATGGGTCTTCGTCTCACGAAGGAACTTCTTGACGTTCAAGCTGTAGCGCTCTCGGAAGTGGAGCCTGCGCATGAGGAACTGGCTAACATCGCCTTGCTTGAGCGGAGCGCGAAGCTCTTACATGATTCCGCTCTCTACTTGCCCTCGGCCTGGACGCGCCAGGCGTCGGCGCGCAACGCTCTTGAGCCCTACTTAGACGAAGCTTTTGCCGCGCTTACGGCACCCACATTTTTAGACATCCAGATCCACAGCGCGGATCCGGCCGTAGCACGCCAATCTGTCCGCGCTGCACTGTCGCTCCTCGAACGGCGGAAACGAGGTGAACAAACTGGCGGAGAGGACTACCTCCCTGAGTTCCAGGCCTTGTCCAGTAGCCTTGCCGACGATCCGGTTGCACGGTTGCTCGTGTGTGCTGGGTCGACATCCCGAGACGCCGCAGAAGGGCTTCTTCGAGCGTTTGGCATCGACGCGATAGGCGGGGCCAGATTCAAACTCGTCTCCAGCCATGACGGCGATGCACTGAACACTGCGTTGCGTTCGGCGGTCATCAACGGCAGCTATGAGTTTGGTGATGATGAAGGATGGTACAACGCCGCGCTGAGACGAGCTGCGAAGGAGAAGGAAGGTGCGCTCACCCCAGCGCAGTTGCGGATGTTGAGAGACCAGTCCGAGCTATCAGTTCTTGCCGGCGCTGAACTACTCCGCGACGTTCTGACATTGCCGATACCGCGGCGGGGGTTCCTCAGAACGTTCCCCTTAGAGACAGAAAACGACCGACAGATTCAGGCCGTGCAGATTCCCTCCAAGTCAGGCGTTGTGCGGCTCGGAGTCGGGCTGGAGCGAGAAGCCGAGATTGACCTTCCCCTTTCTGATTTGACTCGTCATGCGTTTATCGCCGGTGTTACGGGCTCTGGCAAGACCGTGACGATGTTCAACATCCTGAAGCAGTTGGCGGAACAGGATGTTCCGTTCTTGGTCTTCGAGCCTGCAAAAGCTGAGTACCGTGGCCTTCTTGGGTTCTCGGCGGTGCAAGACAAACTGCGAGTCTACACACCGGGACGTGACGACCTTGCGCCGCTACGCCTGAATCCATTCGCCTTCGAATCCCATGTGACTTTGTCGCAGCACTTGGCCAATCTGTCGGCTGGCTTCAGTTGCGCGTTGGGACTATTTCAGCCGGTCTCGGCGATCCTCGAAGAGGCGCTATGGCGACTGTACGAAGCCAGAGGATGGAGAGAAGACGACCGCGGAGACAAGCAGCTGACGCTGCCGCGCGTTGACGAGATCGTCGAGGCAGCCTGCGAAATCGTCGATTCCATGGGGTACGACCCCGAGATCAACGGCCGATTCAAGGGCGTCTTGCGAGCACGATTCATTCGTCTAGCTCGAGGTGCGGTTGGCCGTTTGTTCGATTCCCGCGTGTCATGCCCGAATATCACGGAGTTGTGCGGTGCTCAGTCGGTCGTGGAATTGAAGGCCCTGTCGCAGCAGGAGTCAAATCTTGTAACCATGTTCTTGCTCATCGCTGTCCGTGAGCATATGTCCGGTGGTGCCTCGCAGGAGGGACGCCCGAGACTCGTCATGGTTCTGGAGGAAGCCCACAACCTCGTTCCAGCCGTCGCGGATGAGCAGTCTGGGAGCGAGGAATCGTCCGCAAAGGTTGAAGCGTCGCGGTATGTCTCGAACATGCTGGCCGAAATGCGGGCAATGGGTCTCGCCATTCTCGTAGTCGACCAAACGCCTGCCGCTGTTGCCCCTCAGGTCATCAGAAACACGAATCTCAAGATTGCGCATCGAACAGTCGCTAAACAGGATCGCGAGACACTTGCAGACGCGATGCTCATGCAGCCAACTCATGCCGAACTTCTCGGCAGGCTGGTGCCCGGCCAGGCGTATGTCTACGCTGACAGGTTTTTCCGTCCGCACTTGATGCAGGGAGCGTTCGCTCAAGGCGATAGAGCCATCGCCGCGTCGCCGAACCCTCCATCAGATGAGACGCTGCGTCTCTGGCTTGGGAGTCGAAAGACGTTCAAGGACGAGCTGAAGAACCGGGTCAAAGAGTCTTTAGAGCGAGTCGACGAAATCGAAGAGGAACTGCTCACATTGAGCAACTTAATCCAAGAGGAGATCGCTGACCTCCAGGGAGCGCTTGGCGTCGATGCGTGGAAATCGCGTCATAGAGAGCTGCTCGCCAGCTGGCGAGCCCGTCAAGACCGTGTGCGGAGGCGAATGCGGTCGCTGGAAGCTGAACTTCGCGCCATTGAGGCGGCTCCATCGAAGACGCGCAGCAATACGAACCACGCGGATCTGACGCACCTCACTAAACTGGATGCGAAGATAGACGCATCGATTTCAAAGGTGGCCGCGGTCAGCGTCAGCGGTGAGGAGGCATGAGTATGGAAAAAGGCTCGCTGAAGGGGCTCGCCAAGGAACGGGATACTCGCAAGAAAGACACCACGGAAGCCGTCAAGCAACTTCAACGCACTGAGGGCGATGTTGTTAAGGTCGCCAACCAACTGGGGGCAATTCGCTCGGAGCTGAGCGATGTGCAGGTAGTTGTTCGCGAAAAGAGCAACCGGATTCTCGACGCAGCGGGCAAAGCAGGTACCGAGGACCAAGGCAAGGTGGAGGCCCAGGAGAAGAAGGCAAGCGCTCAGCGAGCGACGGTCGATGGAACCGAGAAGCGGACGAGAGACGAGCAACGCAAGGCGGAAAGCGTCAAGCCGGCCGATCGGCGCATTCCCTCAGGGGCGGACGTCGCCAAGGCATTGCGAGATGCGGGTAGCAAGCTCGAAGACATCTCGCGCGATCTGCGCACGACGGAGGCAACAGCTCGGGAGCGCAGGAGCAAATCGACCGAGCAGATCGAAGGCGCCCTACGGAAGAATCGCAAGTGAATTCAGCGGCAGCGAGCAGGCTCGAGGAACGCGCTGCGTTCTTGGAGCGAGAACTTGGTCCTTGCCTTCTTGTCTTGAAGTGTCGCGAACTCCTCGGTATGAGCGTCAATGAGCTCCGGCCACTCGCCAGGCTCGTCGTCCGTGGTGAAGTCGAGCGACTAGCGGACGCGCGACGTCGCAAAGTCGGAGTGCATGGCCTGTGCGAGCATCATGTCAGAGCGATCTATGCATCTGACGTGGCTGGATACGCGCCTGATCGACGGGTGCTGTTGTCGTCGCTTCTGGACACAGTAAAACGGCACTTCGAGCCGGGCAAACTACCGGATCAATTGGGGCTTCTCATGGCTTGTGCCGCCATCTTTGCGGAGGACCTCACGCGCGCGCTTTCCTTAATACCGTCGGGGACTGCCGCGGCTTCGATGCTGACCGCTCTGTCTAGTGGCGACACCGTTCAATTGGCCGCGGTCGTCGAGTCATTGCAGCAGTCGATTCTTGTCGCCGAGGACGAAGCGCAGCTTGTGCCTTGGGATGATGTGTGGGTCTACGTGTTGCTGCGAAGGCTGCGTGAGAAGTCAACGATTGTGCCGGAACGATCCTGACAATGAATCGGAGCGAAATCCAGGGGCGCGTTGCTGGAGTGTGCGAAGGGTGGGCGGCGAATGCCTCCCGCCTCGAATCTGTACGCGCGCGCGTCTCCGATTTGGCCGTCGCGATTCGCGATGCCAAAGCGCATGTCAGCTCTCTTTTCGCTGACAAGCGCGCCGCTCCTCGTCACGAGAAGGCGTCTTATCAGTCGTCAATCGAGATGGCCCTGGACGCAAAAGCGGCGCTGCTCGACGACTTGCGCAGCAGCAAGCAAGAGTTGGCCGGATGCCAATCTGAACGAACTGCGCTCAACCAGAGCCGGCGAAGTATCGACTCGGAAGTGCGCCGTGAATTGGCACGATTGACTGGTGGTCTACGACGCCTGACAGGCGAAGTGCCCGGGTGGGCCGGCAATGAGGCCGTTGCTCTTCACCAATCCGTGTCTTCGGGGCGCTCTTTCTGTGAAGAGCAACTGCGAGCATTGTCCGCCACGTTCGGCTCTGGAGAGTCCGCGACTGACGAAGTTGAATTCGTCAGCGAACCGCCCCATTGGGCCGTCCTGGGACCCACTCCGGATGCTGAAAGCCCTCTGCACCTTTTCGGACCGCCAGTCCGAGAGGCCTACGCCACCGTGGACGGTTCGCGGACGGTTCCTTACGAGTCGTATTCGCTGTTCGACACTCTGAGTGTCGATGGCCTGTCAGTTGAAGAAAAGAGCCTTATGTACGCAGAGGCCTTCCTGCAGTCACGAGGACACCGTGCGGTGATGTCAATTGGGGGGCCTGGGCTTCCCGACATCATCAGCCTCGACCGCGACGGTCGACTGTGGATCTCAGAGATCAAGGGCACTGATGTGTCGCGACTGTTGCCCGCGACTGGTCTTGAGAGAACACTGTCTGGCGAGGGTCAAGAGTCTCAGACGCTCTTCGAAAACTCTTCTGCTTGGTTGCTGCGTCAGACAGCCGCGTTCAATCGCGTAGACCAAGTGCTCACGGCCGCCAATCGCGCGTACGAGGGTGAGAATGACGCTGGCAAGAAGGAAGAATTCAGACTCCTGCGCGAAAGCTATCGGGCAGCAGCGCGAGAAGGCTTTAACGCGCTGAGCTGCGACAAACAACTCGTTCAAGTCGGGTTTCAGGGTGATGGTGACAACCTGCGTCCACCGAGCGCGATGCGCAGTCAAGTGCTCGATAGATACATCGGAGACGTGGAACCAGCCATGATCGTTCAAGTGGAGGTTGTATCGGGGGCTGCTGAGTCTCCGGTTTTCGAGCGGCCACCTGACGGAGCCGTGGATGCTGATGCCTCTAAGCAGGCTTCAGTAGAATCTCAAAGCGACGACGCGGACGACAGAGATGACGCGACCTAAGAGCGCATGAATCTCCCTAACTGAGCTTGATCCGATTCCGTGGACACTTTTCGAGAGGCGGATACGATGTCCAGAATGGAATCCAAGAAGACACGGCGGGCACGACGACAATTCTCTGAGGAGTTCAAGGCCGGCGCCGTCCGGCTGGTGATTGAGGAAGGGAGGGCGGTCGGGACGGTGGCGCGGGAGATGGACCTGACCGCGTCGGCGCTGCAGGGCTGGGTGGAGCGGGTGCGCGCCGAGCGCACGAAGGGCAAGAGCGGGCTGATGTTGGCGGAGCGCGAAGAGCTGGCTCGGCTGCGCAAGGAAAATCGGATTCTCGCCGAGGAGCGCGACATCCTAAAAAAAGCGACGGCCTTCTTCGCGAAGCAGAGCCGATGAGATTTCGGTTCATTGCCGTGGAGAGGGCCCTGCACACCGTCACGATCCTGTGCCGGTGTCTGCGCGTGACCCCGAGCGGGTTCTACGCCTGGCACCGCCGCCCGGAATCGACGCACGCGGTTGATGACCGGCGACTGAAGATCCTGGTGCGCGCGTCCTTTGACGCCAGCAAGCAGCGGTACGGCAGTCCGCGGGTCCACGAGGATCTGATCGAGCAGCAGGAACGCGTCAGCCGCAAGCGGGTCGTGCGCCTGATGCGGGAAGACGGCCTCAAAGCGCGCGTCCGCAAGCGGTATAAGCACACGACGATGAGCGATCACGATCAGCCCATCGCGGCGAATCTGCTCGACCGTCAGTTCGAGGCCGCCGCGCCGAATCAACGCTGGGTCGGCGACACGACGGAGTTCGTCATCGGCACCAGCAGCAAACTCTACCTGGCGGTGGTGCTGGAC
>ENA-ORBV01016142-ORBV01016142.1-microbial-mat-metagenome-genome-assembly--contig:-NODE-16142-length-10879-cov-4.405573_pt1 | contig 10879 bp, 5 predicted proteins | sample MGYA00237777_ERZ505514 | MGnify/ENA primary metagenome ERZ505514 (study PRJEB26160, sample SAMN06269048) | microbial mat metagenome | isolation source: Oligotrophic lake microbial mat | place...
GGTAAGTCCTGGAGCTTTGACGCGGAATCTGCGGCTTGCGGCGGCGTATCGATTTCTGCGCGCGACATAGTTGCCGGCATCGCCGGCACAAATGTGGACGGCCAAACCATATTCATCGACGCGCTCGACGAAGTTCGGGCGGGCGCGAGCGACGGCAGAGTTCCATTCGACGCCATCCGCGCATGGCTCGCCCGGGCAGGCCACCCGCGCTTTCGCTTGTCCTGTCGTGAGGCCGACTGGTTGGGACAGAGTGACCAACGCGCCCTTGAGCGTGTAGCACCGGACGCGCAGGTGGAGGTGCTTCACCTCGAACCGTTCACGCGCGAAGACGTGTTCGCCGTTCTACGCGACAGGTCGACCGAAGCACCTGACCCAGAGGCGTTTTGGCACAAAGCCGAGCAATTCAGCTTGACCGGGTTGTTCGGCAATCCGCTGCTGCTCGACCTGACAATAAAGGCCGTCGCAGCGGGTGGCGGCCGCTGGCCATCAAGTCGGCAAGGCATCTACGAAGCTGCTTGCCGCCAACTAGCCACCGAAACGTCAGAGGAGCACCTTGCGGTCAAGCCGTGCCAACCCGGCGATATCGACAGGCTCCTGGACGATGCTGGCCTCTTGTGCGCGGTACTCTTGCTCAGCAACAAACGGTCTTGGACGCAGCAGCCGAACGCCCCGCAAGATGCGGTGGCACTGTCGACCATCCCGGAGTCGCTGCCGCTGCGGAACGCAGGTGCAGCGCTGGCAACCAAGGTGTTCAGCACCGTCGCGGGCTTCTCGGCGCCGCGCCACCGAACTATTGCCGAGTACCTCGCCGCCAAGGCACTAAGTAGACGCCTGGATGCCGGTCTGCCACTGGGGCGGCTACTTTCCCTCATTCAGGGTTTTGATGGGCGACCCGTTGACCCCCTTCGCGGGCTTTTCGCGTGGCTCCTGGTACATCATCAGCGCGATCGCGCGCGATTGATTCGACTTGACCCGCTTGGTGTCGTGTTGAACGGCGATGTGGCGGCTCTAAGCACATCAGATCGCCTGGCTTTACTCGAAGCCCTGAGTGATGCTGCGCAGCAGGACAAGGGATTCCGGCGAGGCTCGTGGGTGAGTCATCCGTTCGGCGCACTTGCGACTGATGACATGGCGCCGACTTATGACTCGCTTTTGCGCGCTCCAGTTCGGGACGATGGCTACCAAGCGTTCATCGCCTGTGTACTCGATGCCCTGATGCATGGTGAGCCCATGCCTGTGTTGGCGCCCGCGTTTGAATCGTGGATAGAAGACGAAAGCGCATGGATCGGAAACCGGCTTGCTGCTTACGAGGCCTGGAAGCACAACTGTGGCTTCCAGGCCGGCAAGACGCGCGTATGGTTGGAGGGAGTTTTTGTCGGCACCGTGATTGATCGCGATGACCGCCTTTTAGGCGCGTTTCTTACCGATCTTTACCCGGAGTGCGTAGGTCCACGCGAAGTACTGAAGTACTTGTGGCCATACAGCCGTCGAAACGGGATCGCCGAGTATTCAACGTTCTGGCGCCACTCATTGCTTCGACTATCACGCGCACAGGACTTTGCGGAGTTGGCTGACGCGTGGGTAGCGGCAAAACCTGCGGCGTCTGACGAGGCGCAGGACTATGACACCCGGCAATTGAGCGGCGAGATCCTGTGTGCCGCGCTTGTTCAGGCTGGCAACGATGTCCCGGTCGGGCGCCTCTACGCGTGGCTTGGCATTTGCATTGACGAGCATGGCTTCTCGAAGCTGCGGGACGATTCTCGGCGTGAGGTCGCGAAATGGCTTTGCGTGCGGCCTGATCGTATCAAGGCGGTGGTGAGACTCGGCTATGAGTCGACTCGCCCTGACAAACAGGGGCACCGACCCTTTTGGGAGGCGGAACAACGATTGCACGGTGCGCGCATGCCGCGCGACTGGCTGTCCTTTCTACTCGATCTTGCAGCAACAACGCAGGATGAAGAACTTGCCAAGTATTCCTTTCGACGGGTAGCCCACTCAGTTGTCGATCCTCCTGCCGGACTCGACATCCCGACTATGGAGCACCTTGAGGAATGGGTCAAAATACAGTCCCTGAAGTGGCCATTGGCCCGTGAATGGCTTCGGCAGGCATGGACGTCGGACCCAAAAGACTGGCAGAGTGATCATCTGCGGCGGGAACGACAACACAAGGCGCAGCGGAGCCAGGCACGCGAGGACCGAAAGCAAGCGAACCAGCCATATCTAGGGGCATTGCGAAGTGGCACAGCACCAATAGGTCTCTTGCACCAGCTTGCCTTGGCGCACGACGAGCGATTCAACTACATCCGCGGCGATACACCGCTGGAACGAGTACGGGATTTCCTGGTAACGGACGAGGAAACCGCGCTTGCCGCACTCGCAGGGCTTGATCAAGTCCTTGCCCGCGATGACATTCCTTCTGCGGACGAAATTCTCAACACCGACGCGAAGGGAAAGTACCACTACATTCGTCCTGCGGCCCTGTTAGCCGCGTCGCGCATCGTTGAAAAGTCGCCCGAGGCACCATTGTCTTGGGATGACGGATTGGCCCAACAGCTGGTCGCGTTCTATCTTACCGATGGGGTCGGGGAGATGCCAGGGTGGTACCGTCGTCTCGTTGCTGAACGGCCTGCACTAGTTGCACCGATCTTTGCCCGCTACGCCGTACCCCGGTTGCGCAGCAATAAAAGTGCTGCGATCACTGGCCTCTGGGCGCTTAGCCGCGAGCCCGATCATCGCGGGCTAGCGCGCTTGATACTGCCCAACCTTCTTGAACGGTTTCCGTTGCGTGCCAGCGAAGTCGGACGTGGCGAACTCAACCGTTCATTGTTAGCTGCCCTGCACCTGCTCGACGATGCCGAAGCAGCGCCTATCGTCCAGCAAAGGCTTGCCCAGCCCGGACTCGACGCAGCGCAGCGCGTCTGCTGGCTGGTGGCGGACTTGCCCTATCGTGCCGACGCGGCCGAGCGCCTTGCCGAGTGGGTTGGCAAGAATGAACGCCGCGCAGTGACGTTGGGTGTCGCCTTGTATGAGCAGGGAATTTTGGGGCGCACCGTGCATCGCCTCTCGCCAAGCGCTGTACGGCGCTTGATCGAGGTGTTGGCGCCAATCACGCCCCGCGAGCTTGGCTCGCGATCAGGTTGGGTCACGGTAGCCAATAACCGCGAGGAGACCGTGCGCGGCTTGTTCGAAGCCTTGTCGTCGAACCCCAGCAACGACGCACGTTTGGAGCTGCGCGCGTTGGGTGCGTCAAACCGCCTTGGAAAATGGAAGGACGTGGTGGACTACAGCGTTAGCGTTCAGCAATCTACCACACGTGAAGCGCTTTTTCAAGCGCCCGATCCAGCTGCGGTGGCGCTGGTGATCGCCAACCTCTCACCAGCCAATGCGGCCGACTTGAAGGCGTTGGTCGCCCAGCATCTGAGCGATATCGAAACCGAGCTGCGCGGCGCCGACACCCATCTCGTCCGGCAGTTTTGGCAGAAGGCGGAAGTTGGCCAGAAGCCACGCGACGAGAATTACTGCCGCGACTTGCTGCTGGACAGGCTTCGAGTGCGATTGGCGCCCCTGAACATCAGCATCGCAAGGGAACAGAGCAAAGCTTCAGACAAACGTGCCGATATGGCGGCCGATTTCATGCGCGCTGGCCAGCGAATCTCAGTCCCGATTGAGGTGAAAAAGGAAAGCGACAACAAGTTGTGGACAGCATGGCGAGACCAACTCCAGCGCCTTTACACGATTGACCCTGCAGCGGGTGGCTATGGCCTTTACTTGGTGCTGTGGTTCGGCTATCACCCGCGCGCAACGCCAGAGGGAGCGAAACCGCGAAACGCGTCGCAAATGCGGGAGTTGATCATTGAGCGCATGCCCGAATCAGACAGGCATCGACTCGACGTGGTGGCACTCGACTTAGCGTTGCTGGCATCCACTTGAGAAGCCCTCCTACGGGCTGATGGAGCTGCCCCACCGTATCCACGGCTGCGATTGCACTCTGCCTTGTTTCGCGGTTGCCAGGTTGTTTCGTGAGAAACGTCGGTAACCGGCCCGGGGACCCGCATGTTTGCTAGGGGGCCGGCCGCAACAGCCTCCTCCCTGGTGGCAAACCAGCGCGGCTCCAGCCAGGGCGGCAGCTGCGGCTCAAGATGTGTCCGCAGCATGGCGGGCAAGGCGGCAATCACGGCATCGGTCATGGTGGGTGCAAAAACGGCATTGCGCCAGTGTAGAGAGGTCAGGGCGCAGCCCTGGCTGGCAGGCGCAACTCGGCCCGCACTACCAGCGCCAGCCCCAGCAACACCAGCGCCAGCCCGGCGTACGCCGCTGCGGGTGGCCGCTCGCCGAGCACCGCGATCGCAAGAAAGAATGCCGTCAATGGCTCGATCAGGCACATCGACACCGCGGTGCTGCCCGAGACCCGCGCCAGCGCATGGGTGAACAGCAGGTAAGCCACTCCGGTGGCGACCACGCCCAGATAGGCAACCGCCAGCCAGCCACCAGGCGCCGTCACGGGCCAGCCAGACGCGGCCCAGGCCAGCGGCAGCGCACACAACGCCGCGCCGGAAAAGACAAACAGGGTTATCACCGGTGCCGGCACCGTGTTGACCATGCGCTGACTGGCCAATGCGTACACGGCGTACGACAAACCAGCGACCAGACACAGGCCGATGCCGTAACCGGACAACGCAAGTTCGCCCGCGCTGCCCAGCACCATCAGGCTGCCTCCGGCTACTGCCAGCAGGGTACCCAGCCACCAGGCGCCGGAGGGTGAACGGCGCAGCAGCACCAGCTGCAACACACCGGCCCAGATCGGGCCGCTGCCCAGGGCAATTGCCGTCCCGACGGCCACACTGCTGGCCTTGACCCCGGCAAAAAAGCTCAGGTTGTAGACCGCCATCGACGCAGCGGCCAGCGCGAGCAGGCGCCACGGCAGGTTCGCCGCGCGCACTCCGGCCAGGTCGGCGCGCGCCACAAGCCCGAGGTAAGCCGCAAAAAACACACCGGAGAACAGCAGCCGCAAGGCGCCCACCCAGTGCGGGGGCAGACCGGCTGGCGCCAAGGCCTGGGCCGTCCCGGTCGTGCCCCACAACATGGCGGCCAGCGTGATCATCAGCAGGCCAACCCAGGCACCGTTCTTCATCCGTGCATCATCCCGGCGCGGCGGTTGCCATGGCGTATGGCCGCCTGTGCGTGGACATGCGCCGCATAGACGCCACGGGAATGGCGAATCGAAAGACCCGGTGCGATGGCGGATGGCGGCATGGGCAGCATGGCGCACTGTAGCAAGCCTCCTGTGCGACAGCGCAACGATCGCCGACGGCCCGTGAAACCGCATAATTGCCGCAGCCCAACGTCCACAGGAAGCCCGATGACCAGTCTCTCCCCGAGCACCGCTGCCGACAACCCGGCGCGCGCAGAAGCCTACGCCGTGCCACTGGACCAGATCGACGTCACCAAGCCGCGGCTGTTCATGGACGACAGCATTGGTTATTACTTCGAACGCCTGCGCCGCGAAGACCCGGTGCATTACCACCACAACCAGTTTTATGGCGGCTACTGGTCGGTCACAAAGTACCAGCACATCATGCAGGTGGACACCAACCACGCCACCTACTCGTCGGACTGGTCACACGGCGGCATCGGGATTTTTGATGCGCCGATCGACAACCGATTCCAGATGTTCATCGCGATGGACCCGCCCAAACACGACGAGCAACGCAAGACGGTGAGCCCGATTGTTGCGCCCGGCAACCTGGCCTCGATGGAAGCGACCATCCGCGAACGCACCGGCCGGGTGCTAGATGGCCTGCCGCGCAACGAGACCTTCAACTGGGTGGACCGGGTATCGATTGAACTCACCACCCAGATGCTGGCCACCCTGTTTGACTTTCCGTTCGAGGACCGCAAGCTGCTGACCTGGTGGTCCGACATCTCGACCGCCCAGTCCGGCGAAAAACAGATCATCAAGACAGAGGAGGAGCGCTGGGTCGAGCTCGGCAAGTGCCTGGCCTACTTCACCAGGCTGTGGAATGAACGCGTGAATTCGCCACCCAGGCCCGATCTGATCTCCATGCTGGCGCATTCACCGGCCACCCGCCACATGTCGCCGCGCGAGTTTCTCGGCAACCTGATCCTGCTGATCGTCGGCGGCAACGACACCACCCGCAACTCAATGACCGGCGGCCTGTTCGCCCTGCACCAGTTCCCGGCTGAAATGGCCAAGCTGCGCGCCAATCCGTCGCTGGTCGAGAGCATGGTTCCGGAGATCATCCGCTGGCAGACCCCGCTGGCCTATATGCGCCGCACCGCGCTGGCCGACGCCGAACTCGGCGGCAAACAGATCAGGAAGGGCGACAAGGTGGTGATGTGGTACCTGTCGGGCAACCGCGACGAGGACGCAATTGCCAACCCCAACCAGTTCATCATCGACCGCGCGCGGCCGCGCCAGCACCTGTCGTTTGGTTTCGGCATTCACCGCTGTGTGGGCAACCGCCTGGCCGAGATGCAGATCAAGATTTTGTGGGAAGAAGTGCTGAAGCGTTTCCCGGTGATCGAAGTCGTGGGCCCGCCGGTGCGGGTGTTCTCCAACTTCGTGCGCGGGTTTACCGAGCTGCCAGTGCGCATTCCTGGCTGAAGACCGGTTCAGAGCGTGAGCGGCAATTGATTGGGTCCACGACGGGGCAGCCAAGGGTGTCGGGCAAGAGGTGCAACGCCGTCCGACTCTCTTGGGTGCCCGGCCCGGAGGGTAGGACCCCGCGAATCGATGCTTCAAACAGCAAAGGGCGGTGCCTGCGGGGTGTTTCGCGGGCTCAAGCAATTGTGCCTCTCACACACTCATCCCATGCGGGCCAAGGCGCGCATAGCCCCGGCGACTTCTTCCTCGGAGTTGTAGAAGTGCGGGGCTACGCGGATAAGCGGGCCGCGCGCCGACACGACATAACCCGCTTCTGCCATTCTGCGCTCCACGCCAGCCGAGTCGTTCACGCGGATGGCCGTGTTGGAGCCCTTGCGGCGTGGGTCGCGCGGGCTGGCGATCGGCAGGCCCAGACTGGCGGCCGTGTCGAGTGCAACCCTGGAAAGGTTCTCGATGTGCGCCTCGATGCGCCCGATCCCGGCCTCGTTGAGCATGGCCATGCCAGCCCCGGCGGCCGCCGCGTTGATATAGGGCGGCGTGCCGGTGTCGAAACGGCGCGCGCCGTCGGCGTAGTCCAGCAAGCGGATGTCGAACGCAAACGGGTTGACGCGCCCGAACCAGCCGGTGTTGGCAGGCCGCAGTTGCTGCGCCAGGTCACGCCGCACGTACATGAAGGCAATTCCGGGGCAACCGAGCAGGTATTTCTGCCCACCGCAGACGAGCATGTCGACGCCATCGCGTACCACGTCAATTGCCATTGCGCCCGCGGACTGGTAGGCATCCACGAAAAACAGCGCGCCCTGGGCATGCGCCAACGCGCCGATGGCGGCGATGTCCTGGCGGAACCCGTTGGAATACGACACGTGGGACACCGACACCAGGCGCGTGCGCCCGTCAATGGCCTGCGAATAATGCTCCAGCGCGATCTCGCCAGCAGCGTCGGGCACGACAAACTTCACTTCGGCGCCGCGTGCCTGTTGCGCCAGCCACACATGCCCCAACGACGGAAAGTCGATTTCGCCCAGCACGATGCCATTGCGCTCGCTATCGAACTGCAGGCAGTTGCCCACCGACGAGGCGAGGTCGGACACGCAGGACATGACCGCGATATCACTGGCGTCGGCATGGATCAGGCGCGCGAACTGCGCGCGCGCATCGTCGAGCAGCTCGGCCCAGCCGCCCCAATCCATGCCTTTCTCGCTCCAGGAAGCCATGTAGCGCGCGATCGCATCGGTGACCGGGATTGACAGCGCGCTCTGTGAGCAACTGGAGAGCTGCGCCTTTTGCGTGAGGATGGGGAACTGGGAGCGTTGTGCCTCAAACGGGAAGTGGCTCATGGTGTGATCGAGATGGGTGAATGACGCGTCGGGCCGTAACTTCGACCTCGACTTTGGCACCGTCGACCGCCAGAGGGCTGCACACGGTGGTGTTGGTGGGTCGCGCCGGACCCAGCCGCTGCTTGATGACGCCGCTGACAGCCGCGACGTCCTCGCGCGCCGGAACGAAGACGCGCACGCGGACCACGTCCATCAGGGAAGCACCGGCCTGAACCAAGGCTCTCTCGATGGTGTCGAGCGCTTGCTCGGTTTGCGCCGCGGCGGACTCCGGCATTGTCAGCGTCGCAAAGTCCTGGCCGACCGTCCCGGAGACGAACACCCAGTCACCATCGACGACGGCACGCGAATAACCGGCCAGTTCCTCCCACGGCGATCCACTCGAGATGCAACGACGGCCAGACAGCGGGACTCCCGCAGCGGCCGGCGCAGTAGTGCGCGCCGTCAATTGGGCGCAGATCAGGTTGACCTCTGTTTCATGCGTCTGCATCAGCCGCTGCCACCGCTCCCCTGGCATACCGGCGGTGCGCCAGGCTTCGAGCGTAATCACGCAGCTTCCGCCGGCATAGCCCAATATCTCGCCAGCGATGACACTGGCCCGGATGCGGGGCGCCAGGCTGCGCGGGTCTTCGCCGACCAGGTAGTCGATCACGCCTCGCTGCGTGTCAGTCTGCACACGCACCCAGCTGGTCGCACCATCGAACAGGGACTGACCGGTAAACAGGCCTGGCTCTACCTCGCGGCAGTTCCACAGGCCGAGGTTCCAGCGTTGCATGCCCGCCGCGCTGCCCAGGTGCGCGAGCGCTGCGGACACGGTTACACCGCACCATCGGGCGGTGCTGTGCACCAGCGATTGGTTCAGCATGCCGCGTCACCCTTTCGCCAACAGCTCCACGGCTTATTGCAGCTCATAACCGGAGTCCTTGATCACCGGCGCCCAGTGGGCCGTGGCAGAGCTGATCCAATCCTGCAGCTGCTCCGGATTCGCATAGGTGATCTCGTTGCCAAGCTTGGCAAGGCGCTCCACCACCTCTGGGTTCCTCAGCACCGTGGCGACGGCCCGCGTGAACCGGTCGACGAACTCCCGGGGCATGTCCTTCGGCCCGACAAAGGCCAGCCAGGGATTTTTGTCCATGCCCTTGATGCCCAACTCCTGAAAGGTCGGGATCTCCGGGGCCACCTTGGCGCGCGCGGTGCCGGAAATGGCCAACACCTGGAACTTGCCCGCACGGTGGTGCTCCAGGTATTCGGTGAGCGAGCCGACACCCGCGGGCACCTGCCCCGACAACAGGTCCAGCACAAGCGGCGCGCCGCCCCGATACGGTACAACCACCGGATTGCTGACACCAAGGGCCTTGCCGACCACCAGCGCAGCGAACTGCGGCACACTGCCGATCGCGGGAACGCCGAAATTCGCCTTACCCGGATTGGCCTTGAGCCAGGCGCCGAATTCCGGCAGGGTCTTCGCGTTGAGCGTGCCCGATACCGCCAGCGCATTGAAATAACTCGCCACACCGGCCAGCGGCGTGAAGTCCTTCACCGGGTCGTAACCCGGCGCCTTGAAGGTGAGCGGCACGATCACATGCGAATGGTCGATCGTCAGCATGATGGTCGACCCGTCCTTGGGCGAAGCCTTGAGCTGCTGGGTGGCGATCATGCCGCCGGCCCCGCCCTTGTTGTCGACCAGCACCGGCTGATTGAGCACATCCTTGAGCTTGTCAGCCAGCACGCGTGCCACGACATCGGTGGCGCCGCCTGGCGGAAAGCCCACCAGCACCTTGACCGGCCCGGTGTAGTCGGCGGCGACGGCTGACAGACTTGCCCCGGTCAGGGCCAATCCCAGCAGAGAAGCGGCAATCGGGAACAAGGCGCGACGATGAGGAAGGTGCATGGTGAACTCCGGTTAGTTGCAAACTACAGGGTGGAACCCGCTGGCGCCCGATGCGATCACAGGTGTCGACGTGGACGCCGAAATTTAGCGCTGCCCGTTGCAGGTGTCTGTAAGCCACTTTACAGAGAGGCTCGATTGCATTTGCGCCCGACAGGCAGGACATGACCGCGATGGCGGCTGTGTCGGCATGGATCACACATCGGGAAATGTGCCTTTGCCGATGGTGTGTCTGCGGTGGGGACCCAAGTGGCTTTGGTGGGCGGCACTCTGACCTTGCCTCCCCAGCTCGCCAACCCGCTGGCGTTCGAACGATCGAGCCCCATCAACCACCGCCGTTCAAATGGCACGCCGACGAATGCCCCGGCGCCACCTCGCGCAGGGCGGGTCGCTCGGTTGCGCAGTGGGCCATTGCCTTCGGGCAGCGCGGGTGGAAATGGCAGCCCGCGGGCGGTCGCAGGGGCGACGGAATCTCGCCCTTGACCGGGATGAAGACCCGCTTGCCCACCTCCAGCTTCGGCTCGGACTGCAGCAGTGCCTGGGTGTAGGGATGGTTCGGTCCGGAAAAGATCGTGTCCGCCGGGGCCGACTCGACTACGCGCCCGAGGTACATGATGACCACACGGTCCGACAGGTGGCGCACCACGCCGAGGTCGTGGCTGATGAACAGGTAGGTCAGTTGCAGCTGGTTGCGCAACGCAATGAACAGGTTGAGCACCTGGGCCTGGATCGACACATCCAGCGCAGCCACCGCCTCGTCGCAGACGAGGAACTCCGGCTTCACCGCCAGCGCCCGCGCGATGCCTATTCTGGCCCGCTGCCCGCCCGAGAACTGGTGCGGAAAGCGCCGCATCGCGCTGGCGTCCAGGCCGACCTGGCGCAACAGCTGCTCAACGTAGGCGTCCTGCTCGCGCGCCGGCACCAGGCCATGCGCGACCGGCGCCTCGCCTACGATGTCGCGCACCCGCATGCGCGGGTTGAGCGAGGCATAGGGGTCCTGGAAGATCATCTGGATCGCCAACCGGTCGCGCA
>ENA-ORBV01016143-ORBV01016143.1-microbial-mat-metagenome-genome-assembly--contig:-NODE-16143-length-10878-cov-6.359874_pt1 | contig 10878 bp, 10 predicted proteins | sample MGYA00237777_ERZ505514 | MGnify/ENA primary metagenome ERZ505514 (study PRJEB26160, sample SAMN06269048) | microbial mat metagenome | isolation source: Oligotrophic lake microbial mat | place...
GTGTTTGCAAACCCATGGCTCGCGCGCCAACTGGCATCCGCACTTGCACCTCCTCGTGACCGACGGCGGCTTCCGGCCCGACGGGACGTTCGTCTCGTGGCCCGCCCCCGTGCGCGTCCGTCCCACCGGGGCGTCCGATCGGTGCCCGCGGCGACCGGACGCTCACGGGCCACGCCGTCCGGACGGCCATCGAGGCGCAGCGGCGGGCGGCGGGCAGGCCGCTGCGCGCCGGCCGGCCCTCGCGGGGTCGGCGATCGCGCCGTATGTTCGCCGAATACTCGACCAAGCCCGATTGAATTTCCTATCCTGACGCGGCAGGGGACCACGCCGCATACTCGACCGATACTCGACGACCCCGATTGAATTTCCTATCCCGAGGGGTTGATCCCCTTCCGCTCTCCCGGTCCGCAGCAGCCCCCGATTCTCTCACGGTGACTTCGCGCCTCGCGGCCGCTGCTCTGATTGCTGTGTCAATCCTTCCAGCGGCCACCATTGTCGCGGCACAACGCGCGCCCGCTGGTCAGTCGCCGAACGTGGCCTCTCGCGCGACGGCCGCCCCTTCCTGGGTTCACGAGTCCTGGACCGTCGACGACGGACTCCCGATCAACGCCATCAACGACGCCGTTCAGGATCGGCAGGGCTACATCTGGCTGGCGACGTTTGATGGCGTCGTGCGTTTCGACGGCGTCCGCTTCACGGTGTACAACAGCAGCAACACACCCGCGCTCTCCTCCAACCGGATCGTCGGACTGCGTTCGGCCCCGGATGGTGCACTCTGGATCTGGACGGAGCAGGGCACTGTTACTCGTCGACGCAGCGAGAGCTTCTCACGCATCGCGCTCCCCGACCGGGCGCTTGACGAACTCATTCAGTCGGTGATCTTCGATACCACGGGTGCCGTCCATGTCGCGACGTCGCGCGGGTTGCGCGCGCTGCGCGGCGACAGCCTCGTGTTCGTAGGCCGCCCCGCGCTCGACGGTGCCGTCATCAGCCTACTTCGTCGCCGTGACGGTACGCTGCTCGTTGGCTCCAACACGCACGGACTATTCCGGCTCGACGGCGACCGCGCGACGGCGCTCACTTCCGCTGCGGCACTGAATCGATCGGCGATTCTCTCTCTCTTCGAGGATTCCGCGGGCCACCTCTGGGTGGGCACCGGGGACGGCGCGTGGATGGAGCGAGGGGGGCGCTTCTTCGAGCTGGAATCGGGCGCGGCGCGCGTGACGGGTGTCAGCGCCATCCAGCAATCACCAACGTCAGGAGCAATATTCGTCTTCTCAGGCGCGGGAATCTTTCGCGCCGATTCCATGCGGCTGTATCCAGTGACGCTTCTTTCCCGCGACGCGAGTCGGCGCCCTTGGACCGATGGCACCTCCGTGTGGTCCTCCAACGGCGCCGATGTGTACCGTGATGGAGAGCGTGTCTACACGCTTCCGAAGACTCGTCGCAGCAACGAGCCGCTCGAGATCATAAGGAAAGGCTTCACCGACCGTGAAGGAAGCATCTGGCTCAGCACGCAGGGCGCTGGGCTTCATCGGCTGAAGCCCGCGTTGTTCTCCGTGTACAGCGAACCAGAAGGACTACCCGCGCGAAACGTGTACACGGCGTACGCCGACCGTCGCGGCGACGTGTGGACGGCTGCGTTCGCGGAAGGGCTCGTGCGAATCGATGCGAGCACCGGACGAGTAACTACGTTCACGGGAACGCGAGGAATTCGATCCATCATCGAGAGCACCACAGGGCGAATGTGGGTGGGCGGCGATGGACTGTTCACCTGTGCTTCGGCCGCGATCTCGGCCTGCCGTGTCGTGCCGGGTTCAGAGCGCGACGTTATCGTGAATGCACTGCACTTCGATGGGGACGGTTCCCTGTGGGTAGGTACGTCGGTCGGGCCGATGCGCGTCGCCGACGATCGACTGCAGCGATTTTCCGATTCGTCGCGCGCGCCGCGCGCATCGGTGCGAGCATTCGCCTCTACGCGCGACGGCGCCGTGTGGATGGGCATGAATGGTGGCGGGCTCGCGCGATACCGCGACGGCATATTCACGCCGGTTACCACCGCCGATGGTCTCCCCAGCGGCTTCGTTCGGTCGCTCTACGCCGATGCGGACGGCTGGCTCTGGATCGGCACGGAGGGGCGCGGCCTGGCGCGACTCGATCCGCGCGCGTGGGGCAACGCGTCATCAGGTGACGCGCGTGGCCGACGACGTGATGCGCGACGAATCATCAGCATCGACGCGAAGGTCGGGCTGTTCGACGAGGTGATTCACCAGATTCTCGAGGACGACTTCGGCCGGCTCTGGATGAACACGAACCGCGGCATTTTCTGGGTGTCGCGCGCCGAGTTGATTGCCTTCGCGGATGGCAAGGTCGCGCGCTTGCATTCGACGGCATACAGCGAGCGCGATGGGCTGCGCAACCGCGAGGGGAATGGCGGCATGCAGCCGGCCGGTTCTCGCACGCCGGACGGGCGTCTCTGGTTCCCGACGCAGGACGGCGTGGTGATGGTGAATCCAGCGCGCGTTGGGCGCGACAGCCTTCCTCCGCCGGTCGTGGTGGAGGGCGTGAGCAATCGCGGCGCTCCGCTCGCGCGAACCGGCAATAACACTGGCGATAGCGTCAACGATCGCGTCGAAGTCGCGCCACACCAGCGCGATCTGCAGTTCGACTATACCGCGCTCACATACCTCGAGCCGGCAAACGTACGGTTCCGCTATCGCCTTGAGCCCTACGAAGCCGAGTGGACCGACGCCGGCAATCGCAGGACGGCGTTCTACACGCAGGTGGGGCCGGGCACATACACGTTTCGCGTGCAGGCAAGCAACGGCGAGGGCGCGTGGCACGAACCGGGCGCCGCACTCTCGATTCGCGTAGTGCCGCGTTTCTGGGAAACCACGGAGTTTCGCATCGCGCTGTTGGCGCTGCTCGCGTTGGGCGTAATCGGGGCATTCAAGTGGCGCGTCGCGCGACTCGAGTCGCAGTCGCGTGCACTCGAGAGGGTCGTCGACGAGCGCACCGCTGCGCTCCGCGAGCACGAGAGCGAGCTCGCGGGGCAGAACACGCGTCTTGCAGCGCTGGCGGTCGAGCTGCGATCGCTCGACCATGCGAAGACGCGTTTCTTCGCGAACGTCAGCCATGAGTTCCGCACACCGCTCACCCTCACCATCGGCCCGCTGGAGGACCTGCGCGAGCGTGCGGCTGGCGATCCACAGGTGGAACGCTGGCTCGACATTGCGCTGCGCAATTCGCGGCGATTGCTGCGGCTCGTGAACCAGATTCTCGACGTGGCAAAGCTCGAGGCGGGACAGATGCGACTTTCGCCGCATCGCATCGACCTTGGTGGGTTCGTGCGCGGCATCGCGAGCGCTTTTGAATCCGTGGCCGAGCGTCGGGCAATTGCGCTCAACGTGGACGTTCCGCCGGCCGGCGTGCTCGCGGGCGTCTTCGATCCGGACGCGGTGGAAAAAATCCTGACCAACCTCCTGTCGAACGCGCTCAAGTTCACGCCCGAAGGAGGTCGCGTCTCGCTCGCACTGTCTCGCGAGGGCAACTCCGTGCTGCTGCGATTGACGGATACCGGACCGGGATTCGACGCAGTGGGGTTGGCGCACGTGTTCGAACGCTTCTGGCAGACGGACGAGTCGAACACGCTCACGCAGGCGGGCACTGGCATCGGGCTGTCACTCGTGAAGGAGCTCGTGGAACTGCACGGTGGAACTATCACTGTGGAGAGTTCGGGACCTGGACATGGCGCTGCATTCACCGTGTTACTTCCACTTGACGTCGGTACGACTGCAACCGGCCGTGAACTCGCGACGGTGCACATGCGCGAGGGCCATGATGCACTATCGCCCGCGCTCGATGACCTGAGCCAGGAGGCGAGGTCCGTCATCGCGGAATCGGCGGACGATGCAGCGGATGTGCCGGTGATCCTCCTCGTGGACGACAGTGCGGATCTTCGAACCTACGTTCGCGAGCAGTTCGAAGGGCGCTTCCGCGTGCTCGAGGCCGGAGATGGTGCAGCCGGCATCGAGCTCGCGCGCCGGCATCTGCCCGATGTAGTGATTTCGGACGTGATGATGCCCGGCACCGACGGCCATGCGCTCGTGCGTGCGCTGCGTTCCAGTGCGGAGACCGACTTCCTGCCGATCATTCTGCTCACCGCGCAGGCGGAAAACGAGCAGCGCGTGGCGGGGCTCGAAGGCGGCGCCGACGACTACCTGGTGAAACCGTTCGATCGGCGTGAGCTCGGTGCGCGCGTGCACAACCTGATCGCATCGCGGCGGCGACTTCGCGAATTGTTGCGCGAGCGACACGGCGCGGGCACCAGCGAGCAACTCGCGCATGCTCCGACGGTGCCGCCGCCTGCGCCGCCAACGCTCAGTGTAGACGACCGCACATTCGTGGAACGCATGCGCCGCGCAATCGATGCCGGCCTGAGCGATCCTGCGTTTGGAGTCGCAGAGCTGGCGCGGGAACTGTTCCTCGATCGCTCCCACCTATTCCGGCGCACGCGCGAGCTGCTCGGCGGGTCGCCCTCAGAGCTGGTCAGGCGCGCACGGCTGGAGCGCGCCGCGAACTTGCTGCACGAGGGCGCGGGGAGTGTGTCCGAAGTGGCGTACGCTGTTGGCTTCCAGAGCGTCTCCCACTTCTCGCAATGCTTCCGCGAGAAGTTCGGTGTCAGCCCGTCGCATTACCGCGACCAGCCCGCGCCTCGCTGATTCGCGCCTCCTGCACCCGCGCCTGCCGTCGCGGGCCGGTGCGCTGTCGCCAGCGTTGCATGCGATGTCGTGGAGGTTGCAAGCAACATCGCCGACAAAGATCACAACCTGGTCGATAGGTGGCCCGGGGCGGCGCCAGCAGAATTGCGCGCCACAGCATCCCAGTGCCCGGAGCACCCGCGCGGATCGTTCCGCGACGGGCGCGGGCTCCACGATCAAGTAAGGAGCGACATCATGTACGGCGTGCGTCCCCTCTCCATCCTGCTGTCCGCAACACTGGTCAGCGCCACCGCGTGCGACCGCGGGCCGATCGAGTCCATCAGCGGCCCAGATCTCTCCGCCCCGGCCTTCACCATGGTCGGCGACGCTTTCTCGTTCACCGAGACGTTCGGCGGCGACTGCACCGCTTCTGGCAAGTTTGAGGTGACTGACGCCGGCTTCGTGGGCTGTGCCAGTGGAGCGGCGGTCTTCGACGGCGAAGAGGATTATTATCGCACCTACCTGAGGACGACCGACGCCAACTACGCGACGAAGGACTTCATCGCAGAAGTCACGGTCACCGTGAGCGATAACTCCGGAGCGGCCGGGATCGCTTTTGTCGGCTTTGGTCAGGGCACGCCGAGTTACTGGTTCGCGGAGCCGGCCAACGATCCGACTGTTTACATGCGCATCTTTCCGACCAGCTTCGGTGGCGGAAGCAGCGTCACGAACGCGACGTCGGAAGAGCTCACTGAGCACATCGGGGGCAACAGCTTCGGCGGCGACGGGACCCATCGAGTGCGCATGACATGGAACCACGACACACGGCAGCTCACGTTCGCCATCGATGCCAACTACGTCGCCGGCAGTCCGTTCGTGGCCGATGCAGTGCTCACCCCTGTCACCGTCGCCAGCGGCGTGTTCGATTACGCGGACTCGCGCATCTTCATTGGCGGCGCCGGCGACGCGACGTTTGACGACCTCACGGTCACACACCTGATCTACGCCTTCACCGGCTTCTTTGCCCCCATAGCAAACGGCGGCGCCCTGAACATCGTGAAAGCGGGGAGCGCGATTCCCGTGAAGTTCAGTCTGGGAAGCGATGAGGGACTGAGCATCATGGCGCCTGGCTATCCGGCCTCGGCGCAGATCGCATGCGAAGGAGCCCCCGGACCGATGGTCGAAATGGGGACGGTCACGCCCGGCTCGAGCGCATTGTCGTACAACGCCGGCTCGAACAGTTATCAATACGTCTGGAAGACCGATAACAGCTGGGCGGGAACCTGCCGAGTGTTCATCCTGAAGCTCGTCGACGGCACGGAGCACACGGCGAAGTTCAGCTTCAGATAGGGTCGTAATTCGCAATGAGCTCACCGCGGGCGGACGGCGATGCGCCACACGATGTACCGGCATTGCCGTCCCCCTCGGCGCGGGTGCGCCTGGAGGTGGATATTCTCACCCCTGGGCGTTTCCCCGCACCTGCACCGTTGGCGGACATGGCAGGCGGCGACGCCACGAGGATCGTACTCGTGTGCGCGGTGGAGGCCGACGTGCGGCAGTATCTGCGAGAGTGCCTCCGCGAGCACGTTGACGTTCGGATCGTGGAGACGGACAGCGTCGCGCATGGCGTCGAACTCGCCGATGCGTTTCCACCGTCTCTACTGATCATGGACCGAGCCAATGCGCCGTTGGCGTCGGCGCTCCGCGCGGTGCGGGGAATCGTCATCGCAGACGAGCCACCGGAGCAGGAATTGATGCCCGACGAGCCCCTGACGGCGCTGCTACGCCCGTTCAGTGCGGAGTCGTTGTCGGCCGTTGTGGATCGGTTACTGACCTGACGCGCTACGGTGCGTCGAGTAATTGGCCGTCGTGTCAACCGCGTCACGGGAAACTCGCGCTAGTTTCTCTCGGCTATGCCTTCGCCGCCTGCCGACCTTCGCGCCGCCCTGGCCGAGGGCGTTTCCTTCGACGAGAGCAGCGGCAACATGGGCGTGCTCATGGAGCGACTGCACGCGCTCCGTGACGGCGTCATGGCCGATGCGCTGGTCGCTGCGGCTGAGCCCTGGCTCCACATGCCGGAAGTCGCCGGCCCGATCTACGAGCGTGTGGTGCACGAGCAGCCGCGCAATGCGCGCGCCCTGGTAATTCTCGCGAACTCGTATTGGCGGTCCGGGCGCGGCCCCGAAGTGGTCGGAGAACTGGCGTCGCGCGCGATAGGCGCTGATCCCGACAACCGCGATGCGTGGCACATGTGGGCGCTCACGCCACGTCGAGTGCATCTACGATCGCACGCGATACACGCTCCTGCACGTCGAACACATCGTCGAGCGTGCCGTTGTACTTCTCCGCCCACCGTGGCTCATCGCGCTGCACGTCCACGAGCTGCGCGTTGATGCGGAGCGCATTTCCCGCGCGGCGCACACTGCCGGTGAGCGCCCATCGCACGCCGAGCGTGTCGCCGATCGTCCGCAGCGACTGCGTGGTGCCTTTGTACTGCATGGCGGTGGTGCGCGAAATGACGCGCAGCGATTTCACGCGCGACAGGTCCGTGATCAGTTCATCGGTGAGGCCGTCGCTGAAGTACTCGGTGTCGGCGTCGGGGCTCACGTTGGCAAATGGGAGCACCACCACGGAACGCTCAAGGTGCGCCAGCGTCGCCGCGGCGGGCTGCGCCACCGGCACGGTGACTGGCGTGCGCAGCGTCTCGAGCACCTGCGCGCCGGTCGCCATACGCTCCTCGGCCTCTTTCGCGAGAAGGCGGTCCACGAGGTGGGCGAGCGAGACCGGCACCTCCGGGCGAAGGACCGCCATCGGTGGTGGCGTATGCACGAATCGCCGCGCGATTGTCGCCTGCACCGTGGGGCCGCTGTACGCCACTTCGCCGGTGAGCAACTCGAACAGTACGCAGCCGAGGGCGAACAGGTCGCTGCGCCCATCCACCGCCTCGCCCGCGGCCTGCTCGGGTGACATGTACGCCGGTGTGCCGACCGTCACGCCGATCTGCGTGTGCATGGTGTGCTGCTCGGCTGCCGCCACAAGCGCCTTGCCGATGCCGAAGTCGGCCACCATCGCATGCCCCTCATGGAGCAGGATGTTCTCCGGCTTGATGTCGCGATGGACCACCTCGTGTCGATGTGCGTAGTCCAGCGCGTCCGCCACTTCGCCCGCGATGCGCACGACCTCGTCCACCGGCAGGCGCCCCGAACGCACGAGGCGGTCGCGAAGCGTCTCCCCGGTCAATAGGGGCATGGTGAACCAGAGCGTTCCGTTTGCATCGCCCGAGTCGTAGAGCGGCAGGATGTGCGGATGCGTGAGGGACGCGGCGAGGCGGATCTCGCGCAGGAAGCGGTCGCGGCCGAGCGCGTCGCCGAGGTCGGCCCGCAGCACCTTGAGCGCGACCTCACGCTCGTGTCGCAGGTCGTGGGCGCGGTACACGGTGGCCATGCCGCCGCCGCCGAGTTCCGCACCCAGGCGGTAGCGGTCGGCGAGGGCGGTGGTGAGGCGGGAGAGATCGACGAGCATCGGGTCAAGATGCAGAGTGTGGATGGTGAAAACCAGTCGGCGACCGACTCGGCATCCACGAGGCAGCGCGGGGTCGCTTTGACGAGCGCACCAACCACCAGACCCGCGACCATTTCAGTCACATCTAAACTGGTGCAAAATCGCCGCGCTCACGAACATCCACCGTCAGCCAGAGCAGCGCGGCTGCAACACACACGCCAGCCCAGAACAGCAGCGTGCCGTTCCAGCCCCACGCCTGCGACATCACACCGGAATATCTGCAGACGACGCTCACGTTCCGCCGCGAAGGCGAAGCAATCGAGCAGATATTTGTGGTTCAACTGCGGGAAGTCCGCGAGGACCTGATGCTCGGCCATGACGGACGCGAGGTATCCGTGCACCTCACCGACCGTGATTCGCGTACCACGCACACAGGGCTTTCCGAGCCGAACTTCGAGGTCGATGGCAATTCGACAGGGAGGTCCATGGACGAATGATACGACCTTCCGGCCATCGCTGCTGTGACAGTTTCGGATCACGCGGCCTACGCCGCCTCAAACAACCAAACGCGTGCTTCGAGATACTCCAGGCTCGGCTTGAGGTCATCCAACCTCGGCACCTGAACCCGTTGGCCCTGCATTCGCTTGGGGCCGTACTCCAGCATTGGGACGTCTTATCGTGCAGCATGTCCTGACGCACGTGCATCAGCAGGTCGGGCGAAATGCTCAGAATCTGCGTCCCAAACGTCACCTTCGTGAATCTGCCGCCACTACCCCACGCGCACCCGCCGTGATATCGCGTCCGACCTCGCAGCCGCGTCACGCACAATCTCCGCAAACCGCGCGTGCGACCGAAGCGGTTGCATGAACGGGTTGTGCCGCGCGATAAAGTCCACGGGTGTAAATCCCTTCTGCTCGGCGAGGGCGAGCACGTCGATGCCGCGCGCAATCTCGTCGGCCATCGCGAATACCTCCGCGATGTGAAATGTCAGATGCGCATCGAGTGGGGTGAGATCGAGATGCGCAACCAGCGCGAGCCCGCGCGCACGATCGCCGCGCGCCACGCGAAGCAGCGCATTCGACTGCACCACGTACGGCACCTCGGGCGCTACGCCAAGCATCCAGTCGACATGCACCTGCGCGGCGTCGAGCGCTCCCGTGACCGTCAGCGCGTAACCGAGGTCCCAGCGTCCGCCAAAATCGTTCGGACTCGCCGCGACTGCACGCTCGAGTCCCGCGATATTCCCTTCGATTTCGCCGCTGAAGAATGGTACGAGAACCGAAATGATCGGCGTTTGCAAACCCAAAGGATCTCGCGCGACAAGCTCGGCGGTCGCGACAGCGGCCTCGTCAAGCAGCCCGGCATATCCGAGCGCGGCGATCAACCAGAACCGACGTCGACTGGTCGCGCGCGCGCGCCGCACACATCCCCGCACGCAACGGAAACGAGGCGCGAGTAACGTCTCTGCCGGTCCCGTCACGCCGCGCCCCCGCGCTGAACGTCGCAGCGGCCCCCGGATCGTCCGGCTAGTGCCGCCCGTGCGACGGGTGCAAACTCCATAGGTCGGTGTCGGCGGTTCAGTTCAACGGAGGTTTGGCGTCGGCTGCGCGACGCAAAACATCTAACTTGTTAGCTGTCCAGGTACCACAATCATCTTGACGCCGGTCGGTTATCCATCAATCTTACTGGTAAGGTCAACCAGGAGATTAGATGAGTAGCGCTGCCACGACCACGCTGTCCTCGAAGGGCCAGGTGGTCATTCCCGAAGAAATTCGGATGCAGCTCGGCCTTGAGCCGGGCGCCCAGTTCGTCGTCATCGCCGATCGCGATGTGGTCATCTTCAAGTTGCTGGCGCCACCGGCGCTCAAGGACTTCGCGAAGCTCGTCGGGCGGGCGCGCCAAGTAGCCAAGCAAACGGGCCTGACGCGTGCCGAGATCGCGAACTCGGTCAAGAAGGTTCGACGGTCGCGCTGAACGTCATCGTCGACACGAACGTGTTGATGTCCGGCATCTTCTTCGGTGGCGTGCCGGGGCGCATCGTTACTGCGTGGACGGTGGGTCAGTTACAAATGGTGCTGTCTGCGGAGATTTTCGACGAATATCGGCGCGTCGGTGCGGACTTGGCCGCGCGTTATCCCGAGCGCGCGATCGCGTTGGCGCCGCTGCTTGCGCTGGTCGCGGTGCACGCGACCGTGGTGCTCGCGCCGCCATTGTCTGAGTCGGTGAGTGCGGATGCCGCGGACAACATGTTTCTGGCCGCAGCTGTTGCGTCCGCAACGCCCCTGATCGTCTCGGGCGACGTGCACCTACTCGATGTCTCGGGCTGGCGCGGGATCGCGGACCTGACTCCTCGCAACGTCGTCGACCGATATCTGCGCGCCACCTGACATCTAACAAACGATTGCAGCAGACAGCCGAGCTATGGATTGCGCGCTTCGCGCGCTTGATTTGCTTCGGCTGCTGCTGAATCGTAGGCGTTGAACTAAACCGCTGCGCGGTAGTTGTTGCTGAGGACGGTTCCCCGCTGGGGACCGTCCTTTTGCGTGGCAGCGGGCGACGCTAACGTCGCGGGAGCAGGTTCTTCATTTCCCGCTGACGGAGGTTCAGAAACTATGTAGGCGTGGCGCCCCGGAAGCACGGGCCGCCATAGTAGTGACTCCCGATCACCTTTTTGAGT
>ENA-ORBV01016144-ORBV01016144.1-microbial-mat-metagenome-genome-assembly--contig:-NODE-16144-length-10878-cov-4.587446_pt1 | contig 10878 bp, 7 predicted proteins | sample MGYA00237777_ERZ505514 | MGnify/ENA primary metagenome ERZ505514 (study PRJEB26160, sample SAMN06269048) | microbial mat metagenome | isolation source: Oligotrophic lake microbial mat | place...
TACCAGCATAGTCCGCCAAATTCTTCATAGACTGAAGGTAAATTGACACTTGATCTGGCCTTCCAAATGCAAACTTGATTCCATGGAACTCGTCGTGTGGATTGGCCCTGTCACTCCTGCAATTTGACCTCCCATCACTCCTGCTGTTTCCAGCGCTTCTCCTGCTGTTAAAGCTGGTGTTGCTGCTCACACTTGCACTCATTCTTTCACTGCACTCCTCTGCTTCAATGGTGCTTCTGTGCGTTGCTAACTCAATTGGTTTCACCTGGGTGACACGCACCGATCGACACACAATCGAATCCGACACACGGATGCTTTTCTTCTCACAGAGACACACTCCTCATGTTGATCCAACACACGGATCCTTTGGAACAACCCACGTCGGTGACACACATCGTTTGATTCTTCTTGTCAATCCAACACACGGATCGTCTTCGCATTGTTCTTTGGAACGACACATGCTCCCTTGTGCTTGGTTTCCAACGACACACATTCGATTCACCTGTTCCGACACACGGATGTGCTGGCGACACATGCCTCCTCTTTGTTATCCGGATCGTCTTTTTCTGGCTTGCTCTCGAAACGTCGATTGTTCTCTCCGGCAACAATCTCGCGACCGATCTTCCTTCGAATGTGCCCGCGACACACGCCGCGCCGCGAGCTTCTTCTTCGGTGACACACGCCTTGGATAACGATGAGACCGGCTGTGTCTTTGCCGGTGCACTCTCACCAGATAATTTCTAATAAATTTTAGATGAAAGAGACCTGCTTGTTTGATGAAACAGTTCAGTTTGTCAGAAATTGTGTCAGTCTTGCCACTTGCTGCTTGTTGCAGTGGATCTTGAAGTGGGAACTTCAAAGATGCCACAGTTGTGGATGCACACATCTTCCAACACATGGATTCATCACGTTGCACCGATGGAACAACCCTGACTGTTGGAATCCGAACAGTGGCAAAGGAAACACCCCCGGTGGTGAACAAGCATCCCGCAATGCCAAAGACTTGTTGTTTGGTTCTCTTCTGAGTCACATGCTGATGAAATCGCTGCAGCAAATTTTTCATTGTCACAATGAACAAAGATCACAAACCAGGTGGCATGGAGACATGTCTTTTGCAAATTCACAAAGTGTGCAGCCACTGGATTGTTCGTTGGCTAGACATTTGATTCAACCATGCCTTTGTGGTTGCCTGCAGACCTTGCTTTGATTGTCCCAACCGCAGTGTCAAATTGGACTGATTCATTGTCGGTGAGATGAAGACTGAAAAATTGTTGAACCCCCCAGTTCAACACCAATTCAATTCATTGTGACCACACATTCCCAATCAAGTTTTGTCATCATGTTTCAGCAGGTGGTTGACTTTTGCTGAACCTGAAGAACAAAGGAGGGTTGAGATCACTTTTCATTTTCCGCAGTCAATGAATGTTTCACACATCCATGTTTTGAGCACATCCAGATGTGGCATGTTCTGCAGATAGAAGGAAGTTCAAGCAACAAACGTCTGTGCATTAGGAGACAAGCCAGCTCCAGGTGCACACAAAATCACAGAATCAATGTGTGGGCATCTCCTTGGCGGGTTCGAGTGTGCGGCGTTTCAAGATGGTCGAAGCACAGACGAGGTAAATTCAAATCCTCCTGACACCATGATTTGTCGCCTCACAAAACACGCGTCGCGCCATTTCGCAGACAATTCAAATGGTTCACGCCAAAACTCGACATACAGTAGTAACCGATGCCAGGCCTTCTTTTCTCTGACTACCAGGCACCAGGTGCTATTATTGATGCTAGAGTAGTGGCTAACACTACTTACACCAGTAGCTGAGATAGTAGCCACTTGTACAATACAATATTGACTGTACCCAACGCATATGACTTCCTAGCTAGATAGACAAGACAATGAAAGATTAAATATCGACTTAGCTAGCTAGATTGACAAAGGAAGGTTTGTGTTCACTCACTGCATTACACCGACAGGTTTCTCGGCTTCTCAATAACACACTTCCAAAAGAAATCCATCGTCACAAAAATGAATGTTACCGACCGCGAATGGATCCAATCCTTACCAGGAAATGACCACTGTTTTTCCTGTGGTTGTCCCCACACAACTGTTGCACCCTTCGATGGAGATACTACACCAATGTCCACCGCGATTGTGGCCACACCGGTCGATTGGGCCAGTGTCACGTTCGGCGTAGTATTGTGCTTGCCATGCTCGGGTGTCCATCGAGGTTTGGGTGTTCACGTGTCTTTCGTACAATCGCTCACCTTAGACCATTGGACCGAGGAAGATACCAATCGCATGAAGGCGGGGGGCAATCAAGCCTTGTCCGTCTTTTTATTGGAACACCGCAAGAAAGATGTTTCACTACAAGAAGAAGTGGACGACGATGACAAGACTTCTCCTGCTTACGCCAAGGCGGTCTTTACCAGTCCAGCTGCGACACTTTACAAACAACAATTGGATGAAAAGGCGCGAGCACGGGATTTTGCGACTCCCAAAATGAAAGTTCGCAAAAAACGACCCAGCATGGAAAGGCCATTGCCGCCTATGCCATTGGAACTCTCCGTCATTACGGATCATACGAATAACTCCAACAACTCGACGCCTACAAAAGAAATGGAAAAAGAGAAAGAAAAGGAAATTCTACAAACTCCCTGTACGACGACAACGACTCCTACACGCCATAAAAACACAAGACCCAGTCCATCCCAACAACCACTGCTACTGACCCCCAAATCTACGGCACGGGCGTTGGCGAGTCGGTTTCAAGAATATGCGCATGTCATGACCTTTCGACAGCGCCAGACACCCAAACGCAGTATTTCCATTTTGAAAAAAAAGCAGCATGCCTCGCCGCTCGCATGGAAGGATATTTATGAACACGTTTTGGATATGCTCTTGGAAGATGTAGTGTTGGTAAGATGGATGTCTTGCAATTCTACAACGACTTGGCATTCTCTGGCATCGGTCGTCTTTTTTGCCACATCCGCACTCTTTGTATTGCTGGTGGTCATGGCAGCACCACGGGCTTACTTGTATTTCTTTTTGGTGGCTTGTACGATGGGCATTGGTTTGCCCACCGTTGCCATCGCATACGCAACGAAAGGCTTGGCGCAACGCATGATTGAACATCGACAAGCCGCCTTTCCCTCTGCCAAACTCTTGTTGTTGCAACGACGATTGGCCAAACGGGTCGACCATCAAGATGGCTTTGATTTGTATTTGCCACCACCACCGATCCAACCACCCCTGCAACATTTATCCGTCATCCAAATGGTCCACAACGACAACAGTAATACAGCGAGTGACAATCCAACCACCAATTATGATGGCAACGATCCGTCTCAGCCTACAAACAGCCATATCCACGCCCACCATGACAACAAACCACAACGAGTTCCCGGATTGATTTTGTTGCCCGGTGCCTTGGTGGAGCATTCGGCCTATGCACCTCTTGCCGCACAATTGTCGGATCTTGGCATCGTCGTGGCCGTCGTATCCTTGGAACCACTTCGCGTGGGAACGGTACGCCACGGCATTGGCCCCAAACAGTTGCTGCCTATTTTTTACCACGTGGCCAGCCATCACGGGGATGCCGTCGAGGTGGTCGATTGGGCCATCGGTGGACACGATTTTGGTGGCATGGCAGCCGCGACCGTCGTTCGAGACCTCAATTTGCGCAAATGCGCCGTCTTGCTGGGACGCATGATGATGCCAATGACGTCACCTACAACTACTACTAGTCGTGATCCTCGTGGATCATCCTTCGTGGTATCCTTTCTATTGCGACAATTATTTCATAAACAAAAGAACAATCATAACCACGATATGAAACAGAAAGAGGATGTACAATTCTTGTGCATTCAAGCTTCCAATAACAAGAGTGAGGGTGACACCACCGAAGGTCATTTCTTGCCGGACTTGTTTGGAGTGGCCCCAGAAGCTGTCCAGTACGAAACTATTTTGGGTGGAAATCATGCAGGCTTTGGTCATTATGGACCCCAATCCTTTCCCATTGTCGATGGTAAACGAACCATACCCTTGGCCGAACAACAATTGCAAACCGCAGAATCTATTGCATCCTTTCTGCTGGAGGAACCATGTATTATAGAACGAATGGGGTCCGTCAGTACCCAAATGGACAGTTTTACCGACGACGATGATGACGACGAGGAATATGTCCCCTTTGATTATGACAGTAAGAAGCACCAGGACGTGCCAGAAAGTGACAACGGAGAAGAAGAGAACGAGGACTATAACAATGACAGCGAAAAGGAAAACAGTCATCACTCGCCAACAACTGCTACAACTGCTACTACATCAGCTACAGGCAAACAGAAAACAGAATAGTCGGACTTTGTCTGTCCTGCTACGAGCTAGTGGTACAGAGCTATGCTGCCGTTTTCCGGTGGTTTGCGTGGAACAAACCAGTGGAGAAACAGTACTGTATCTAGCAGAGGTTGCGACCATTCAGTGGTAGTGCATTTTGGAAGTAGCGACAGTACTGTCGTCAAGAGTCGTGTCATCACTATCATTAGATCCATACAGTATGCAACAGACCTGAGATGATTCGTTCGCATATAGGAATGGTGTCTATATAAACTTATACAGTTTCGTGTACTACAGTATTGGATACGTTTGAGACCAGATAGAGAAGAGGCACCACACAGCAAATAATGGTGCGTGATGCTCAATAAGTTGATTGCTTCGCTCACGGGCGAGCTGGCATAATGTAGGTAGCTAGCCAACTAATATTGCTCGCCACCAGGTGCTGGATCCTCCAATAGTATCCACCAAAGAATCATAGTCATCCTCGTCATCGTCCTTTTCAAGCAAGCTTATCAATATCGTGTTGTTCTCGCTCATAACTTCATATCCCTCCACGATGGAATCATATGTTCCGGTGTCGTCGTCGTCGTTGTGTGTGGCGTCGTCGTCGTCGTTGTCATTATCATTACTTTCCATTTCAAACAGTACCATATCGTTTCTCTTATCATCATGATCATCGCTTTCCTGTTCCACCAGTATCAAAGCTTTGTTGTTGATGACGGAAATGGTTTCATCCATGTTCTCGTGGCGCTTGGCATAGTCCTTTTGGCTTTCTTTAAATTCTTTGTCGAGCCTGTCAATTCTTTCTTTGGCGGTATTCTCCAGCTCGTTCACAAGCTCAAGGAGTGTCAATTGTATTCCGTTTGTAATTTGGTCTCCACTTCCCTATAGTATGAATACATGTAGTAAGATCGAAGGAAGAAGGAACGAAATGAGGACCGAATCTATTACTCGCATACTTGTAGACCTCACATACACGAGTTGATTTATTGGGTTCTTACCAGCTGATCCTGAAATTGTGCAAGTATAGAAAAAACAGAACCGGTGACCCACAAATAACGAATGTGAGAAGCTACAACTCTTTAAGACACAAAATCAATCTTTGTCTTGTTCATAGCCTTACCTGAAGCACCTAAGAAGATGAATGGGTCAATACATAGTACAATACGAAGGAAGGAGGGTGAGCAACTGAGCATGTGACATCTCTGCTCTGCTTTGGAATGATGGGCGGGTAGATTTCCTTCATCCACTCGAAATCCAACTCACCTTTACTTCGCTTCTGAGAGTGTGTAGCTCCTCTGTCAAAGCTTTCTGCGTCGGCGTCATAACTCTTTCTGTATAATGCATGCACTTTTGGGGGGTAAAGTTACCATGCCGCTTTCGCTTATTCCCAGTCGGAGGTTCTGTAGGTGGTAGATTATCATTGCCGGTTCCGCTGGGCGATTTTTCTTCGCTGTCATCTTCTATTTTCGCTGCCGCTGAACACTGGCACGTTGGCCATTCGAGTTTTTTGACCCATCCTGGCAATTGGCCATCCATTAACACTTCCACAGATTCCCCCCACGAATACAGAGCCGTTTCCATAAAATTATTTCCTCTTCTGGCTGCGTCACCTTCATCTGGCAAGCTGGCTTCTGTAGTCTTCAAAATGCCCTTGAGCGGCACAGCCGTCGCGTTTCCGGGACTACACCGATCGACATCGTTCATCAGTGACGGGTAATTCCTCATGGATGTTAGAGTTACTGTCTCCATGATCTTGTGTTGGGTGGGCAGAATGCAGTGAGTTGACTGACTTTGGTTTCTGGCGGATACGCCAGCTATACTAGGTAATAGCTAGAGGCGACCTAGTGCGTAGCAATGTTGTTGACCTCGTTTTGCGGAGCAAATCCATCCAAAATTTCGAATTTTCGAAATTGAATGTTTGCACATGGACTGCACGTGGTGCACCGACTCTTGGTAAGTACCAGGTTTTCACCAAGCCTTTTCATGTTTTTTACTGTAGCACTAAAATTTACCAGTACAGTTATGTACACGCGTGAACGGAACAGAGTTGCGCGATCAAAACGTTGAATGCCGAGTTGAGTACTACGAATGAGAAGAGAGGTGCGCTCAAGTACACTACAAGGTACAGCTGACGTTGTTTCCCCCACTTTTTTATTGTTGGAGGTACTAGCTGGGGTGCGCTTTGTGGTGCGCCACCATGCACTACAAGGTACTGTAATAGAAGCAAAAGATTAGCTTTTGTCCAGTTGGAGCCAACCCAAACTGAACCCGGCCGCGAAACTGCAGTGCGGTCGGAAGTGCTTCGAAAGACGCTGGCGCCTCAATGCAGAGTTGCTGGTTGAAGGCATACAGTGCCATGCCAGAGCTAGATACCCACCATAGTTATTATTGTTCGCTTGCACGATTAGCTAGCGAGGCCAACTGGAAGTGAGGCTTTAGTGAGGGGTTTGACTTCACTTGCCGGCCATTTCCTTAAAATAGTTCACATCACTAATCAGTATTATATCACAACGCTACCACAACCTATTCAAGTGTAAAAGTGGTTCAAATTGCTTTTGATTATTCAGCTGCAGGTACCCCAACTGTCGAATCATGCCGATACATAGATTATCAACACATATACTAGCTGACTGTCTGGCGAGCTAGTTGCGTGCGATCGTTTCGTCCAACGGCCAAATCTCCCGTGAATGATGAACTCTCTAGCTAGCTAGCTCTATTAGCAATCAGTCTTGTAACCTGTCGTATGCGGTCTCGTTCGTCGAGATATAGAGAAAATGCTTCAGGTTTCTGACTTTTGATGCTTTCTGAGCGCATAAAACCAAACCAAAAGAAGACACATGAAATAATCCTTTCAATAACATGGATCGACTCTCCCCCGCTGCTAAATTAGTTTTGTGCCGAGGCAAAAATTTCCTGATATATAACAGCGATACTCGTTTCTATAAATGTTGTCTTTGTGGTACAGGTATAATGACAGAAGCAGCTCAGAAATACCACATTTCTGGACGATACCATCGAAACATGATCAAGCAATTCGATCGCGCAGGAAAGAAGTTTCTAGATTTGGCATGCTGGCATGATGAAACCATGACTCTGAATTCCCGTGCTCAAGCTCTTGGATTGCAGAAGTGGAGGACGGCAGTACAAAGTGCTATCTTTTGTTCCTTGGAAAAGATGCACGAGGTGTCGGCAAAGGAAGCACAGCATAATGGTCGTCTCAAAGTGATTCCTTCGCCTACCGATCAAGCTCTGAAGGAAACACGGAATATCCTCGACCACTTCGAACAGTTGGAGCGTCTGTCTTTGCTGGAGTTGGCTGTTTGGAAAGCCCTCTGCACCCTTGAGCTCCCAATCTCAAAGACGAATACCGAAGAAAGTCGTGCATGGGAAACGGAAGGATGGAAGGCCATGAAGAGCAGGCTACGCCATCATCGTGGCGTCAATATTATACTACTCTCACAGGTCGTCCCGTTTCTCGTGGAAAAGTCTCCATCAACGTACTCTCCAGAAAAAGAGTGCCTGAAGCTGTTGGGCTATTCGTAAACAGCAGTCGACGTCGAAGGCTCCATAAACTTATTGAACGTCATCGGGTGTATCTTTAGCTCATTCAACTAAGTTGGCAAAGAAACGAACTCACGGAGACCGGTCATCGATCATGGCAAGCAAGAGCTAATATTTGTTGGCTGGTCCACCATCGAGACAAAAAGAGAGTTTAGGCTATATAATCAGAGGTGTATTGATGATGATTAAAAAGATATGTACAGTATATTAAAGGCTGGCTCATTTTTGTCTCTATGTTCGGCCCTTGCTTTTATTCAGTGTTTGTGTCCAATTTATCGCAGAAGCTGAATCGCAACTCATTTCATGATATGGTGGTAATAGAAGGTAGCTCGTTGTTTGTCCAGTCACGAAGCATACAACATGTGCGGGCAGCGAAATGAAGTTAGTCGATCAAAGTAATGTCTCGTCCAAACATCTTGCTTTTGGCCCAGTCAAACAACACCAGCACTTGATTGCGAGTGGACGTCTGTTTGGCTAAGTAAATGCTCCTCCAAAGACCGAATCCAACAGAGCCAGTAGTCTTGACGCGGCCCGCCTCGCTAGGAGTAAATTGGAGCTGTGCTAGAGCCGAAAATCGCCCGGTGTACGCCAAAATACCTAAGCGAGAATAAAGACCCGATAGAGTAAGCAAAGTTCGAACTCAAAAAAAAGAAACAGGTAGTCTTTTGTGGCCCAAAACGAATACTCACCTAAGTCCAAGTACTGGAACGGAGCCAAGTACTCACTATCACCGGTGGCCATAGCGGCAACCTTGTCGGCCAATTTCGCGCGACCGGGAATTCGCTTGGGCGGCAACTGCACACCATTTTCAAAGTCGATCGTGTGGTTTCCCACATTGAGGACATGCGCTAAAAACTCTCCCTGTTGGGCGGCAACCTGGGCCGTGGCGGGGAGTGGGCCGCCTTGGTTGTGCGCACAGTCTCCAATCGCGAAAATCTTGCCATAGCCGTCAATAACACGCATCCAAGGATCAACGGCGAGCTTTCCACGGGCAACATTTTGGTTGATTTTTTGACGTCCGCCAACCTTCTCGATAAGATCCAACGTCACTTTTAGGGGACCAATGCCGCCAGCCCATACAGCCAGGCCGTATGGAATGTCTCGTCCGTCTTCGAGCTTGATGACATCTTTGGTAACTTCATTGACTTTGACATTGATCAGCAACTCGGTAATTGATTCATCTTCGAAAAGAATGGTTTGAGGAGCCTTTTGGGTCAAGGCTTCTACAGCAGCATCTTGCAGAGTCTTGTCAAATGGCCTTAGCACGACAGGAGTGGCTTCAATCAACTTGATCTTCACGAATTTCAATAGTTTTGGGTAATACTTTGGACCATCCTGTTCAACGAAGTCGCGCAGCTCACCCGCAAACTCGACACTGGTTTAAAACAAAAAAAGAAAGGAACTGCATAAGGAAACAGCTACTAGTAGTTGAGAGCTTGGGAACCGAAAAACGAATTGCAACTCTTACCCTGTTGGGCCTGCTCCAATAATAGCAAAGGTCAAAAGCTTTCTGATTTCTTCTTCGCGAGTACCGGGCAGGTTGGCGCGTTCAAAGAGATATATAATCTTTCGGCGAATGCTTTTCGCGTGATCCACTTGTTTCAAATACGTGCAGTACTCCTTGACTCCTGGAATGCCAAAAGTGTTAATGCGAGCTCCGACTGCAACAATCAGTTTATCATAAGGTACTTCGATCTCGGTAATCTCCGTGTCCTCGCTTTCGCCTGTAGCGGCCAAACCTGTGCACTTGATAATTTGTTTTTCAGGGTCAATGTCTTTGGCAGCAGCCTCGAGGTAGTTGGCGTCCCTATTAAACTGTTAATATATGAGAAAAACAAGGGTGTGTGGTTTGAGTTAAATAAAATTCTGGCCGAGAATTGACTACCCATTGTTTAGTGTCATGCCAACACAAATAACATACCTCTCGAATTGGTTGAGTGATGCTTCGGACATCGACAGTTCCAACCGCGGAACCAGCCAGCATGGGAGTAAACAGGAAATAGTTGCGAGGACTAATGATAGTCACGTCGTAGCGGTCGGTGTCGATTCCTCTCAAAAAGGACGCCGACCCCCACCCGGCTCCAAGGATCACAAGCTTCTCTTTCTGAGCTTGTGCTTCTTTCGTTGTGTGTTCCTTTTGACGTTTTGGGGGGCTGAAAACATCATCCACTAAATACTTCGTAGCCTTCTCGGCTACAAAGAGGGAATAATCGCGTTTCTCGGTGACTTTGTAGAGTCGGTCTCGAATCTCGGGACTGTTGGCCAAGAGGGGACAGTTGGTATAGCACTTGCAATCGCTGGGTGGCTCAGTGATTTTTCCATGCACGCTTCCGAGTTCGGGCTTCAGCACGGATACTTCATTTTGTCCGGCAGCCTTTTCGATATCCGCACGGGTGGGCTTGTCCACTGCAGATGCTGCATTATTTAATGCAGCCATGTTGTTGTTGTTGTTGGTAGGAACCTGGAATGCTGTCGCTGCGGGGATACCCACAAGAAAAAGAAGGGAAAGGTAGTTGTAAAGTTTTGTCATGGTGGGGGAGGAATTTTCGTTTCTCTGAGGATGTTGTTTTGATGTTTATTCAAGATGTTTTTGATTGAGTTATTTTGTTTTATGAGAAGACAAATGATTTCACAGAAATTTTCGTCTCCCTCATTATTTTCTTCATTTTTGATTGCTAACTTCAAACTCTGCACAATGCTGACGCCAGCTTCAGTGGCTAACATACCAAAAGCAGCCACTATTAGTGAGAAATCGCGGTTCCCATTCAAAGCTTATCACACGACTGAACGCGCTTCCAAGAATACAGAACCCGTTCCAAGTGATTCATTTACCGTGGAAATTTACTGTACGTAAATACCCGAACAAGAGACAACGAGCATGTTCCCTTTTGGGACTGACGTGGCATTTTAGTTGCTGTGTGTGTGTAAGACCACCTAGTAGCTGTCTCTTATACACATCTGACGCTGCCGACGAATAGAGAGGT
>ENA-ORBV01016146-ORBV01016146.1-microbial-mat-metagenome-genome-assembly--contig:-NODE-16146-length-10877-cov-6.256019_pt1 | contig 10877 bp, 6 predicted proteins | sample MGYA00237777_ERZ505514 | MGnify/ENA primary metagenome ERZ505514 (study PRJEB26160, sample SAMN06269048) | microbial mat metagenome | isolation source: Oligotrophic lake microbial mat | place...
AGCATGGCCAGGCCAGATTGAAGGTAGCCAAGCGCCGGCCCATAGGCGGTTGAATCCATTGCACGCTGGCCAGCCGCCAGATTCAACGTCGCCAGGGCCGTACGGTCGGGTTCGTGCGTCAATAACATAGCACCGGCATTCAGATGGCCAACAATATCGAAGATCCGCTCATCAAGCGCGGCAGTATCAAACGCACTATCGGCCAGATGAGCCGCATGAATAGTTGCTGGCGAGGCAGATTGAATGCCCAGGAGCAGTAACCCAACCTCAAGATGAACCGACTGGCGGCGCTCGGGCGGAATCAGCAGATAGGCCGCCTGCTGCACGCGATCATGCAGGAAACGATAGCGAACCTGTGTAAGTGAAGCGGCTTGCGGATGCGCTAGCGTGGAAATCGTGGCGACCGCTGATGTGGCATTCTGTACAACTGAACCTGCCAATGAGCGGCTCTCAGGAGCCATCGGCGGCAGATCGACAAGCTTATAATCATCGCCAATCGGCACCACTAACCCCTCACGAATGGCCTCCCACAGCCGCGCAGCTGTTACATGCAGCGGATTGCGATCAACAACGGCCAGTGTCGTCAGATCGAAGCGATTGCCAATACATGCGGCCAGTTTGAGCACATCCTGGGTTGTGCTATCGAGCTGCCGGATCTTATCGGCCATCAGCTCAACAATATTGTCTGTGATTCCGTGGGCATCAATACGCTGTAAATCCCATTGCCACTCGCCCAATTCGGCATCAAAGGCCAGCAACCCTTGCTCCGCCAGCGTACTCAAGAACTGATTGGTGAAGAACGGGTTGCCACCCGTTTTGCGGATGAGCAGCGCCGCCAGTGGTACGGCGCGTTCGGCAGAACAACGCAGTGTATCGCACAGCAGCGCGGTTATGTCAGCATGGTTCAGCCCGTGCAAGGCCACCTGGCTGACCATCGCGCCGGTTCGGCGCAGGCGATTGACCATGAGCATGAGTGGATGTGCTGCATCCACCTCGTTATCGCGGAATGCCCCAACAATAAACAGATTCTGCGATGTGCCGCTGACCAGGATCTCGATCAGCCCAAGCGAGGCCAGATCGGCCCATTGCAGATCATCGAGGAAGATCACTAATGGATGTTCAGGGCGGGCAATGGTATCGATAAACTGCCGAAACACGCGCCCGAAACGGTTCTGGGCCTGGGCTGGCGGCAGATCGGCAACCGGTGGCTGGCGGCCAATGATCAGCTCAATTTCGGGGATGACATTGGCGAGGATCTGGCCATTGAACCCAAGCGCCTCACGCAGCCGTTCGCGCCACAGTACCACGCGATCCGTTCGTTCGGCAAGCATCTGGCGAACTAGTTCCTGGAATGCCTGGATCAGTGGCGCATATGGCACATTCCGCGAAAACTGATCGAATTTACCAGCAATAAAATAGCCACGTAACTCAAACAATACTTTATGGATCTCGCTGACCAATGCTGATTTGCCGATTCCAGAATAGCCGCCAACAAGAAAGAGTTCTGTGTGGCCCTGATTCACACGCTCAAATGCTTCGAGCAGTTCGGTTACTTGATCATCGCGGCCATACAGCTTCTGGGCCAATTGCAGCCGAATCGGCGGATCGCGGCGGCCAACCTCAAAAACAGCTATTGTCCCTGTATCGGCCAATGCGCGGCGGCAGATTTCCAGATCGTGGCGCAACCCTGCCGCACTCTGGTAGCGATCCTCGGCAGCTTTTGCCAAGAGCTTCAGCACAACTGCCGCAACACCAGCAGGAACCTGGAGGTTGGCCTGATCGGGTGGCAGCGGGGCGCGGGCGATGTGGCTATGCACCCAGCCAACTGGATCGTGGGCATCGAAAGGCAGGCGGCCGGTCAGCAGTTCATAGAGTGTCACACCAAGCGAATAGAGATCGCTACGATGGTCAATCGCACGGTTCATGCGGCCCGTCTGTTCGGGCGAGAGGTAGGCCAGTGCGCCCTCCAACTGCCCAGCGTGGGCCGCGAAGTTGGCCCGAAGGTCGAGCCGGGCGGCCACCGAGTAGTCAATGATAGTGACACTCTGGCCGTCGGGCCCGACGATGAGGTTGTGCGGGTGGATGTCTTTGTGGATGATGCCGCGCTGGTGGAGCGCGTCGAGTTGAGCGGCGGCTTGGGCGGCGAGGCGGAGGGCAGTGCCAAGTTCGGGCTGATGGTTCCGCACCCAAAGCCCCCAAGTGGCGCCTTCCACATAGTCGCGCAGCAGCACAGAGCCTTGTTCATGTCGCTGCAAATCAATGGGTTGGAGCAAGCCCGCCCAGTCGCGGGTCATCTCGAACTCGTTGCGGAGCATGAGCTCGGAGGCGCGGGCAGCCGCGCCAGGCACGGATATTTTGAGCACCATGCGCCGCTCGGAGTCTGCGGCTTTGGCGAGATAAACGTTGGACTTCTCGCCCTCGGCGAGGGTTTCAAGCACTTGGCAACCGGCGATCTGCATAGTGTTTGCTTCTTGAAAATAGGTCGAATAATCAGCCGATTTGGGCGGGGAGGAAGGATTAGATGGGTGGGTGGCGTAGTGACCTTGCGGCGGTTTGTTTTTGAAAAAAATTATTGCCTCGGCTCCTCGGCGCTCAGGTGCTCATCAATCACTTTCTGCACCTGCCCTTCACTGAGGCCGAGCGAGCGGGCGATGAGCGGGACAGCGATGCCGTTTGCATACAAGCCGACGATGGCTTCGATTTCGCGTTGTTCGCGCCCCTCTTCGCGCCCCTCTTCGCGCCCTATCCGCGCAGCGGTGTCCGCCACGCTTTTCCAATCCCGGTAGTATTTCAAACTGCTCTCGTAGGCTGCGCGCTCCTGTGGCGTGTACTTGGCGATCTCAGCGACAGCGAACAGCTTTTTGAACACCCGCTCCTGCATCTTGGCGGGCAGGTCGGTTAGCCTCGGCAGGTTGCGCAGCACATAGAGCCACTTGTCTTGCAGGGTCACGAGTTCGGCTTCGGTCTTGTTGAACTTGGGCATCTCGATATAGACAAAGGTCAGCTTGTCGTAGAACGTGCGGCACTGTTGGTCTTTGAGTTGCACGACGTGTACCATTTCCGCCTCGTCGGCGTGCTCCGGGAACCTGAAATCAAGCACGCCGAAGGTATAGACGTGGTTGAGCTCGTAGTCCCAATCGCCGCGCAGGGCCTGCTCCTGAATCGGGAAAGAGGCGTAGTACACGCTGCGGTCTTTGAAAAAATCCTGCTGCGCCTTTTGCATCTCCACGATGAACCGCTCGCCGTTGGCCCCCGTGCAAGCGATATCGAAGATGGCCTTCCGGTCGGTTTCGGAGCGACCACTCTGTGCGCTGTCGGTGTAGCTCAGGTCTTGGATGCGGTGGCGCTCTGGCAGGAAGAGGTTGAGAAAATCAATGAGCAGGTCTTTGTTCGGCTCGGAGCCGAATAGTTTTTTGAAACCGAAATCGGTGAAGGGGTTGATGTAGCGGTCTTGAAGTGCCATGTTTTTTCAGAAAAAGCGCAGTCTCAGTTAGCCTTGATGACCTCGTAAAGTTTGGGTGTCCCCGAATTTTTCAAAAAATAAGCCCCGCTCGGCAAGCCGCTCAGGTCTATGGAAAAACCGTCGCCGTGAGCCAAAGTACTGCGGACGGTTTCGCCTTGGGCATTGAGCAGGTGAAAGGTTTGGCAGTCAAAACCCGCGTTGACTGAGCGCACGGTCAGCGCGTCGCGCACGGGGTTGGAGTAGAGCAAGTCGCTCGGCAGCTGGTCATTTCTCAGAAAAAGCATCGGGCTAAAAATGTACCGTCCGTCCACATCCACCTGCCGAAGGCGGTAGTAGTGGGCTGTGCCCTCCAGCCGGTCGTCTGTGAAACGGTAGGTGGCGGGGGCATTGCTGTCGCCTGCGCCCGGCACAGTGCCGAGGGTTTCAAAATGAGCGACATTGGCATCGGTGCTGCGCTGTACCTCAAAGCCGAGGTTGTCTTGTTCGCTCGCCGTCGTCCAGAAAAGCAGGTTTCGTGCGCTTTCGGCCCTGCCGTAAAAAGCCAGCAATTCGATGGGCAGGGGCGTGGAGTTTTCCTCATAAACCCCCATGTCCACCGTGCCGTTGGCGATGCGCGCGTAGAATTTCAGGTCGCCCGTCGGTACGCCCGTGTTGTTGCCCGCGTCCAGGCAGGGCGAGCCGCCGCCGAGGTGGAGCCCGTCGTCGGTGGTCATCCAGCAGTTGTCGGTCCCGTCCGGGTCGGTGCTGTCGGCGAACTGCGGGTCGGCGTTCAGGTTTCCCGTGCCGGGACCGGAGATGACGTGCGGCGCGTTTTGCCCCGTCAGATCAACGTCCGAGTAAATGGCGGTGAAAGTGGCCCCGCCGATGAGGAAGAACTGTGGGCCGGTGCCGCTGGCCGTGTTGCCCCAAAAGATGCTGTTGCGCACGTTGGGGTTGGCGTTGCCAGAGTTGCCGCTGGCAAAATTCGAGCGGTCGGCCACCAGCCCGCCGCCGTCTATGGCCGAGTTGCCCACGAACGAGCAGTTCAGGATGGTGGGGTTGGCGTTGCCGCCGCCGCCGCCCCAGCAGTACATCCCGCCGGCCCGGTTGGTGGCTGTGTTGGCCGCGAAGATGCAGTTGGTCACCGTAGGGCTGGCGTTGCCGTTGTAGCCGAAGTTGTCGATGCCTCCGCCGCCGCTCGTGGCTGTATTTTGGTAAAAAATGCAGTGCGACACAGCGGGATTGGCGTTGCCGCTGTTCTGCCCGTGGTTGAACATCCCACCGCCAAAAAGCGCGCTGTTGTTCGTGAACAGGCAATTGCGCACTGTGGGGCTGGCCAGCCCCCCGGCCCCGCTGCCCATGTTGAGCATCCCGCCGCCGAGGCTGCGGGAGTCGGCGCCAGTCAGGTCAAAATTGGCATTGCCGTCGCTGATCACGAATCCGTCGAGCACGGCAGTGCTGCTCACGCTAGTGTTGCTGACGACGTGGTAACTGTTGTCTGCCGCCCCGGCAGCACCGATTTCAGCACTCAAAACCGAGGTCGGCCCGCATATCAAGTTCCTTTGAGACAGGGCTGTTTCGTTGCCCACAAAACTGCCGTACACCACTACTCCGGTTTTCAGGCTAAAATAGATGGTACGCGAAGTGCCAGCGGTGGTTTTGTAAGTGCCTACGGCCACCCACACCTGATCGCCCGACGCGGAGTTGGTGATGGCTGTTTGCAGCGAGGCGCTGGGGTAGGCGTTTGCCCAACTCGTGCCGTCCATCGCGCCTGCGCCGCTGGGCGTAACGTAGCGGGTGGCTGCGTCTGCTTGGGAGTAGGCAAGCGCGAAGGCGATGGCGATGGTTACTGAGTGTTTCATGTTTTGAAATGAAAAAGCATTCCTAATTCCGCGTGATCCACCCCCCCTTGTACAAGACTCTCCAAGAAGTCTGATTGTCATGGCGGATGAGGGCTTGGTCCTCGCTGAGGAGCAAGTTCATGGTTCTGTTGGCATCGTAAAGGGCCAGATAGGTTTCGTCGCTGCCCGTCACTTCGAAGTGGCAGCACACGCTTCCGTCTGCTCCGACCTCTTCGCAAGTACCGTTCTTCGTGTCCACCACGAAGGTTCTGCGCTCGTCGTTTGTTTGCCACGCAGCGGCGCCGTGCGCGGCGAGCACCCGGTCTATCAAGGTGTTTTGCGTAGCAACAGGAGCCGCTTCGTTGCTATTGCTCTGCTGCTGGTCGCCGCTCTGCCGACTGCCGGTCTGCTTGCTGTTCGAAGGGGCAGCGTTCGTGTACTGTGTAACGGGCGCGCTTTCTTGCGGCGCTTGCTGCTGCTCCATGACGACCGGGATGCTTGAAGTGTCTTGTTGGTTGCACAGGCCGATGAGCATCAACAGCAGCAAAGTGGCTCCGCCGCCGATGAGGTAAGGCTTGAAGTTGCTTTTAGCAGGCTGCGCTTGGGCGGCGGCAGGCCGTGCTTGGCGGCTGGCAGCCGGGGGCGCGGCGGCAGCGGCGGCGGGCGGCGCGCGGTGCAGCTCTTGCCTTTTGCTGGCCTCCGCCAGATATTCGGGGGTGAGTTGCGGCAGCAGTTTCAGGATGGCCTCGTTGATCTTCGCCCGCTCGAAGCTCGCGTCCTGGTCGTCCATTGTGCCGTTCTGGACGGCGCGCTGGAGGTTGCGCATCCGGCCCTTGAGCATGACGAGGTTGTCTATGATGTCGGCGTTGTTCTCCTTGACATAGGTATAAAGTTCTTCGAGCGACTTCTCCGTTTCGCCTTCGGAAATCAGGTCGCGGATTTGATCAATCAATATCATGGTGTGGTTATTTTGTTGTGCTGAAATAGTCAAGCGGTTAAAACCGCTGCTAACATAAGGGCATCTTGTTAAATAGTTGTTGCTTGACGGGTAAAAACTAATAAAATCAGGTGTTTTTACCTGCTTTTATTGCCGAAAAGTCGATTCAGCCAGCGGAATATCAAACCGGACCGTTGGGTTTTCTTTGAACCGTAAGCCTTCCCGCTTTCAACGGGAGGGACTGTGGCAGTATGCGAGATGGATTCGCCTGTTGTGTCGCCAAAGTTGGGATAAACGAACCGGTCGAACAATTGCTGGATCGCTGGTTGGCGCTCAGTGGGCCACAACTGCGCGATGAGCGGGTCGTAGTCGCTGCGCACGTCAATTTTGTAGCTCGAGTTGGAGGGCGCAGCCTGCTCTGTCCACGCCGAGTGCAGCGTGAACGCATAGTCCATCGCCGGGCTGTCGAGCGTACACACCGCTCCTTGAGCGAGGTTGGCAGCATCAAACACCCACACTTCGCATTGGTAGTTGTTGCCGCCCGCATTGGGGTAGTTCACCAGCACGGTGGTGAACAGGTAACCATCCATCTGCGGGTCAATGCCGAGCGAAGGCTGGCGTTTTGGTACAAACTGGGTGGATTTCAGGATCACCGAAGCGTCGAACTGGAAAAAATCTGCGATGGTCATCGCCGCCGTGTCCTGACGCGAGATCACGAACGGCACCCCTTGCTGCGACAGTTGCAGCAACTCGGCTTGGCTGACCGCCCGGTTGGGGTAGTTGAAATACAGGTCGTAGATAAACTTGGTGAGCAAGCGCGGGTCCATGCCGTAGCACGACCAGTAGATGTGGCGCACCTGCCGGACGGCCACTTCTGGCGAGATGAGATCGCGGTAGGTGTGCAGCCCCACGCCCCAGGTGTGCGCCCCGATGTGCGCGGGGTCGGCCATGTTGCCTTGCAGTTCGATGACCTGAAAGCTGTTCGTTACTGCCTTCTCCGCATCAATCACCGCCTTGCCGATGCGCCCAATGTCCATCGAGCCGGTGGAGAGCAAGCCGACCACTGCGGGATCAACGGCCTGTGCGCCGTCGGGAGCCAGTGTATCAAAGCGGCGCACCCACTCGGCGAGGCAAGCCGCGCTGTTGTGCGCCAAGTGCAGCGTAATGAGGCCGTTGGGGTTGGCATACTCGGCGGAGAAATGCACCGCCTCGATGGGGATGGGCTGTTGCAGTTTTTTGCAGACGACGGTGCCTTGCCCGGCCACGAGGTCGCTGCGCTTCACGAGGTACACATCCAAGAAGGGCAGTTGAGGAGCCGTGAGCTCTTTGCGCAGGAACCGGTCAAGTTTGGTGCTCGAAAACGGCACGTTGAACATCAGGTCCAAGGTGAACTTGAACGTCGCGTCGGCCAGCACGATGTAATCCTCTGTAAGCGAGGTCTGGTGCATACATTGCTCTATCGCAATGCCTTGCCCCTGTTCGTCCACTACTTTCCATTTGTCGAGCGGGCCGTTGCCGCCCGCCCAGCGCAGCAGGTAGACCTCGGCAGGGTCGGATAAATGCGCCTTCTGCCGTTGGTGGTGGATGAAGATGCCGCTCAGCCAAGTGAGCGCATGGCGTTCCGTTTCCACCATATTTCCGAAGAGGCGTTTCTGGATTTCAGATAAAATGTTGCCCACGCCGGACACCTTTTCCAAGTCGCCCGCGATGCGGTCAAACGTGTTTTCCAGTACGTTGCCGTCTTGCGCCAAGAGGTGGTCGAGCGCCTCCTTTTGCAGCAGCGCTTTCATGTCTTTGGTGAAATTGACAAAGAAAAACTCCCGCGTGACGGGGTCGAAGGTCGGGTGTGCCGAAGCCTGCACCACCGGGAACGGGAACACCTCTGGCGGCGTGGAGGCCGTCCACTCGGCGTTACCGCCGATGGCCGTGATGACCTGCATGCTCACCGGGTCGAACTCCCAGGGGCGGCCTGCGTCGTAGCACGCCAGCAGGCGCGGCGCGGTGTCGGCTGCGAAGCGGAAGGGGACCACAGCGGTGTTGAGCAAGTTGCGCATACCGAGGTCGAGCGCCAAGCGCGAGATGCCCATGTTGCGGAAATGGTAGAGCGAGCCGTAGCCATTGGTATTGCCCTCCTTCGTGGCGAGGTCAGCCCAGTAGTCGGGCGGCTTCATCAGGCCGGTCTGCATGTGCACCGCCGATGCGCCGAGATCGAAGCGGAAAAAATAACCGTCGCCATTCATGATCGGACTGCCGCTCTCCTGGGTGCCCGGCGGGAACGGCAAGCCGCCGGAGTTGACGGAGCCGACCGGCGAGGAGATGTACACATGGCCGTGCCAGTCAGCAGGGATTTGGCCGGTCTTCACTTTCAAGTCGGCAGATACTTCAGCGCGGGTGGCGGCGATGAGGGGTCGGTTGTTGTTTGTTTGCATTTCGCCATGTTTGTTTGCTGCAAAAACACAGTATTTTCGAGCAAAGTTAGAAGATGTGTTGAAATAAAAATCAATGTTTTGAATCCATAGATCCCGCTAGTACATTCTTTCAAAAAATGGGTTAATTTTAGACTTTGGACACACCTCGTGCTTGGCGACGCATGGTCACCGGTCGAATCAGGGGGGAATTGAAGGGATAATTTCTATTCATTCTGTTGCATTTTGAATTTTCTGCTGGTTTTTTTAATTTTTTTGAGTACTGCGAATCGAGTTCGTCGCGTAAATTTTTGACCTTTAACTCTGCCTTTACCTTTTTTGCACTTTAGGGGAAGAAAGGGTGTTTTGTCAAAAGTACGAAAAAGGGTTTTGATGGCTTTTCTGGTTTGCGCGATGGTTAATGGTTGTTGGGTATTGGCAATGGCTTTTTGGTTTTGAGGCAGGTATTTTTGCCATTTTGGACAAAGGATTTCGCATTCACGTTTCGCCGTAAAAAGCATCCATGATACGTTCGCGATATTGAAGATGGGCTTCTTTAATTTCTATTTCTGTTTTTCTCTTTCCACTGACAGCGAGGAACATCGGGCGGTCAAAAACCGGTTTTTGGGTGGTACAATCGAGTACTTCGACCCGCACTACATCAAAGCGTTTTTGCTTCATGTTGTGCCCATTTTTGGAACGCAACATCAGGTCGTTCCAGCGATGGAGCCTAATAATTACCGGGCGTTGGTTTTGCATCGTCGTTTCATATCGTACAACGTCTATGGCATACAAGGGTGACAAAAAAGACGCCTTGCCAAACCCCGAATCAGCCCGCTCCAAACACAACTCAGTCCCAAATGGCAAATCTTGGGCATCCATCAGTGCCTTAATTTGTGCCACCACAACCGCCGTCCCATCATCCCCCACTTCCAGCATCGCCATACTCAAGGGCGGACACCTGGCAGAATCCGGCTGTTTGATTTTCATGCAAACAAACTTACGCACTGGGTTCTGCTTTTTCAAACTTTCAAGCAATATTCTTTGGTGGTAACTATCCAGCCGACTCGTCCCAGCGGGACGCTATCTTTGTAGAAGTGCCAAAATTGGAGTCCTGCGTGCCGTAGGTACGCTATCTACTGTGCGAAATAGCGTACCTACGGCACGCAGGACCGCCCATTCCTCTAATGCTACAAAGATGTTGCTCCGATGGAGCAGGGCGGCTGGATAGTTACCTTTGGTGACACGGCCAGCATTTGTGTCCAAAGTCTAAATGTCAATGAACCGATTGAATTTTGTTCCACAAAAAGGTCTTCGCGGAACTCGCACAAACGTACGAGACCCTCACGAGCACGCGCTACTTTGGGCTTTTGTGGTCGGAGGTGGAAGGCTTGCAGCCAGCGCGCGGGTTGTAGTTGTCGCTACGAGGACACTGAAGCCTGCTTTTCTCGGGTAAGTAACCAGTGTTTAGCGATTTCGCAGTTGGTTTGTAGTAATAAAATACACAAACATGAAGCAGTACTTTTTCCTTCTGGCTTTCACAGCATTGGCCGTCTGCGCCAACGCTCAATCAAAAAGCAAAAAATTTGACCCCATCTTTTCCACTTCCGCAGGCGCCATCGGCGGCTACGATCCGGTGGCCTATTTCACGGACGGTCAACCCCTGAGGGGTGAACCCAACATCACGACCGAGTGGGGCAGTGCCACTTGGCATTTTTCCAACACCGCGCACCGCGATTCCTTTCAAGTCGCGCCGGAAAAATACGCACCCTGCTACGGCGGCTACTGTGCCTACGGCTGGTCGAGGGGATATCCGGCCAAAGTGGATCCTACCGCGTGGACCATCGTAGCGGGCAAACTCTACCTCAACTACAACGCCGACGTAAAATCGGATTGGGACAAAAAACAGGCGGAGTATATCGGGAAGGCGGATGCGAATTGGGCGAAGGCGAAGAGAGAGTGATTGTGCCTGCTTGCGCCAGGCTGTATTTTCAAAAAATGAAGTAAATACCTGCTAATTTACCGGAAGACAACAGGTGGCGGAATTTGAACTAAAGACTTGCAGCCAGCGTGGCACGTTTTTTTTGCTACTATTTACAATACACTTTAAATCATAATGCGCGCGCTCTCAGGCTGCCAGGCATTGCACCATTTGGGTAAATAACTCCCGGTAGTGTTAGGAACGCGGCACCAATAACTTAGTCATTTTAGGTCAACCATTTTTTCATCAGACAACACTATTTTTTTGCGAA
>ENA-ORBV01016147-ORBV01016147.1-microbial-mat-metagenome-genome-assembly--contig:-NODE-16147-length-10877-cov-5.062037_pt1 | contig 10877 bp, 4 predicted proteins | sample MGYA00237777_ERZ505514 | MGnify/ENA primary metagenome ERZ505514 (study PRJEB26160, sample SAMN06269048) | microbial mat metagenome | isolation source: Oligotrophic lake microbial mat | place...
TTCTTGCCTATCCGACACACGGATCCCTCCCGACACACGGGGAATTATCTGTTTGTTATTTATAGTCGACACACGACCTCCTCTTTACATGGCGACACACGTCGACTGATCCGACACAAGGACCCATCCCGACACACGGGGAATTGTTGTTCTTTCTTATCAATCTGTGTCGGCGACTCACGCCTCATCGGCAACACATGCCGGCATCGGCACACAGCCAGAATTTGCTTGTTCATTAACTTATTCTTGTTTGTTGTTGTGGCTTGTTTGTAGACGAGGTCTTCGTCTTCTTCATTCATTCGTTAACTCTTCAATGGCCGGAACACACTCAACGGGCCTCTTCATTGGCGATCCGGTACACTCTCACGGATCCTTCTTTCTCCTGTTGCCGGTACACACTCACGGCCTTCATTCGTTCAAATCGTCTTCTTCTCCACACGACGAGGTGCTCACTCACTCGTTGCTGCCGCATCGTTCTTCTTCCTTTTTGGCAACTCGCATCGATCACATCGACACCGATTGCTTCGTTGTCACTCGATCCGACATGCGGATCCTTCTTTCTTCGTATGGAACGACCCACGTTCCTCTTGCGACCCATGTTCCTCTTCGTTTCCATCGGCATCGGCATCGGCATGCCGATCCATTCTTTAAGCCCTTCGGCACGGAGCCGATTGCTTCTTTCTGCAACCCACGTTGCTTCGTCTTCGTCGACGATCCCCGAATCGATCTCTGGTACCATCGATTCGATCCTTCTCTGGCAACGATCCTCCATCGGCACACAGCCGATCCATCTTCATGGACTTCTCTTTTCTCCCGGCGCCATGGTCGCTGTTGTCATTCCGGGGATAATTTCTACATAATGTTGGATGATTAAGAGATCTATTTGTTTGTTGAAACAGATCAGTTATGTAGAAATTATAAGCACATGCAGTGCTGCTACTAGCTATGGTTGTAGATCTTCTGGAGTCTTCTGTGCTGTTGACTCAGCTGCACTTCAACCTGTTCACAGGTGCACACCTGCCCCTTATGGAATGCTAGCTGTGCCAGCTGCACTTCCAACAAGAATGACAATGCCTGTGTTCAATCTCAAGTCTCAGAAGGAACCAGAAAAAGAATTGAACAAGGGAGCATCAGACAAAAAGAATGCCTCCATTGCTAGAATGTTGACAGAAGTGTCTTTCGACAGACGATGTCATCACCAATCGAGCTTGTCTCACTTGGCAATCAAATTCAACATTTCCACTAAAGATGAGTGTCATGCAGAGATCAGTCACTTGGCTTTGCTGTGATGTTCCCACAGCAGTCATATAAGAAATCGGAAGCAATTGTGCAAACAGGACAGAACTTTGCGTTGCAAAGACATGATGATGAATCTTTGTGTCTTTGTTGTGCCTGCGACTGTTGTTAGACTGAAATGCAGATTCACAATGAGAGTCATGAATTTCAAACTTTAACTTGCATGTATTTTGTGTGTGGGGACTTTTAGGGACATTTGAAATTGATGTGCGGAAGGTTCTCAAACACATGCTCATTCGCTTCAGAATGTCACATTTGCCATGAACAAGTTGTGCACAAAGGGAAAATCTGAAGTTTTCACTCATGAAATCATTCTTCTTCAGTGCAACTCAGATTACAATTGAGGGCAAGAGCACGTCTCCCTGGGGTCAACTCTAACCCTAACGTTACCTTGGTTGCCGGTAGGGTCAACCCTAACCCTAATGTCACCGGTGCCCTTGGTCACCGGCAGCAAAATGCTGGCATCGATTGGAACCGTTGGAAATGCTGCGCTGCATGCATGTCGCGCTTAATGCATGGTAAATGGACCGTTTTGCACCGATAAAAGCTGCATTCGAGTGCTGGTTTAAGCACTATGTGAATCAGTCATGTAACCATTGCAAATGAGTCGTGCACTTGATGCGCGGCAAACCGACCGTTGAATTCGTTGATGCTCGATCAACCGGTTGTCGAAATTGCTCTGATCACAAGCGATCGTCTAGCTGGTGAACAAGGTCTGCTAATTGGAGAACACACTTTTTTGCTCCTTGATTGGCACGAAGTTGGTAAATGTGCATCAAAGCGACCGGCCGTTGGGCTTCTAACCAACACGGGAATGCAAGCCTGTCAACATGATTCTCCAAGTGACGAAACGCAACCGTGAACGTGTGAACACCATTTCACCCACAGTGGCGCGCATGGTTTTCATTTGAATTTCACTCTCTAGAACTCTTCTACTCAACTATCTCTGAGGGAGACAGAATTGGGCCTACTAGTTAGCTACCGTGTGACAGGAGACAGATCTGACCTATGACAACAGGGGACCTGCTTTGCAATTCTCATGAAGTGCCCTTTCACACCCCAGCACGAAATTTCCTTCGTGGAACGCTAAGAATTAATGAGTGCGACTCACCTACGTACAGTACATACGGGTACGGTGTCGAGGCAAATCATTCTGTTGTTACTTGTTGTTTACCGACTGGTCGGAGTAATAGCTAGCTCGTTGTAAGTTGATTGGCGAGGGCAAAAGTCATCACCGCCACCGACTCCTGCAGAAAGACTTGAAGCCTGCGAGCTCTTTGAAACAGGCTGCACTTTAGTAGGAAGTAGCAGCATCCATTTGCGTTGCGTTCAAGGCCGGTGGAAGAGAGTGTCAGTCATCCTTTTTTGGCATTTCGTTCGCGGAGCAATTTTTGAAAAAAGTATCATATCGTTGCTATTAGCATTCTGAAGCCAATCCAAGCTGTTTGCTCCTTGTTTTTGAGCAGGTGGAAGTGCTTGTTGCAGGAAAGCAGGTACCAGAAGTAGCGAGCGAAAGGCTGCTAAAGATAGCAGACACCACCACAGTCATAAATCCAACCAACCAGCATTTATTACGTAGTCATTGCTGCGTACACCAAGAAAGTTCATCGCCAGTTCCAATACTGACACCATCAAACAACCATGGACGACAACAACGAAGACAGCACGAGTCAGAGTAAAGACTACATGATGGACGAGAGTGTCCAGAGCCACTTTACTGATTCCGGACTGGAGCGTCCCGAACATAGTGAATCGGGTGTGGTTACGGAGATGGAACACAGTCGTTCGCGTAGTATGTCGGCCATGGACATGCCCGCCAACTTGTCGGCAAGCGATGACTTTGGAGCTACCGCCGGTGGCACTAAGAAACCAAAGAGCAAACGCTTGAGCAAACGGGTGGCACACACCATCAAGAAGCAATTCAAAACGTCAACGACCTCCGCTCACGACAAGGAAAAACTCAGCATCCGCAGTGGCGAAAGTTCGGAACGCAGTGGTAGCGATTCTGAGTATTGCGAGGAAGACTACACTGGTTTACCAGACGCTGGCATTAGCGCCAGCAGCAGTGGGGAAGGCAAGAAAAAATCCAAGTCAGGATTGAAACCAGTCGCGAAAGCTGCCGCCAAAGCAGCCGTCAAGGCCTCTAAGAAAATTGTCAAGAGTGCAACCGGAAGCTCCTCTTCTGCTGACAAGGACAAAGAGAAGTCTTCGTCTTCATCTGCCAATCGTGATCGATTGCAATCCGATGGCAGTACAATCGACCAACAATCCGTCAATTCCTCGAGGGCCAGTACACCCACCGGCCATCTCTATGGCTTTTCGCCGCCCAATAGTTCAGGAAATCTTTCTGGCACCCATCCTGCTTCTGCATCGGGAATGTCGGGTGCGCCTTCCATCCCAACCTTCGGTACAGCAGCATCCGGGAACACTACCACTCTATCTGGAAAAACACCCATGAACACTCCTATCCATGTCACAAAGGTAACGGATCATACCATTCCAGAAAAGGTGATGGTGGCTTTGGCAGAATGTGCTAATGAAGACAACGCCGAGGACGAAGGAATTTCTGCCGGAGATGGAGCTGCCATTGCGGCAACAACTGTCGAGACAGTTGCCAAAGGGGCCGTAACAGTGACGACAACAACAACAACAACAACAACTGCAGCCATGTTTAACGATGCCAGTGATGGCAGTTTTGCGGCACCTTCGCTCACGGAAGAACCAAAAGCGGAAACGACGGCGGCCGTGGCTGCGGCTCCAGTAGCATCGGAAGATGACATGTTGCGTATGGCCGAAGCCATGGCCATGGCTGTCCAAAAGAATCCCAATAAAAGCCATGAAGAAATTCGTCGCATGGTACTCAATCAACCCGCATTTCAACACTTGGCACCTCCGTCAACGGGAGGAGCAGCAGGAACAGCGACATCTGCAGGCGACGACAAAGGCACTGGTGGTAGTAGCAGCAGCAGCAGTACGTCTACCAAGAAGTTATTGACGAAAAATTTCAAGAGTCTACACTCGAGCTTTACCAAGGGTGCCGGTACAGCTCAAAAAAAGTTTTTGGAATATGGTTCTGTTTTTTCGGAATCGACACTGGGAGCCAGTGTGTCATCCTTTATTATTGCACCGGTTGCGGAATCGGCGACCGCGACAAAAGCAGCAGTGAACACCGCCGTCGTAGCGACAACTGCTGCTGCTACAAAGGCGGCGACTACGACATCCAATATGGCACATGCGGCGGCTGGTGTTCCTGCTGCCGCCGCCACTACAGCGTATAAGTCGGCCCATCCACCCACCATTCCAGAAGAAAAATCGCAAGTGTTGTTGGATTCTTCCGTGTCCACTGCTGCTTCCTTGCAAGGATCGAATGCATCCTTGCAAACATCAAATGAGAAAATGTTATCAATGGATGATGGCAAAAGCGCTACTACAGAAAAACCCGCTCAAGTAGCGCCACCACAGGTAGCTCCAGCACCTGCAGTTTCATTTGCCACTACAACAACAACCACTTCAAAAGCACCACTGCCTATTAAAATGACTGAAATCCTTTGGAAACGTCGATCCGGATTTGGAAAGTTTTCGACCAGTTCTGCTTGGGAACGCCGCCGCTTTGTTTTGCAGGGCAATACCCTTTCCTATTATCGCGCCAAGGGAGAAGGTGGTGCTCATGATATGGGAGACGAAACGGAACGATTTGACGACGGTGACCGAATGACTTCCGAAAGGAGCGCTGGCGGCAGTGCTAGCGGTGGCATGGATGTTTCCAAGGGCAGTTCCAAGTCCACAAAGCAAAAAATGTTTAGTGCGTTGGATCGTGCGTTGGATCAAGCGGCGAAAGACTGGGGTTTATCGTCCGTCGCGCCTACTACCATTACTGGTGAAAAAGTGCCGGATACATCCGCACGCGGTTCCATGGACCTTGTCAAGGAGAATGCTACCATTTGTGCCACGCTGGGACATTCGGGCGCCCCGAGTCCATTTTGTTTGTCGATCAAGGTCGATGGTGCCACGAAATGGAAATTGTGCTTTTCCTCTCATCGATCGCAATTGCAGTGGCTGGCGGCAATGACAGATACGGTTGTCCAAGCCAGTGTCGACACGTATAACGTACAACTTTTGACCGCTGCGGATCCTGCCAATCAGGATACGGTGACGGCAGCTTTGATGAGCCATGTTTACGAACCGCCCAGTTCCGAGGACGACCTCATGCCACAACCGAGTATGCACGCATCTGGTCGTCGTCTCTGGATGATGGAACCATATGTAATTCGCTCCCAAACGGAGGTGCCCGCGGGAAAGCAGAACGATGATGATAGTAGTACAGGATCGGGAGAGTATGAAGAGGACGAGGATATGGAAGACGGCACGGCAGGAGCTGCTTCGCCTCTGACAGTTGCCGTGCAGGAGGACAGGGACATGTGGACCCTGCCAGAAAGGAACCTGACGTATGCTGCCGCTATCCTCAATGCTGCTATATTGTATGTTAGAAACTCAGCCGTGTCAGTGCATGGGTTCTGGGCTGCGGTCACCGTTGCAAACATGATTCTGTATAATCTCTTGGAGAGATTGCCACGGCCCATTTTCCAGACTACAACAGCGCCTCTTGGGAAGGTTGCATCGAAAAAACGAAAACGCAAGAAGGCCAAAGGCGCTGTTACGGGAGGCGCCGTTAGCGACAAGGCGGCCGGGGATCTTGGGAAAAAAGATAAGCAGGAGAAATACATTCCTCATGCAGGAACGACGGCCGTAAAGGTCAATGACGCGTCTGAGCCGATGCTCAACGCCAAAGGGGAGAGATTTGCTGGTTGGGCTGCAGTTCCAGGTGAGGATTTGCAAGTAAGATCGCATGGATACATGACAACCAAAGCAAAAATCGGATCTCCTGGCACGCTTTACGAGCTGGCTCAAGTGGACATCTTTGAGTCTCCTTCCCGGTATCCTGATATGGCGCCAAGAGTAAAGCTACCTAAACTTTCGTACACTATCGATCCCAACGAACAGAAAACTTGGAAATCACCAGATCACTTCATTGTCACCCTTGCTTTGCCTACTGACCCACCAAAATTGGGGGCATCAACAAGCGATGGTGGCGGCTATACAGTTAGTCTGTATTTCACGATGCGCAAGACAACGCGTGATATATTGAAACGAGTTACAGCAGATGGCTATAACCCTGCAAATGAAGTTATTCCGGCGGATATTCAAAAATACCAAGTGAATGCGATCCGTCTTTTCGAGGAGTGGTGTCGGCGAGCACCGAATGACAAAGTGTTCCAAACGCGATTTAAAATGATCCCTACAGTTGTCAATTCGACTGAAATCGGACTACCCAGTTGGATCGGAAAATACAATGGGAAACCTCTTCTCATCAAGCGGCCTGGTCAGACCGGATTTCTGTTGCCTCACCCTGAGATTTCTTGCGTCGAATTCGACATTTCGCTTCATGTCTTTCCCTACCTGGCCAAACAAGGAATTTGCTACTTGAAAGACTCCATGTTCGACAAAATTGTAGCGAATATTGGATTTGTGATTGAAGGTAGAGATGATGATGAGCTGCCGGAAGTTGTGATAGGCCTGGCTCAAATATGTAACCCTGACCCAAAAGTGGTCATTCAAGCATCAGATTTTTTTGCTGGGAAGTCAAGACGTTCCTTCGAACCAGAAGAAGAGAAACCTGCTACAGCAGCCCCTGCTGCCCCATCAGCTACCACCAAACCGGCAGCACCTGCTAATGCCCCAGTGGTCGATTTTACCGCCTGAGCCGACCGCTTGAAGCGCGTTCTTTTGACTTCACAGACAACCATTCCTTTCATTTTCTATTATTCATTTTAGACAACAATTTCATATTTTTAGTTTTACGTTATTTTTATTTTGCGCGGGGTGGGGCCTCCTTTGACGTCATGCTGCCTTAGCACACTATTAAAGGCATCCGGAAATATGATCGCCCCTCGGAGACGACTTCCACTTCCACTATTGCTATTACTTTATTTGTTGAGACTACTAATCTTAACAAGAGTCCTAGGAGGCGAGATTACGTTTGAAGAAGCTTTTTTACAAATATGCAAGGTACCGTATTAATCAAACAACCACGGCAGGTAGCTAGCACCGCTGCTATGTTTCTTTTTCCTCGACAGTCACATCCTCGACCTTGGCATCCAAAATATCGATCAAAAGGTCGGGCTCCATCCAATCTCCCTCCACAATCATGACTTCTAACCACCATTCGATGATATCCAAGGGATCGCTGATTCGCCCGACACCATTTTTAAACTCATCGGTGCGATCATATCGAACGGGCGCCACGGGCAAGGACGATTCTTCCTCGGTCGTGGCAATGGGTGGAAAGTAGTACACATCCGGCAGCCACGGTAAACTCATATTGTGTACTTCATTTTGACTCACATCCAATTTGTACAAGACCATGTGTTGATCCCATCGGAGGTCCTGCAGCAGCTTGGACACTTCATTCCATATATTGTGAAAGCGTTTACAGTGGCCACAGGAGGGAGATGTAAAGACCACCAAGGCATGTTCGGTGGAGGTCGCCATGGTTTGAAATCGTTGTTGAAACTCGAGTCCTGTCAATGTTCGGACACCATAGGAATTAACGGTATTGTCCTCCTCGGCGCGACGACTGCTGCGCAACTCGGGAATCAATTGTTGATTCCAAAAGTCTTGCACAAAGGTTGGGACAGCGTCGTCTTGGAAAATGTCGGGCGGTCGAAGTAGATATCGTCGGACACCATGCGTTGTCGTGATGATCCCATCCCGATAAACATGTTGTTGTGGCCGTCGATCGGTAACCAGTAAGGTTGGGAACGATTGTACAGTAGCTTCATCTCCAGCTATCGTCTCCTCGTGTACTTGCTGCTCTGTATTGCCACTATCTTTCGAATTTGTTGCTGTTGTGGGCATGGGATGTGTCGTGGCCTGGATATCCCGTGGAGACCACATGTCAATATCAAACGTTGTTAGTAGACGCGATTCTGTACTCGGAACAAGATAGCAAATGACATTGTCGTTCGACATGGTTCCTTCTGTTTGCTCTTGTTGCTGATTTCTGTACTGATTGCAAACGGCGTGAAAGTCTTGTACCATCCGTTCCAATCGAGGATCAAACCGATCCACTTCGTCTTTCAAGGGATGCACATTGACGAATAAAAGCATATGAATTTTGTACGTGTCGGCAAATCCAATGGGTGCCGTGGCCCATCGATCATACCACAAAACGGAGGGCGTGGACTGGCCAATGACAAATTGTCGTAATTCTTCTTGAGCCGCGACTAGACGGTCCACATCATTTTCTATCGTTTGCAACCATGGTGGTGACACTGTCTTGAGCTTCCAATCCCGGGTTTCCCTATTGCGTTCATGGTTGATGTGGCAACTCGTATTGTCGTGGTCATGGCCATACTCATGTTCCGATTCGTCACTGTCCATGGCAAATTGAAAGGCCCCTACTTGTCCGGCTTGCAAGGCAGGAGGACAATCGGCTTGCAAGGCCAAGAACCATACATCCCGTCGACTGGCCAATATCCAGGACATTTCGGCAAAGGTCGCATACAAATTCACAATGGGCGATGTGGCGGTGATGACCGACTGGCATTGGACCAGCAATGTAATGGTGCGACGACGACTACTCGTCGTCTTGTCACTATGTTGTTCGCGCAAGGACAGGAGCCATTGAATGTAGTCATAATCTTCGGCCCCCCACTTGGGACTGACACCCCCCGGTTTGTCCGCGACGGACAGGGCCAATTGTCGCCACATGGTCCAATGCAGGTGCCAAAAATCTTGCAATTCCGTCCACGCCGAAAAGGGTCGTGGCACAATTTGGGCTCCAAAATCTTGGGGCAAGTGCGGAAAGGGTTGAATCTGAAAGGACGACGTACTGCTGCCACTTGGAGCAATGCTGCTGTATAAATCTCGAATGAATTGCGGTGATGTGGTGGTTTGAAAGAGTCGATAATAATATTGTAAGACGGTATTTCCAATATCGACGGCCGTGTCGAGGGGACCAATATAATCCAATAAAAAGGCGTGATTGTAGATTGCTTGTGCTTGTGGTGGCGGCGGTGGTGGTGGTGGTTGATTGTCGTTGTCTTCGTCGTCCACGAGATGAAAAAAATTGCGTGCCACGACGAAAATCAAATAGGGCGTCGTACGAATGCCTACATTGGACAACCATTCGACCGAACCTTCGGCGTTGTCGTCGGTGGCGGCGGTATCCAACATGCTCAATTGAATGTCCGTCATGATATCCCAGGATCGGACATGTTCCATGGCACCCCTCAACTTTTGAATCCACGCATCTTGTGGGACTGCGGCCGTGGACGTATACACCAAGGTCAACAAGAGACCATGAGGACGATCGTGGTCGGGTGGTCGTCGCAACACTTTGGCCAGGTGAGTGTGATTGGGTAACAATAAAATTCCATAGTCGTCGCGTGGAATTTCATTTCCAGAAGAGGAATCAGTGTCATCTGTAGGTGATTTTTCTTGGGATTCACTATTGCCTGTCGTTGCGGATGCTTCTTGCTCTGAATTTTGGTGCTGCTCGTGATGTTGTGCTTCCTGATCGGAGGACGCATGGTCATTCTCGTGTTGTTGTTGTTGATTTGCATTAGGGATTTCTTCGTTTGGCGATGCCACTCCCTCGGCAGCGTGAGTTTCTTGTGGCAATTCTACTAGTGCTAATAAGAGCAGCAGAAGCAGGACAGGTAGCACTGCAGATTTCAACGAGGAACTTCCAAACATTGTCCGCCTTTGTCGTGGATGTTTCCTCGATCGAGCAATACTACTACTACAAGGGACTATTCCGGATCTCTTACTGGCCATCATCGGATTGTAGAGTCGGATGGATAGCTGGATGGTACTAGCCAGTAGTAGCTGACTGGTTGTTGATGAAGCTACAGTAGTGACTATGAGCGGCCGACGGTTGGTTTATTTGTCCAACTCGAGGCGGTGGCCATCGTCGAGATCCACACCAACATGCAGGCCTGCTATGAAAGAGCAACAGTGCGTCGAACTATGTTCAACCATTTAGAAAGGTGCACAGCTGCCCATCGGGATTGGCCCCTCATAGTAGCAATGATCATGATAGACGACAATAAAATGATAATCATGATAGACGACAATGATCGTGATAGATCGCTAGACGACTACTACTAAGTAGCTAGTATGCTGATTATAGACGACTATGATGGGCCGATCCTTGTCGATCCACCCGGACAAGATCGTATGTGAGTTGCGTAGCACTACTACGACGTACTTGATCGTTTTTCGAAAATGTATCTGTTTAAACTACTGTAGGTCGGCTAGCTAGCTGTAATTCTGCTGTGTGCGATTTGCTCAATTGGAGGTGTCTACTTAATGGATCTGAAGCTACTTATTGAACAAACTCAAGCTACTTATTGAACAAACTCAATCTATTTATTGAACAACCTAAAGCTAATTATTGAACAAGAAAAAGGGACTTAACGTTTTTCTGAACTAAAATGCTTATAGTAAAATCTGTCTCTTATACACATCTGACGCTGCCGACGAATAGAGAGGTGTAGATCTCGGTGGTCGCCGTATCA
>ENA-ORBV01016148-ORBV01016148.1-microbial-mat-metagenome-genome-assembly--contig:-NODE-16148-length-10877-cov-4.737222_pt1 | contig 10877 bp, 10 predicted proteins | sample MGYA00237777_ERZ505514 | MGnify/ENA primary metagenome ERZ505514 (study PRJEB26160, sample SAMN06269048) | microbial mat metagenome | isolation source: Oligotrophic lake microbial mat | place...
TCCATCCATCCATCCATCCATCCATCCATCCATCCATCCATCCATCCATCCATCCATCCATCCATCCATCCATCCATGTGTTGCCAGTTGTCGTGTTGTGTGGACGCCGTGATCCTCTCCATGGTGGTGGCCTGCGACTGCGCCAAGTCGTCCAACCTGCTCCACTGAGTCAAGCCACACCACGGGTCCCCCGGAGAGAGGTCAGCCACCTTGCTCCCACAGGCAAATCAAGCAACGAGGCTTGAACATCAGTCAAAGCAGCCCCCTGTCAATCAGTTTCTGTCAACAGCGACACCAAGATGTTGGCCAGGCCACGGAGCGTCTTCCAGCTAGCTCCAGCCAAATCCCATGTGCTCCAGGGGCCCAACACCCCACGCGCAGGCTTCCCTGCCCAACAAGCCTCCGGAGAGAGGCACTTGGCCGCAAGGAAGATCATGTCATTGTGACGAAAGATGTCGAAATCAAGGTTGGTGTGCTTCCAACCGATGGGTGGACAGACCATCCCAGCAGGAATCCCATGGTGCAGCGCCAAAATGCAAACCCTTGATCAACAACATCAACACCAACACCACACTGACGCCAACACGAGGCCCCTTTTGACACCATCCCAGTCGCTAACCTCCAGTCCCCTCCACAACACCATGCAGATTGTGGCTAATCCATGCCAGTCGATCGAAACTGCAGCTGTGTTGTGTTGTCCTCCAATGCCCGAGTGGCCAATTCGGGGGGAGCAAGCCACGATGTTGGCAACAATCAGGACGGGCACAAATGTCTTCATTCAAATCGCTTTGCAGCAGCTCGGGTTTGGGCTTCTGCGTTGTGCTTGAAGGTGACGACAACATTCTTTTTCACCAAGTCATCATGCCCACCCTCTTGAGACTGACCACTCTCGCACGTGCGTGAGCTTTCTTCAGTCTGGTCGGTGGCTTGAGAATCCGGTGAATGATTCTTCTTGTTGGGGGTGCGAGGACCAGGGGGGTGCCTAACGAGCATTTTCCCACAACTGAACGCTGACAAATGTCGCATGAATTCATCCGACAGTTTTTGAAATTGCAGTGTGAAATTGCAGCACAAAACTGCCGTGTGAAATTGTCACATGAAATCTTGGTGCAATTTGTGCGACCTTCTTCGCAGAAGTTGACCATGTGGAAACACGAAACGGAAACACATGAAAAGAGGGGTGCAACTCAGAATCATTTGTGCTGAAAATTGTAGTAAAAAAATGTCGTAAAAAACTGTCGTGTAAATTTATCCGGCAGTTTTTGAAATTGTGTTATAAAATTGTAGTGCAAAACTGTTGTACAAAATTGTCGTATAAATTCATGCGACAGTTATGCGACAGTTATTATTCAGTCGTGGCAAAAAGACTGCACCAGGCACGCCCCAGGCGTGGCCATAGGTCGTCCTGGTGAGGAGCGTTGCAGCATTTCAATCGCTTTCACAAGCATTTCTTTAGCTGTGGCGTCAAGGCTATCACCACTCTCCTCGTTCGAATCCGCATCACTCTCTAGGTCGTCGTCTCCAGCAAAGTCGCCGACAAGATCAATCATCTTTTTGATCAGTGTGTCTTTGCAGATGACGCCGATCTCTTCGGGATCATAGTTCGCACTAGCCAGATCTTCGATGATAGTCTGGACATCTGGCTCAGAACACTCATAATACAACACACGGAGTGCTTGGCAGAGCACACTCTCCTGGGAATCCGGATCGTCAAAGCCCAGTGGCACAGGTTCAGCACTAGCCTTCATGAGCAAGTCGTGAAATCCAAAGAGAGCCGCAACCTTTGGACAGACAAGGTACGCACTGCCATCTGTCATTTCCCCCAACGTTTCGGGTTCTTTCCTCGTGTCAGTGTCATCGAAAGGTCGAAGCATATCTCGAATGCCGTCGTTTGTTGTAAGATCAATGTCGTCTTGAAGGCGATAATATGGTACTAAAAGCTTCGAACCACTGGGGTGAGTCCACGCTGGGCTAGGATCATGAAACGATGTGCGAATGAGGGTCCAATGGCGAGGGGAATGACAGTCGTAGACAACTTCCATACCAAAGGGGCGCAAATCTGTACCCTTCGCAAGCTTGAAGCGCCAGTAGACGTCCCGTTTGTTTGCCAATGGCTTCTTATTCGTTTTGTTCGTGGCCAGTTTTTTGCCCCCGACGAAGAGTTTTAAATCTTTGTTGTCGTCGTGAGTAACCGATGTTTTGAGACGACCAAAACTAGGATCGCTTTCAATACCGGCATTGTCAATGTAGTCCTTGAGTACTTCCAAAGGCATGACGGTCTCTGTGTTCGTCTTCTCGTCACTCGCAATGGCTCGGAATGGGTCAACAAACTTGTCGTGCGACTGCACAGTAGTGTTCTCGAGGAATAACGAAATTCCTCGGGGCATCGCTTTTTTCTTGTGCAAAATGTACGATGGAGTCTTCCACTCATCATCCTTCATGGCAGCGCAAAACAACGGCGAAGCCTTGCTGAAGCTTCGCGATCCATCGGGAACGTATTGAGGGTTGCTATAGGTTGCCGGTTCTATCTGTTTAATTTCCACGGTACGAAACAAATCCTCCGGAACCACCGAAAATCGTTCAATGGCAAAATACATCTCATTTGGCTTCGGAAACCAGTTCGGAATATCGTCGATCGCGACAGCCTTGAGGGTGCTGTTTCCATCGGCTTGGAGCAACAAAATGTTCTCGGGCTGAAGGTTGATGCTGTCATTAATGGGGTTTTTGTTGAAGATTTGGATGCATCGGACAACCACGTCATCGTTGTCCTGAACGACCATGTCAATTATTTGGATTCCGAGGCCGTCTCGCAGCACTACGGACACGGAAACGGCAGAGGCGCCATTTGCGGCACGTTGGTTCAATAAATTGATGTTACTTTTCATTTTTCTTCTGGGGGAACGACAGAAGTTTCCAAAGATGCAGGACAGAACGTCATGTGAGTCGGGATTCGGGAGATGGAAGAAAATCATTGTACGAACATCCTCTCTTTATAGCTTTCTTACCTTCTTTCCTTCTTATTAGTTTGGTTTCTTTGGCCTTTGCTTGATGGAAATTGATAATTGACGACTGTTGTTTGATTCTTGACGCTTATGTTGTGTTGTGGCTGGCGAAATTCAGCTTGGTTTCGGTCTCGACTACACAGCACTGGGAGGGAGCATGGATCAGACTTTCCCTTACGGTGTGTAGCATACATTATATTCTTACAACAAGGTTTAATCGTTTTACGCGTTTTGCGCGGTTCACCGGATACAATCGTTTTGCGCGGTTTGCAGAGTTTGAGCGAAACACTGAATAACATGGTTTAATCTGTAGCGGGCTGTTTTGTAGAGGTTTCCGCGGCAAAACCAGGAGCGGTCGTGAACGCGCCGGCACAGCTTTTGGTCAAGGGTGGGTTTGACAGTCCTGAGCAGGACAGAACAAAAAAAGACCAATGTCAGCTAACTGCTGATGACAAAGACCAATTAGCTCAGTTAGCTATCTGTCCAAGTCAACAACTTTTTGGTGCATGTTTGATTTGACAGGATGGCGATCTCAGATTTGCAGATTTGGAGCAGCGGATTTGTTTTTGCCGTCAATTTGGACAGCCCGAAAGCGTCTCATTTCGGACAATTGTGGCAACGCCACCAGCCATGACAGCAAACACATGCAATTGGATGCGCTCCACTGGATCCCATCTGTTGCAAATTCCCTCCTCAGTTTTGATGCCCCCTCAAGAAAGAATCAGCAAAGAGTGTGCATGGCAGCCAGGGTCTGGATGGCGTGGACAAAAAGAAAATGACTTCTTTGGCATTTGTGATTGACAGCACTCCCAGTCATTGTGCGGCCGGCACTGTTGCAGCATCAATGGAAACTCATCTGCATCTTCACTGTCCAACCCACAACCCAACACAGCTGCAATGAAGGCAGTCCCCACAATCTTTTGCAACTCTGAAACACATCGAAAGGTCTCTTCCAATTTCTGAACAACAGCCCAAAAACGAAGGCGCCCAACCTGACAAAAGAATCAAGATGATGCTGTCAAGATTTCTTTAAGAAGAAAAAAATGATGCCATCAAAATGGTTACCAGTGCAAGACAGATTGCTCACTTCAAAGCAGCCAGACCAAACAGCAGAGAGTGACCAATTTGTTGCCAATTGTGGGAAGCAAATGGAAAACAATTTCTTTGTAGTTGGTCCTCGCAGTGCTTCCAGTTGGACATCAGCCAGGTGAATGTCGCATCTGGCAAACTCTGTGGTGAGAAAGGTGTGATTTCACCCATGATTCAAGCCATGAATCAAAATCGTGTCCCGAGTTCCAGACCAAGAACCAGTGTGCTACCCAAAGGAAAAGATGCAAGATCCAATCCGGAACGCAAAGTGGAACGGAAACGATGAGTTCGCACGCTGTGTTCCATCACGATGTTGTGCAATCCTACGGGCTTGTGGTGACAAGTGCATTTCACCATGTCGAAACACGCGCACCGTGCAATCAATCTTTTCAATGAAGATGTCGACTTTGTTGGAACATTGGATCAAACATGGAGCATTTTGCATGGCAGTCTGACACGCACAACTTTCAAATTTGCAAAAGCATCCATTCTTTTGGTGAAACATTGGAGTAGGAAAGTGTTTTTTTGAGGTGTTGTTTGCTGTGTTTTGTCCCTTGTTTGCGGTCGAAATTTCGGTGAAGATTTGTCGTTTGTCAGTGGCTGGCTCTTTCATCATTGATTGACTCATCAGTGTTGGGGCTGGTCTGCTTTGCATGCCCATGGCAACGTGCTCTTTGTCTGCAGTTGTTGGAGTTGACAAGATGTTGTGGGTTGGATTTGGATTGTTTAAGAATTGCAATTCTCTCTTTGGCACACAGGGCACAGTTTTTGGTGGCAAAAGCAGTGTCAGAGAACCAACCCATGTTCGGTGTCTGGCAACAAAAAATGGTGGATGATGCCAACAACTTGTGCAAAACAAACATTGGCCACAAACTGTGGCTAAAATGGTGCAAGAAGGGCACACAGATGTGCGTCCATCATAGCCTGCTCCCATGTCAGATTTTCTGAAAGTGACATTGGATGCCATGAAGCTGTTGTTTGTCACTTGTCTTCAACTCAAACAAGCCCAAAGCAAAGTTCAATCAACAGTCAAACAAATGAGATTGTGGGTGAACCAAATGGTCCTTGTTGCTGGTCACAAGCAAACTGACAACACCTCAGCCAGAAAACACTCAAAGCAAGATGACTGACTGTTTTGATGTCAACAAGAAGAACACACAAGAGCACTGACCTGACTGGCGTCTTTGACGGACTGCACACTCCAAGACACATGCATGGTTTGATTCTTTCCAGAACACTCTGATCTGTCTGGGACAAGCCAGAGAAAAAGAAACAGGGGAGAAGGATTGTGAAGGAGAACTTGTGTTCTGTGATGGGCAAACAAACTGGATTGTCAACCTTGACAAGACAGATGGCACACTTAGCAACATCACTGGTCAAAGAGAAGGCCACAAACTTGACCTTTTGGTGTCAGAGATTCAGTGCGTGGGGGATCGGAAGCATGCAAGAGTTCTCACAGTCCCACAATCATCAGTGGATCTGCTGCTGCCGGAAAATCATTGCCCCCTTGTTGCCAGTTGAAGACAGATGCAACCAAGGAACTGAACACAGTGTCAAAATCAGTGTGGACTTCTTTGGTCAATGCCACAATGGTGTGGGGAAGCTTGGTCACCCAGTGGCCACGGTGCACCCATGTGCATTTGGATCAAATGAGAGAGCCGGGATGAAAAGAACTTGAGAAGTGTTTTCAGGGCAACATGCTCCTTCTTTGCCCTTGCACAGAAGACAAACTCAGCAAACCAGGCATCACAAAAAGGTTGACAACAGTCCCACCATGCAGTTTTTGCCCACACTGGCATCATTGAGACTGTGGGGTCACATCTTGTGCCAGGTGGGCCAAACACAACAAGTCTGAGACAAGCAACGGACCAGAACTTGTTGTGGGCCTTTTGAGACTTCTCATCTGAGCAACTTGGAAACACTGTCAGCCAGAAGATTCTCAAACAACAAGATTCCATGTCTTGATGATCTCCCATTGCTCGTGTTTGGTGCAAACAATCCAGAAACTAGGGTTCAACTGGTGATTGCTTTTGCTGGTGCCTTCAGCAAAGGCAACTGCATCAGTGCATGGCCAAAGTGTGGGTCGGTTCCTTTGACGTGACTGTCACCGCAATCTGCACTGTTGAGACATGAAGTGGGGATGCATGCTGATGGTGCTGTGGCTGAAGAATGGGATCCCGAAGCACAAGATCTGCTGCAGATTGAACAAGTCAACAACACACAAAGATGCAGCTGCTGAATCGCTTCATGCTCTTCAACAACAAGTGCGCGACACAACCCCCGGCGATTCAACACATGGCAATGTGTGAAATTGGTCTGTTGCAATAGGTCACAGGAAGACATTAGCGTGATGTTAGCTTTGTGTCTACATCCATCCTTCGACATTGTGCTAACTCAGTGGAAGACGAGTGGGATGAAGAGGGTCTCTACCGTCTTCACAACCAACACTTCTGATTCGGAGTTCCCTTTTGCTTGCCCCGTTTTTGGTCCAATCAACTTAGCTAGACAATCACAAGAACCTAAAATAAAACTTAAAAAAAAGTAGGAGACAAGTGTCTAGCTAGCTAGCTGTAAGGGTTAACGTAGGTTAATCTTCTAGATTAATTGAGAGCCGGATGCCACACCACGTGGTACAACTCTACGTGCGGCTACGTGTCGTGTCCGACTCCAAATCAGCACGAAACTAGTATGCCAAGATGTCGCAGAGACATCGGTACCGAAGATTCAATTTGTTTTAAAATGGCGGACTGTTCGTCAGAGCAACTCGACAGCTATTTGCTGCTGCTGTTATACGTTGCCTGCCAAGGACTTTTCTTGGTCGTCATGATCTTGAGAATACGACAGTGGCGGCTCACCACAGTTGTTTTGGGTATCAATTTGCCTTTTTCCCCAATGCCACCCGCAGCTTCGGCACGGACGAATTCGCCGCCTAATGCACCACGGTTTTTCAATGCGACAAAGACATCCTCTACGGTGGAGCCAGGCTTCATCAATAAGCAATCGCGGAGGGCAGATTGCTTTTTATTGCTGGCTTTGCTGTTGCCAGTACCGCTCGCAGTGTAGACTCGTTCGGTGGGATTCCAGAGTGTGGGAGCGCAGCCACCGGCGGCTTCTAGGCAAGCAATCATACCTGGACTGGGAAGAGAGGGGTCGCCGGTTGCGTACTTGATCAGACCCGGAAGAGGTTCGTATGTTGTCATGTCCGCTACAGGAAAGACCAACACTGGTTGTCGGAGCATGACGGAAGATTGAAGGCATTGCCAGGTGCCAAGTGGAACTTGTCGTTGCTGCTCTTGTTTTTCGTCTTCTTCTGCTCCAGAATCCGCGGAGGAAGATTTCAGTGATTGGAGTAGATTGTGCCGAATGAAATTCATTTCGCTACGAGCTGACAAGGGGACGCCGACATGGGCGCCGTGGCATGGAAGAGCTTCCTGGATGGCTTGCACGTGTTTAGCGCTCGATGGCATGTCATATTTATTCAACGCCAGTGCCATGGGAAATCTTACTCCGAGAAAGGCACTGACCAGTCGATGAACGTCTGTATATAACATTTAAATGTTAGAAGTCAGCGATATGCATAGCCATAAACATAAACTTCATTGATAAAAGAGCCCGTACAAAGTACGTACCTCCCGTGTCACAATCTTCAAGATGGTCCAGAGCACGGTCACGATGTTCGTGTTTTTCCATGAACTTCTCTACAGCCATTAAAACATCCCAAACTGTAGCATTTGTTTGCCCGTAACCACTGAACATACCAAGCAACTACGTGATTAACATGACCACCATGCCGAGTGAGTGATTTTCGCCGGTAGGTACTCTGAATTCATTAAATCACCAACCAAATAAATGCGTACCTTGGTTCTTCCCTTGCGTTTGATTGTATCCCACTTGCAAGTGACATTCGAGAAAACCCATTCAATCAGTTCTGCAAGGCGACACCAGAGGTCAGAAATGCGAAGAAAAAAGCTAAGGTTGAATCAACAACGACAGACACACAAACGTACGCACCGTTGCGGATCCATGCCAAGTCCCCCAGTGGCTGTGATGGAGCACCATTCGTCTTAGTATTGTTATCATCATCATCATCATTATCTCCAACAGTATTTCCCTCGGAATCCGCAGTCCCACTGGCGTCCACTACATGGACCAATACATCGGCATCGGTCAGATCATTGAGAAACTTATTTCCCCTACCTCGTCCTTGGTATGCTCCAGGAACAAGGCCCGCCACATCTTTGAGCAAGACCGGAAGGAGCCGACGCCCTTTGGAATCCCGGCCATGACTCGATCCAATATTCATGGTCGTCGCCGGCTGCAGCATTATTTCCGTTCCTTCTTCGGGACAAGATCCTGCAGGAGCCGGTACCAGACAAAATCCAATGTTGGGATCAATGGTCGTAAAGGGGTGGGGTGCCATGGTGGCTCCTCCAAGGACATTTTCGTTGTCGTCACGCTGTCGCGCAAAGGCTGATGCGGTATTGAAAAAGGTACTTTTTCCAGCACTGGGCTTGCCCACCAAGCCAATAGTGTAGGTCCACGATCCACCCTTTCCAGAGGAAAGCGACCCGGCTGCTGTTGTAGTAGTATCTGATCCACTTGTAGTAGTCGTTGTCGTAGTGGTGGTGGTGGTAGAAGATGGTTTTGCCTCGACGGAGGCTGCTGCCCTACCCAACAAGTCTTCCGCAATGGCCAAGCCTTGCATGTTGCATTCATGAATGCGCTCGACAGAGGCTTGTCTAAGCAAAGTAGATGACTCCTGCTGCTCTGCACTTTTGATAATAGCATGACCTTCGTCTACTGCTGCTGCTGCGTCAGTAGTTGTAGTGTCTCCAATTATACCTCCTCTTCCAGTATTATTGGCAGTCGTCTCCAAGATACGCCCAGAGTCCATAAAGTCTCGTGCCGCATACACACACGACAAGATACTGGGCATGCCCTGTTCGTCTTGGGCGGTTTGCTGGACGACCTGCAACAAGGCATTGGCGTGGGCACTGGAAAATTCCATGACATTGTTCTCGTGCTCCAAGGTCACCTGCGGGACACCATTGTGGTTGGGATAATCGTGAGGATACACGACGCGAAGTGCCAGCGGATGGGGTGGCCAATAATAGTTAGTGGCATCGTCGTCGTCATTATCTTCGGGGCGCAAGGCAATGGTATACGAAATGGGATGTTGATAGGTCGTTTCTCCCGTTGTTTCGTGAAAGGTTGTTTGGGAATGCAGGGTGATTTCCTGGGGATAAATAGCGGTCAGGGCTTCCACTTCGTCTTGCTGTGCCAAGGCCGTTTCTTCATCTGGTACTACCTGTTTGGGGGCAGGTTGTGATTTGGTGACACCCCGCGTGGTTGTTGCTGCCGTCGTTGGACTGGAAGGTACTAAAGCTTGAGTGGTAGTTTTGTCGGATGTGGCGTCCTGTTGTTCTTGGTCCGTAGTCCCTGTTTGGTTGGTCCTATTCATTGTTTGCTCAATAAAGTCTACATAGACTTGAACATTGGGAGCTTTCATGGGCACATGATGCCCCCCTTCATGGATGTGTTTCACGGGGTTGGCGTACCCTGCCATGACGGCTTCACTATCTTGGGGCGGAATCAATGGATCCTTGAGACCCCAACAATGCAGGCTGGGTATCGACAGTTTCATCGATGGCGTCGCCGCCAAAGTTGGTGCTATCACATTGCTCCAATTGTCCGGGAGGGGTACATCATAACCAGCCACTAAAATGACAAATTGTAGACCTGCAAAGGGTTGTTGATGGTTATTATTGGATTGTTCACGTTGCCATTGATCATGATACACCGCCATCAAATGGGCCAAGCGTGCCCCTTGAGAAAACCCCATGATACCTACAATGCTGCCTTGGTCTTGATTCCATAAATCTTGTAGCACAGACATGGTCAATTCCAATCCTTCATACGTATTGTCGATGCGATTCCACCATTGCCGCAAGTTGATATCGTCGGGATGTTCAAAAGGTCCATCGGGAGCTACTAGTTGAATGGCAAACTCATTCCACAATCGTTTTCGCAATTTTTCCATGCGGCCCAACAACAATTCTCCGGTTTGACGATTTCCATGCAGTACCAAAATCTTTTTGGAAATGGGTTTGCTGCTGTTGTTGTTATTATGACTATGAGTATTTCTCCCAGGACGACCTCTGCCTCTGCCTTGTCCTCTTCCTTTTGAGGACCGTTGTTGTTGTTGCTGTTGTCGACCACCACGGCCTCTTCCTGTAGCAGTAGTAGTATCGCTGCTCATGATGATGATAGCACTATAAGGATCGAGTGAAACAGAAGAGCCTGCAGCAACCATCAACTACTACTCAATGAACTCTCATGTCCACGAAACCTCATGGAAAAAAGCATTCCCTAAGCGTAGGATTTAATTGAAAAGTAGAGTTACTACCAGCATATAGTAGACGAGACGACTTGTACAGATGGAGCTGAAGTGCGTGTTTCGCTAGCTACTAGACCTAGCTGCTAGTAGAATCAAAAGTAATCTAAGATGGTGATAGTTTACCTGATTAAGTGCATGTAGGAGTTGTTCGACTGGATCCCACGCATGGAAATAATCAAGTGCAGCATGGTCTTGCTTGTTGTACTTGTAGTCTACTGATGGCGATTCGCTGACTGCGATGATTGCGTCCAAATCAACTCAATGCCTCAGTGATACGTACTGGTAATGAGACTACAATGAACGCAAGTCTTGACGCACACCTGTCTCTTATACACATCTCCGAGCCCACGAGACTAAGGCGAATCTCGTATGCCGTCTTCTGCTTGAAA
>ENA-ORBV01016150-ORBV01016150.1-microbial-mat-metagenome-genome-assembly--contig:-NODE-16150-length-10876-cov-4.288453_pt1 | contig 10876 bp, 10 predicted proteins | sample MGYA00237777_ERZ505514 | MGnify/ENA primary metagenome ERZ505514 (study PRJEB26160, sample SAMN06269048) | microbial mat metagenome | isolation source: Oligotrophic lake microbial mat | place...
GCTTCGTGTTGCGCGAAATCTCGCCTCAGGACCGCTGCAACACCGAGGTATAGGGACAACGCCATCGCCGACCCCGCCAACAGTCGGATTACGTAAAGGAACGGGCCATCGAAACTCGCGGGCAACTCTCCGACAAAAGTTGCGGGCGGGTGGACTAGGGTCATCCACAGGCCCGTTAGAGCGGTGATCAACCCACATACGACCAGGACCCGTCCGGCCAAACGATGCCACCTGGGGTTGCGCCGGCGGAACCCGGGGGCGAACTGGAGCGCTCCAATGATGCAATAGATCACAGAGCCGACAATATGCGCCACAATGGACAGCGGTGCGGCAACGAACCGTGCGTTCTCGGGTGTGATCTCCGCCCCACGACCGAGCTGAACCAGCCGGAAAGTGCCGCCGGCAATTGGGACGATGCTGAGAGCAATCAGCGCGCTGGGTATCAGCCAATTGGCTCTGGTAGTTGAACTCATTTTGAACCTACAAAAGGTGAAATCGCCGCTACAAGGTTTCCAGGTTCACATAGGCGGCAGGAACTAAGGTGGGGAATCATGCGCGCACCTCATTCCTCAGTAGAAACCAAGGCGACGAGTAGCGCGATGACGACGGTGAAAATGATCATGGCGCAACCTCGCTGATCATTTCGCGGCAATCTTTGTTACTGTTGGATGGACGAGCTTTCGCAGTTCAACGCTCCAGCGGTCGATAGCATAGTGCGCGTGGCCGAATCGAGTGTAGGCCCAAAGGCCCTCCAACGGGGTGGCGTTCGTGAAGCCAGCGAGGGCGACGAGTTGTTCGCCGTTAACGGCATCGCGAACCTCGTATTCGACGCTGACACCGCCATTGTCCACCGGACAAGCGACTAGACTCGTGACCACGTTGAGGGCGGGATTGGACGTATCTACGCCGGTGATCGCGGAGCGGATTCTTAATGTTCCCGTTTCGGCAGCGGTGACGATCTTCCACTCCTTCGCGAACGCTTTCCGCAAAGCTTTATCACCGTAAGCAGCAAGATCCGTTATTTCCTGCGCGGTGATTTTATTTTGATCCTCGGCCGTGAGGCGAACGACCACGGGCTCGATGAGCACGCTGGTGTAGTCTGACTTCTTCCACTCGGGCCGCTCATACACGAGGCGATGCGAGTCCTTCGTATCGGGCTTCAAGTGAGCGTAGTTATCGAGAAATCCACTGGAGCGGTTCGACAGGTTGGCGCACCCACCCACCAACAGTGACGCGAAGATCACCGGGAGGAGGGCCAACCGGGCAGCGCAGCTCGAGCGAATGGCGTAGGCTCCGTCGGGCTGGAAATACCTCAGCCCCAGAGTGAGCCGGGACTTCACGGTCGCGAGGAGTTTGGCGGTATGGCCGGAAGCCGCGTCGGTGCGCAGCGCTGCCGACGGCGAACCTATGACCAAGTGACTAAAGGGAACAGGAGTCCCGGAAACCAATGAATTGTTGTCCATATGTAAGCAGTGCTTACCGACGAAATGCTTGTCAAATAAAATAAGCAGTGCTTACATATTTCCGCTCCGCTTCCCTAATCGCCCTATGCCAACCAAGCCCAAATCAGGTCGCACCAAGACCACCGACAGCTACCACCACGGAATCTGAGGCAGGTGTTGATCGACACGACCCTGCGGCTCTTGCGCAAGTCGGACCCGAGAACGTCACGGTGCGCCTCCTGTACCGCGCCGAAACCGTCGTCATCGAAGGCAAGTCCTACCGCGTGAAAGACCGCATCGGCGACGAGCCGACCACCTGAACAACCCGCCGCCGGCGTCCTCAACGGACCCGGCGGCTCCGTTTTATCACAGGTGGTTTTCTAATCGCCAGAAACAGTCGATGTTCGCTCTGCCGCTCACACCAACCCTTGGACCCTTTTCTTGGCTCTAGCCAAAGAAGCTCACGACGATGCCACGACGGCGCTCAGGGCAAGCATACACAGTAACACCGGGAGCCAGAGTGCCCGCTCTCTCGGGCTTGGCGTGGCGGCGTTTACGATGACCCCAAGAAGACAGTATCCCACGACCAGCCAAGCGAGGAGAGAAATGGAAATGCCTACGCTCACGCGCACGATGCCTGCCCGCGCCAAGATGACGGCAGCGATTGCCAAAAGCAGTCCGAGAGATACCGCAGGGAGCGCGCGGACACGTGGTGGCAATGCCCCTCGCCACTTACCGCCAAGGGTCAGTTCCCCCCACGGAGCTCCGAAGATCAAGGCCAGCTGGAATGCGCATACGGTAACGCAGATGAGCGCGAAGAGGATCGCTGCGGCTGAGATCATTGCAGAGGAAAACGGAACGACACGGTGTTGAGGCCCGACCTCAAGTGAGCCACGGCCAATCGGGGCCGTTGAGTCTGAGTTGGGGGTTTTGTCGGGTGTCTTCGCCCATTTCGGGTTCACGCGACCACCGCCCCGGTCGGCGAATCCTTTCAGGTAATCGAAGATCGGCGGAAGACCGGCACGAGCCCGCAAGGCGTCGACCTTGGCTTCATCATCAAGGGGCAAGGGCTCCCACTCGTCGGCAGCGTTCTTGGCGACTTGGCTGCCGTCGATCTGTTTTTGCCCTTCCCGCTGACGAACTCGATCTTCCAAAAAAGCCAGACTCGATGGCGGCATATCGCCTTTCGCGGCCGCATCGCGAGCGAGAGGGAGATACCTCTTCTGGTAGCTGAGGTCGGAATGCTGCAGGATGAAGAACGCCGCGTTCGCAGCCTTGCCGCCGAACTGATTGCTGCCCGGCCAACCGTGCTGGGTTATGATCTTTTTAAGACGACCTCCTAGCGAGGTGACGAGGGCAGTCAGGGCCACCAAGCGCCAGCCCATGATCCATTGAGTAAAGGGATTCCGAATCCCGGCAGCCGACAAATTGTTGTTCAAAATATAAGCAGTGCTTACTAAACCTAAAGCTTGTCAAATAAAATAAGCAGTGCTTACATATTTCCCTGCCGCTTCCATAATCGCCTTATGCCAACCAAGCCCAAATCACGTCGCACCAAGACCACCGACAGCTACCACCACGGAAATCTGCGGCAGGTGTTGATCGACACGACCCTGCGGCTCCTCGCGCAAGTCGGACCCGAGAACGTCACGGTGCGAAAGGTGGCGAAATTGGCCGGCGTCTCCTCCGGAGCTCCGTTTCGTCATTTCGCGGACCGTACCGGCCTGATGACGGCGGTGGCGGAAGAGGCCATGGGTCGGCTACAAGATGAAGTTGCGGTTTCGTTGAAAAAGGCGGCGAACAAGAATCCCCTTTTGCGATTCCGTGCCATCGGCGAGGCCTGGGTTCACTGGGCGGTTCGTAACCCATCTCATTTCAAAGTTATCTCAGACCGGCGACTTCTCGACTTTGAGGGGGCTGCGGTATGGGGCCCACAAAGTCAGGCAATCCAGAAGGAAGGGATCCGCCTGTTGGGTGAGGCCCAAGAGCATGGGCTTCTCCCGGATGTTGACATCAAGTATTTCCATCTGGCGGGGCGGTCGCTGGCTTTGGGTTTCGCCCGCATGTATTCCGACGGCCACTTTGCCAGCTGGAATCTCGACGAGCGCGCAGTCGATCAGATCTGGCAATCGGTGATGGACGCATTTTTCCGCACGCCCGTTCGACAAACGACGAACAAGCGGGACTAAGCTTGGTGGTTATTCCTCAGTGGAAACTAGGCGACGAACAGTGCGAGGATGACGTTGGCTGAGATGCATAGTTTTCCCATTCCGGTCGCCACGCCGGCGTTCACGGTATCACAGCTCTCGCATCCTCGAATAGTTGCCGACCCGGCGAATCGCTGGCTATGCGGCTGCTTTAGGGATGTGCACGCAACGATCCGGTGAGGAGATTGACTTCAAAAGATGGGCCGCGGCACTCCTGTCACCGAGACCGGTGAAATTACACCATTTCCCAATAGAAGCTCACGGAAACGACCCCGTTCACGGAGTCAGTTTTCCCGATTTTCCCGGCACGATCCCGTCAAAATTGCTACCCGTTGCGCCGTGCGTCCTCTTGGAAACGCGCCCTCCGTCACAATGGCGCTGAATTCTTCGGATCAGCGAGCAGGGACGGCCGGACGGGGTCAGCCTGTTGCAAGTTGCGCCGCTGGTGCAGATCCGCTTCAGCTCCCGGCGTTGAAGAATCTAGCGCCGGGCTCGCCTAGCGGCGACCGAGCCAGCAGACGGCGGCGCGGAGAGAAGCGGGACGGTCCAGGCGGAGCTGATCGGCAATCCAGCGATAGGGAGCGCCCGATGTCTTTCGGATCTTGGCGGCGACCTCGACCTTCCAACGCGGAACGCCGGGAGTTGGAACGATGTCTTTTGGCGTCAGGCTGTGGCACGCGAGTGCCTGTTCCAAGGCAGTGATCCAACCCGCTTGCTTGAGTGGCAAGGCTTCGTCGCGCGGCAGATCAGGTTCGAGGGCGCGATGTCGGTGCTCACGCGCAAGCGCCATCCGCCAGGCGTCGGTTCCAATCGGTTTTCCGCGGGAGATGTCGTCAAAATCCTGCTCCTGTTGTTCGGTGGGATCAGTGGCGAGGATCCTGAGTTGTGCGAGGTATCGAGCCCATCCGGCCGGCGAATCGTCGAGCTGAAGTTCCGCCAGCCATTCGCGCGGCGTCAGCCATAGCGGCCGGGGACCCCGGACAAATCGGGCCAGGCTGTTCCAGCGGAAGTTCGCGGGTTGGTCGAGCGGAGCAAGCCCCGCCTGCACGGGATTGAGGTGAACGTAATCCACGACCCTGACGAGGGCGGCGGCATCCTCGATGAGCGGCGACTGGTAACGTCCTTGGAAGAGATGTCCGGATTCGGAGCGAAACCGATTGAAGCGGAGCGCAAACGTCGTCTGGAGCCAGTGCATCCCCTCGCCCAGGTTTGGGAGCGGCGTGGTCAGGGCGAGGTGGAAGTGATTGCGCATGGCGGTGAAGGCATGGGCCACCCAACCGTAGCGGGTGCAGGCTTCCCCGAGTGCGAGTTCGAATGATTTCGCGGCCCCGGCAGTGGCGAAGAGATCACGCCGATAGTTACCGCGGTTGATAACGTGGTAAGTAGCCCCGGGAAACTGGAGGCGGAGTCGCCGTGCCATGCCGGTAGGAAACGTCCGGGCGCCCGGTGCGACCAGACTCGGATTACCCCAATTTGTGGGTGATCATTCGACGACGACGGCAAATCGGGTCGATGAATTCGCAACCTGCAACAGGCTGACCCCGTCGGCGCGACATGCATGGTAGCCGTAACGGCCGCTCGGAGTTGCTGAAATATTCGCCGCGCGCGAACTTATGGCATCGGTGCGAGGCGGAGCCGTGGCGACGCGGACGGCGGGACGCGGTCCAAGAGGTGTCGCCGCGAACGCGAACAGCGCCACGCCATGCCCAGGGTGGGCGAGCAGCAGCGCCGGCCAGGCGATGATGGCGATGGCAAGAATCCGGCCCAAGCGAAAGCCATGAGGTCGGACGTACGCGGCGGCCCGATCAACCGCAGCCAGGGAGGCGGTTCGGCGGGTCGAGGAGGAGGAATTTCTCGAGGGCCTATGATCCAGACGCAAGCGCGGGAGGACGCGGCGCAGCAATCGATGGCATCGATCCGTCAAATGGCCGGGGACGTTCATAACATTCGCAACTGATGGAACAAGAGCGTCTCCGCGCCAATGCCGTAAGGTCCGCGGGCAGCTTCCTGACCGTCGCTTCCGATCACCAGCGAGTTGCCGATGCATTTGCGGCCTGCCCAAGGCCCGGCGGTGATCGGTCCCACGTTGCTCACCCCGACGATTGACAGGCCGAAGTGGCGCGCGACGGGTCCGTAGTTATCGAGCCACAACTGGCCGTACGGATTGCGCGCATTGTCATGATTGGGGCCTACGGCCCATGCGCAGGGAGAGAAAATTGCTTTCGCGCCCATCATTCCCAAGGTGCGGCTGATGGACTGACCCGGCGCAAAGCCATCCGCGCATATCATGACCCCGATCCGGCCTAGCTCCGTATTCGCGACGGACAGCCGATCGCCGCGCGCGTAAAGTTCCTGCGCGAAGTCGAGTTCGTGAATCTTCCGATGGTGGATGAGAACTTCGCCGGATCGGTTCAGCAATACCGCAGAATTGTATAATCTGTCGCCTGCCCGCTCGATGATCCCGGCGCAAACGTGAATACGATTGGCGCGCGCGGCCCGCTTGAGCCGGCTGCACGACTCTCCATCCGGTATCTCGTCGGCCAGCGTGCGCGCCGAGGGATGCGTCCAGCCGAGCGGCATTGCTTCCGGGAGCACGACCACATCCGCGCCGGCTGCCGCGGCCTGCGCGATCCAAGTCTCGGCGCGGGCAAGATTGGATTGTTTCTCGCCCGGCTCCACAAGCATCTGGGCGAGGGCAATTTTGACAGGATTACGAACAGGAGGTTCGGTCGTCATCGGAGTTGTTTCTGGAGGATGGGGAGTTACGGCACGGCCAAATGCTGCCTGATTCAGGAGCATGACCGTTCCGCCGAGCAGGCCAAATCGGATGGCATCGCGCCGGAGTATGGGAAATTGGGTATTCATGGTAGGCTGGGTTTACAATGCCTTGCTCTCCGAGGGGCATCACGCCTGCGGAGCCAAGGGCAATCAGGCGGCAGGGCATCGGTGACATGATCGCATGCTCCCTCTGCGAAGCGAAAACCCAATGGCCGTGAAAATCCGCGGCCATTGGGGTTGGAGAACCGACTTTCAAATCGGTGAACCTGCTCGGCGAGAGACGCGGCAGCTTGGCGGAGTGTTCAATTCCCGGTTCAAGCACCAGCTGGTCGTGCAGCGCGCATAAGCCTTTCTTCCTCGGCAACGCGCAGCGCGCCGGGACGGCCGCGAGCCCGGAGGGGCGTGGCCGCCAGGCGTTCGGAGGAGCCGCCAGAAAGCCCTGGAGAATCGTCCGCTTCTTCGAGCGAGTCCCTCCCGGTAGGGCGGCCCTTGAGCCGGTAAATCAATTAGGGGCGCGCGAACACTGATTTGCCCCGTATTTCTTTGCGGCGATCACCACTACACTCGGGCACGTCATGAAACCGGTCCCATCGCATCTGGCCATCGAGGCGGTCGAAAGTCCTTGGCCGAGATATTACCGTTCATGGACCCGCTGGTATCGACGATCAGCACGAAGTCGGCGGCATGGGCCGCTACGGGAAACAAGAGGCCTGCGGCTAGCAGCCCGTCGGACTTAGAAAACTACGAAAGTAAGAAAACACGCTGATTTTTTCCAAGATTCGGTTGAAAACTGGTTTTTCGCGGGAAGAAATGTTAGGTATCCACTTTCTAGTTACATCCGATGATTTTTGGAGAGCGATTTTGACCTCGCGCGCCCGTCTGCGGGGCGATTTATGCCGTCAGCGCGAGGTTTTTCAGGGTAAAGAGCCGTTTGAGATTATAGCTAACGCACACCAGGGTCCATTCGAGCGAGACTTTGGCGTGGCCCCGCAGGCTGAAGCGCCGGAATCCCATTATTTCTTTGATGATACCGAAGACCGGTTCGACCGTTTGCTTGCGTAACTTGTAGAGATCTTTGCCGACTTTAGTTTTTAGTCGGTGGGCCATTTTTTCCTTGGCGCTCGCCTCCGGTCTCGGTGCCGCCGGCTCGGGTTGCGGCAGCAGCTCGGCGATCGTTTTATGATGGCCGGGTTTTTCCACAGCCGCGAACACCGTCATCCCGGTCGGCGTACCGTTCGTTTTCTGCTCCACCGCTTGCACCGCTTTTTCGCTGTAGAATCCGCTGTCCGTCAGCACTGCGGTGATCTCCAGAGCCACCACCGGGCTGATCGCGGCCACTGTCGGCACCAGTTCTTGTTTGTCGTTGGCCGCAACGCTCACGCGTTGGCCCACGATGAGCATCGCTTGGTCCACTACCGCCTGCGCATTATAGGACTGCTCGAAGTGCTGGCCGCTGCCCGCTTTCATGATGCGGCTCTCGGGATCGGTGAAGTTATATTGCGCCTTGGGGTCGGGCGTCGCGCTCGGCGGAGCCGGTTCCGATCCACGCGGCTTTTTTCCGGCCTCGCGCTGTTCCTGCCGTCGAAGCTGTTTGGCCTCGTACTCGGGTTGTTGCGCCGCGGCCAGCTCCTTGGCCCGCTCTTCAATGGCCCGACCCCGGAAGATCCAGTTTCCTAGCAGTCATCCTTGAGCGCGCCACGTCATCAACCATGGCAACTACCAATTCACATGAGGGCGCGAGTGGTCATCCGATTGGCGCGTGCGGTCAATGCCACGCGCGAATTCATCGAGTACCCTGGTGTCGATTTCAGCAATGACTTGTTCGCTACCATGAAAACTCACGCATCATTCTCCCATTTGCAGCCTCCCGCCACATTCACGCTCTCGGGCGCTGAACGTATCCGGAATCCCGTACGGGGTGCTTTTCTCGCGGGCGAGGTGGTTCTTGACGGTCCGAGCGCGAAACTCTTCCGCATCACCGGCACCAGCCTGATTGCGCTCGGTGTTGGCCTTAACGTTCCGTTCGGAATTCTCGGCGCGACGTTTCATTATCCCGATATATTGCGCCAGCCCACGGCCGCGGTGTTGACGCAGTTTCACGCGGGCGGCGTGCCCCTCATCGCGACATGGTACGCGTTCGTGGCGGCTGCTCTTTTCCTCGTGCCCGTCGCCCTGTTCGTGCACGACGCGCTCGCCACCACTTCCGGACAGCGGGCGTCCACCATCGTGCGAATGGCTACGCTTGCCGGCATCGGTGCGGGGGTGATGCAGGCGTTGGGGCTAATCCGCTGGGTCTTTGTCGTGCCGGTACTCGCGCGCACCTTTTGCGATCCGACGACCAGCGAGCCCGCGCGGGCGGCGGCGGTGGGCGCGTTTGAAAGCCTGCACCAGTACGCTGGCGTCGCGCTCGGCGAACATCTTGGCCAGCTTGGAACTGCCCTGTGGATGGTGCTGATCGCAGGGGAGCTGACGTCGCGGTTCGCGTTTGCGCGTTGGCTGGCCTGGCTTGGCTTCGCATCTGGCGGCTTGATCACCTTGGGGCTGGTCGAGGGGTTTGCCACGGTGATCCCCTTCGCGGTGGGCGTGCTCGGTCTCGCCACCCCGGTGGGCTACGTGGGCCTTTCGGGCTGGCTCGTTGCGATCGGAGTGACCTTCATCAGGCGGGCGAAGGCGTCGCACCGATGAGCACCGCACGAAACTGCTGCGGTGTCTTTTGGGTCCAGCGTTTGAAGGAACGATGGAACGTACTTGGCTCCGAGAAACCGAGCAGGAAGGCGATTTCGTTGAGCGAGATCTCCGGGCGGGACAGGTAACGCTCGGCCAACGCGCGACGCACGGAGTCGACCACGGCACGGAAGTGGGTCCCTTCCTCCGCGAGTGATCGCTGAAGACTGCGCGGGCTCACTTTGAGCGCCCGCGCCACCTGGTCGATCGCGGGGAGTTCGGCTTTGCAGAGATCGGCGACCGCCTGCTGGACGCGCACGGACCACGGCTGATTTTCGCCGAGCTGGGCCAGCGCCGCACTTGCCTCGGCCTCAAACGTCGCGAGCAACGTCGGATGGGCATGCCGCACCGGCCATGCCAGAGCGTGTTCCTCGAACGAGAGTCGAGTGACGCTTGCGCCGAACGCGACCGGGACTCGAAAGAGCCGACGGTGCTCGCGCACGATGGGCGGGGCGGCGTGTTGAAACGCCATCGCCGTGACTGGCAGCGGTCGGCCGGTGAGCACGTGCGACAGCGGCATCAGGCAGGCGGCCGTGCACTCCATCGGGTGGCGCGGATCCGTGTGGAGATAATTATCCACATTCTCCGCGAGGTGAAATTCGATGTGGGCCTGGCCGCGTCGGCACGTGAGCTCGCCGCGCACCCCGTTGGTGAGGAGATTCGTGTAGCGGATCAATTTTTCGAGGGCGCTGCGGAGATCGGACGCGCTGAGCATGACATACCCGACGAGGCCGAGCACGGCGGGCTGCGCGAGTTCCCCGAGGTGCAGGCCGAAATCACCATCACCCGTCTGCTCCACCGCGAATTTCCAGAGCGAGCGAGCTTGGGCGCCCGTAATCCGGTGGTCAGGGGTGTCGAGATGCGCTGGAGTAATGCCTCCCGCGGCGCAGAGCGCGGAGAGTGGCACGCCCAGCGCGTGGGCTAACTGCACCACGCTGCGCATGAGGGTGATCGTGACCGTGGATTCCTGCATCGCGGTCGACGATAATACGTGCCACGGGCCACGACAACGGGTTTGTCGCAAAACCTCCCATGAGCCGGATAGGTTGGCGCGCGGTGCCTATACTTTGGCGCCTGCGGTCATAGTGGCGGACCGGCGTTTGGCGTAGGCTGAGGCCGATGAAACCAACTCCAGCAAGCGTGCGGCCTCTCAATCCCGGCGCGCCCTCTCATTTCGCCAGCCGTTTAGCCGCCAGCGGCGGTTTTTCCCGAGGCAGGCGGAGAGCCGCATCCGTGCTGGCCGCGGCTGCGGTCATCGCGGCCACCACGTCGTGCGTATCCATTTCTACGCGAACTCAGCGGTCGCGCTCCCTTCATGCATGACGGTTCGCTGGCCGATCTTCCTGCGGTCATCCACCACTATGAAAAAGACCGACCGCGCCGATTTCTCGCCTTTGGTCGGTTTTCGCTGAACCCCAACGAACGCGACGATTTGGGGCAGTTTCTTCTGAGCCTCGATTCCCGCTCGCAACGCTGATCATCCCCGGCGCGCTTCGTTGCAGTCGTCTTCGTTTCCGCATCGCTGCCAGGGCCACCGGCCGGTCCAATTCCAAAGTGAAACTGAGAAAGGTTCGAATCAGGACAATCGTGTGCGAGTTGTCACGATCCGGCGGAGCAGGAAACGAATTCTCGCCCACCGAGGATTCTTGGAGTCACAACTCATAACCGGATTTAAGCTTCTTCCCAGTTCTCCACTTTTAGCCTCGGCATGCGTGGGAACTCTCG
>ENA-ORBV01016152-ORBV01016152.1-microbial-mat-metagenome-genome-assembly--contig:-NODE-16152-length-10873-cov-4.555113_pt1 | contig 10873 bp, 14 predicted proteins | sample MGYA00237777_ERZ505514 | MGnify/ENA primary metagenome ERZ505514 (study PRJEB26160, sample SAMN06269048) | microbial mat metagenome | isolation source: Oligotrophic lake microbial mat | place...
CAGCGTCAGATGTGTATAAGAGACAGCTAATTACCCAACCATACCCATTGTCTTGTAATTTTTAAGTAAGCCCCATGTTAGCTTGGTTTGCATTAGCCTTGAAGGAATTCTTACAATTCCTTCTTCCCCCCTTTTGAACCCTAATGTGGATTTTCCTTTCCTTGGGGCCAAAGGAAGAAGCAAGACTGAGCCATTTTTTCTGCCTTTTTGCATGCCTCAAACAGTTACTACTACCAGCATATTTTTTACATTCTTTCCACAGTGTGTGCAGAAGGAGATAGCTTGTAGATGAATGTGGAAGCACATGCAAGGCACACCAGTGATGAGCTAACTAGCCGCAGTGACACGCAGTTTTAGGGTAGACAACACAATGTTAGATAGCCTAACCAAAGAGAATAAACTGTTGATGCTTGAAGGTTGCAACGGGGCTTTGCTGCAAGTTGAGGAAATGACCTAAGGACTGTTGCTTAACTAAATTAGTTTCAGCGATCGCAGAAACTATTTAGCAGTTTCAGCCTTTGCTCAAACTACCATCTAGTTTCACCTGAAACCATGCTCATTTGCTGAAACTGTGTTTGTGCACACTGTTGTCTGTGGTAAATTTTAAAACACTTTCAAAACAGTTTGAACCTCTGAAACTGCTGTCTTGTTTCAGCACAATAGCATCAGTGCTGAAACTGTCATTAACATCAGCATTCATGCCAATTCATTGCTCATTTGAGTCCCTTTCCGGACCTTGTTGCAGTCAGCATTGGTAGTTCATGAGGATTGTTTGAATGGGTGTATGCACCAAGGTCTGTCAGTCTGTCCTTTGCCACTCAGTCTAGCTCAAATGAGTGCACACTTTGAATTTTTCAGACCCCTATGCAACTGCTAGAAACATGGCATAACCCCATTTGATAGCTTTTCACAAAAAAATGTCAGCAATGCAAACAAGCTACAGTGTGCAGAGACAAGTGTGTTGTGATTGACTTTCGACTTCAAACAGCAACAGACAGATGGTCAGGGGCCCACCTTTGACGCAAATGAGACTGATCAAACAAAAGCACAACAACATCAAAAAAAAAAAAATCTCAAAGTCTGTTTTACGTTCCAATGACTAAAGCACGTTCACCTCCTAGGCCGGACTCTTCACTTACTAATGCTCTCGATGCCAATGATGCTAGTGCTGGGCCCACACCCGAGGTTGAGGCTGGTGAACGAGTGGTTGGTTCCTCCACACACACTTGGAAAAATTCCAAGCCCAACCTTGCTGTTGTCGCCGAGGTCTTTTCTCCATCCGCTGACATTCCAGCTGAATCTTCTGGATTGGACAAAGTTGACGGAACAGACTCGGCTACTGGTGGCTCCAGTGCCGTGACCGACAGTGGCCCCTCCCCTAAGAATTGGTTCAGTGTTTTTGCTTCCAAGACCCCCACCAAGATGCCCAAGCCGGCCGCCATTGCCTTTGGTTCTTCTCATCATCATGTGGGCACTTTTGTACCACTGGCCTCACTTGGCAAGAAGCAAGCTGCTGCTTCTGGCAGCACTGCCAAGAACAAAACCAAGTGCACCAGTGCCAGCGCAGGAAACTGAACATGGATTGTGAGCACATTCAAAAGAAGAAGGGGGCACTTCACTTTGCTTCAATTTGAAGCACACCTGGTGCTGCCACAAGCACATCCAATTTGATTTGATTCCATTTATTCAGTTGCCCCCCAACGCAGCCAAAAAGCTCTCCAAATGCGTTCAATTCCATTGAATGGTGTGATTCATTTGTGTGTTTTGTGTGTGTTTGTGTTTGTGTTTGTGTTTGTGTGTGTGTGTTGTTTCAACATGGCCATTCCAATTGCACAGAACTGTGACCAATCAAGCATCACACTGCCAATCAATGGTTCAATGGCTGCAATTGCCATTGGAAGGTTCAACCGCTCAATCACCATTGTGCTTCAACTGCAGGAGTGCCGATGCCATGAAGAGCGACATGAATCGCTTGATTGTTCCGGTCGGGGTCTGCTGTTGTGCTGCCAACACACATTTGGTTAAAGAGGACTTCATTTTAAGTTGTGTCGGGACATGCACAATCAAGGGTGACTGTTGCAACTGTGTGGGTGAGTGAGTGAACATCATGTTGAAAATGGAATGATGACTGATGTCCTTGGCATTTCTCAATGCTCTCTGGGAAGTGTGCGAAGAATGTTCTTGTTCAAGTTGGGTTGTCCATTCTGCCTTCTGCATTGCGGGTTTGAAATGCAACGTTGTTCTTGGGGTTCTGGAACTCTTCCGTGGATTTTCTGACCATTGGAAAGTTGGCTCCTGGAGTTTTCATTGCAAAGAGGGGGCCAATTTTCATTTTGCTTTTGGCTGAGCATTCGGCATCCATTTGCTCTGCCTCTTTGGGGAATTGAGAGCAGCAACCTTCACCTTCCCAATGCAAGATCTCCATTGCACATGGAAGCAAGTAATTTTGGATCCTGGCAAACACTTTGGCTAGGACCCCTGCCTGATTAGGAGGAATCACCTCCCTGTCTGCTTGGAAATGGATGACGAGGCACTCAATGTCATCCACACCTCCAATCAATTTTTGCAATTCTACAATCTCCTTTGCAACCTCTGCTGGTGTGCCATTGCCTGTGATTTCATGGCAATGGCCAAGGAAAAAATCCAACAGCCCATCATCTGAATGCCCTGCCTTTGTCCCAGGGGTGACTGTCAACTTGGGGCTTGCAGTGGTGCCCTTTTGATCATGGGTTTTGAGGGCTTCCTCAATCTCTGCCTCATGCCTTGAAGCCTTGGCTTGCTGCAAAAGATTGGCTTTGTTGGTTTGGAGCTTTGCAAGCTCATCCTCCCAGTCTTTGCTGCTCTCCATCTTGTGTTCAATGGTCTTGCGTTTTGTCTGCATCTTCTTCAACTTGTTTGTGCTGTCCTTCTCCTGGCCATCCAACTCTTCAAGCTGGGTCTTCTGCATGGCTGTTTTGTCAGGAAGTTGGCCGAGCTCTTCTTTCTTTGCATCAATGTTGCCCAACAACTGTTTCAAGGCAGCAACACACGCGCTGGAAGAGGGAGGGGCAGGAGCAGACAACCCGGAAGGAACAGATGGCACACCAATGGAAGGATTGGTGGGCTGCTGTTGTGCAAATCCAAAGACAGGCTGATGGACAACAGGATTGGTAGGCTGCTGTTGGAAACCAGCTGTGACAGAAGGAGCATTGTGCTGGGAGCCCATGACAAAGGAGGATAGGAAACCGGCTGGAGGGGAGGCACATGAGAATGGGACGGAAGGATTGGTGGGCTGCTGTTGGAAGCCGGCCACTCCTGGCGAGGCATAGGGAGGTGGCGAGGCAGATGAGACGGAAGGATTCGGCTGGCGCAGCTCAGCAGGAGACACGAACCCAGCAGTGGGAACAGCCAAAGAAGCCGCCAAAGGCTGGTGAGCTTGCCTGTTCTTCTCGAGTTGTTTCTTTGTCTTTTGCTTACACTTAGCCTTCATCTGTTCTTGGCTCTTATCCTTGACAGCTTGAGGGCATCATGAGAAGACAATTTTTTGCACCCCTGCTTCCTCTTGGCTTCATTCCTGTCTCTTGCAGCTGGTTTGCCTTTAACATCCTTCTTGGTGCCAGGGGGTGGGCTTCCAATGTTGAACTGGTCTTGGGTGGGGTCTTGGTTGCTCATGGTGAGCGAGAGTCAAGGAATGACAACGGAGGACGAAGTTTCCACTTCTGGCGAGTTTGGAATGATTCCTTCGAACAATGAACCGTCAGAATGATTCGCTCCAATAACAAATGATTCGCTCGGATAACGAACGGAGGATTCGCTCGAATAACCAAACTTCATCGGATGCAACAATTTGCTCCCCAATAACCAACGTTCGTCCACAGAGTGGAGTTCAGCTGTGATGTCAATTTGTTTTCACCCTGTTCTCTTGGCTGTGAATTTTTAATGAGTTTGCATTTTGTTGGTTGTTTTCTGTTCAAAAAACTGTGTTTGCTCAGATTAGCACACACTTTGCTGTGCAGTTGGTGTTCACCTTACTGTTCAGTTGGTACTTTTGATGCCCACAGACTGGACAAACCAGTTTTTAATGGTGTTTTGACGTGCAGGCTTGGCAGGAAACGCACGCGTGGCACTCCGAGGCTTTTGTCGCAATTAATCAAATTTGAGCCTTTCAATTGTGTCCTTTCATTCCACCAGAACATACCTTTTCTTTCCTGCTCAGAATGTGACTGCTGTAGAGTTGGTGCGAAGGCTTGTGGGCTGGACAAAACACAAACCAGTCATTCCCGTGCCTGTTCTGGCTTGGAAAATTGGACTTTAATTTTCATGTGCCCTGCAGCAGCACCCTAATTCATTGAGACCCCCTGCAGTCACTGGTTAATTGGCTCACTGTTTGCTGGCTGTTCTTGAGAAGGTTCTTTTTCTACTGAACGCAGTTGAAGAATGACTGCAAAAGTTCTTTTTTCGCATGCTGATGTGCCGGAAGCAAAATTGGTGTCAAAAACACGTTCAAGCAGGGGGAGCTTGAAGCAAAAACATTTCATTAAACACAGAACCTGTTTGTTAAATGTAGAATCATGAAATTGTTAAGTACCAAACCGTCACTGTTACACTTTTGTACTGAAAGTTACATAGTCTGCGCGAAGGGTTTTCCACCCCTTAATGCTTCCCCTGCCTTAGCGGTCTACTGTGAGACCGAACTGTAGGCGAACCCGACCGCTCCAGACGTGGATTCAAACGTATCATTAAAAAACATCAAAAAAACATTCCAACCGCGATGCACCTTACAGCTGTCGATTCGACAATAGACACATAATACACAGAATGCCTTCCATAAAATCATGAATCCAAACTCCGAATCGCTATCTGCTGGCATGGAAGAGCCGTTGGATCATTCCTGTGTTGTCGTTGAAACGGAGGAGGCGAGGGCGGAGGCAACGACCGGAAATGACATGGCTGCATCTGCCCCACTTCGCTGCACTTGGCAGCGTTGCATCGTGGCTTTCATGAACGGTGTTGTGGTTTTCCTGGCCTGTCTACCGCAGACGCTTTTGCAGGTTTCGCCGGTCTTGATTGGACTTGCACTGGTAGTGTTGGCAGATATTCTTCTCTCGGTCTCCATTTGCCTTCGACGAGAATGGAAGGGTCGCACAGGTTCCGCCCGAATGCATTGGATCGCCTTTGCGTCGATTTTGATTATCCAATCTTTCATCATGATCTGCTTAGCAGCTAGATGGTATCGGAACTTCCAAAAGGACGGCGCGAAACACAAAGAAGACGAAGAAGCAGGTTGCGCCGGCCAAACAGTGCCAAAGGAAGCAAAGAAGAACGCCGAGGATTCAATTGAGAGCGGACCGGGCCCTGAGCTCAATTCACTTGTTGAGAACGTCAAAGACGAAGATTGCATCGGAGAACCAGAGCGGGGCGAAGCAACGAGAAGTGTAGCGGAGTCTATTGAGAGTATAGTGGATCCGGCAGGGGACAGAGATGCACAAGCAGATCTCCATGGCTTCATCCTATCCAAGACAAAAAAGTATTGTCTTTTCCTGTTCATTCCGTTGGTGCTGGCTTTGCTGGTCTTGACAGAGCTGGTCTTCGTCTCGGAAATGAGAAGAAACTCTTTCATCCCACTCGATCCTAATCAGAATGCTTTGAACCCCAACAGCAAATACGTTCCAGATGAATGCGACATGCAGAGTCGCTGGGATCAGGCCGTTGCCTTCTTCAACGGCAGCGTGGTTGTGGAGGATGTTATGCTTATTTATGTTAACTTTACTATGAGTGATGCGGGGGCTTTTGAAATAGATAACACTGTTTATTTTCCCAAGAAGGATTGGTCGTGGTGCCCATCGGTGGATCTCTTGGTACACGAGCTTGTGCATGTGTGGCAGGAGCAAAGTGGGTATTTTTTCGGACCTGGAGCCCCAGGCCGAGCCATTCGCATGACATTGGATAGGTGGCGGTGCAGTTGGTGCCTCTATGATTACGGTGGTCGAGAGGGTGTGGTGAGCGCCATGGAGTCAGCCTTGGCGGGTGATCAAGCAATGGCCAATGTCGTCACTGCCTTTGGAGCGGAGCAGATGGCAGAGATTGTGGAGGACTATTATTGGTACAAAGTGGATCTTAGGTACTGCGATCCCGTGGACCATGGCCTTTCCTTCGGCGAGGCTGGATACAATGAGACCAGCAACGTCACCTATGTCTCGAGATACAATATGACTGATGAAGTCAAATTGCCCATCAACGAGACGGACGACATCTCTGTGTTTGATGATGATTGGCATGTCGAGCATTACGGTGAGTATTGCCAAGCGCTGGAGTTTTATGCCTGTCAAATCATCAACTGCTAGCTGTAATAAGGCCAGCAAATATCCTAGATTTTCGAATTCAACTTTTGTTCAAGCGTTGCCAAGATTCCGAATAGGAATTTGTTCGGGCAACAATCCAGTGGCTTCGCTGGGCCCATCATGCAATGCGTCTATAATTCCTTTATGGCTTGAACAGCTCTTTGGTTTGATGCGTGGATTGCAGGTATTATTGGCGAAAAGAAAAGATTGCGGCCATTATTGGTTACACATTTTGGTCATATTTATGGGCCCATGGCGCATGACAAAAAGTATAATTAAATTTTGCTCTAGTCATGTTTTATTGGAGTCCGGCAACAAACATGGAGACGACGGGTGTCGCTCCAGTTGCTGGCTCTATGAAAGCATACTGATTCATTTTGACATGGGAATAAAATGTATTTCTTCCACACTCAACCCAGAATAAAGCTGATAGCTGTAGAAAGACTATAGCAGAGATCCATCATGGTTGTCATGTATATGGTTGTAGTCTTTATCCAGATCGAACACCCGCAATGAAACCACCAGCAAATCCACCACCTGCCGGAAGACTGTGTTGCAGAACTTCCATGATTTTGGCGTAAACAAGCTGAGCATCTTCCTTGTCGACTTTGCCATCCTTATTGAGATCCATGGCGCGTTCAAAGTCTGCTTGTATGCGCACATGATCTATTTGAACATATCCATAATAGGAAAGTGTTTGCAAGCTCATAAAGCCAAGACCTTTTGCAGCATTGAAATTAGATGGATGGAAAACACACAAGGGGTTTGTCAGCATATTGTCGGGAGGGAAATGTTCACCAAGAAAAAAGCCATTGTACTTCTGGGTTCAAGCAAGCTACAAGGCAGACGACTTGGACAGCAAAAGGAACGCAGGACGGATGGAGAATACGTACCAAACACGACCGCGGTACCTTTGCCAATTTTCTTTAATCCATATCCCGAACAGAATCCACACACAAAGCCATAGGAAATCTGAGAAGGAATACCAGTATCATAGGCCGTTTGGATCTTTTTTTTTGTTTTTTTTGGGGGGGCGGGTAGCAGACAATCAAAACCACAAACGTGAGAGGGAGTGTTCTAGATTCCAACCAATCATACAAGACGTCATAGTTACGGTACCTTGTCGCCGGAGGCTGCCGCAATTTTATCCCAAAAGTCAGTGTCCGTGACTTGTGATAGAGTCTTGGCAAAATCAATATTTCCATCCTTGTCTTTTTGGGCAATTTTATCCAAGAGTCCTTCCTCCTTTTTTTCACAAAGCGCGGTGGTTGTAGCGGTGGTTGTCGCACCAATCACACCCAAAAGAACATTGGAAGTATGAAAGCGGGATCGACTCCTACTACCGCTTGTAGCCACCACTAAGGGACGGATGGAAGTCATTCGTCGGAATTGAAATTGGCCCATTTTTGTCACCAAACATTTTTCCAGCGCCATTCTCATGGTAGTAGTTCCTAGAAAAATTGTGTTCATGATTGATTTTAGATTTTTTCGTCGCCTGCAATCCGAGAAACACGGGTTCGTTAGTGTAGTATTCCAAAAAAGAGGCAGTGCCAGATTCAGGATTTTTATGGCGAGTTTCCAACGCGTCAAGATTTTAATAAACTCAAGCGACACGACACCACTTTCCACCAAGTACGAGAAGACCAGAATTCAAACACACACACAATAGAAAGAAAGAGGAAGCGAAATACAATGACTTACTTGACAAGATTCCAATATAAAATAGAGCTGCTGCAGATATTCGTTAGTTAGACTAAGCAGCCCTGGCGACTTAGTAGTAGGTCTTTTGTTGTTGTCGTTGTCATGTTGACCGACACGCAAGAGCTGAGCGAGAAACAGAATTCAATATCCTCATCACCGGATCTCAAATGATGTAGACGCACAGTTGTTTACCATTTTATTCGTGAATGAAGAAAGAAAGGGGAATGAATTAAACCGGAATATTTTATGAGAGCTCGCGCTATTAGAATCGCATGGAATGCTATCGAATCGATTTGAAACAAGAGTTACGCTTAGTGACGCCAGCAGAATCAGGCGACCGTTGCGTCACGAGTGCAGTCAGTGAACGAAGATGCAAAACTCTCATCACTTGGCCGACCAAGCGCGTCGACTCCGATTCATTATTATTTTCTACACTTCGTACTTTCGTTCTTACAACAACACTACAACAACAACAACAACTTTTACAATTTAAACCACACGAGACAATACTAGTAGTATTGTCATTACGAAAAGGAAAGAAAGACCAACCACAGCTAGCTCCACCCACCATCATGGCGAAGAAGAAGAAGACCAGTAGACCATCATCATTGAAAAAGGCTCTTTCCCAGAGCAAAAACATTACCCACAACAGCAAAGAGAGCAGCAATATTGCTAGCAGGTACACGGACGAGATTGAGTCCAAAGAAGAAGACCACTCCGCTTCTTCCTCCTCCGAAGGAGATGACGAAATTCGATTAAAAGCATTTTCGCTGCTGACGAAGATTGGACCCGACAAGGATGATGATCCCTCGCAATGGCCGGAAAAACCTACGCCCCGAAATTCGCAAGTCTATTCGACCTATCAAAGTGGTGCCAGTAGTGCCGCACTCCAATCCCGACATTTAGAACACCAACCCGCCGCTGCAGTGGTGGTAAATCCAAGACAAAACAATGGCTATTACGAAGAATTGGGAATGGCCGGTCTCTTGGTCTCGTGCATTGCCGATGCTTGCGTGAAAAGCACGGAATTTGTGGCGAAAACAGGGTATGAGTCCATTTATGGAGCCCCTCCGACAACCCACTCCTTTTATACTCCTACGAATACTCCAACGACTAGTACTAGTACTGCGACCAGCAGTTATAATAGCAGTGCCTCGGAGCATGTTCCAAGGTTTGCAAGACCCTCTTCCTATCGAGATGATGCGAATGGGGATTTTGAAAAAGTGTCCATTTTGAATACCTACCGCGGCAGCAGTACCATCAACAAAGGACAAACGTCTGGCGAAAGTTAGTTGATGAGAACGAAAGGAAGGGCTGCTTCGTCCATCTGTTTGTATTATGCAAGGATCTATATGATAGAAACACGTATAGGTACATGCTCTCGTTCATTACAAAGGATCGCCATCCCATCTTACAGTACAAAGACTGCAACACACAGACATACTAATAAATAGACAATATATTTTTGGAACTGCGGATGGCAATGCCACGTCTTCTACCTCAGTAAAGGTTTTTAGGAAAGGCAGCTTTGCACTACCACGCAAAAATACACCTCCTTCTCGACGGTGTTGCATCGGACGCAGTTGGTTGGATGGTTTGTTTGTTTTGCTAGGTTCATGGATTCCGTCGTTGCTGTACCTGGTTGCTATTCTTATAAGAAATTAGAATTGCTCATACTGTAGCTATCAACCGCTACCAGGTCCATGTATAGATAGCAAAGCTTTTAAGGCTCCACTTACTAACTACTATAGTCTAGTACTAGTAGTAGCTAGCATTCTACTATGACTTACCCGGTGGGGTAGCCTTTAGCTGCTGTAGTTAATAGGCGGCTATGGGTCGTGGAATTCTTCTGACAAACCCGCATTACGGACAGACTGCCTTCTAGCTCAAAAACCGGGTCACGAATTTGACATCATCTAGCGGGACTCGCAACCCTTCAAAAATAGATCCCTCATTTTTTAGTCATTTTTCCTCGGATAGCTGTCTCGGATAGCTGAAGGTAACAATCATGCACTTTGACTACGTCGTAAAGATGATCATCTAATGTGCCATTTTGAAGCAAACAGTCGTCGCCTGCAAAGGCACGCAGTCATAGTAGAGTTAGAGAGGAATCGAGAATAGAGTGTTAATAAGATAGAGAGTTGCTAGAACTGAACATAAAGAGAAAAGAAGAAAAAGACGAGGAGGGCAAAACGCCAATACAGTACATCTCAGCCATAGACAACAATAACAAGCATCATCATGGGAATCACATCTTTCACGCCCGACCGACCAGCACCATCAGCAACATCCCAGTCACCACCCTCGTCGCCACTGTCCTCCCTACAAACGGTCATTCAAAGACATCGCAAAAACAAGAGTGGATTATTAATCTTGGCAGGAGTCGTTGTGGTACTGGTCTACTTGGGCACTCTGACGATTCATCCTTCGAAACTTCATCACAAGCGCATAGCGTCCGCCGAGCTACCTTCCGATCCCAACGCCGCCATTAACAACCAAAATGGGCGGCTTGGCTTTAAGCAAGACATTCAAATGAAAAAGCGAAAGCAACACATGTTGGATGTGGCCAAGGAACACAAGGCCAAATTACAAGAAGCAGCCAACAAGGAAACATCGGATACGAGTATTTACAATCATGATTCGTATCAACACTAACAACTATGTATCACAAAAAGAGGGCAATCCCGGATGGCAAGCAAACAAGAGAAGGAATGAGCCTTCATCATTAGAGATCCTACTATGAGCGATTGCTAGATCTGGGTGCCACCAGGTACAATTTGACATGGCTGGAAATCATGAGAGCATCTATACATATTATAACAAGAAAGGACCAATTTTAGCAACTTACGAAC